>Ga0256409_1000769_pt1 | contig 14598 bp, 10 predicted proteins | sample PhySR1_FD_185981 | JGI IMG/M metagenome (GOLD analysis project Ga0256409, IMG submission 185981) | Leaf surface microbial communities from sunflower plants in UC Gill Tract Community Farm, Albany, California, United States - DLSL S.R1 | ecosystem: Host-associated > Plants > Phyllosphere >...
GTTGCCGCTGGCGTGCTCTGATCCAAAACCTTAACGTGGCCTCCGTCAGGTTAAGGTTATCTGACCAGGGCCGGTTCCCTCCTCTTGCCGGCCCTGCTTCTTCTTTTCGCTATGCGAGAGTTGAAGCTGAAATCTGCGTTTCATGCTGGCACGAGAGCATGGCGCGTTCGACGGCTGCACCCACCAGCGCCAGCGCCTTTTCAGTCTGCTCGTTGATCGGCAGCCCGTAGTTTAAGCGCAGACAGTTACGGTATTTACCCGAGGCCGAAAAGAGTGAGCCTACGGCTATCTGAATTTTTGACTCGCGCAATTCGCGGTTGAGCCGGACCGCATCAAACGCTTCGGGGAGCTCTATCCACATCAGAAAACCGCCCTGAGGACGGGAAACGCAGATGCCGCAGGGAAAGTAGTGGCGCACCCAGCAGCTAAAGGTTTCATAGTTACGATGATAGATTTGCCGCATCCGGCGCAGATGGGGCTGATAATGGCCCTGGCGGATAAACTCGGAGACCGCATGCTGAGGCTGTGTGGCGGTGGAACCTGTGACGATATATTTCATGTGCAGTACACGGTCGCGATAGCGGCCGGGTGCAACCCAGCCGACACGCAAACCTGGCGCCAGCGTTTTGGAAAAGGAGCTGCACAGCAGAACCCGGCCATCGAGATCCAGCGCTTTAATGGTCGCTGGGCGCGGATATTCCCAGGCTAACTCACCATAAACATCATCTTCAATGACCGCCGCGTCAAACCGCTGCGCCAGGGCCAGCAATGCCCGCTTACGCGGCTCAGGCATGATAAATCCCAGCGGATTATTACAGTTCGGCACAACAACGACTGCTTTAATCGGCCATTGATCAAACGCCAGTTCCAGCGCTTCCAGGCTGATGCCGGTTACCGCATCGGTCGGGATCTCGATGGCACGAATGCCAAAGCCGCGCAGGGTTTGCATGATCCCGTGAAAAGAAGGCGACTCAACGGCAATGATATCGCCCGGCTCGCAGACCGCACGCACGGCTACCGATAACGCTTCATGGCAGCCGGTGGTAATAACAATGTCATCGGCGGTGAGCTGGCAACCGCTATCTATCGCCAGTCGTGCAACCTGTTGCCGCAGTGCGAGAACACCATAGAGGTTGTCATAATTGAGCAGCGCGATGTCCTGCTTCTGTGCCTGACGGCTGAAGGCTTTCCACAGCGGCTTAAGCGTCGGCTGCGTCAGATCGGGCATGCCGCTTCCCAGCTGCAACACATCATCTTCCAGACGGCTGTTAATCAGCTCCAGCACCGCATCCCACTGCGTTACCTCAACCGGCCGCTGTGCGGGACGGGTCAGCGCAGGCATCGGGGGCGTCGCCTTACGCGAGGCCACAAAATAGCCAGAGCGCGACTGCGGCGTAATCATCTGCTTCTCTTCCAGCAGATGATAAGCCTGCTGCACGGTGCTGATACTGACGCCATGTTCGGCACTCAGACTGCGTACCGAGGGCAGGCGCTCACCACTGCGATATAAACCTTGTTCGATACGCTGAGCCAGCAGCGTGGCCAGATGTTCATATCGCGTCATTGTATTTCCTCTGACTCAGTAGCTGAGCATTAACCGGTACAGTTATGCCTCTTTTTTACCATTCAGATCGCCATTACCGCAATCTGTATGTTAAAGAAAGGTGATTTTTGCGTCTGTATCATACAGAGCGATCCGCTGAGAATAGTCCTCAGACAATTCACTGAGGGCACTATCATGGGATACGACGAGAATCGCGCAGCTAAACCGTTTACAGGCACGCCTTACCAGTTGGTTCGCTATCTTTGGCGCAGTTATAAACGCTGGCAGCTGAGGCGTGAGACGCGCGTCATCCTGTCGAAGCTGAGTGACAGTCAGCTGAAAGACATTGGCCTTGGCCGCAACGACTGGAATGTCTGAATCAGAGACAAAAAAAAACCCTGCCGAGGCAGGGTTTTTATCAGGCAAAGGACGATTAATCGTCTTTGTTGCCGCCGAGACCGGCGTTCAACAGTTCAGCCAGGCTGGCTGAGGCTTCATCCGCAGTAACCTGCGGTGCAACCGGAACTTCACCTGCCGCTTTGCGGCGCATACGATCCTGATGGTACGCATAACCGGTACCGGCCGGGATCAGACGACCCACGATTACGTTCTCTTTCAGGCCGCGCAGTTCATCGCGCTTACCTGCTACTGCTGCTTCGGTCAGGACACGCGTGGTTTCCTGGAACGATGCTGCAGAGATGAACGATTCGGTAGCCAGTGACGCTTTGGTAATACCCAGCAGGTCACGCATGAAGGTTGCGCCAACTTTTCCGTTCGCTTCCAGATCACGGTTAGAGATCTTGATGCGAGAGAATTCAGCCTGCTCACCTTCCAGGAAGTCTGCACTTCCTGCGCTCACGATGGTTGCTTTACGCAGCATCTGACGAACGATGACTTCGATGTGCTTATCGTTAATCTTAACGCCTTGCAGACGGTAAACTTCCTGCACTTCGTTAGTGATGTAACGGGTCACCGCATGCACGCCACGCAAGCGCAGGATGTCATGTGGAGACTCTGGGCCATCGGAAACCACGTCACCGCGCTCAACACGTTCACCTTCGAACACGTTCAGCTGACGCCATTTCGGAATCATCTCTTCGTACGGCTCACTGCCATCCAGCGGAGTGATGACCAGACGACGCTTACCTTTGGTCTCTTTACCGAAGGAGATGATGCCGCTGATCTCCGCCAGAATAGCTGGCTCTTTCGGACGACGCGCTTCGAACAGGTCAGCAACGCGTGGCAGACCACCGGTAATATCCTTGGTACCGCCAGATTCCTGCGGAACACGCGCCAGCGTGTCACCAGCACTGATCTTCACGCCATCTTCCAGCTGAACAATCGCTTTACCAGGCAGGAAGTACTGAGCCGGCATGTCGGTGCCCGGGATCAGAACGTCGTTGCCGTTGGCATCAACAATTTTCAGCGCAGGACGCAGATCTTTACCGCCCGCAGTACGTTCAGCACTGTCCAGAACCACCAGCGAAGAAAGACCGGTTAAGTCATCTGTCTGACGGGTAATGGTCTGGCCATCAACCATGTCCGTGAAGCGAATGAAACCGCCCACTTCGGTGATGACTGGCATGGTATGCGGATCCCAGTTTGCGACGGTTTCGCCCGCTGCAACCTGCTCACCATCACCTTTCGCCATGGTAGAACCATAAGGAACTTTATAGCTCTCTTTGGTACGACCAAATTCGTCGATCATTTTCAGTTCAACGTTACGCGAGGTGATCACCAGCTTGCCTGCCGAGTTCGTTACCGACTTAGCGTTGGTCAGCTTGATGGTACCTTTGTTCTTCACCTGAATGCTGGATTCAGCAGCCGCACGTGATGCCGCACCACCGATGTGGAACGTACGCATCGTCAGCTGTGTACCTGGCTCACCGATGGACTGTGCCGCGATAACACCGATCGCTTCACCTTTGTTGATGATGTGACCACGTGCCAGGTCGCGACCATAGCAATGCGCACACACACCAAAGTCGGTTTCACAACCTACTACTGAGCGGACTTTCAGGCTGTCGACTGAGTTCAGTTCCAGCACGTCACACCAGTGCTCATCGAGCAGCGTGTTGCGTGGAACCAGAATGTCAGCAGTACCCGGCTTCAGAACGTCTTCAGCGGTCACACGACCCAGTACACGTTCACGCAGTGGCTCTTTAACGTCGCCACCTTCGATGACAGGTGTCATCATGATGCCTTCGTGTGTACCACAGTCATCTTCGGTAACAACCAGATCCTGTGCAACGTCAACCAGACGACGCGTCAGATAACCGGAGTTCGCCGTTTTCAGTGCGGTATCCGCCAGACCTTTACGAGCACCGTGGGTTGAGATGAAGTACTGGAGTACGTTCAACCCTTCACGGAAGTTCGCCGTGATTGGTGTTTCGATGATGGAGCCATCTGGCTTCGCCATCAGACCACGCATACCGGCCAGCTGACGAATCTGTGCAGCAGAACCACGCGCACCGGAGTCAGCCATCATAAAGATGCTGTTAAAGGAAACCTGTCGCTCTTCTACGCCGTCACGGTTAATAACGGTTTCGGTTGAGAGGTTTTCCATCATCGCCTTGGCAACACGTTCGTTGGCTGCTGCCCAGATATCGATGACTTTGTTGTAACGTTCGCCTGCGGTTACCAGACCAGACTGGAACTGCTCCTGGATCTCAGCCACTTCTGCTTCCGCTTCGGTGATGATTTCCACTTTCTTCTCTGGAATAACCATGTCGTCGATGCCGACAGACGCGCCTGAACGGGCTGCGTAAGCGAAACCGGTGTACATGGTCTGGTCAGCAAAGATAACGGTCGGCTTCAGGCCCAGAATGCGGTAACAGGTGTTCAGCATTTTGGAGATAGCTTTTTTGCCCAGCGCCTGGTTAACGATGGAGAAAGGCAGACCTTTTGGCACGATCATCCACAGGATGGCACGGCCAACAGTGGTGTCGATGATGCTGGTTTTAGCAACCCACTCATCCTGCTCATTTTTCTCGTGTTCGGTGATACGCACCTTAACGCGAGCATGCAGCGATGCGAGGCCAGCGCGATAAATACGCTCAGCTTCTTTCGGGCCAGTCAGCACCATGCCTTCGCCTTTGGCGTTAACACAGTCACGGGTCATGTAGTACAGACCCAGTACAACGTCCTGAGAAGGAACGATGATTGGCTCGCCGTTCGCAGGTGACAGGATGTTGTTGGTCGACATCATCAGCGCACGCGCTTCCAGCTGGGCTTCCAGCGTCAGCGGTACGTGAACAGCCATCTGGTCACCATCGAAGTCGGCGTTGTATGCCGCACAAACCAGCGGGTGCAGCTGGATCGCTTTACCTTCGATCAGAACCGGTTCAAAGGCCTGAATACCCAGACGGTGCAGCGTAGGCGCACGGTTCAGCAGAACCGGGTGCTCACGGATCACTTCGTCGAGGATATCCCAGACAACCGCTTCTTCGCGCTCAACCATTTTCTTCGCGGCTTTGATGGTGGTGGCCAGGCCACGCAGTTCCAGCTTGCCGTAAATGAACGGTTTGAACAGTTCGAGTGCCATTTTCTTCGGCAGACCGCACTGATGCAGGCGCAGGTATGGACCTACGGTGATAACCGAACGACCAGAATAGTCGACACGTTTACCCAGCAGGTTCTGACGGAAACGACCCTGCTTACCTTTGATCATGTCAGCCAGCGATTTCAGCGGACGCTTGTTGGAACCGGTGATCGCACGACCGCGACGACCGTTGTCCAGCAGTGCATCGACCGCTTCCTGCAACATACGCTTTTCGTTGCGCACGATGATATCTGGCGCAGCCAGATCCAGCAGGCGTTTCAGGCGGTTGTTACGGTTGATCACGCGACGATAGAGATCGTTCAGATCCGACGTTGCGAAACGGCCACCATCCAGCGGTACCAGCGGACGCAGATCCGGTGGCAGAACAGGCAGCACGGTCAGGATCATCCACTCTGGCTTGTTGCCAGACTGTACGAACGCTTCCAGCAGCTTGATGCGCTTGGTCAGTTTTTTACGTTTGGTTTCGGAGTTAGTTTCGTTCAGCTCTTCACGCAGCTGCTCGCACTCCTGCTCCAGATCCATGTTTTTCAACAGGGCCTGGATCGCTTCGGCGCCCATTTTGGCGTCGAACTCGTCACCGAACTCTTCCAGAGCGTCAAGGTACTGCTCTTCAGTCAGAATCTGACGCTTCTCGAGGTTGGTCATGCCACCTTCGATTACCACGTAAGATTCAAAGTAGAGCACGCGCTCGATGTCACGCAGTGGCATATCCAGCAGTAAGCCGATACGCGATGGCAGTGACTTCAGGAACCAGATGTGCGCAGTCGGCGACGCCAGTTCGATGTGGCCCATACGCTCACGGCGTACTTTAGTCTGGGTCACTTCAACGCCGCACTTCTCACAAATCACACCACGGTGTTTCAGGCGCTTGTATTTGCCGCACAGGCACTCATAGTCTTTTACCGGCCCGAAGATACGGGCACAGAACAGACCATCGCGCTCTGGCTTAAAAGTACGGTAGTTAATGGTTTCTGGCTTTTTCACTTCACCAAAAGACCAGGAACGGATCATGTCTGGCGAAGCCAGCGCAATTTTGATCGCATCAAACTCTTCGGTCTTAGTTTGCGCTTTCAGAAACTTAAGTAAGTCTTTCACGGATTAGCTCCCGTCGGAGTGAGACTCAGAGGGCGTCCAACCGAAATTGAACGCCCCGTAACCAGTACAATTGCGAGCGCTTTAAACCCTGCGCTTTCAGGCGGCGGCGAACCGCAGCCTGAAAAGGGGTTACTCGTCTTCCAGCTCGATGTTGATACCCAGCGAGCGAATCTCTTTCAACAGTACGTTGAAGGATTCCGGCATGCCCGGTTCCATCTGATGGTTACCGTCAACGATGTTTTTATACATCTTGGTACGGCCGTTGACGTCATCAGACTTAACGGTAAGCATTTCCTGCAGGGTATACGCGGCACCATATGCTTCCAGTGCCCATACTTCCATCTCACCAAAGCGCTGACCACCGAACTGTGCCTTACCACCCAGCGGCTGCTGAGTAACCAGGCTGTAGGAACCGGTTGAACGTGCATGCATCTTGTCATCAACCAGGTGGTTGAGTTTCAGCATGTACATGTAGCCAACGGTTACCTGACGTTCGAACTGCTCACCGGTACGGCCGTCAAACAGGGTAATCTGACCGGAAGAAGGCAAGCCGCCGAGCTGCAGCAGCTCTTTGATTTCGCTCTCTTTCGCGCCATCAAACACCGGAGTGGCGATTGGCATACCTTTCTTCAGGTTCTCAGCCAGACGCAATACTTCGTCGTCGGAGAAGGTGTTCAGGTCAACTTTCTGACGCAGATCGCTACCCAGGTCATAGGCGCGCTGGATGAATTCGCGCAGTTTCGCGACGTCTTCCTGCTTTTTGAGCATGGCGTTGATCTTCTCGCCGATGCCTTTCGCTGCCATACCCAGGTGGGTTTCCAGAATCTGACCGATGTTCATACGCGATGGTACGCCCAGCGGGTTCAGAACGATGTCAACCGGCGTGCCGTTTTCATCGTAAGGCATATCTTCGATCGGGTTGATCTTGGAGATAACACCTTTGTTACCGTGACGGCCTGCCATTTTGTCACCCGGCTGAATCTGACGCTTAACAGCCAGATAAACCTTAACGATTTTCAGCACGCCTGGTGCCAGATCATCGCCCTGGGTGATTTTACGACGCTTACCTTCGAGTTTTTTCTCAAACTCGTGCTTCAGTTCGTCGTACTGCTCTGCCAGCTGCTCCAGCTGGTTTTGCTTGGCTTCGTCAGTCAGACCCAGTTCCAGCCAGCGCTCGCGCGGCAGCTTGTCCAGTTTGTCTGCTTCAACGCCACCAGAAATCAATACGTTCTGGATACGGCTGAACAGGCCCGCTTCCAGAATCTGCAGTTCTTCAGACAGGTCTTTCTTGGCCTGCTTCAGCTGCATCTCTTCAATTTCCAGCGCACGTTTGTCTTTTTCCACGCCATCGCGGGTAAAGACCTGAACGTCGATCACGGTGCCTGACACGCCATTCGGTACGCGCAGTGACGAATCTTTCACGTCAGAGGCTTTTTCACCGAAGATAGCGCGCAGCAGTTTCTCTTCTGGCGTCAGCTGGGTTTCACCTTTTGGCGTAACCTTACCAACCAGAATGTCACCACCGGTCACTTCAGCACCGATGTAGACGATGCCTGACTCATCCAGTTTAGAGAGTGCAGCTTCACCCACGTTCGGGATATCAGCGGTAATCTCTTCCGGCCCCAGTTTGGTGTCACGCGACACGCAAGCCAGTTCCTGAATGTGGATAGTCGTAAAGCGATCTTCCTGAACCACACGCTCGGAGACCAGGATGGAGTCTTCGAAGTTGTAACCGTTCCACGGCATGAACGCTACGCGCATGTTCTGGCCCAGTGCCAGTTCACCCAGATCGGTGGACGGGCCATCTGCCAGCACGTCGCCGCGCTCAACCGGCTCACCCAGAGAAACACATGGCATCTGGTTGATGCAGGTGTTCTGGTTAGAACGGGTATATTTGGTCAGGTTATAAATGTCGATACCGGCTTCGCCAGCATGCATTTCGTCTTCGTTCACTTTGATAACGATACGTGATGCGTCGACGTACTGAACGGTACCGCCACGTTTCGCAACGGCGGTAACACCGGAGTCAACAGCAACAGCACGTTCCATACCGGTACCAACCAGCGGCTTGTCAGCACGCAGAGTCGGAACGGCCTGACGTTGCATGTTCGCACCCATCAGGGCGCGGTTGGCGTCATCGTGTTCCAGGAACGGGATCAGGGACGCACCGACAGAAACGATCTGTTGGGTCGAAACGTCCATGTAGTCAACCTGATCACGGCTGAACAGACTTGATTCGCCTTTGCTACGGCAGGTGACTAAGTCATCAACAAACGCGCCGTTATCATCAAGAGGGGCGTTCGCCTGAGCGATAACGTAGTTACCCTCTTCGATAGCAGAGAGGTAATGAATCTCGTCAGAAACCAGACCGTCGATAACACGGCGATAAGGTGTCTCAAGGAAACCGTACTCGTTCGTCTGTGCATAAACAGACAAGGAGTTGATCAGACCGATGTTCGGGCCTTCAGGGGTTTCGATTGGGCAGACACGACCGTAGTGCGTTGGGTGTACGTCACGCACTTCGAAGCCGGCACGCTCACGCGTCAAACCACCCGGGCCGAGAGCAGAGATACGACGTTTGTGCGTAATCTCTGACAGCGGGTTGTTCTGATCCATAAACTGAGAAAGCTGGCTGGAACCAAAGAACTCTTTCACCGCGGCCGAAATTGGCTTCGCGTTGATCATGTCCTGTGGCATCAGGGTATCAAGGTCGCCCAGTGACAGACGCTCTTTCACCGCACGCTCAACACGTACCAGACCGACACGGAACTGGTTCTCAGCCATTTCACCGACTGAACGAATACGACGGTTACCGAGGTGGTCGATATCGTCCACTTCGCCTTTACCGTTACGGATGTCGATCAGCTTCTTCATCACTTCGATGATGTCATCTTTGCTCAGGATGCCTGAACCTTCGATTTCATCACGCAGCAATGAACGGTTGAACTTCATACGACCCACAGCAGAAAGATCGTAACGATCTTCAGAGAAGAACAGGTTCTCAAACAGGTTCTCTGCTGCTTCGCGTGTTGGCGGCTCACCAGGACGCATCATGCGGTAGATCTCAACCAGTGCGCTCAGACGATCGCTGGTTGGGTCGACACGCAGGGTCTCGGACATATATGGACCGTGGTCCAGATCGTTGGTGAACAGCGTTTCGATGCGCTTGTGACCGGACTGGCTCAGTTTGGCCAGCAGATCCAGTGACAGTTCCATGTTCGCTGCAATGATCAGCTCACCGGTGCTCTCATCGATGTAGTCTTTAGCGACCACTTTGCCCGCGATATATTCAACCGGAACTTCGATGTGCTGAATGCCATCTTTTTCCAGCTGACGGATATGGCGCGCAGTAATACGGCGTGCTTTTTCGACGTAGACGGTGCCGTTCGCTTCGATATCGAAGGTCGCAGTTTCACCGCGCAGGCGCTCAGGCACCAGCTCCATCTGCAGCTTGTTGTCGCGAATTTCAAACACCACTTTCTCGAAGAAGATATCGAGGATCTGAGGTGTAGTGAACTGCAACGCACGCAGGATGATAGTGGCCGGCAGCTTACGACGACGGTCAATACGGACAAACAGGTTATCTTTCGGGTCAAACTCAAAGTCGAGCCATGAACCGCGGTAAGGGATGATACGTGCGTTGTAGAGCACTTTACCCGATGAGTGGGTTTTACCCTTATCGCTATCAAAGAACACGCCAGGACTACGGTGCAGCTGAGAAACGATAACGCGCTCGGTACCATTGATAACAAAGGTACCATTGTCGGTCATGAGCGGAATTTCGCCCATGTAGACTTCTTGTTCTTTAATGTCTTTTACGGTGCCTTCTGGCGCTTCGCGCTCATAGACCACCAGACGCAGTTTCACGCGCAGCGGTGCCGAATAGGTCACGCCACGGATCTGACACTCTTTCACGTCAAAGACAGGTTCACCCAGGCGATAGCTGACATACTGCAACTCAGAGTTGCCGCTGTAGCTCGCAATAGGGAATACAGAGCGGAATGCAGCTTCCAGTCCGTACTGACCTTCTGGATCTTGCTCGATAAACTTCTGGAACGAGTCGAGCTGGATGGAAAGGAGATAAGGTATGTCCAGTACTTGCGGACGTTTACCAAAATCCTTACGAATACGTTTTTTCTCGGTATAGGAGTAAACCATAGGGTTCCTCAGCTAGCTGACAAGTCGACCCACGCTGTCCGTCCTGACAGGACAGTTCATGCAACACGATTTTGTTTGATTCACTGGCTGCGCAGCAGCAGTGCAATACCTCTTTCTATCACGCTTAAATCATTTCATCGCTGTTGCGAGGGCAGGGAACCCGCACAGGTAGAGCGGTATATTAAGTCGTCGATAGAGAAAGATATTGAAGAGTAACAATGGACAAACAGTGTGAAACCCCATTGAGACCCTGTAGCGCAAAAAGGCTGGTGACCAAAAAGTCACCAGCCATCAGCCTGAAACTACTCAGACTGCAACCCGAAGGCTGTCTTACTTAACTTCAACTTCAGCGCCAGCTTCTTTCAGAGCAGCTTCAAGTGCAGCTGCGTCATCTTTGCTGATCGCTTCTTTGATTACGCCAGTTGCTTCAACCAGATCTTTGGCTTCTTTCAGGCCCAGACCAGTTGCAGTACGTACGGCTTTGATTACTGCAACCTTGTTCGGGCCAACAGCTTTCAGGACTACGTCGAATTCAGTTTTTTCTTCAACAGCTTCAGCCGGGCCCGCAGCAACAGCTACAGCAGCAGCAGCAGAAACGCCGAATTTTTCTTCCATAGCAGAAACCAGCTCAACTACTTCCATTACGGACATCGCTGCAACAGCTTCCAGAATTTGGTCTTTAGTAATAGACATGACAATTGTTCCTAAGAATCAGAAAAAGTTTATACGTAAGCAAGTACGAAGAAAAGAATATGGCCTTAAGCCGCTTCTTTTGCATCGCGTACAGCAGCCAGAGTGCGGACCAGTTTGCCGGCAGCGGCTTCTTTCATGGTCGACATCAGACGTGCCAGTGCTTCTTCGTAGGTCGGCAGAGTTGCCAGACGGTCAATATTGGCCGCCGTGATCAGCTCACCTTCAAAGGCTGCAGCTTTGACCTCAAATTTTGCATTCGCTTTCGCGAAATCTTTGAACAGACGAGCAGCAGCGCCCGGGTGTTCCATAGAATATGCAATCAGGGTCGGACCAACAAACGTGTCTTTCAGGCACTCAAACTGAGTTCCTTCAACGACGCGGCGCAGCAGGGTGTTACGAACAACACGCATGTAAACGCCAGCTTCACGGCCTGCTTTACGCAGTTCGGTCATTTTATCAACGGTAACGCCACGGGAATCCGCAACAACCGCTGAAAGCGCACCTTTGGCTACTTCGCTGACTTCAGCAACAATCGCTTGTTTGTCTTGAAGATTTAATGCCATTAGCTTTTGCTCCTGGATTTGACCGGGAAAGGATTTCCCCGGAACTCACTTCACTTACTCACCCCAAGGGGAAATAAGCGCTCGAACACGGTGAGCAGAATCCAGCTAAGAAAAAATTCTTTTGGTTCTGTCACCGTCTACGCAGGGTATTAAGCGGAATATCCGGAGATAAGCAGCTCCTGCGGTCTTGGACGGAGGCCAGGATAAGGCCTGGCTCCAACCTAAATTCTGTGCGACGCAGCAGAGTCAGAGGGAAAGGCGATACACGCAACAATCAGTTCTGGCTCTCTGGTGTCCTGTTCCGTTAATAACAGAACAACGGGCGTAAGATTCTAGGTGAATTTTTCGCCCGTTTCAAGCAGCAATTAGTTTGCTGTTGCGTTCAGACCAGCCTGGTCAACGGCAACGCCGGCGCCCATGGTGGTTGAAAGGCTAACTTTCTTGATGTACACGCCTTTCGCCTGAGATGGTTTTGCTTTTTTCAGCGCAACCAGCAGAGATTCCAGGTTTTCTTTCAGTTTGTCAGCGTCAAAGTCCACTTTACCGATGGTAGTGTGGATGATGCCGTTTTTGTCGTTACGATAACGAACCTGACCCGCTTTAGCGTTCTTAACCGCTTCAGCAACGTTAGGCGTTACAGTACCGACTTTCGGGTTTGGCATCAGGCCACGTGGACCCAGAATCTGGCCCAGCTGGCCAACAACGCGCATTGCATCCGGAGAAGCAATAACAACGTCAAAATTCATTTCGCCTTTCTTGATCTGATCAGCCAGGTCTTCCATGCCTACCAGCTCAGCGCCTGCTGCTTTAGCAGCTTCAGCGTTGGCGCCCTGGGCGAAGACAGCAACACGTACTGAACGACCAGTACCGTGTGGCAGAACGGTCGCGCCGCGAACGTTCTGATCAGATTTACGTGCATCAATGCCGAGGTTGACAGCAACGTCAACGCTTTCAACGAACTTGGCAGTAGCCAGTTCTTTCAGCAGAGCAACAGCTTCAGCAATATCATACTGCTTGGTCGCGTCAACTTTGTCGCGAATTACGGTCATGCGCTTGGTCAGCTTAGCCATTTCTTAGTCCTCTACTACCAGGCCCATGGAACGAGCAGTACCTTCGATTGAGCGAGTCATCGCTTCAACGTCAGAACCAGTCATGTCCGCAGCTTTGGTTTCTGCGATTTCACGTACCTGAGCACGAGTCACTTTACCGACTTTATCTTTGTTCGGCTTACCAGAACCAGACTTGATGCCCGCTGCTTTTTTCAGCAGTACGGCAGCCGGAGGCGTTTTGGTAATGAAGGTAAAAGAACGGTCGCTGTATACGGTGATAACAACAGGAGTCGGCAGACCTTTTTCCAGAGATTCGGTCTTAGCGTTGAACGCTTTGCAGAATTCCATGATGTTAACACCCTGCTGACCCAGAGCTGGACCAACCGGTGGACTTGGGTTCGCCATACCAGCTGCAACCTGCAGCTTGACGTAGGCTTGGACTTTCTTAGCCATGATATTTCCTCAATTGGGTTATAGCGCCTGTAAAGGCTCCCCGTGATAACGATTTACACGCTGTTGCCAGCGCATAAAAACAAAAGGCGCGAAATTGTAGTTAAATTTCGCGCCTGCTGCAACAGCTAATTTGTGAGCGGAAAGAGGTTAACCTTTCTCCACCTGACCGAAGTCGAGCTCAACCGGCGTCGCACGTCCAAAGATGGAAACGGATACCGTCAGGCGGCTCTTCTCGTAATCCACATCTTCAACCACACCGTTAAAGTCAGCAAAAGGACCGTCATTAACGCGAACCATTTCACCTGGCTCAAACAGCGTTTTCGGACGAGGCTTGTCGCCGACCTGCTGCAGACGGTTCATGATCGCATCAACTTCTTTATCGCTGATAGGTGCCGGACGGTCAGATGTACCGCCGATGAAACCCATCACGCGTGGGACGCTGCGTACCAGGTGCCAGCTGGCGTCATTCATCACCATCTGAACCAGTACGTATCCCGGGAAAAACTTGCGCTCGCTCTTACGACGCTGGCCACCACGAATTTCAACGACTTCTTCAGTCGGAACCATGACGTCGCCAAACAGCTCTTCCATGTTGTGCAATTTGATATGCTCGCGCAGCGATTGTGCTACGCGGCCTTCAAAACCGGAAAACGCCTGTACGACGTACCAGCGTTTCTTTGGAGCTTCAGACATCTCAGAACCTCAGGCCAGTGATAAACGATACCAGACGGACCAGAATACCATCCAGCCCCCACAAAATCAGTGACATCACGGCAGTAACCGCGGCAACGATTAACGTGGTGTGCAGCGTTTCCTGGCGGGTTGGCCAGATAACCTTACGCATTTCTGTTCTTGCTTCACGAGCAAAAGCCACGGTCGCTTTGCCTTTGGTCGTTAAAAGCGCAATGCCGCCAGCCGCTGCAATCAGTACAACTACGGCTAAAGCACGCAGTGGCAGTGACACATCACGATAGAGGTAGTTACCTACAATCGCTGCAAGCAGCAGTAACACGACTACTACCCACTTTACCGCTTCCAGGCCACGCCCGCTCCCTTGAGCTTCGGTATTCGCACTCATAAACCAACCTGCCACAATAATTCAGAAACTATTCTGCCCCGCAGTGCGAGGCGTCCAAACCGAATGAGCTTTTGGGGCGTAACTCGGTATCCAACGCCGCATAACAGAGCCTGTCTCAGCAATGATTATGATTCAAAAAATCACTGATGAGCCAGGTTCTATGAAACAGCGTGCAAAAAGGGCATCAAATGATGCCCTTTCCGTGTGCATTGCGTCAAACGTTATCGGTAATTATGCGATAACTTTAGCAACAACACCCGCGCCAACGGTACGGCCACCTTCGCGGATTGCGAAGCGCAGACCTTCGTCCATTGCGATTGGGTGGATCAGGGTAACAACCATTTTGATGTTGTCGCCTGGCATTACCATTTCAACGCCTTCTGGCAGCTCTACTGAGCCGGTTA
>Ga0256409_1000774_pt1 | contig 14507 bp, 9 predicted proteins | sample PhySR1_FD_185981 | JGI IMG/M metagenome (GOLD analysis project Ga0256409, IMG submission 185981) | Leaf surface microbial communities from sunflower plants in UC Gill Tract Community Farm, Albany, California, United States - DLSL S.R1 | ecosystem: Host-associated > Plants > Phyllosphere >...
TCCCGCCAGCTCCACCAAAATTCTTGGTTGATGGTTACCAGAACCATCATCGAAGTCCTGAGAGCCCGCAAGGTGAAAGCCTTGCGGGCTTTTTTGTGTTTGTAATTTGTCCCGTGAAGTCTGATGCCAACTAATTAAATCCCAACCTTTTAGGCCCATTGATAGGCCCCACGAAAAGCTCTATTGTTTTCGTTGGGCCTAAACACATGGAGACTCCCCATGGCAAGAAAAACCAAGCCGTTAACTGATACGGAAATTAAAGCCGACAAACCTAAAGATACCGATTACCAGCTGTATGATGGTGATGGGCTGACCCTGTTAATAAAGTCCAGCGGTAGTAAGCTCTGGCAGTTCCGTTACTATCGGCCTCTAACCAAACAGCGAACCAAACAGAGCTTCGGTGCCTACCCTGCAGTCTCACTTTCTGACGCGCGTAAACTCAGAGCTGAATCTCGAGTTTTATTGGCAAAAGACATTGATCCTCAGGAATATCAGAAGAAACAGGTGAGGAATTCTCAAGAAGCCAAAACTAGCACTTTCCTGTTAGTTGCTGAACGTTGGTGGAATGTGAAGAAAGCCAGCGTAATAGAGGACTATGCCGACGATATCTGGCGCTCGCTTGAGAGAGATGTTTTCCCAGCAATCGGTGATATCAGTGTCACTGAGATTAAGGCTCATACTCTGGTTAAAGCAGTTCAGCCGGTTCAGGCCAGAGGAGCATTAGAGACTGTTCGACGTCTTTATCAGCGTATTAACGAAGTCATGATTTATGCGCAGAACACGGGCCTGATTGATGCGATTCCCAGCGTAAACATCGGGAAAGCATTCGAGAAAGAAACCGCAGAAGAAAAATATGCCGAGTATCCGCCCGGATCAACTTGCACAGTTAATGCAAACAATGCGTACGGCAAGTATCAGTATGTCAACGCGGTGCTTGTTCATGTGGCAGCCTCTCACCATTACCCGCCCTGCCGAAGCCGCTGAGGCACGATGGGATGAGATCGATTTCAATGCTAAAGAATGGAAAATTCCAGCAGCTCGAATGAAGATGAACCGAGACCATACGGTTCCACTATCGGATGAGGCTATCTCAATTCTGGAAATGATGAAGTCCCTCAGTGGTGGCCGAGAGTTTATATTTCCCAGTCGCATCAAACCAACCCAGCCAATGAACAGCCAAACAGTTAATGCCGCACTGAAGCGTGCTGGCTTAGGAGGCGTACTCGTTTCACACGGCTTACGTTCTATCGCCAGTACGGCTCTCAATGAGGAAGGATTTCCACCTGATGTCATTGAAGCAGCACTTGCTCATGTAGACAAAAATGAGGTACGTCGCGCTTATAACCGCAGTGATTATCTTGAGCAACGTCGTCCGATGATGCAATGGTGGGCTGATTTCGTTAAAGCGGCAGATAGTGTTCTGGATATTTTTTAGAGATATTGAGCTTGGGGAGAACAACGATCAAGACTTAATTAAGCTCCTACAAAAAAAAGCACCTGGTTGATAATGGAAAGGTAGTCTGCCCTATATCTGCTACTTTTTTTTTTAGAACTAATGAAACAGAGCGATAGCGAAACAAGGATGGCCACAGCAAAAATTATTGATCATCTAAGTTTTGGCGTTACACTTATAGCTAGTACTGACAGATTCAAAAAAGAATTATGTAATGCTACGTATTCTATTTTGGGATCTAAGGATAGCATACCAATTGATCAATTAGTATGGACCAAACTAAGCTATATTTTCGGCGATCATCATCCATACAATACACCTTTCGATGCAGCTGAAGAACTGATCATTCAGAATTTTTTTTGATCATATTTGGGATATTTCACTCATTGAAATGATGAACTATATAAACTATGAAAGCTGGGAACAATTAGATTGGCAGAAAACAGCAGAAATGCTTAACTTGGCTAATAAAGAGCATGCTAATGAGCTTAGAAGCTATCAACACTCATATCGTATTGAGTTCGATGGAGTGTTAAGCCTTTTCAACGAACAGTTAATCCAGATATTCAAAGAGGCTTACAAGGCCGGATATAAGAGTGATGAAATTAATAATAAGAAAAAATCAAAAAATGATAAATTTAAACAATTTGCACAATTAGTGCGCACTTTACATATTGGTGCCTCTTGTCATGCTGCAGTAAGGTGGGATCAGAAACGCCAGCTCAATGGTAATGATCTTTTAGATTTTCATCATGCCGAAGCAGCTTTAGGATATTGTGATTTATTTTTGACTGAAAAACCTTTAAAAGTTCTAGTGAGTCAAGAGCATTTGGGATTAAGAGAATTATTCTTATGCTCTGTTGGGTCATCAGCTAGTGAAGGGCTCAAGATACTTAACTTGTGCAAAATATAAAAATTAAGAATATTTTATATTACTAAATCTATAAACTTTAGAGGTCATTTTCATAATTGAAGCTGATCTCTCACCCGCTCGATAAGTCCCACACAACTATGACTAAGATTGGAAAGTATCATATCCCCCAATTATCTTCTATTACAAAAATAGCTAATCATCTATTTTAAAATCAAATATCCTTAAAATATCATTGAATGATGCTTCACATTGCCCTACAAGGTTAGTGAAGTGTGCACGTAGATTTTCATGATCGGTACGCGCTTCTAATATCGCTTTCTTCTTTTTTTCTGTAGAAGCATGTCCGCGTACTTCAGTTCGTAGAGCATGCAGTTTTTGCATAGGCTGAACTAACCTTTTCGCTTCATCTACTATTGCGCTTTTAGCAATAAGAGCTTCTTGTAGTATGCGTAAGGACCCCCATTTGGGTTCAATGGCTCGGCCCTCATATTTAGCAATTTCACTCAGTGGCTTTGGTAAAAAGCCCTCAACTAAATACTGATCAAGCGCAAGGATTTCATCACCCCACTCTTTGATTGAATCCGTTGCAGGATACTGAACAGCGTCACTCAATACTGTACCTCGTGGCTTCCACCAGACGGGAGGATTCTTGTCCATTAGCGAAATTTTGTGTTTGAGTGCCAACTATGGTTCATAGGACAGATACCATTCCCCAACAATATCAGTCTGAAATGCACGCTTAGAAATTGTTCCTTTTGGCCATTCATTGAAGGCTTGCCAATAAAGCTGTTCTTCATATGGTAACCGAGCCAAATCACCAATGTATACATGAACTTGCCCGGCCTCATTAATATCATAGGATTTTAAATACCAAGCATTTCGACAAGCAATACTTCTTTCTTCTAAAGTATATTTTTCTGGATCCGCCTTGAAACGATGTAACACTTCTGCTCTAAAAAAGGCAGGTGAAACTTCCCATGGTAATTTATTTTCTTGAAAATAGTTAGATAGTGAGTCTGGCCCGCAAGATGTTTCAACGTTGCAGCTATTTTTACGATCGTATATTTTAAAGGTTGCGTATTTCCTCTTAGATGGATTATCTTCATCCTTCCATGCTTTTACCAGACTGCGCACAGTTACTTGAGGGCGAATAATCATTACACCATTACAGTAACTGGCTTCCACGTTAATACCACCATGATAAAAAAGATCCCCTTCATCTTTAGTATATCTGTTGATATTCCCCCAACCAGCAAAATTACCCCATCTGACACGCGTGAAATCAAACTTTAAAACAAGACATGTTTTGGATAAAGCCATAAATATATCTAAGTCCTTTCGCTTAATAGTAACAATATCCAGATATTTAAAAGGAGGTGAAATGTTTTTGTTGATTATCCTGATTACATCCTCAATATCACCCCGATCATCGAGACGACAATATGCATTTCTTTCTGGCAAGTAATATAACCCAAGGCTGTGCACAAGTTTCTGACTCAATTCGATAGGTGTACGGCCTTCTTCAACACCATGAAACCTACGACGATAAATTAATGCTTCTCCCTCTTTGAACACCCCATCTAAAGGTGGCTCAAGATAAATACGATGTCCTTGACCTCCACCCCATGACTTCTGAATTTTCCAACAATACTCAACATCCATACGCATATTCTGCAATGCCCATCTATCTGCTGCAGTAACACTTTTCTCTAGGGCTAGCGCGCCATGAATTAGGACACTACTTCCAATCGCGTAGATGACTACTTCATCATTTTGAGCATTTTCTTTCAGAAATTTAATGGAACTTTCAGCCTCTATTAACCAAGCGGCATCATCATTCTGTGGCTTTTCCGAAATAGCATGAAGATCTGTGAATTTAAATTGGCTCATCAGTAATATTCATATCCCTTTACTTTACCTATAACTGACACCACTTATAAGTGATAAGTCTCCCTTGTGAATTAAGAAATAATATCAAACAAATACCACCCCCCTCGTAATTTTTTCACTGAATCTGCTATAACTTCCATTACGATGTAATCTACGTACTTGCCAAGAGTAAAATGAGTGCAATGACCCGGTATTTATTATGTTTCTCTCGCGATATGTAGTGCCTCGCGATATGAGGGCTGTCCCACAATTACCTTGAATTTGCCACAGCCTAGCAGGCCCCCATCCAGCATTCCAATAATGGAGCTCTGCGACGACCTGGTCCTTTATCTTAGCCTGTAGACGCCCATCATGCGGGATGACTTCAAGAGAATTTTCTATGCCTGGCATCGTCGGCAAAAATAGCCGGGAAGGATACAAATCATGTTGTAGGTATCCTATCCGACCAAAATCAAGCGTTCCCGCCAATGGCCAAGCCATACAAGTTTTATTCACCAGTTGTTCAAAAGTTGGTGGAGTTATTAAGGTTGTTGTACTGAGTGGATCCGGAGCTTGGCTGGAAAGCATTTGTTCACGTGTCCAGAACGATTCAAGATGGGACGTCAACGAGTCCGCTCCTTCCATATCACTGCTTACAGTTTGTGACCACCGGACAATCGACAACTCTACGCACTGTTCCATTGACATTGAAATGGGCGAACTAAATGCAATTAGCTCGTCTCCTGGGTTTGCCGCCTCTACTTGAGCAAGGAAAGTTCGCAATGAAGCCTCGATCGCCTTACTATCGCTTTTGAATTCAGTCGATACTGAGAGCCATTCGGGACGATTAGGTCGAAGAAAAGCCAAAGTTGGATGGATAGGCAACGCCAAGAGGGATTGTTGCTCGGTCAACTCCATTGGTATCTTCCAGATGTGTCTGGCCACAGCTAGCGTGCGAAGATAAGCGGAAATTACGCGAAGGGCGGTTCGAGAGGAAAAATGAGGGGCAAAGCCCTCGCCCAAGGGCCGAATGAAATATCCTGCATCCCCTTGGTACGGTGCATTTGGATATGCCGTCCGGTTTTTTGTCCATTCTAAGGCCATTTGTCGGATAAATGGACAGCGAGTAAAAGTTTCCAACTTGCTAATGGTTGTATGGAAGATTCTTGGCAAATCCGTACCTTGAACACTATCAAAGTCATCAGGAATGATGAAGTCTTCTGAAACTAATTCCAAATCAGTATTGGCGAGCTGAATCGATAACCCAAAAGCTTTCATCAATAATGCTGAAAGTGGTGAGGGTAGAAGAATATTCTCTGCCAACAAAGTCGTAGGAAAGTAGTTAAACTCTTTAATTGCCATCCAGAAAATACATAATACTTCGACAACCTCGGCTTCAAGTTTGCGCGAGCGCAGCAATTGAAGCAGCAATGATTCGGTTTCAGTTTTCTTATCAGGCTCTCCCAGTCGAGCGGCAAGTTCCTGAATAGTCCACCACCGAGCGGACGTAGCAGGCCATCCAAGACGGGCAATAAGAATGCGAAGATCGTTCATTTAACCTCCAGGCCGACAGGTTCGAGCAGCTCTGACATCCAGCAAGGTGGTTCCAAGGGCAACGTTCGAGTATCCTCAATCACACAATTGACCATCGTCTCCGTGAACTTTATAGCTTCATCTATGCGATTTTGCTTAACGTAGAAATAGACCATGACTTCCGATGGGGCTAAGCGTGACGACACCGGGTCATCAAACATGCTGTAGGTTGTTACGGTCACAAATTCATCACAGCGCTGGGGATAATTTTGGGCAACTAGGTCGAGTCTGTTGCAAATCACATCCACGTTCTCCATGTAACCAATCCATCCCCCATTACGGATCTGTGCATGAACAAGATACTTCCAGGCCGCTGTTAAACCACTTGATCTACGTTTTGTTTGAAAGGCAAACTCAGAAAGTTGTAGAGCTTCCCTCATCCATTTGTTTTTTTCTGTAAATAGAATCTTATCCAGTTCGGCGAGTAAATTTCGCCCCTGCTTTTGGCTTTCCCAGTACTGATACCAAGTACGGAGAAGTTTTGGACGCTCTTTGTAATATGGTTCCAGAACTTTGAGCAAGTCTTCTAATTGCTCAGTTCTAAAGACCGTCACATCACCTTCATAAGTTTTGTTGTCAGCATCACTACTTGAATTTTCGTGGCGCTGTAAACAACCAATATCCCATCCATTGTGCTCTTCAAGAATGCGAAGCCGCTCGGAAGCAGTTGCACAACCATCCTCTACAAGTTGTTGCAGTGCATCCCGAATTTCGGGATGTAGGCCTGTGCGCATTAGAGCGTCCAAAGGCCATTCTTCGATAATTCCCTGTTTGATATAGGCTTGCATGCTGCTCTCGGCCAGAGCCCAATCCCCCACATTTGTATGTTCTTCAAGTTTTTTCACCAGTGCGGAAGGCTTCAGCTTTGCCAGTAGCCGATCTGCTTCAGCAAGAACATGTCTCGTGCCCTTACCATCGGTGTAATCCAAAACATGGTGGATCTGCGGCGCAATTTTAGCCAATAATCGACAGGCTTCCTTCGGCGCTACATCAACCAAATAAGCGATGGCATCAACCGTATTACTCAATGTCGGATCTTTACGATGCCCGTATCCGGTGGTCAACTCCCATGTCTGCGTGCAAAGTTCACGACCTTGTGAATTCAGTCGATGGGAAATCGCTATCGCACAGAGTTGTAATGGTATTTGAAGATGTACACTAGTCTCATTTTGAACGTCTGCATCAAGTAACAATCGCTGAGCACCAATGAATGTTATAGCCGCTTCGTCGGCCATTCTGATCAGTGCACCAGATGCGTATTGAGTACGGAACGACGAACTATCAAACCAAGTGCATTGCAAGGCAGCATCAATGGTTGAGGGGGAAAGTGTCACAGCATTAGTTCCTGCAAGCAGAGCACTACCAATATGTAAATCGCAAGCAATACGATGTAGTGCCGCTCGAAAGTCCCCGGTAGCTGAATTTCTATCATAGCTCTGCCTGAATCGCCGAAATTCAAAAGGTTCGAGCATTTTATAAAGTTCGTGGAAATTTATGAACTCACCGCACCACCAACGTTGAGCTATTTCTTTACCGATGTCGGACAATACATTGAGATAATCAGTAATATTTTCTCTATCTTTGTACGTTGGGGCTCTGGTATGTTCGAAGTTTATTTGCCCCTCTGCGATCATACACAAATGTAGATGTACAGAGCCAAATAGCCAGTGGTGCGCGAGAGCAGCCAAATTATCTTTGCGTTCGTAATAGCTGTCGCTTAGCCAGTTCACCGGGATTGGTTGGTTAGAAGAAGTTGAGATTCTTGAAATTGCTGCCTCTATCGCAGCAACAAAAGGAGTTCTGGCAAGTTCGTCAAAGTCCTCTCGCTCGGTTACGACTACCCCCGCAATCGCAGCCGCACTTATACAAGCATCGCTAATTATGTTCTTTTTCTGTCCATCGGGCAGAGAAGCTGCAACCGACATTAAATCATCCAGATTACCTTCTTGAATCAGCGTCTTAACGCGAGGTAACCATATATCCGGGCTATTTTTGTCGGCCATCCAAGCGAGATTTTCAGGTGTATTAGCGATAACACCAAGCTGTGTAAATGCACTGGCAAGAAACATGAATTCATCAGAACCGGACCTTGAATTATATTTACTGGAGAATTGGCAAAGGGTTCTGAACCGATGTAGAGCTTCTTCACCGCAAATTTCTGCCTGAATTGTATCTCCTCGAGACAGTAAGGCCAGACCAAGTGCAGCAACGTGTAAAATATCCGTTTCATGCCTGGAGGCTATAGACTCACGTATCACACTTTCCTCTGAGGTTAGTGTCAATGTAAAAGATATGAGCCTAGCCAGATCGCTATCCTGCATCTGAAATTGACTACCATCAACCATACGAGCTTTCAGATGCGCTAACCGGTAGGCATCTGAAAAACTTGCAGTTTCAAGCGCAGCACTCAGGGCTTCTGACAATAATATCTCAAATAAAGCTTCTGAATATCCTTCTTTTAAGCGACTCATGATCCAGTCACGAGTTAAACCTGTAATTAGATTGTTGGGGTTACCAAGCTTCGCTTGAACTGTCCATAACCAGTTCACTCGTAGTGAAGTAGGTGCCTGGTGTTCAAGCCAGTCTGCAATAACAGGCATTAATTCATTGATTCGACTCTCAAAGCCATCAGTTGCACGAACGAAAACAGCCAAACTTTCATGGAAGACTTTAAGACCAGCCACAGACGAATGGAGCAAATGCTCTACTTTATCTACATCTGGTTCCACCGCCTTAATTTTGGTAGCAATCTCTGAGAAGGCTGTCTTAGGCCAGAAAAAAGTAAAGGCACAGATAAGCCTTAGCGCATCCTTTTGGCTTGGAGCGAGACGTTCCCATAGAGATGCATAGTAAAATCGGGCGTCTTGGCTCAAGTCTCCCTTCAACTGCTCAATATCCCAACTAGATAGTCTGCGACCCGAATGTTTCAATTCTGAAGTTGCATAAATAACGTGAAGAGGATGGCCATTAGTTTTCTTACGAAGAGCAGATGCTGCACTCTGCAGTTGTTCTTCAATTTGTCCTTCACTTTCAAAACCAGTTGTAAGCCAGCCTTCCTGAACTGTTCTACCTAGATAAGAAAGTACTGCACTCTCAGACATTGCAGGCAATGTGTGCCACTCAGATTTTGGTGCAAAGGCGAGCAAATCCGCTGGCAACTGTTCATCATTTACCGGTTGAGTGCCGACGAGCAGTACCATATTTTCCGGGCAGGGAATTACCTGACAGAAAAGGTCATCTAGTGGCCGTTTATCCTCAGCGTTGATACGCCAGACATGATCCAAACCATCAAGAATGAGCACAAATGGCTTTCCCAGTACTTTGTAGTGGGCAGCACATGCCTCCAATTGTGTATGTAAGCCTCCACCAGTCTTCGGAACATCTTCGTGAAACTGTTGGATCTGTGCCAGAATGGATTGCTCAACAACGTAGCTATTAACCCGGTCGCGGCCTCGCTCGGTTGTCGACAGAAAATAGTGATGGCGAACCGTTGGGATACCTTTTTCTGCAAGCGTGTCGCACAGTGCGCTCAGGTAAGTACTCTTTCCGCGTCCTGGTGGACCAGTCAGCACAATTGCTCTCCCGGTAGCATTAATTGTGCCCTGGACAAATTCTTGATGGAATATCTCATCAGGAACCTCATAACCTTCTGGAATAACAAAATCCTCTGGCAAAGGAGCTGGAGGTGAAGCTCGTAAGATAGTTCCAACCTCTGCCAGTTTGATCCAGCCATCCGGCGCAGGGAGATTTTTTTGCGTCGCCCAATTCAGTGCCACATATTTTAGATTAGCGATTCCCTCTGGCGTACCATGCAGTCGAAGGCGAGCATCAACTTCATGCTCCAATGCAAGATAGCCCTTATCGCTGTGTTGAATGCGTAATTGGTTGAAAAACGCTTCGCATTCCTCAATGCTACCGAGTTCAGTTTCTACTCTAGAGCGCTGAGGCTCAGGGATCTTGGAAAAATGAATCCTATCTAGCCCCAGACAAGCTTCAATCGCTGCATCAGGTCGACGGTTAGTTATTAGCGAGATTTCGCCAATACGTGCTGGATCGAGCTGTTTGAAAGCATCGAACCATTTACGTAGCATCGATCTAGACCGTTCCGTTTTGCCCGTTTTCTCTAGCATCCAATCCCAAGACAGGGGATGCTTGTCAGCATCCGGGGTGAACTTGATCTGCTGAAGATCAACGAGGCCATCACTTCGTTCGATGACAATGTCATCGAGGCCCTGTGGTGCTTCGTTTTCATTATCGCACTCAAATTTCACGCGGCTATAACGCACTGGTGCATCAAGCCAATCGCACAGGACCTTAAGACCTTGGCGATTTTGATAAATATAACCAGCTGCCGTGATGGCAGTTTTCTTAATATGTTCACTCATAGCGTCAAGATATGCTTAGTTCGGTTCTGATCCATGTGTCCAGGGTATCTACAGGCACAAAATGGGTCGGAACAGGATATGGCGGATGAACCATCCAGTAATACACATCGCGGCTCACATAGAGTTCAATATTTCTGAAAGGAACATCTTTTGGCAGTGGCCACTGGAGAAGATTCAGCAATTTTGAACGGTGAGTATCGAGAAATTTTCGGCGGCCTAAGATACGACTAAACTGTCCTGTCTTGTCATTCTCTGCCTTGCCAAATATCCGATCACGAAGACGACGACTATCTTTCATCGTATATGGTGGCTGGTTGTACTTGCACTCTACCGTCACAAGCAAATTATCTTCCGGCCAATATACGAAGACATCGAAGTCGCCAACGTCATCAAATTTCTCCCCACGGAATCTTCTAAAGAAATCGATACCTCGCAGAACATATGGTGTATGTCTGCGAAAAATCTCCTCTGTACGAAGCTCGAGGCGCTTTTCAATGCTTTCCTTAACATCGCGAATGACGGGCTTAACATGAGGCCAATCAAATTCTGCTGGCAAATAACCGTCTCGTACCGCCGACATCCAAATATACATTGCCCGGCTTGCTGATTCGGCCCCCCAACGCAGGCCGGTACCATCAATTACCAGTGGCTTAATTGTGTATCGATCGATTCGCTTGTTACGCTCCCAGTATGGGATATCTCCCTCATCGATATCCCGTCCAGCAAGCCTGCGAACACCTGTTTCCGAAAGAGTCAGAAAAGCAACGATTTTTTGGGCCTCAGAATAGTCAAGTCTATCGATACTGTCAGACAATCCTTGCGCGAGGCGATCCGGCGCAGCAACATAAGACAGTGAAAGTTCGTCGCCAAACCCATATCGTTGAGCTTGCGATAAAACAGCGAGAGCAGTGAGCATGTTCTGCAGTTCGAAGCCCAGATCGGTTATAAAAGCCTCTTTGAGTTTCTCTGACGACAGTAAATCTTCCGATTCACCTTCTACCGCATCCTTGTCATTTGCACCGAGTCCCAGTCTGGATTTTGCGTACTCCCTTGCAAAAACCGCCTCACGATCATCAAAACCTGCCGAATAGAAAACTTCAGGAATATACGAGTCGTCGATTTCAACTCCCCCCACATCTATGCCATTGTGAAGGGTATCACTGGCACCTGTCAGCACCATGAACCAATCAACCAAACCTACTAACTCCCGTAGTACATCCTCTGTAACGTCATCTACACCGTTTGAAGATAAACTGACGGTCTTTTCCAACAGATATCGATAATGCCGAGCCATATCTCCGAATTCTTTACGTGCCTGTTCAATCGCATCAAGTCTGTCGTACTCAACTTCATGAGCAAGACTCAAACGGGCTCGTTGGATTCTAGTCCTCTCAGTAACAAGGAGGGCATCGTGTTGCTCGATGAATGCCTGCAGAAGCTGATGCCTATCAAATGCTGCAAGTCGATTCTCAATGTGAAGACGCATGCGAGCACTGGAAGGATCAATCCTGACCTTGGCATCTGACAGTTCATACCTGCCAGGAATAAACCCAAGCCCCATGATTTCTGCGGCCAGTCTTCTACGTGCAAGCTTGTAATCGGTAGGCGAAGGAATTATAGGGTATACATAGTCGGGGACATCAATATGACGGGTCATGACTTTTAAATGATAACGAGCCGCTTGCGACGCTATATGCGTAAATCGTTGAGCAAATTCATCAGGCATCTGCAAACCAAGTACTGCATGACATTTTTCGAGCGTTTCCAGTAAGCAACGAACCTCGAATGATCCATCCTTGGAAAGATTTAACCCGGCAAGCACTGCACGTGTATCAACTTGAACGTGAAATACATCGGGGTTGTGGGAGTCCGGGATGACTGAAGTCACCACATGTTTAAATTCGTCTAAAGAAGAAGGACTCTCTTCAGTTTTAACAAGACTAGATGGATCAGGGGAGCAGGAAAACAAAACATGCGGCTGCCTAAATAGAGAGATATCAGACATCATTTTTCTGCAGCGATAGCTACAGTCGGCCAGAAGTTGGGCAAAAAGGTCTATCAAACGTCCATCTTCAAAGCGTAATTCTTTGGGTATTTCTATTAATGTTTGAACGGTACAGGAACCAATCGATGTTGAGTATGCCATCGCTTTGTGATGACGTGATTCAAGTCGAACGACACATTCAGTTGAAGAACTCAACGTCCATCCGATAGAGCTGTCTGGAAATATCTTGGGTGCACGAGACCAGAATTCTGTCAATATCTTGAAGCGCCAAGAAGTACCCCAGTGAGGGTCTAGCCCAATTAAGTTAGGTGCAATCGCACCTTCGACAAGTACACCATGCATGTCTTTGAATGATGCAAACAGGTCTACTGTTCCACGGGAAAATGGGCTGAGAGTTCCCTCTTGAGCATCTGTAAATTTCCAATAACTTTCTAATTCCTCCAGATCTTTGAGACTATCAAAAATCGTGATGAAATCCGCTAATGGAAACAAACGAGTTGGCTTTGAGGGGAGATTGATGGAATTAAACGCAGTACCCGCGAGTGTAACGACAACAACGATGTGAAGCTCGTCGACGCCAGGTTCTGCACCATCTCTAGATAGAGAAAGGAAACGTCCATCATCAAGACGGAAGAAAATCGGCGATCCACGACTCACCTTGGCGTATATGCTTTCCGCTGCGTTTGACAGGCGGTCATTCGATGTGTGGTCACATGTGCAAATGAGATATATCCCAGAATTACCCGGTATAATACAACTGATAGGCAGGTCTTTGCAGGCGGTGCCGTCAACATATAGAGTCAATGGCCCCATAAGGGTTCTTTGGAATCGCTCAGCGACGAACTCTGCAAGTTTCCTGTGTGTAGAGGGGCAAATCCCGTTCAGATTTTTGTTAGCCCAATGGTCAATAATGAGTCCCGGAGCACTGCGTACTGACATTGGTATCCATACCCCATCCATCTCGACAGCAAGGAAGGGTATCGCCATGCCTTGCATCACTTCATTTCCGAACGCATCCGGTTTCAGCGGTGCTTTGAAAGTGCCAACACGAGTATCGAATGTACACCCTGCTTTCTTTCGGCGGTTCGCTAGCTCATTGCCAAGTTGCTGAAGCAAAGATTTGCAAGTCAACCAGAAGTCTTCAGTAGCTAGTTCAACATCAGCACATTGGGCCTCGGTGTTGACAGAGAGCATCAACTCAGGAATCGATTCGATGATCTGCGCTTGCAGCGCAATGGCAAGATCCATATGGGCTTGTGCTTCTGGAATATGCGCATAGGTAATGCGAAATGCTTCTACGAAGTCAGACATTCTCTCAATGCAACTTCCGTAGAACATAGGGACGAAGTCTTGACCAAGCCGTACTTTGATTTGCCCCCAATCAGCCTCGGGGGAAAAATCCTCAAGCATTGGGAATTCAGGCCATGATGCGTATAATTCTTTTGTAAATACTTTAAAATCTACATAGCTATCAATCGATATACCTACCTGAGACTCAAATGGCAGCTCTAAAAGGACACACCAAGCAAAAATATGCTTTATGGGACTACCTGTATTGGCTGGCCAGAGTTCGGAAGTAAATAATGCAACTGCTACGTCGAGGGTTTTGTATCGGCGAAATAAATTCTGGGTGGCTTCAAGATGTTTACAGAAGTATGTGTCCTCACCTACCCCACTCGCAAACAACTCACGATATCTAGACATATCACTTAGCAAAGAATCATAACCAACTTGTTGCTCTGTTAGTTTTCTTTCCCGCTTTTCACGTGACTTTCTACCCACTTCATATCCTCCCTGTATGCATAAGTTGACAGTCCATACGGTATCGAAGCACAAAAACTATTAATGTGTATCATAATGAATATTTTGAGTCACTTACTGTACCGCCCTCACAAAAGTGCACAGCCTTACATTATCAAACACACCCAACAAATTGTCACATCCATGTTATTGCAATCATAAAACATAAGTAATTGATAAATAATAAATTTTCATCATTTTAACAAGTCACACTTCAGATTGGTTTTCTTAACCTCAGCGCGAATCACTCATTGCCAATCATCACTTGTTCAAAAGCAGCTTTCACATTTTTATCCTCTGCTAGCCACCGCAGCACTGCGCGCTCTAATTCATCATAAATCAGTACTGGTTCTTCACCTTTTTTTGTTTGTGCCTCAATAAAAAACCACAATTCATCATCAATATGACCCGCCCCCAGGATTAAATACAAAACTCAGTTAGTAATGTCGGATCCTTCACTCTCAGAATTACCCTTTCTCCAGCTCGCTGCAAATTCAGACGGCGTCTGATAATTCAGCGTGGAGTGCG
>Ga0256409_1000782_pt1 | contig 14346 bp, 8 predicted proteins | sample PhySR1_FD_185981 | JGI IMG/M metagenome (GOLD analysis project Ga0256409, IMG submission 185981) | Leaf surface microbial communities from sunflower plants in UC Gill Tract Community Farm, Albany, California, United States - DLSL S.R1 | ecosystem: Host-associated > Plants > Phyllosphere >...
CGGTGTAGTAATTTCGGACGCGGGTTCAACTCCCGCCAGCTCCACCAAAATTCTTGGTTGATGGTTACCAGAACCATCATCGAAGTCCTGAAAGCCCGCAAGGTGAAAGCCTTGCGGGCTTTTTTGTCTCCTCAATTTGTCCCGCGCAGTCCGAAGAGAACTAATTAAATCCGGACCTTTTAGGCACCTTGTTAGGTGCCTCCTGAAGCTTTAATGTTTTTGAGGTGCCTAAAACTATGGAAACCCGGCAATGGCAAGACAAACCTCTATCCGTTAAAGTAATCGAATCTGCTAAGCCCAAGGAAGCAGACTACGTTCTCTATGATGATGATGGCCTTGAGCTACTCATCAAATCCAGCGCCAGCAAAATCTGGCAATTTCGCTACATTCGCCCTGTTACCAATAAATGGGCGAAGAAGAGCATAGGCCCCTACCCGCCAGTTAGGCTTGCCGATGCTCGAAGCTATCGAACTGAATCCCGCTCTCTCCTGGTGAAACAAATCGATCCCCAGGAACATCAGCAAGAACAACTGCGCAGTTCGCTTGGAGTCAAAACTAATACTTTCCAACTCGTGGCTGAACGTTGGTGGAATGTGAAGAAAACCAGTGTGACCGAGGACTATGCAGAGGACATTTGGCGATCTTTAGAAAGAGATGTCTTTCCTGCAATTGGTGACGTTAGCGTTACAGATATTAAAGCTCACACATTAGTTAAGGCCGTCCAACCGGTTCAGGCTAGAGGAGAAATGGAAACCGTCCGTCGTCTTTGCCAGTGTATCAATGAGGTGATGCTCTATGCCCAGAACACGGGGCTGATTGATGCGGTGCCCAGCGTTAATATTGGCAAAGCCTTCGAAAAACCGCAGAAGAAGCATATGCCAAGTATTCGCTCTGATCAGCTACCGCAGTTGATGCAAACGATGCGAACGGCCAGCATTAGCCTTTAAACACGATGCCTGTTCATGTGGCAACTTCTTTCCATCACCCGCCCTGCCGAAGCGGCTGAAGCCCGTTGGGAAGAGGTAGACATAGAAGCGCGAGAATGGAAGATCCCTACTTCACGCATGAAGATGAACCGTGACCATAGGGTTCCATTGTCATATGAAGCAATAACTGTGCTGGAGATAATGAAATGGCTAATCGGCAACCGAGATTTTATCTTTCCTAGCCGTATCAAGCCAAACCAGCGAATGAATAGTCAGACCGTAAATGCTTCGCTTAAACGTGCGGGCTTTGGCGGTATCCTCGTTTCGAACGGGTTGCGCTCTATTGCCAGTACAGCACTTAATGAACAGGGTTTTCCACCTGATGTCATTGAAGCCGCACTTGCTCATGTGGACAAAAATGAAGTACGTCGCGCTTATAACCGCAGCGACTAACTTGAGCAACGACGTCCCATGATGCAATGGTGGGCGGACTTTGTTATGGCAGCAGATCGTGGGAGCATTATTGAAGGGGGAATGAAAGGAATGCGGTTGATCGGATGACTTATATGAACTCAGATGAGCCTAGACTTTTGGGCTGATCTAGAGAAATTATTATATTTCCATCCGGTATGTGCTTTGATTTCAACGGGTCGATGCATTGCAAAGCCAAAAGCGGGCCTCGTCGTTGGACTGACCCAGCACCTGCAGCGTGTTGCGCGATAAAAAGCGCATCCCTGTTGAAGCCTTTCCACTCACGTAAAGGGGATACGATCACGTGCACCTGGATAAGTTGGAGTTACCGAGCTAAAAAAATGATGTTTTCAATTTCAACATATAAAACTTCCCGGTTATGCAACTTTACTTGTATCGCATTGATCGTGCTTGATATAGTAATGGAAAGTTCTAATAGATTTGATCTATTCATTTAAAACCAGATTAGTCAAGAAAAAACTAATGACACTTTTATGCGATAAAGAATATCCCAATGGCATGTTAACGGATAACTTTATTAAAAAAGCCTTGTCGCAATTATTTTGTGAAAATGCAGATGAGACCAAAGCTAAATATTCAACATATGAGTTATCTTTAGATGCCGGTTTTGAGCTCATCAAATATGACGACAAAGGTAATATTCAACGAAATGAAAAAGAAGAGTCGACTGGAAAAGTTTGCGCTAATCCGGGCGATACCATATTAGTCTACTCGAAAGAAGTTTTTTCTTTACCTAAAAATGTTTATGCTCGAGTAAATACTGTCGGGCAGATTTTTATGGCTGGATTTTCAGCTGAAAATACTTATGTTGATCCGGGATTTACAGGTCAAATATCTATCACGTTAATCAATAACTCCAACCGAACTTTAACAATGGATGAAGGGATTCCCCTTGCCAGGGTTGAGTTTATAAAATTATCAGATGAACCATCAATAACTCATAAAGGAAGGAGTGGTGTACGAGCGACAAAAGTTAAGCAAAGTATTGATAAGGAGTTAACCTCTGCTTTCGAAAAAGTTGAGTTGAAAGAATTATTCGATGAAATTAAAAGTTCTATAGCAATTGATGCTATACAGAAAAAATCCGTTCGGACAGATATTGCATTGTCAAGAGCATATATTAAGCTGGTTTCTGATATTGATTCAATTAATACATTATTAAAAAAACAAGAAAAAAAGATCAAATATTGGTCTTGGCTGGCATCATTAGGCTTGGGCACTGCATCTGCGTTTTGGATAGATAAATTTGGGTTAACGACTATTGTGGCTGGTTGGATTAATAGCGACTCGAATCAACCTATGTGGTTGGTAGTAATTATCAATATTGTTTGTTCTATAATTGCTACTTTCATATATGAGAAAGTTTTGAGAAGATTTATTAAATGATTAAAATTACTCGTAAAAAATTTAGGGAATATTATCAACCTAGCAAAATAATGCTAGGTATTTTTTCCGACATTGAATTAAATAGATTTAATATTATTACGTTATGCTTTACAACTACCTGTTCTTATAATCCGCCGATGATAGCGATATCAATAGAAGATAGGAATCATTCTTATTACTTAGCAGAGCAATCTAAGGAGGTGGTTTTAGCTATTCCAGGAAAGTCGTTAGCCAATGAAGCTATGCAGTGCGGATTTTATAGCGGTCGAGATATCGATAAATTTTCGACATGTGGATTTACAAAATTAAAGTTGCCTAATGTAGAGATACCTGGCATAGCCGAAGCCATTGCCAATATCGAAGTTAAAGTCATTAATCGTATAAAAACAGGTGACCATATAACCTTGTTTTGTGAAGTTTTAGGTTATCACTTAAATAATGCAATAGTTGAAAAAAATTTAGTATCTATCGGTCCAAATACGCTTGGGTATGATTTATTAGTTAAGAAAGGAATGCATAGAATCGGAGTCGTAAATGGTGAGAATGAAAAATACATCGATTTTTTTAACAATTAAATATGAATTTGAGTAGGTCTGTTTTGGGCATTTTTTAATGCCCAAAAACAACATCTTAGATTAAGTAACTTAGTAACTTTCAAACCAAATAAAATTATCTCTAAGGCAAAGATCTAATTCAATCATTTTCTTTTGGAGTGGAAAAATCTCTTTTTTTACAACAATTTTGCTTGCATTCCCCACCCCCAAAAATCCACCCTTGCTCGACATAATTCCCATCATTGATGAGTTACGGGTTCGCTATGTAATTATCCCTTCAATTATGCCGTCCGGGTTTGCATTCTTAATGTTCAAAAACTCAGCTTTAGCGACCACCTCTGATAGAGGAATAGTCTGGATACGGTCCTTTTGCCATTAAATGAGTTACCGAGGCTTTCAGCCACTCTCCCAGTTTTTTGTCATCGGGTACTCAATCATCGTCCGCTCCTTGCTCAATGCTAGCCCTTGTACTATCGTGCTTTGCCTAATATGTCCCGTTCGCCAGTATCCCGCTTCATCCCCCTATTGAACCATCGGATCTCAGACTCAGCAACTTGCTGGACTTTGTTAAGGGAGAAATCCGAACCATATACTTTTATCCATGCATAAAAGCAGTGGGTGGAAATACTAGATCGTGCTACCAAGCTAGAAAAAGAGTGACCATTATTAACTATCTATTTGGCCGCTTGAATTTTAAACTCTTTAGGATGACGCTTACCTCGCATGGGCACCTCTCTTTAAACCACTTTAAATGACTATTAGGTGTCTGTTAAACCAGCGGCGATTCAGTTGGTATCATTGAGAGCCAAAGAAGACAGCACTGAAAGTGCATTTTCCCTGATTTCAACTTCTGTATCCGTTAAAAGCTCTCGTGCGTGCATTTCGATTTGATCATTATTGAGATAGCGTCTGTTAAGAAGTGCCATGCACGCAAAACGTAACTCTGCAGACTGATGCTTAAGAAACGGAACAAGCTCCATTACTGTCTTGGCATTTAAATTGATATTACTGATAATCTTACCTAACAATTTGCCTTTACATGCTCCTTCACTGACCCAATTCGTGAGGTTTTGTTGTAAATCGACAGATTCAGCCAAAGCACCGAGCAAGGCCTTCTCACCTGCATTGCGGATGGGACTGCGCTTCTCCTGCACCATCTCCAGAATCAGCTCCACATCATCCTGACTGACGTTTTGCATTAAAATCTGAGCAAGAACATCCCGAGGGCTATCCGAAATAATTCCGATTCCATCTGGAGAAGGTTTTTCCAGCTGTTTCCAATCTTCATAAATGAGCCGAAGCTCAATTAATAACGCTTTAGATGGTGGGAGTTTGGTCGAAAACTTTGCGGCAGCGATTGCAATGTGCACAGATTCATTTCGCAGCCCTTGCTTTGCAATTTCCTCATGACGCAAGTCGAAGGGGGAAATGAGTGCATCGTATAGATATGAACAACCTTTGTCAGGAACAGATGTTTCCAGCCGGTGTAGGATAAATTCCTGCCATTTCGATTCAGACATGTCTTTTATGAGCTCGACAGCTAAATGCAAGGCTATTCCATGACCTCTCATAATGATTTTTTCTATACATTCCAAGACGCGTGGATGACTGATGTGCTCATGTAGAACGAATGCGGCTAAAACACTGTAGTACTCTTGGTCTAGTAAAATCAACGAACACAAACTATCAAAATCGGATTCATCAATTTCAACTCTTTCTGGAGCCAAATCTATATCGACAACCGGCAGCCTGAAAAAATAGGAATTGAGCATCAATTGGTTACTAAGACCATGTTTTTTCAACATAGCGGCTTGATACTTTAGTTTTTCAGGCTCAAGTCCTACTGACCTGGCAACTTGATACAGAAATATGCGTAGATAAACGGCGTCTTCATTAAAGCATCCTAAACGATGTAATCCACTTAACGACAGTTGATGAAAACCAGATACTGTCATAAATGCGCCGAGTTCAATCATCCTCTCTGGCAGAATATCATTCTGATCCGAAACGTCATACTCGTCGGCTAATAGAGATAGGAAATTTAAACACTCCCGATCAATTACGTCGTATGCATTCATAAAATCCTGGTTCAGGAACGAATAACGAGACACCTCATTTTCTAACTCAATACCCGCATCTTGATAAAGTTTCAGAAGCTGCAGAAGGCAGTTGGTTGACACGCCTCTTCCTTTATCTATTATGGCAGTGAGAACGGCCAGTCCTGCTTCTTCAGGATTTCGTAGGATAACCTTTGCAGCGCCTAAAACGATGCAGTTTTTTACGTGCTGACCAGAAATGAAATCAAAGATAGAATTTCCTTTTTGCAGTCGTTTTGGCCATTTCAACTTTATACTATTCAATGCAGTTACCGCATCATGATAGCTGACCTCATCCGGGGAGCCTGTCAGGAAGCATCCCCAAACGACAAGCCAAAGCCAGCCATCCTGTGAGTTGAGGTTTGAAGTAACATGATCGCGCACGATATCCCAGTTTTGTTCTGCAATTTGGCAAAGCGAATCTCCTGCGTTAAACAAACTTATAGATGAAGTCGCAGCTTTCCAGCAACAATCAGCAAAAACACCTAGTGAGTCTGTCGTTACTGGTAACCCCGCTTCAATAATAATTTTGTGTGCTTCTCGTAATCCTTTTGTCGCTGCCGTATCGCCATTGACTATCAATTCACTCCATACATCAAGAATCTCTTGTACCAGGCCAAGGTGACTTGCAAAAGAAAGCGTCTCGCGTTTCGATTCATGCCGTATAACTTTTATTAGTAAATCACGTTGCGCATTATGCGGCTGTCGTTTGATGAAAACTGCAGCAGCATACTCAGCAAACGTTTTATGCACAAAAGTCACCGCTTCTTGATCTAAAGTATGTATTCGTTCGATAGCTCCCACAGATTCCCAGTAATTAAAGCAGGCATCAACCTTGTTCATGCAATCGAGTCGGCTCCCCTGAGTTTCATTTTGCCACTCAGAAATGCAACGCTCGGATGTTGTATCAAAAGGTTCTGTTCCATGCTCCAGCAAAACCCACCCCAACAAATTGATAAACCAGTCCCGATCAGCCGCTGTTGGTAGAGAATTGACAGAACGCGTTGAAGGAAATGACTCAAGTAATTTAAATAACTGTCTGTACAGCGAACTACGGGAGCTTCCGGGTTCAATTCCTTTTGAAGACAAGGATGCCAGCATCGTCAGAATTAATGGGCTTCTGGTAGCAACCCCCTTCAGATGTTGGGACTTCATCTGTTCTTTCGCGTGAGCCTGTGCCTGGGATTGAGCCTCGGAGCTGTCAAAATTAAGTGCGGCCATTACTTGTGTAACAGCTTCATCTGCCTGAGAGTCTTCCAGAGGAAGAAGCTCATAATGTCTCCACTCAGCAAGTAAACCAGGCTGATAGCCCACAGGGCGGCTGGTGAGTAAGATTCGTGCTTTGGGATGGGCAACAGCAAATCTATGCAATGCATCGGTAATTGTTTTCTGACTGGAACCACATTCATCAAGCCCATCACATAAAATGACCGCATCCTGCAAATCAACAGATCGATAGGTCAATCCCGAACCACTAAGTGCGACGTCAACCAACGCCTCTTCAAAAGGAATGCCTTTATGGTTAATTAAAGAAGATATTCGTGTAAGGGAAGCTAGCAACACCAGATAGCATTCTGATGCATACTCAAGTCCAATACGGCGGAGGAGCATTGATTTGCCTATCCCTGGACCACCAATAATTATTCCTTTTGTAACGTATCTTCCCAAGGTACAGGCATCGAACTTTTGACTTGAGTGCCGGTTACCCGCTGAATAGCTGTGATAACTAACTAGGGCTTGTGATAAGTCATCAGGAAACGTTTCCAGATCCTTGATGACTGCGGTTTTTAGTGGGATCCAACAGGACTTTAGTGAAACAGGTTTAATTTGGCCTGGAATACTGAATTGCGAGTAGCTTGCTTCAAACCATTTAGAGATTGTTGCTCTTAGCTGAATTCCGCAGTCAGTGGAATTAGTTTTAATGTCTAAACTGTTGAGTCTGAATTCGTTAAGTAAAGAGGATATCGTTACCCTACCCCGTATCCTGATGAGTTTCCGAGCGTGCTCAACAAGCATGCCCCATGCTTGATAAGGCTCACAGAATAGTTGTTGAAGCTGGTTAATAGCATTGGTTTCTTCACTATTGTTTCCCTCGACTGCAGCAACTGTAATAATTCGCAGTGAATTACATACACGGGTTAGCTCTTCAATATTGAGTCCAGACTTTTTAACGAACTCGTGGCCGATTTTATGGAGTCCATCCTTCCTTCCTGTACCAATACGTATAATGTTCTCTGCGAGATTTGTACGTATCGTTGCACTGCTATTAGGACAGACAACCAACACTCCTGAATTAATTTCTTCTTTATGGATCGCTTGTACCAAAGCATTAAGCGCATCCCACAAATCAGCACCGCTTCTCAGGCCACGTTTAACCTGAATTTCAACTGTTTTTCCGTTTTTGGTGAGTAATGAAATGTCATCTCCAGGTCCCCCTGTTTCTGCATCAACCAAGCATGGAACATCGTTCAGGATATCGCTTAACCAGATGATTTTTCGTTCTGACAGCAGATAAATCATCGTGATTGCGATAACGCGAGCTTGAAAGTCTAGCCCTCGCTCAGCGGCACTCCCTCCTACCGCAGATTTTTTGTTTTGCCCCTTACCTTCTTGTTCAGATTGTTCAGTATTTTTCGGGGTGTTATCTATCACTGTCTTTTTCATTACAGTCTCTTAGAGCGCTTACGGCTTAGGAAAATGTTCAAGCATAATGTTAGATTACCATCAAAATCATAGACATGAGTAACATAGTTACTATGAGTTCAGCGACTAAGACCGGTGACCAGAAACGAAAAAGTGCGCACTCTGTTGCGCTGATTTGATCTTCAATGAAAAACACCTAATTGCTTTCTCAAAAGCTCGAGGATTTTCAAAACGAGCTTCATCGACCGAGTCAAGGAAAAACCATGCTTTTTCGTGAGATTTAAGCCAGTTTTCAAAGGATTCTGCGCAACCGACTTCAAAAGCATTTTCGAAACCATCTTCTATTCAGATGAAGAATGCTGCTCGACCTGATTGCTGGATATGCTTTGCTCGAGATTCCATCTCGAAGGTTTTTCCTGCACCTGCTTCCGCCAAAATGACGCAGCGATATTCTTCTTCAAGCGTTTGCCACTCAGTGCGTTTCTGTGTACCCCAAAGCGAGTGCAATTCGCTTTCATCTGAGTCAACCTTTGACTTAGGTACTAAAGAAAAATATCGTGCAAGCGGGACAGGCTGGTACAGCATTTCAAAATACCTCGAGAGTCTATCTTCTGATACGCTCTTATTTTCAGCGAACTAGGGATTAACTCGGCAATGGAATTACTCTTAGGCGCACTATGGAATGACCTGTATTTCATTTTCAGCAAACCATTGGCTCTCCTTGATTCTTGTCATAGCTGCAGTTGGATCGGACGACCAAAGTACTAAAGCGAGCGATTCTTGCGCCCTGCTACAAGTCACGTACAGCAAACGTAAAGTCCGGTCGATGGTTGTCTCCTTACCAGCCTCTACATTCTTTTTATCATTTGGACTTAACTCCGTACCACCAAAAATCTTGTCGTACTTAATGAGAGTCCCACCAGCAAGAGCATCATCCATTACAACCATGACGTGCTTGAACTCAGAGCCTTTAACTACCTGATGTGTTGCGAGCTCTGAAATCCCAGCAAGGTAATTCCGATAGCACTTAAGTTGTTTCCATGGAACATCAAACAGTGCACACCATCCACGGCGCATTCTTGTTTGCTTTGACTCATCCTCACCTCGTCCAGGAGCTTGCGGGGCTGGTGACTTGTCGGCATAAGCCTCATGAAGGCGATGATCTACTTCAAATAATTTTCCACTTAAGACTGGTGCTAATACCTCAGCGACCGTTGACTCAGGGTTGGCGCAAGCCATTGCAAATATCGCTATCGCCTCGAGCATTTCATCAGTACGTTCAGCTCTTGCTTCTGAGTCCTCAGGCATATTGTCTAAACCGCCATAACGTCGAAAAACCTCAGTTGCCTTGAACTCATTCACAATTCCTTCATTACTGACGCAGGTTTCTAAATGCGCAAGCTCATTAAGCAAAATTTGTACTGTTGAAGGCCCTTTATTGTCCCCACTCCCAGATGGCGCTGCGGCGTGGGGATCTAACAGAACCATTGCCTCATACACATCAAGAAACGAGCCACGAGTGGCGACGAGCTTATGCTCCAACGCAAGCAGCTGATATTGTTTTTGATTCCAGGCTAGTGAACCACTAACTTCAAACATCTGTTCAGCACACCAGCGTTCGCTGAGCACTTTGTCACCTGGACTTTTCAATGTATCCCCCAAGAAGAGCCGAACCGTTCCACCAGCCTTCTCTGTTCGGGGATGTTGTGCTGAACCCTTTGCTGGTTGCGTCCTGCCTTCCAGTTCAGTTTCCCAGATTTTATTGATCAGAGTGACAATACGTCTCTGACTACGATGATTCATTTGTAATTCAGGCGTTGCCCAGTTTTCCGGAACTATGCTTGGAAGATCGGCATGACCATCCATATAAATTCGTTGTCGATGATCTCCCAGCAGACCAAGAGTCAAATCTCTCTCCCGCTTTTTGGCAAGTATCATCAAGGAGTCCAGTACACCTTTCATCGTGTCCTGCGACTCATCAATAAGTATGATTGGATGTCGATCTTTAAGAATGGATTGGAGTGTTGGCTTGTTTCGAAGCAACCAAGCTGTCGCATCGAGTACGTAATTGTGCGGTAGAGCACCAGGCCCATGCGTATTGCGATCGGGATGGTAGATGAATACTTCAGTTGTCCGAAGAATCTCGATTTCATTCGTGATTTCGTCAAGGTCACGCTGTTTTGCTGCAGTAATACCCTTCGGTTTCGCTTGTGCCTCTGCAGTCTCTTTAGCGAGTTGAGCTTCTTTTACTGCTACAAGGGACTCACGAATGTCATCGTTGAACCCATTAATTAACTCCCAACAAAATGAATGGATGGTAGACACACTGACTAAGCTATTGTCCCCAAGACGTCCGTTGATTACAGAGACAGCATTCTTTGTATACGTTACCACTCTAATCGAACGCCCATACATCTTCAGGGACCGTGCCAATTGCCCCCCCTTCTCATGCTCGGTCACACCAGTAAGGCGACGTAAAACTTCCACCAATGTTCGTGTTTTACCAGAACCAGCCCCCGCAAAAAGGAAGTAGTTACGAGGTGGAATGTCTGTAAGGTAGCCGCAAATATCTTCTACTACCCCTGCATCGCGATCATTGCCGTCAAGGATTGGTGAGTTAGTCATGGCATCACCTCCTTGCTTGGCTCAAGCTGTGTCTGGAGCCATTCCAATGCATCCTCGATATATTTAGGACAGGTGATCGGCTCATCCGCCGCGATCATTTCAAAGATGCTTGCGGCAAAGTCTCCTTTATTAAATGATCCATGCATTAATTTGTGCAGAGCCGCGAGCAGTTCTGGAATATTATCATTTTCAGCGACCTGTCTTGCTACTGAGCCCAGAGCTCCCTTCGGCGGTTTGATTTGCTTCCCATCGCCATCGACTTTTTCATCATTAAGTTGCTTAAACCAAGGGATATTTCTAAGAACTAGAGAGTCTTCAAAAGTACTTGGCCATTGACCACCAGCTTCGGCTACAGGCAACTGCCATGCAAAACGTACAGAACATTCGGCAATTTCGTTCCAGACAAGATGCTCATTTTTCGGGTTCTTGAAATCCTCAAGCTGTTGCAGCTTAGGGTGCCATCCGCAAAGAGTCGGGTTCCCACATTGCAGGCCGGGTTGTCCTGTATTAGCTACAGCAACTAAGGTTGTAGTCGGGTCCCCATTTTTTTTAGGCTTACCTGGTCTTTCTTCAACTGGATCGATGTCAGTAATAATTACAGTTGGAATACGGAGTCTTTCAACGAGAGATCTTAGCCGATGAGCATGGCTGCCACCAATATCAAGGAAGGACAGATAGCGACTGTTGAGTGTTGCAAAATCTCTTTCAATGAAAAGAGGTAACAGCATTCGCTCAGCAACCCCCTCGACAAAGATTGCAGCATTGGCAAATAAAAGATCTGTGTGTTGAACGCGAAAATAACGTTCAGCGAATTGACGAGTCGTTTTATCATCACCAAAAACTTGCCCAAGATTAACCACCTCAGTGGTAGGCATGTTTTGTTCTTCACTCTTAGCAATACGGCGAACATATCGTAGCCGGTCAAAATTCTCAGCATGTGCTAGATGACTAGAATGAGTACTGATAATCAATTGGCTTTTAAGACCTGACTCATCGCTACCGTTAGGACTGATTAGCTTATGTGCCTTATCCGGGAAAATACGTTGTACCTGTACGTGCAAATGAGCCTCGGGCTCTTCAATCATAACCAGATGAACAGGTGCTGGAGCGCCCTTTTCAGGATTTAGGCGAGAAGCTTTGAAAGAAACTAGTTGGTAACTAAGGGACTGTAAATTCTGATAACCGAGACCAATGGAATATTCTGGAAGAAGCTGTTCTAGTGAATCCTTCTGCATGCTGTATTGAACAGCTGTCCCATGGTCGAGTAATTCGGCTGTCTGTATGCGCGTGCGGAAACGAATCTCTTGGGGGTCATGCAAGCCGGGGTACCCAAGCTCTTTAACCTCTTCTACCGATGGTCCAATAGCCTCATGAATCTTTTTGTCTAGTTCCTGCTGGGCATCAGCAACAGCTTTTATGAGGTCAGCTCGGTGCCCATGACCTGTTGCAGCCACATTTAGATGCTGTCGAGCAAATTTGAGAAGCTGATTGGAGAATAAACCTATGCGATGGGGGCCAGAAGCAGAGCGGGAATCAGCTTCCTCACTACCAAGGCCACGCTGTGCAGCCACAAAGTCTACTTTTATAAGTTTCTGCAGGTGCTTACGATCAATTGGGCTAGAGTCAGCATCCAGTACTTGGCTAACGTAGGTCTTAATTCCGTCCAAAGGGTTGTTATCGGCATCTAACTTATAAGCTCGAACTTGGCCCAGCAGGTATGCTTCGCGGAGCCAAAAGTCCAGTAGATCAATAGGCCAAGCAAGAGAATTGTTTCCCATATCCTTTACAGGCATTCTCACCATGTGATACTTCCATGCTAACTGTTTCAAATCCTCAATGTTATTAGCTGGCTCAAGACGTAATCGGACGCCTACTACGCCGCCTTTCCAGCTAAATTTTGATAGAAACGGAGAGACATAGTGGAACATACCGGCCTTAGCATCGAACCATAGATCTAGCGTTGGCATAGCCGAAAGTAAGGTTTCAAGTTGCTCTTTCCACACATCTTCGGATGCACCAGACGTAGATGGATCTTCTTCTAATGCTTCCCAAGCCCTTCCAAGTTCCCGCAATTTTGGCCATTGAGAAATACTTATGTCGAAAGCACCAAATGGTGAACCATCTGCGAGAAAGTGCCGAAGAGCTGCCAGAATTGACGTTTTGCCGCTATTATTTGCGCCGACGAGGATTGTCGTCTTTGGGTCAACGTCTACCTGTACCTTACCAAGTCGACGGAATTGGGAGAGTTCAATAAATCTTAGTGATATGTGTCCAGACGATGGTGTTGTTGCGATTGCTTCTGACATTTTGGCTCCTCTCAATCCTTGTAGAAATGCGCCAACCTGCAGTAGCTCAGCGCCACACCGTAAGCCCAAGTCCTTCAATCTTGATGCTGTTGAGGCACAAATATAAAAGAATTGACACGGCAAGTCATATTACCGCTTCGCTAAAAAATGCCAATCCTTAAATATACTTTAACTGATTCATGTCACAGCGTTTTGGGCATCAGGTCGTCAATCAACATGGCCTATAGGTTCGCGCAATGACGTAATCCAACTTGTTCAAGGACTATTTTCAAATATAAATTCTTCCTGAGAGCCCACTGCGACATCGTTTATTGCGTAGTTCCTCTACCCAGTCCATGCACAGCAAATTCCAGTTTAAGTTTGGTACCACTCCCGAGGGCTCTACAGTTTGGATAGTCTCAGACTAAAGCCAGCATGTTACGATGTGGGTAAAACCGTTGGTTATGTTGTTCAGAAAGGGAGCAACACTGCGTATAAAGCAACTAAAATCAGTGACCAGCCCCCAGAATTAAATACAAAACTCAGTTAGTAATGTCGGATCCTTCACTCTCAGAATTACCCTTTCTCCAGCTCGCTGCAAATTCAGACGGCGTCTGATAATTCAGCGTGGAGTGCGGGCGACATTCGTTATAATCCTGACGCCATTCGCTGATGGTTTTCCTGGCATGACTGACGTCGCTGAACCAGTGTTCATTCAGGCATTCATCGCGAAAGCGTCCGTTAAAACTCTCAATAAATCCGTTCTGTGTCGGCTTGCCGGGCTGGATAAGTCGCAGCTCCACTCCATGCTCAAAGGCCCACTGATAGAGCGCGCGGCAGGTAAACTCCGGGCCCTGATCGGTTCTTATCGTAGCCGGATAGCCGCGAAACAGCGCAATAATGTCCAGAATACGCGTGACCTGCACGCCTGAAATCCCGAAGGCAACAGTGACCGTCAGGCATTCCTTTGTGAAGTCATCGACGCAGGTAAGGCACTTGATCCTGCGACCGGTAGCCAGCGCATCCATGAAGAAATCCATCGACCAGGTCATGTTGGGCGCCGCCGGGCGGAGCAGCGGCAGACGTTCTGTTGCAAGCCCTTTACGACGACGTCTGCGTTTAACGCCCCGCCCGTTCAGATGATAAAGGCGGTACACGCGCTTGTGATTACCCAGAAGCCCTTCACGACGCAGTAACTGCCATATGCGGCGGTAGCCAAAACGCCTGCGCTCCAGTGCCAGTTCAGTAATGCGCCCTGATAAATGGGCATCAGCCGCCGGACGCTGAGCGTCATAGCGGCAGGTCGACAGGGACAAACCTGTGAGTCTGCAGGCACGAC
>Ga0256409_1000801_pt1 | contig 14123 bp, 12 predicted proteins | sample PhySR1_FD_185981 | JGI IMG/M metagenome (GOLD analysis project Ga0256409, IMG submission 185981) | Leaf surface microbial communities from sunflower plants in UC Gill Tract Community Farm, Albany, California, United States - DLSL S.R1 | ecosystem: Host-associated > Plants > Phyllosphere >...
TCTATGTGATGATGTTTGTGCTGTGCCTGTGCGGGATCACCATGGCGGGTTACGTGCCGCTGTCGGCACTGTTCCCGATGCTGGCGCCGGACAGTAAAGGGGCGGCGATGTCGGTGCTGAACCTGGGGGCCGGTCTGGGGGCATTTATCGCACCTGCCATCACCGCGCTATTTTACTCTTCGCTCGGTGCTGGCGGCGTACTGGGGATATATGCCGGGCTGTATGTGCTCAGCGGCGTACTGACCCCGTTCCTGAAAACCCCGCAGGAGCTTGCGGCGCAGGATGTGGTGAAGGGCAAGGGCGCTCTGCGGCACTTTGAATAACGGTAGCCGAGATTTTTGCCCCGAGGTAAAGAGGACTTTCAGTCTGATGTACCCGGGGCGTTACCGTTTTGTTTCGCCTGAGAAATAGTTAAAAATCATTAAAATACAAATAGTTAAAATTTATTCTGATCATTTTCCATTTAACGAATTGTTGATTTTTTAACCTTAAAGTCGCATAGTGGCGGAATCGTCAACCGTATAAAATTATATATCAAGGATGATGTCTGTTATGCCTGTACTTATGAAAGAGGATAGTACAATGATTGTTTATCCAGTCTCTTACAGCCCGTCCGCTGTAGCGAGGGCATTCAAAATCGTGCATTCCTTCGAGATTGCAGGCGTGGCTATGGCGGTTATTTATGATGCAGCTACGCCACGTGCGGCCATCATTAAGACTAAACCGGAAGAAATCGATGGTGTTATGCGTAACCGCGCTGTCGCTATTCTGGAGCTCGAACGCAAGAAGACAATAGGCGATGTCGTGCTATCGGTTGAACGGTTTTGGCAAGATGATGCTTTACAGGTCGAGAGCGTTTGCGTAGAGGGTACACAGCGCGAATTAGGGTTAGCTACTCTACTGTATGAAACGCTGGTTAATGAGTGTGGGGTGGTTCTTATGAGCGATCACATGCACTACCCAGGCGGTAAAGCGTTGTGGAAAAAGATTGCGGAACAATCAAAGAGCCTCGCCATATTTGTTCTCGACACTGACGTCGGAGCATTTTTCCCCTATGACGGGCAGCACCTGTTATATAATGGCGTATCAATACCAGAGGATGCGATCTGGTCATTACACCCGGATGAATCGCGCCGTGGCGTGATCCTTGTAGCAAAGAATAAAGATAGATTAGCCGCATACGCCGCATAAAATTAAACCCGCCGCTGGCGGGTTTTTTTCGGCAGTTTGGTCACGGCCGCTGCGAGTTCTGCCGCAGCGGGAACAGGCGGGTATTAATAATAGCAATATTCACTTCGCACGGCTGACCATCATCAAGAAACACGGTTTCGTTGATTTCAATGACCGCATCGTTTTGCGCCAGGTTAAGTAGGGCCAGTACGTCGGGATCGGTGAGATTGAGCGCCGTTAAATTTTGATCCCTGCGCTGTATTTTTTTACCGGTTATCTGCTCAAGGTATGAGTATTTGGATATTTCCAGCTTGCTGAACTCCATACTGCTAAACAGGCTGACCGGCAGGTGAATGTGTTCCAGCGCCACAGGAATATCATCAAAGCACATCAGGCGTAAAATTTTATATACCTGGTCGCTGTTCTTAATGCGTAGCGCCTGCGCTATTTCCGGCGAGGGCACGCGCATAATACTGACCGAGACTATTTTTCTTACCCCTTTGTGGCCGTGCTTTTGCGCCTGATAATCAAAAGGGGAGAGGGCATGAAACCGTCCTGCGTTATTGCTGATGCCAATAGAGCCAACAAACAGCCCGGATCCTTTCACCCGGTATATTCGCTGCTGCTCAATCAGAATCCGCGTCGCTTCGCGCACGGTTGCGCGCGTAATGCCAATATTTTTGGCAATGGCAATTTCCGTATCGAGCTTATCTCCGGGCAGCAGTTTGTCAGCTTTAATTTTTGTCAGGATATAATCGACAACTTCTTTCTGTTTTTCTGTAATGCCATCGATCATTTCAATTCATCCCGCTCAGAGTGAGGGCCGACTCGCCTGAGTCGTGCCTGCACAGGTGTGCTCTTTATTATTGCTGTATGCCACTTCAGTGACATCGAGTTGTGATCAAGTTAACGAATTTACATTCAAGCTCAACATGTCCAGCACTATTTTAACTTTACATATTGTATCTGTACACCTCCGGGTTCATCATCAAGATGACTATACATCTTAAACCTGTCTAGACTTGATCATAGAGTACCAAAGTCAAGCGACAGGGGCAGCAGCTCTCAATGATGTGACAGATAACGCTATCAGCTTCATTCAGAGATCCCGAAGCTGACTGTACATCACTGCGAGCTTTCCCAGGAGAAAAGCGATGTCGCAGCTGGCACAGTGGTTGAATAACGAAAAAATTCAGTATGTTGATAACGTGGCGGACTGGAAAGAAGCGCTGCAAATTGCCGCGCGTCCTCTGCTTAATGAAGGGGCAATCGCACAGAGCTATATTGATGCCATTATTCGGCAGAAAGAGGAGATTGGGCCTTATTTTGTCATCGCCCCACATATTGCCATGCCCCATGCGCGCCCGGAAGAGGGGGCCAGTCAGCTGGGGTTATCTATCGTCAAGCTGGGGCAGGCGGTGAAGTTTGATTCGGAAGAGAATGACCCGGTCGACGCTATTTTTATGTTTTCTGCCCCGGACAGTCATAGCCATATTGAAATGATCTCGCAGCTGGCGGAGGTCCTTTCTGACGAAGAGATAATGGACAAAATTTTTAATGCGCGCAGTCAGGAAGCGCTTAAACAGATTCTGTTAGCAGGCAATGCTTAACGGACAGTTTGATTATCAACAACAGGTGATGAGGTCTGAGATGAAAATTATGGCGGTGTGTGGTTCAGGTTTAGGCAGCAGCTTCATGATGGAAATGAATATCAAGAAAGTGCTGAAGAAACTCGAAATCGAAGCGGATGTTGACCATTCCGATCTCGGGTCTGTGACCCCTGATGTAGCAGATGTCTTCGTCATGGCGAAGGATATTGCTTATAGCGCCAACCTTCCGGAGGGAAAAGTTATCATTATTAATAATATTATCGACCTGAAAGAAGTCGAAAATAAAATACGCGAGTATTTTGATAAATAAAAAAATTTGTCACTTTAGATGAACACCTTACCCTAGAGGTTACTATGTTTACTCAAAACCTTTTGCAATTTGTCGTCGACGTGCTGAAGGTGCCATCCATTCTGGTGGGGCTGGTGGCGCTATTCGGGCTGGTGGCACAGAGAAAGCCTTTCCCCGAGGTGATTAAAGGGACGGTGAAAACCATCCTCGGCTTTCTGGTGCTGGCTGGCGGGGCAACGGTGCTGGTCGGCTCGCTGACGCCGCTGGGTGACATTTTCAAACAAGCTTTTGATGTGCAGGGGATCATCCCCAACAATGAGGCGATGGTATCCATTGCACTGGCGAAGTATGGCGCACCGACTACGCTGATTATGGCTTTCGGTATGGTGGCTAACATTGTCGTTGCCCGTTTTACCCGACTGAAATATATCTATCTTTCAGGCCACGTCACTTTTTATATGGCCTGTATGGTGGCCATTATTCTGTCGGTGGCCGGTTTTGAAGGGGTGCAGTTGATTTACACCGGCTCCCTGGCTCTGGGCATGCTGATGGCATTTTTCCCGGCGCTGGCCCAGCCCTATATGCGTAAAATCATCGGTGGCGATCATGTAGCCCTGGCGCACACCGGAACGATTGGCTATGTGTTATCGGGCTGGATTGGTTCGGTAGTGGGGAAAGGTTCGAAATCCACCGAAGAGATGAACATGCCAAAAAACCTGAGTTTTTTGCGCGACAGCACCATCTCCATCTCCCTGACCATGATGATCATTTACCTGATCCTGTCTGTTTCCGCAGGTAAAGAGTATGTCGAGAGCCACTTCAGCAACGGTCAAAACTACCTGGTCTACTCCTTTATTCAGGCGATCACCTTTGCTGCTGGGGTGTTTATCATTCTGCAGGGCGTGCGCTTAATCCTTGCGGAGATTGTCCCGGCCTTTACCGGCTTCTCTGAGAAGCTGGTGCCCAACGCACGACCTGCGCTGGACTGCCCGATCGTCTTCCCTTATGCCCCTAACGCGGTGCTGGTGGGCTTTATTTCCAGCTTTGTAGGCGGCCTGGTGGGGTTGTTTATCCTCGGCCAGCTGCACTGGGTATTGATCCTGCCGGGGGTGGTACCTCACTTCTTCTGCGGCGCTACGGCTGGGGTATTTGGTAATGCGACCGGCGGCAAGCGCGGTGCGATTTGCGGCGCGTTTGCCCACGGCATTTTGATCACCTTCCTGCCTGTGGCCCTGCTGCCGGTGCTCGGTGCGATTGGGCTGACCAATACCACCTTCTCGGATACCGATTTTGGCGTGGTGGGTATTCTTCTCGGCAATATGGCGCGCTTTATGGATAAAGGCACCATCACCATGATCATTACCGGTATTTTTGCGCTGCTGGTGGTGTACAACTTTGCGGCGAAGAAGAAGGTGATGGTGGAAGAGAGTCCAGAGTAATACCTTTGTGGATCACATCCAGAGAGGAGACGCTCTCTGGATTGATCAGGTACTTTTTCCGCTATGGGGTAACGCGCATCACTTTCTGCGTCAGACTCATGGCGGAATCAAACGGGCTGGTATTGCGCACGATCTTAACCATCACGCTGGCGCCCAGCCAGAGCTGGTAAAGGCTTTCAGCGACGTTAGCGGGAGTATCATCAATCACCAGTGAGCCTTCGGCCACGCCCCTCTCCAGCGCATCAGCCAGGCGCGAAATAATTCCAGACGTGCCAGACTGAAGGGTGGCACGCATATTGTCTGAGAGATCGGCCACTTCGGCACCGAGCTTGACGGCAAGGCACCTACCCTGGCAATCGGAGAATGACTGTGTTTCTTGCCACAGTCGCCAGTAATTCATCAGCCGCTGCGCCATCGTCAGACCGGGCTGGCTGAGCGTGCTGTCGAGCTCTGCCAGATAATCCGCAAAATAGTGCGCCAGCATATCAACGCCGAAGGCTTCTTTCGAACTGAAATAGTGATAGAACGAGCCTTTAGGGACACCCGCATCTTTGAGTATTTCATTCAATCCAACGGCAGAAAATCCCTTACCGGCCATGATGCGCTGGCCTGTAGCAAGAATGTGGTCGCGGATTTCATTGCCATGGAATTGAGTTGCAGTTGTCATAGGGTCACGTTACCAAAAGCCAGGTCGGTTGTCTGTTCGCGGGAGAGTAGAACCCTATTTTCACAAAAACGGCTCTACTCGTCCACGCCACAATATCAGCCTGCTTCTATTCAGCCAGCTGTTTAAGCAGCTGTTCTGCCGTCGCTGCAGACGACGTTGGGTTTTGTCCGGTGATCAGCAGGCCATCACTGACCACATAGGAACTCCAGTCCGGGCCTTTGGAGTAGATCCCGCCTTTGGCAATCAGCTCGTCTTCCACCAGGAATGGCACCACCTCAGTCAGGCCGACCGCTTCTTCTTCGCTGTTGGTGAAGCCGGTCACCTTTCTGCCTGCCACCAGCGGTTTTCCTTCAGGCGTTGTGACGTGGCGCAACACGCCCGGCGCATGGCAAACCAGGGCGACGTGTTTGTTAGCCGCCAGGAAGTTCTCGATAAGCCTGATGGAGTTTTCATCCTCGGCCAGATCCCACAGTGGACCGTGGCCGCCTGGATAGAATACTGCGTCGTAGTCAGCCGCTGAAATGCTGTCCAGGCGAACTGTCGCGGCGAGCTGGGCGGTTGCTGCCGCATCGGCCTCAAAGCGGTGAGTATGCTCAGTCTGGAAGTCAGGCTCATTACTTTTTGGATCTAACGGCGGGTTGCCGCCTTTTGGCGAGGCCAGGGTGATCTGCGCGCCGGCATCTTTAAATGCGTAGTAGGGCGCAGCCAGCTCTTCCAGCCAGAAACCGGTTTTGCGTCCGGTATTGCCCAGCCGATCGTGTGAGGTTAACACCATAAGAATCTTCATCATCAATCTCCTGCCGTTAAGTATAGCGTTTAAATTAGACCAGTCGTCTATGGCGCGGTGAGATTCGTGCCTGCGCTATGGCTGGAGTAAAACTAACACCAATTAGACCAGTCGTCTAGTTTCGGTGAATAAAAACTTTCAGCGTAAGTTTGCAGTAGGGAGTGTGCTGCGAAGGAGGGGGGAGATAGTGCAGAAAGCAAAAAACCCGCCGTAGGCGGGTTCTTCTGAATTTGGTGCCCGAACCCGGAATCGAACCAGGGACACGGGGATTTTCAATCCCCTGCTCTACCGACTGAGCTATTCGGGCAACGGGGCGCATTAAACCGTATGCCATCTGTCTCGTCAATGATTTTGTGATGAAAGCGCGGTTGATTGCACTCTTTTCAATCAACGGCCGTTGAGGGGCGTATAAAGTTGCCGCAGCACTACCTCGGGTCCTGCCAGTGGACGCGGAAAAGCGTTGCCAGACAAAAAAACAGTTCTGAAGCGAGAAAAGGCTTAAACAGTTAAGCGAATTGATATTAAGATTACGGTCAAATTGTGTTGAAAATGATTAAATACATCAGCCATCGTTTAAACGGAGATTTTATAACGCACCCTGTAGGGAGATTCCTACAGCCTACTTCATTTTGTCTGATGGCGATCATATTCGTTGAGCACTAAGATGAAACACATAAAGGTCATGCAGCGATCAAAATTGAGGGTGTTGTATTTAATGGATCTCTTTCTAGATTGGGAACGCTGAATTAAAGGTAAAAGTTGCCATAAATCTGCCTTGTCCAGAAAAGTAATGATAGTCGTGAATATCGTTTTCTAATGAATGATGACATTCCGCTTTAGAACTAAAAGAAAAAATCATTAAAGAAGAGAATTCAGCTGGTTAGAGATAAAATTGAGAATATAATAATGGAAAAGAAAGTCATTCATCCTGTCTGGTTTCGTGTTACACACTGGCTTAATGTAATAGCGATATTTATACTGATATTCAGCGGTTGGAGGATCTATAATGCTTCCCCACTATTTGATTTCTTTTTTCCGCGTGAGTATACATTAGGCGGGTGGTTAGGAGGGGCGCTTCAGTGGCATTTTGCAGCAATGTGGCTGTTTGTCATTAACGCGCTAGTGTACCTGTCACTTAATCTATTTACCCGTCGGTTTAAAATAAAGCTTTGGCCTATTTCAATTCACCAGGCTGTTAATGAAATGAAAATGGCAGTTTGTGGGAAGCTAAAGCATCATGATTTAAGCCAGTATAACATGGTGCAAAAGCTAGCCTATGTATCAGTTTTACTCAATGGATTGGTTATTGTTGTTTCTGGTCTGGTATTGTGGAAATCAGTTCAATTCCCAACGCTCCGTTTCTTGGTAGGGGGATATGAAAATGCACGGTTAGTGCACTTCTATTCGATGAGCTTTTTCTGCTTATTTATATTGGTGCATGTGGTTATGGTGATTTTGACACCCAAGACATTATTGGCAATGATTAGAGGTCGATAAAATGAATAATAAAAAAGTAGACCTCTCAGAAAGTGATGCTAAATATCTCTTAGAAGATATTCAAAAGATTCTTGCAAAGAAAACTGAAGGGCTGTCGCGCCGTCGATTTCTGAGACAGGGTATCACCCTTGGCGGCGTAACCATGTTGACTGGATGCAATCTTAGCGATAATCCAGATGTAGAATCGGTGTTAAATAAATTTTCATCGTTTAACGATCGAATTCAGGGATGGCTATTCTCTGGCAACATCATGGCGCCTGAATATTCGTTAAGCGAAATAACGCGACCCTTTCCCTTCAATGCCTTTTACGGTGAGGAGGATATTCCAAAGATTCACGAAGAAGAATATCGTCTGGAAGTGAAAGGTCTTGTCAAAGATGACAGGAAATGGCGTTTGCATGAATTGTATAAGTTAAGCCAAAACGAGCAAATTACCCGGCACATATGTGTCGAGGGATGGAGTGCAATAGGTCGTTGGGGAGGCGTCCCTTTTAGTGATTTCTTGAAAATTGTTGGCGCTGATTTACGTGCTAAATACGTGAGTTTGCGCTGTGCTGACGACTATTACACCAGTATCGATATGGCTACTGCACTGCATCCTCAGACGCTACTCGCGCTTAGCTGGGATGGAAAAGTTTTACCCCCGGAATATGGTTATCCCATGAAGCTGCGTATTCCAACGAAACTTGGTTACAAAAATCCCAAACACGTGGTTGCGATTGAAGTGACGAATCGATTTACCGGTGGTTATTGGGAAGACCAGGGCTATAACTGGTTTGGCGGAAGCTAAGCTAACATTCTTATTAATAATCAAAGGATTAAAAAATGAAAAAATCATATGCTGCTGTAATGCTGTGCGCACTGATGATGGCTACTGGCGGTGCCTATGCTGCAGGTTCAATGACCAATGAAGCCATGAGCAAAAGTGCCATGAAAAAAGATCACATGAGCAAAGATGGCATGAGCAAAGATGGCATGAGCAAAGATGGCATGAGCAAAGATGGCATGAGCAAAGATGGCATGAGCAAAGATGGCATGAGCAAAGATGGCATGAGCAAAGATGGTATGAGCAAAGATGCCATGAGCAAAGATGGTATGAGCAAAGATGCCATGAGCAAAGATGGTATGTCAAAGTAATACCCTGCTGCCGGATCCGTCCGGTAGCTTTTTATTTTAAGTTAAAATTTTTTGATAACAAATAAGCAGTTTTTAATGGTGAAGTGAAAGTCTCATAATTCTCCTCACCGTTCACAATATGTGAGGCAGCATAAAAATTCAGAATTGCAGGAAACAAAGACGTTTTATTCATGTTTTATTGATTGAGATTTAATCTTTTTTAAAATTATATCTATATTTTCTCCTCTCTTTTCTTCGTGATGACTAAGCTCCTATTTTTAGACAGGATAAGCGAAAGATGTGTATGCTGATTTCAAAATTTTGTTAACTTTTTGTGATCCGTCTGAGTGGGATACATTTGGGTAAGAAAATTCTTATCATGTTTATTGCATATTTTATACGATTGAGTATAGTTTTAACATAAAAGTGAGGTTTAATTATGTCTGGGTTCATTATTGTTGACGATCATCCTTTAGCACGATTGGCTATCCGCATGATCCTCGAATCAGCAGGCCATGAGGTTGTGGCTGAAGCACAGTCCGCAGAGGGATTGGTAGAGCTTATCAGGCTACACAAGGCCGAATTGGTCATTATGGACATCGACTTACCAGGCATGGATGGTATTGAGGCCATCAATCACTTGAGAGAAATTGGGATAATCATTCCAGTTATTGTAATGAGTGGTAAGAACGCTGACTACTACACTATGCAGAGTATGCAGGCTGGTGCTAGCGGTTTCGTCAGTAAGAAGAACAATTTAGAAGATTTGCTGGTCGCCGTTAGTGCTGCGCTTTCTGGGTATGGATATTTTCCGCTGCGTATTCAGCGCAATGCTGGTGCCAATATTCGCACTAACGATGCCGGGCTTTTACAAAAACTCTCTAAACGTGAGTTCGAAGTGTTAAAATATCTTGGGCAGGGTGCTGAGATAATTAATATAGCTGCCAAGATGAAAATAAGTAATAAAACTGTTAGTACTTATAAATCGCGGATAATGGATAAACTTTCTTTGAAAAACCAAAAGGATTTATTCGATTTCACTAAGAGGAATAATATAAATTGATGCGTGCAATCAGGTTTTTTTTTCTGATTTTAGTCATTATCCTGCCCCTGAACGCTTATAGCACTGAGCTGCAGTTATCTATCCCTCCAACCGCATTAAAAAACTTTATCTCACCCGACTTGAGCGGTGAGCAGTGGCGTTGGCTGGGTAAAAAAAGACAGCTGAATATCGGTATCTATGGTCCGGTTCGTCCACCAATCATCAGAATTGATCCTCAGAAAAAAATATCGGGTTTCATGCCTGAATTCATGTGGAGCGCGGCGACAAGTTTAGGGTTATCGTTAAGAATAGTGCACTACAATAGCGCTGCTGAAGCTTATAACGATTTGCGACTTAAGAATATCGATGTGGTGTTTAGCGCCGCAGGTGATTCCGTGCCGAAAACACTTCATTACCAGGAGATAAAAGTTGTTGATGCGCTCCCTGTGGTCGTCACCCGCTATCAGGATAAACCGGCAGCGCAGCTTAAGCATCAGGATAACTCTGACAGCCTGATGCCAATGACCCCCTTCCGCCAGCTAGCCGAACTGAATGCTGGCCTCTCCGACAGCACGACTCTGCCTGCTGTAGAGGCCTACCATCTGATTGAGCGAAATTACATAAATTCATTACGCATTAAGAAAATCTCGCCTGACAGTATGTCTCCTTATCGCCTGATCACTCTGGCGGACGATACTCAATTATATGAATCACTAAAAGTAGTCGTTGGGGATTTAATTAAGCAAGCCAGCGATGATGGCGCCTCATCCCCCTGGGACGAGAATGATTTTGCTCATTTCATCTCTACGCCGCTGAAGCTAACTCCGGCAGAGGAGAACTGGCTTAAAAATAATCAGGAAATTAGCATTGGATATTCTGCATTCAATCCCCCCTTTATTGTTGAAACCGCAAGTGGGGCAAAAGCGGGCATCGCTCCCGAGTTACTGAGATTGATCAGTCTTAAAACAGGTGCAAAATTCAATTATATTGAGGTCAATGATAGCCGCGATCTGACTTCGAGTTTGCATAATAGTCATATTATGATGACTGCACCTCTGGTATGGAGCCAAAAGCGTGAGCAGGAGTTTCTGTTAACCAATCCTTTTATGTTCACGCCGATGGTTATGGTGAGCGCTAAAACAGACTTCAAGAAAGTTGACAGCTTCTCTGCGGCCCTGATCGTTGAGCAAGATTTTTCGGATTGGTTCAGAAAAAATTATCCCAAAAGTAGTGTGATTTGGACAGGCAATCCCAGCCTTGCAATGCGCTGGGTGGCTGATGGCAAGACAGACGTTACCCTTAACACCCTGATCAGTGCTCAGTATCTCAATCAGGGCTTGTACCAGGGAAAATTAATTATTCAGCAGGATATACCGTTAAATGATGCCGCGATTACCTTCGGGGTCAATCGCGCCGATCCTGAATTACGCAGTATTCTCAACAAATCTCTTGCGCTGATTTCACCCGGAATGATCTCTGATATTGTCATCAACTGGCAGATCACCCCAGGAGCGCATTATGATACCTGGGATATTTATCGTTATGAATTTTACACTGGCGCTGCTGCGGCCATTTTCCTGATATTGATAACCCTAATCTGGGCGGTTTTGTTACGGCGGCAGGTGGTAAGACATCATCGCACTAAGTCTCTTCTGAGTCAGGAGATCTCCTTTCGCGACAGGTTGATCAACGGTCCGCCTCGACCCGTTTATGTGGCCACGCACGACGGGGCAATTATTCATACTAATCCGGCATTTCACGATTTCTTTGATGCGTCCGAGGTCCCTTACCTGGACCTGTCGCTTTATGACGTTCGCCATCCCCTGCATCAGCTGTGGCAGACCTGCATGGCAAACAAGCCTGACGGCGGTATTCCAGTCGAAGGCGATTTCGTTTTCGAGCGGGGCGAGAATGAGCAGCGCCATATCCGACATTGGCTCACCGCCTATGAAGAGAGTGATGGTATTCCCGGAGGCTATATTGGTGGATGGCAGGATGTCACTGACTATCTGAGAATGCAGTCAGAATTGGCTGTAGCGCGCTTTGACGCTGAGAAGGCCAACAAAACCAAAACCCGCTTCCTGGCCACCATGAGTCATGAAATCCGTACGCCGCTGAGTGCCATTATTGGACTACTGGAGTTACAGGTGCAGGAGAACCGGGCTGACACGGAGCTGATCAAAATCGCTCACACTTCCTCGCTCACTCTGCTCTCACTGATTGGCGATATTCTCGACATTGTGCGTATTGAGTCGGGCAAAATGACCCTGAGCCCGCACTGGACAGCACTGAGTTCAATCGTTAAACCGGTCACTCAGGCATTCGATGGGCTTGCGCGCCAGAAGGGGCTTTTGCTGACGCTTTCATTACCAGATGACGATCATGAAATTCTGGCAGATTATAATCGTCTGCGTCAGATAGTGGCTAACCTGATCGGCAACGCGGTCAAGTTCACCGAGCAAGGGGGAGTTGAGGTGATCGCCGCGCTGGTGCAGGGGTCCAACGGAACGGTACTGAATATAAAAGTTAAAGATACCGGGCCGGGCATCGCTCCCAGCGAACAGCGTAACCTGTTTATGCCTTTTGAACTGGCGGGGAAAACTCCAGAGTCAGGAAGCGGTCTGGGCCTGAGTATCAGCAAGGAGCTTACCGAGTTGATGTCGGGGACTTTGTCGTTCACCAGTTCAGCAGCGGAAGGCACGATGTTTGAACTTAGCGTTCCGGTTGAGTATCGCGAGCAGATCAGACAAGAGGTCGTACCCGCTGCAAATCTGGCGGTAATTGATACGCCCCTGCGCGTGCTAATTGTTGACGATCATCCAGCGAACCGTATTTTGCTGAGCCGCCAGCTTAAGCTGCTGGGTCATGATGCCTTTGAAGCCTCTGATGGGCAGGAAGGGATGAGCATGTTTGAGCAGCTGCGGCCTGATGTTGTCCTGACGGATTGCAGCATGCCGGTGATGGATGGGCTTGAGATGGCAAAGCGTATCCGTCAGCATGATGAAGCCACACCGGTTATTGGGATGACGGCTAACGCGCAGGAATCAGAGAGGCTGCGCTGCATTGCAGCCGGAATGAATACCTGCCTGTTTCGCCCCATAGAGCTCACGACGCTTGCTGAAGTTCTGGCGCAGCATGTGCAGCATGGCGCTGTGCAGAAGAATGAACTGGATGAGTGGATTGAGATCGAAAATTTCCGCAAATTCTTGCCGGACAGCCCGCAGGCCGTCGGAGAGTTTATCAGTACGGTAATTACCCAGACGCAGCAAGATTTGGTTGATGCACGGCGCGCTATTGAGGATGAAGACTACGCAGCAGCCCAGCGCATCTTTCACCGTATTTCCGGCACCCTCAAGGTGGTTGGTGTTAAAGAGCTGACGGACTGTTGTGAATTGCTTGAAGAACTCACTGAAATGCAGGAGGAGCAGGAAACGTTATTGCTTCATCTTAAAAATGCCGAAACATTACTGCTGGGTTTCACGCTGGCTTATCAGGGATCTTCACATCACCAGAAGTAAATAAAATAGCTATTAGCCATCGGAAAATGAGCGGCAGCAGGATGCGCTAATAGCTATTATCTAATAATTACCTTACAACTACGTCGCTGCCAGCGATCGTCTCCTGTAGGCCTGCGCGCTCGAAAACTCCTTTAGCTTCCATTTCAGCACCGCTCGGTGCTATACCGCGATCCGTTATATCTTTCTGTATTTATGTCATTTTCTGTAAGTGTTAACGCTCGCTTACTCCCTCTCTGGCCCATTCTCAGTGGGCGATGAATTTTCCTGTTGCCTTGTAGTCCTGCTCCTACAGTCATTTACAGTTTGGCCGATTCTCGCAACCTCTTCTGAATGTTTTAATACGCCTCAGAAATAACCTGCACACGAGAAATAAATTTGTTGTTGCTTTATCAGCGTAACAGCAGAGATGTGAATTTTGGTTGGCAGCGATATTTCACATATGAACTTAACAATAAGTGGCTGAGTAATTACAGGAGTTTGAAAAAATGAAATTGAATAAAATCATGATGGCTGCACTGCTGACCTTTGGTGCTGCAACAGCAGTTCAGGCAGACCAGGGTTCTGGCCGTGTCACTTTCAACGGTACCATCATTGATGCACCTTGCTCAGTGAGCCCGGATTCAGAAGACCAGACCGTTGCTCTGGGCCAGATCGCCCGTTCACAGCTGGAAAACAGCGGTAGCTCAACTCCGCGTAACTTCGAAATCCGTCTGGAAAACTGTGATGCAGCGACCCAGAACACCGTGAGCGCGACCTTTACCGGTTCTCCTTCTCAGTATGATGCCGACAGCCTGGGCGTGACCGGAACGGGTGGCGGTGTGAGCGTGGTTCTGACTGACGGTTCTGGTGCGAAAATTGTACTCGGCACCCCAACTGCACCACGTCCATTCCAGAATGGTAACACCAACCTGGTGTTCTCTGCCTTTGTTCAGGGCGGCGGTGCTGCGGCAACCATCACTGAAGGTCAGTTCACTGCAGTGACTGACTT
>Ga0256409_1000809_pt1 | contig 13944 bp, 16 predicted proteins | sample PhySR1_FD_185981 | JGI IMG/M metagenome (GOLD analysis project Ga0256409, IMG submission 185981) | Leaf surface microbial communities from sunflower plants in UC Gill Tract Community Farm, Albany, California, United States - DLSL S.R1 | ecosystem: Host-associated > Plants > Phyllosphere >...
CTTAAGGGAAAGCTGCACGTTATCAGCAAGCGTTACACGCAGCGTATTGAGCGGCATAACTTGAACCTGAGGCAGCATCTGGCCCGGCTGGGCAGAAAGTCGCTGTCGTTCTCAAAATCGGTGGAACCACATGACAAAGTTATCGGACACTATCTGACGATAAATCATTACCAATAAATTGGAGTTATTACCGAAAAGTCATTCCAGAAAAAGCCCGGAGCATCGTGATACTAAAATTAAATTACAGAATTAACAATTCCATCTCTGTCACAGATTGATAAATTTCTTGCGAACCTAATCAGATATCCCTCGGAGATAATAATGTCATCTAACTATGTACTGGTATCGCGCTTTCCGTTAAAAAATAATTTTTCTGCAGATGCTTTCTCATCATTAAAGAGTGATGAGAAGTCGCGTTATTATTATTGTGAAGAACAGGGGGTAAATGAACTGCTGGAACTTCGCTCCTTTAATGACATTAAAGAAATCTCTTGGGCGGAAGAAGATATGGAATCAATGCCCCATCGTTTTGCTGACGTTCTTTCCGGGGATATTCGGAGAGAATTACTTAAATTCGTTGAATCTCCTATCGACAATAAAAAAGACCTTCCAGAAACAACGTATATTCAGCTGCGTCACGTTGAAGTCCCTGCGCATAACTATCAGCAATATCGCCAGTGGCGTGATGAGACTATTTTTAACGTGGTAAGAGATAATAAAGATAAAATTAAAAGCTTCGAGGCATTCCACTCACTCATCAGCGGCGTGCCGGGTGTGATGTTTATCTCTGCGTTCAGTGGTGGGAAAGAAGCTTACAAAGAGGCATTTACCAATGCGCGGTATCAGGAAATTATCAAGCAGGCTGGTGATAACTATATCATCGGAGGTAATGAAGGCCTGTATACCCGTATCTACCGTGCATGTTGTTGATGAGGAGAAATAAATGAACTGTAAGAAACTGGTTGTCGTCGGCGATAAGTTCAATGAATTTGCAAACGGAAAAGATGTTCTGACAATTTCTCAGCTTGAATTACTGACGCAAATACCCGCCAATATTATCGACAAAGAGCATGAGATTATCATCGGGCAGGGTGTGCGTAAGGATTTTGCGGGAAAGGTAATTTCCAATCAGTCAAGAAATGCCGCTCACGGCAATATGCTTAAAATGTGCTCTCTGGAAAAGCTGGTTAACGATAAAAAGAATGCACACTGCCATAAGCGGCTTGAGCAGAATGTTCTGATTGGCTCAGCGGAGCAGACTGAACATAACAGTGACCTTTTTGCCATGTCACTGCTGATCGATGAGCGCTGTGAGCTCATGGCCGATCATCAGACCGGTCAGCACATTCAGGGTATGCTTCTGGTTGAGGCAAGCCGTCAGGCTTTCATCGCCGTTACCGAAGAGTTTATTTACAAGCAGGAAACGGGTCGTTACTACGTCATCAACAGCATGGCGATTAACTTCTCAAGCTTCCTGTTTCCTTTACCCGCACTGGTCCATTTCGAATATATTGAAAAGGATGTCAATGAGCGCAGGGGACGCTTCAGGGCCCAGGTTCGCGTGACTCAGCACCAGACGCTTTGTGCCACCATGGACGTGTCGTTCACGGTGTACCCTTCAGGACTGATTTCTGAAAAGGAAAAGTCTCTGGCGGAGACGGCCGTGCAGGCAGCAATTGCGGCGCAGCAGGATGCAACTCTCGGGGTGACGCATGCCTGAATTACGCAGCCAGAAATACCGTCTGGCTGCTACCACGCAGGGGCCGCTTTATCCCCCTGCGGAGGTAATGGACCAGCAGGGTAACTTTGTGGTGGTTGGTATGGTACCGGGAGAAAACGGACCTGAATGGCGCAGCGTCATCGTCGCCGCTGACAGCCCGCTTCCTGCATTCGGAGAAACGGCACCCTACAAGATACTGCGCGACATTGAGGACATGTCACAGGAAGAGTGCCGGGATATTATCCTGCACACACTTCCCTTACCTGTCCCGTTAAACAACTACGGGATGGTGTTCGCGCCCGAGCAGCGTCCGCTGGCAAATACCGAAAGCCGCCCCAGCCTGCCACTGCACGAAGGCTACATAGCGGACTACCGCAGCAGCGATGGCAAGCGTCATATCCCTCCGGTTAATCTGGCCGACTGGATACGGGCTGAGGGAATACTCGAGATACATCTTTCGGCAAACAGCAGGCGTGCTCTGTTTAAGTTTTCTTTTCGCCATCTTGTACCTGACAGCGTTTATACCGTCATGAGCCTGCGTGAAAAGGATCTGGCGACCGAAAATCCGAGCCGCCCCGGGCCGCTGGGCATACCCAACGCATTCATTACCGATCACAACGGCAATGCAGACTACTGGGCAGAATTGCCCGATCCGTTTCCCGCACATGAACGTAATGAAAACCGAATAATTAACGTGGTTGTTCTCTATATGAGTTCCCGTCAGAGCTACGGCGGCGCAATTGGACTTTATGGACTGGGCGGAGATATTCATGCCCACCTGAAACTGAAAAGCCGCTCTTTCGACGAATTCATTACAATAAAGTGAGAAATAAATATGCCATTTGTTCATATCACCACATGGCCTGCAAAAGATGAAAAAGAAATTATCGGGCTGCAGGAAGATATTACTTTTGCAGTGCATAAAAACACTGGCGCGCCGCTGGATAAAATATCCGTTGTAATTACAGAGATCCCTCCCTCTCGCTGGGCCGATGCGGGTGTGCCCGGCCATGATAAAAACTTCCCGGAAAAAAGCCGGAGAAAAAATTACGAGGAGTAAACCTTGCAGAAAGCAGCCGCATTTTTTGATGTTGATGAAACAATTATAACGACCAAAAGCATGTTTGATTTTTACGATTTCTGGTGTCGTGAAAATAATAAGCATGAAGAACTTGAACGTTATATGACGCACTTCAGGTCTGAAGTAAAGAAGGGGACATGCCGTGAGCAGCTTAACAAAGACTACTACCGCCAGTTCGCCGGCGTCAGTTATAAGAAGCTGGAGTCAGCCGGTGAAAAATGGTTCAGCGCCAAGATTTATTCAAGTTTTTTTATTGGCAGCGCGGTAGCGCTACTGAAAAAACACAAGGCTAAAAATATGCCGGTGGTATTTGTTTCCGGATCCATGCGTCCCGTTCTTTCACCAGTTGCAAAATATCTTGGCGTAACAGATATCCTCTGTGCGCCACTGAAAATCACCGATAAGGGGAACCTTACGGGTGAAATAGGTTTTCCACAGACTATAGGCCGCGGGAAAATGGAGGCGCTTATTCAGTTTTGCGGTCAGAGAAAAATACATCCTGATGATTGTTATGCCTATGGAGATGATCTCTCAGACATCCCTATGCTCGAGTCAGTCGGCCATCCCGTATGCGTGGGAAAATCTACGGAGCTTGCCTTGTACGCGAAAGAAAAGCGCTGGCCAGTTATTTAAATCATTCCAGAGGTAAAAAAATGAATACCGATAATGCCCCGGAGGCTATGTCCTTAAGGTCATGGCTTTCCCTGTTTATTCTTGCTCTTTCAACTTTCACAATTGTCACCACAGAGCTGGCGCCTGTTGGCCTGCTGACACCAATGGCGGAAGGACTACACGCTTCTGAATCAGCGGTGGGCATGACCGTCTCGCTTTATGCCTGGGTCGGTGCCCTTAGCGCGCTCATTGCATCAGTTTTCCTGGGCAATGTTGCCAAGAAGCGGCTTCTGCTTGTGCTGACGGTCATCCTTTTTCTGTCTAACGTACTTGCAGCTACGGTCAACACTTACACGTTGCTGCTTGCGGCGCGCGTGCTGGGTGCGCTTGCTCACGGTGCATTCTGGGCGATGATCGGGGCAACGGCGGTATCCATTGTGCCGGCCAGATACATCGGCGCCGCCACGTCGATTGTTTTTGGTGGCGTGTCCGCAGCCAGCGTGTTTGGCGTGCCTGTGTCAAACTATATTGGCATTCACTTCGGCTGGAGGCAGGCCTTCTGGCTGATGGCGGGACTCAGCATAATCGCATTTGCCGGCATAAGCATACTTGTTCCGCAGATAGCCAGTAAAAGCGCCATCGGTCTGGACGCGCTGAAAAGCGTGCTCAGATCCTCAGCGCTGTGGAAAATTTATTCGGCCACATTACTGGCAGTGACCGCGCACTTCGCCGCGTTTACCTACATTGAACCCTGGCTACACACGCAGCAGTCCCTTGCCACCTCACTGATACCGTTGGTTCTGTTTGTGTACGGTATCGCAGGCCTCGCCGGTAATTTTCTGACCGGGATGGTTATCGATAAATACCTCAGGGCCACGGTTTGCGTGTCAGTGCTGCTTATCAGCGCCGTATTGGTTTTGCTGGGATTATCCGGTGCAGCGCTTTCAGATACTACCGTTTTCATCGCGATGGTTATCTGGGGCGTGGCAGTTTCCGGGATCTTTGTGGGCTTTCAGACGTGGGTCTTACGCCTGGCGGAAGATAAAGCCTTCCCAGCTTCTGCTGTCTACGTTTCATTTTTCAATGCCGCTATCGGTATAGGCGCATCTGCCGGTGCCTGGATGGTGTCTGCTTTATCTGTTCCTGTGCTCTATATCGTAGCCGGTGCCGCAATCGGCCTTTCTGTGCTGCTCGTGGCCGTTATCCCGACGCGCGTGGCGTCAGCTCAAACCACGCTGGAGAAATCTTATGAGTCAAAATAACGATCTTACCCGCTATGGCAGAGACATTATGGACCGCCTTGAACCCGGTCTGGCCGCAAAGGTCACCGGCCGGCTGAGTGAACTTGACGCCAGCCTGCCCGCCCTGATCACCGATTACGCTTTTGGCGCTGTGGTAGGCCGCCCGGGGCTGGATCTCAGAACGCGGGAAATGCTTACGGTGGCATCGCTCGTGACGCTGGGTAACGCCATGCCCCAGCTTGAGTTGCACATGAGAGCAGCGCTTAACACCGGCGTTACCCCTGAAGAGCTGCTTGAAATCGTAATACAGATGGCCGTTTACGCCGGCGTACCGGCATGCATGAACGGCCTGACAGCCTACCGCGCTGCAATGGAGGCAACCGGCCATACTTTACCCGGCCTTAAGGGAAAAACTGATGAGTGAAGTTGTGATCGTTTCTGCAAAGCGCACGGCAACAGGCGCATTTATGGGCTCCCTGTCCGATCATTCTGCAGTCGCGCTGGGAAGCCGCGTCATTAGTGCGCTTCTTGAAGACTCGGCCGTGAAGGCCGGTGAAATTTCACAGGTTATTTTGGGACAGGTTCTGACCGCCGGCTGCGGCCAGAACCCTGCACGCCAGTCCGCACTGAATGCCGGGCTGCCGGTTGAGACGCAGTGCCTGACAATCAATAAGGTCTGCGGATCAGGCCTCAAGTCGGTTGATCTGGGCATGCAGGCGCTTCTGATGGAGGAGGCAGAATTTGTTATCGCCGGCGGTCAGGAAAGCATGTCCAGAGCACCGCATATCCTGATGTCATCGCGTACCGGAATGCGGCTGGGTGACAGCAATCTGAAGGACAGCCTGGTGTCTGACGGACTCTGGGACGCATTTGACAATAATCATATGGGAGTGACCGCCGAAAATGTTGCGGATGAATTTGGTATCAGCCGTGAAGCACAGGATGAGTTCGCGCTTTTATCCCATATAAAGGCATTAAGCGCGCAGGAGCAGGGCGTTTTTGCACGTGAAATTGTCCCTGTGGAATGGCAGAACAGAAAAGGTGAGACCTTCCGGGTCGATAAGGATGAAGGTCCCCGTAAAACCAGTATTGAAAAACTTGGACAACTGAAGCCCGTGTTCAGAAAGGACGGTACGGTAACCGCAGGGAATGCATCTTCACTTAACGATGGCGCTGCTGCAGTCCTTCTCTGCACCCGTGAAACGGCAGCCGCAAGAGGGCTGCCGGTTCTCGCCTCGCTGGGTAAATTCGCCAACTCGGGTATCAGGCCGGCATTAATGGGCGCCGCGCCGGTACAGGCGATTGCAGACTGCCTTGCACTATCGGGCTGGAAGCCAGAAGACGTTGAACATCTTGAGTCAAATGAGGCATTTGCAGCTCAGGCGCTGGCAGTTACCAGCCGTACAGGAATATTGCCGGAGCGCATTAATCCTTACGGCGGGGCAATTGCGCTCGGCCATGCTATCGGATCGTCCGGATGCCGCATCCTGGTGACGCTTGTCCACAGCCTCGTACGCAATAATACCACGCGCGGTGTAGCGGCATTATGCGTGGGCGGCGGCGAAGGTGTGGCGCTGAGCGTATACCGTTGAGAATAATAACCATGCAGCTACAGCGCTGAAAAGAAAAAACCGGGCATTGCCCGGTTTTTTTAGGCCCGGTGATTTCAGGCATTAACGCCTTTCATGCCTTCCTCAGAGTAACGGCCGCCTCTGATCTCAACGCGCTGGTGAATATCGTTCAGCAAGGCAATGTCTGAGCTCTCCAGAAGAATGTCTGCTGCCCGGGCATTCTCAGTCAGATAACTGGTGTGCTTGGTTCCGGGAATAGGAACCAGCCTGTCGTACTGCGCCAGCAGCCAGGCCAGCGCAACCTGCCCCGTGGTGCAGCCGTATTTTTCAGCCAGTGGTTCGATAGCGTCAAGTAGCTGGGCGTTATGATCGAGGCTGGACTGAATGAATCGCTCATTATTTCTACGGAAGTCCCCCTCCCCGAAATCGCTGTTTTTGCGGTATTTTCCGGTCAGGAAACCTCTTCCCAGGGGAGAGTATGGCACCAGGCCGACGCCCAGCTCTTTCAATGCCGGAAGGATTTCATCTTCAATATCGCGTGTCCACAGTGAATATTCTGTTTGCAGCGCGGTAAGCGGGTGTACCGCATGGGCCCGTCGCAGAGTGGGGGCTGAGACTTCACAGAGGCCGATATGGTTGATCTTACCTTCCCTGACGAGACGGCTCAGGCATTCCATGCTCTCTTCAATGGGAGTGGCCTGACTCACCCGGTGCAGATAGAACAAGTCGATCCGCTCAACGCCCAGCCTTTTGAGGGACTCATTACAGCAGCGAGTGATGTAGTCAGGCTGGTTGTTAATGGTACGGGCATACGACTCGTCGGGTGAGCGATCGATTCCGCATTTAGTGGCAATTTTGAACTGCTCACGCGTCTTCTTGTCCAGCCCGGCAAGAAAGTGACCAATCAGGCGCTCATTGTGGCCCCGCCCGTACAGATTCGCGGTATCAATGAACGTAATATTCAAATCGACGAGCTTATGCAACAGCTGCAGGGAGGCCTGATCGTCAGTCTGACCATAAAATTCACTCAGTCCCATGGCCCCATAGCCGACAGAACTGACAGTAAGGTTTTGAGATAAATTTCGGGTATGCATATGTTCTCCTTTTTAAGCACTCTGATTGTTTCATCTCGGTTACAATTGATGAATTGTCATTTTCGTTATGCAAAAAAAGTATCAGCCCCCGCGTTTTTCTTCTTCACCTGTCAGGTTGAACCAGAAAACTGGGGTAATCGATGCTGGATGCCAGACCTGTAGCGGCTTTGTTGAATAAATCGGATTTAGATATAAACTCCTCCCGTCGCTGACTTCCTCAGGCAATCCGTACACTTTCTGGCATGCCTGCACGCGTCATTTTGTTTAATGCGCGGATCATGGCCATCGCTTCTCCAACCTGCGCATCATAATCCCGCAGCGTCAGATGCCCACCAAACAGCTGTTTGCCCCGGTACATTGCCGTTTCAGCCACCGACCGCCGGTTATAAGCCGTGTGCCATTTCCAGTACGCGTTGCTTCCCGTCAGCCGTTGCCGGGCAACCGCCTGATTTCTGTCGGCATACTCTGCCGGCCAGTAATAGTTATCGTGAGCTGCAGGAGATGCTGGCTGAGCGAGGGGTTAATGTCGGTCACACCACGATTTATCGCTGGGTTCAGCGCTATGCACCTGAGATGGAAAAACGGTTGCGCTGGTACTGGTGTCAGCCTTCCGGTTTTGGCTCATGGCATCTCGATGAAACCTACGTGAAGGTCAATGCACGCTGGGCTTATCTGTACCGCGCCGTCGACAGCAGGGGCTGCACCATCGACTTTTACCTGTCTTCACGCCGTAACACTAAAGCCGCATATCGCTTTATGGGTAAACTTCTGAACAATACGAAGCGCCGTCAAATTCCACGGTTGATCAACACGGATAAAGCCCCGACGTATGGGCGGGCGCTAGGCTTGCTGAAGCGGGAAGGTAAATGTCCGCAGCATGTGCAGCACCGGCAGATAAAGTACCGGAATAATATAATCGAGTGCGATCATGGCAAACTGAAACGGATAATCAACGCCACGCTGGGCTTCAAATCAATGAGACGGCTTATGCCACAATCAAAGGGATTGAAGTGATGCGGGCGCTACGTAGAGGTCAGGCCGACTCATTTTATTTTGGGCATCCCCTGGGCGAGATGCGTCTGGTGAGCAGAGTCTTTGAAAGATAAGACCTTTCATTAACACGACAGGCTAACTCATCACTATCTTTGCAACAGTGCCCATTTCCAGACCTTTGGCTTGCGTATCAGTGTACTGGTCCCAAACCGGCTACTTAATCTGTGCATTCTTCTTATTACTTTCTATTAGTGGCTTCAGAAAATTTCACTGCTTGTCGTTCAAGTCAAGAGATTTTTATTTTTTCCTGAATGATTTCACTACTTCTTTCGGCGGGCTGCGAAGGCCTTCTCTGAGCAGGCTGCGCCCCATAAACGAACGCGGCGAAAATACCACCCCATGCCAGACCGCAAAAAATCAACATAATAATCAAGGCCGCTCTACGACTTACTTTCATCATCTATCCCAAGAATCGTTAAGGAAACATAAGACAATTCTCATGCGAACCAGTTCTTAATATAAGCAATTTCAGTGATATGTTCGGAGATTAAACGGTACTGATAGCGATAACGGAATTTCTATCCAAATAATCATTATCGCACAGGATGATATCAAAGCACTTTATAAGGCTATAATCTTAAACTGTAATTTATACGAATTAAGATCTTAAAACCATGATTCAATGTTTAAGGGGCAGCGTTTCATTCAGACAGGGGTTCTACGCGGGAACCGCCGAAATTTCCGACACCTACTCGCAGTCAGGCATCACTGAGCGCTCAGACCACAGGATAACCCAGCAAAAACGAAAGAGAGTCAGGTCGCGTGATGGCCTTCACATTCCGCATCATCCGGTTCCTTATTTTCAACCGGAAATCAACCGATGGCGATTTTTTGTGTTTATTACAGTCATCTTCCTTAAAGGTACAGGTGGAATTTTTACCTTTAAGGAAGATGATTGTGAAAGTAAAAGTATGGCCGGTATTATTTATGTCGGCGTATCTGACGGCCTGTGCCGCACCCGGTACAGAAAAATATCAGACTATCATGGACAGCGTTACGGCAGAAAAAGTAAACCAGATTATTCACTCGGATGTCATCTCTTCTTCAGGTGAAAATCACGGGGAAGTTATCAACCGCGTGTCATCTGCTTTTCTCGGTACGCCTTACCAGGCTGATACGCTCATCGGCGGGCCCGGTACCCCCGAAGCGCTTGTCGTGAATTTCAACGGTATGGACTGCTTTACCCTGGCAGATTACGTCGAGGCCCTGACCCGCAGCCATGACCATAAATCGTTCCTGCATAATCTTACAGAGGTTCGTTACACCGGGGGGGAACGTTGACTACCTCAGCCGCCGGCACTTCTTCTCCGACTGGTTCACCACCGCACCACGCAATGCCCGGGATGTCACACCGGATATCAGCCCTGACTATGCCGTGGCGGACAAACAGCTTAACCGTAAACCGGACGGGGGGAGTATATCCCGGGGCTGGGCATTCATCCCCGTAAAATAAATTACATTCCCGGAAACACCATCAGTCAGCAGGTGCTGGACCGTCTGAAAACCGGAGATTATGTCGGCATCTACTCTCCACTTGAAGGGCTGGACGTTTCGCATGTGGGTATTGTGGTCCGCCACGACGGGCAGGTATGGTTCAGGAATTCCTCCTCACTGGCAGCAAACAGAAAAGTGGTGGATTCGCCGTTTCTGGAATACATGCGCGCGAAACCGGGCATCGTCGTGCTGCGGGCTGAGTGCCCCGCCCATTACCGGAATTGTGGTATGAAAAGAATCCAGATACCGGAAGGAATAAAGCCTCTTTGCCTGATGGTTCTCCTGCTGTTATCGGCATGCCACACTGCTCCGCACAGGCCGGGATTAAATGACGTGACGACTGCCGGCCATGTGCCGTCAGACTATATTGACCCGACCAAAACTCTGTTCCTGCTGGGAAGCTACCCGCAGTCCGTTGATAAATGGTTCCCTCACGGCCCGGACAGGCATGTTCCCGTTATGGATACCGCTGCACAGCAGCGCCACTTTTATGACCTGAAATCCCGTTATTTTGGCGAAAAGTCTCCCAGGAGCCCTTATTACATCGCATCAGTCCTGAGTAAAGGGGCTTAAGCCGCCCGCGACGCCAGCATCAGGAAGTATCTGGGGGAGCAACGTGTTCCCTAGGGCGAGAACTTCAGGATCCACCCGGACAGCTGGAAAGTAAGCTTCTCATTTAGACCGTCTGTGCAGCAGACTCCGGTTCATGGTTAGGAGATTGGATCGTTTCTTTTGAGAGCGAATTACCATAAACGGTAGCGCCCTGTATCCCCTGTCGGGTAGGCATTGCTATGGTTTATGTGTAAAAACACACGCCTTGGTGTTTTTTTAACCTAAAGCCTGCTTTTCAGGCGCCCCAACCCAAAGCAGGCATCCGCAGCCATCTTTTTTTCGCCATCTGATTACAGCCTGTCAGAGAGCAGTTTGGTAGCGTGCTCTCCTGCCACAGCACCGGTAAAACGCAGCCGACCTTTGCAGAGGATGTACTGGTAAGGATCCGTACCCAGGAAGCCTTTCATCAGCACCGCTAATCCCGGCATCTGCGGTTTCTCCCGTACCGTCACCTCCAGCGCTTCGTAGACCTTCGGAAGCAGCGTGCCCCGCTTGCGGTTGGCTAAAAAACCGTAGTACCGCACCATTTTAAAATGCCGCGCCGGGATATGGCTGACGTACCGATGAAGCATCTCCTCCTGGCTGATTCTTTGGCTTTCGTGCTGTTGCGTGCGGTGAACGTAATATTGATGCACCATGGCGCCGCGGTGTTAACGCAACTGAGAAGCGGCTACCTGCGAGAGCTTCAAATAACGGCCCAGGTATTTCATGCTGCGCCAGGCCTCGCGGGTCTTTTTGGCGGAGTGGACCTTCCATGAACGGCGATACTGGGCATGCAGGTAGCGATGCCAGAGGTCCTCGTTGCGGATATGGCCGAGGCCCGGCAGGGTGACGGGGTTGATTTGCGCGTAGTTATCGTGCAGCAGGTAAACCACGGCGTTGAGCCAGATATTCTCTACCTCTTTCTTTTTAATGAACAGCTGCCGCCTGGTGCCGTGCTTGATGTCGAGGCCGTCGCGGATGACGGGGAAGTGGATGTGCGGGTGCTTATTGAGCTGGCGATCATATGTGTGCAGGGCGCAGAATATGCCGACCTCAATGCCCTGTGTATGTGCCCACTTCAGCACGGTGTGGGTGGCACAGCGAAACAGGTCATTGAGCAGGGGCCAGTTGTTGTTAAAGAACGGCCAGAGCAGGTGTGGCATGGTAAAAGTGATGTGTTGCCATTCGCAGTCGGGCAGAATGTGCTGCTGCTCAGTAGACTTCATGCCGCAGGCGCTGCATGCCTTTGACTTGCAGCTCTGGCAGAAAAAGCGGGAGTGGGTACAGCCCGGCGAGGCACAGCAGTAGCGGCGAACGCCCATGCCGCAGGCGAGCATGCGCTCGACGGCAAGTCTGGCCCAGTCGCTGAGGGCGTCGCCGTGTTTGTCGAGATAGCGGCTCCAGCCATCATTATGCTGGAATAGCAGCTTTGCCGGTCGGGGAATATACATGGTGCAGAGTCTACAGGTCGGCAGGGGACAGGAAAAGGGCGTCGGCGTCAGCTGGTTCACGTCGCAGGCGTGCTCATTTTATGCGTGTGTTAACGCTACGGTGAGGTACGCGCCACCGTGCGAGCTGCCGTGCCGTCAGGCGGCACCGGCGTTGATGTGAGGCGTAAGCGTCACATAAAAAACCGTATTGATGCTTATGTATTTTTGAATCCAGTTTTCCACAGAGCGGATAGTACAATAGCCACCACCATGTCTCTTTACTTCATCCGTTATTTTACATTAAGAAAATTGAACGCTACTGGGTTCCCCTTGTGAGTCAGACAAGCCATAACAAGGTCCGCTTATTGACTAAAACTTCCCACCCTGCCAGGATTAGACCTGCCTCACCGTGGCTGAGCACCTGTGAAATAGCGCGTTTATCACTAAATTTCGTTTTATATGTATACAAGAAGATGCACATAACAGCTTTTCTGCAAATCAGTGGTAGTCGCGACAGTCGGTTATTACTGCAAAGGATTACCGAGTCTGGGCGTCAGCGAAGGTTTGTGACCTCAACTCCCCCTGTACTATCAGTTATGCTTAACTATCATCACCAGTCCCGGTTGGCGTCTGCCAGCAGTCATACTGCTAAATTAAGGAATTCTGAATTTTTGCCGACTGACAAAGAGGAATAGAATCGTGAAGATCCAGGCTATTCAGTACATACGCGGACTGGCGGCATTGCTTGTAGTCATTGCCCATAATTCTTTTTTTCTTGGTGATTACTGGGTAACCCATATTCCTGGGGCACTGGGTGTAGATATTTTCTTTATCGTCAGTGGTTTCATTATGACGTTCATCACCCACCGGGCACCTGAGGGATCCGATACATTTTTAATCAAGCGATTTTTCCGCTTATGGCCCCCCCTTTTTCTGGTCTGGCTTGCCTCGCTTGTCTTTGTTTATCATGAACGGACACTCAGCCAGATGTCATGTGTGCTTTATTTCTGTCTTCAGGATTACAGCAGGCAGGGGCCAGCGTTTGGTTATAGCCCGCTGGGCCCTCCCTGGACGTTGTCTTATGAGGTCATGTTCTACGCCGTTTTTGCATTTTCTATGAGGATGAGTTATCGCTACCGCAGCTATATCTGTGCGCTGATTTTTATGGCTTCAATGCTTGGATTTCAGCTCTTTTATAATGGCAGTTTCAGCTTTTCATCCCAGATTTCACCAGAAATTGTTGTGACACACTGGTGGCAGGCCTGGATTAAAATCGCCAGTAATACTGTAGTTTTGGAATTTATTGCAGGCATGTTTCTGGCTGAAATCATGGTGAATGACAAAATCAGTGACTCTCGTCTCACGCGGACACTGGCATGGGGAGCACTCTTTATAGCCTTTGTCTATATTTTCATCACTGGCCCGCAGGTCTTCGGCATGAGCGGTGGCTTCTGGCCTGCGCTGGTAATTATGGCTGGAGTTATTACACTGAGCTATCATCATAAAATTGTAAACTTTCGCGGGCTGTCATTTCTGGGCGATATTTCTTATTCACTGTATCTGGTGCATTACCCGGTGATGCTTTTTATAAAAAATGCTTTACCTCCATCTATTTTAAAAAATGGAAGCCCGCTGGTCTTTTTTCTCTCAGTTGTAGTAAGTACCTTAATAGCGTCAGTTATGTTCAGACTGATTGAAATTCCCTCAATGCAGGCAGGGAAAAAAATCACCCAAAATATCTCTCTGAAAAGAACTACTGAAAACAAACACCCTTAGGGTGGGGTATTCAGACTTCTCAAGAGGGCAGGCTAAATCGTACAGCGCGTTATAGCCGCCGTACGCGTCCGCCTGCAGGATACCGCCGTATCCGGCAAGGTGCTGCTGTGGATGGATTCCCCTGCGGTCCGGCGAGTACGCGAACCACACTGCGGGCGGCAGCTGCGAACCGGCGTTGCGGTCATCCCGGACGTACACCCACAGGCGGGCCGTGCGCGTTTTGCCGCTGCCCGGCTCCTGCACCGGCACAGGGATATCGTCGGTGTGCACCCTACCCG
>Ga0256409_1000811_pt1 | contig 13916 bp, 13 predicted proteins | sample PhySR1_FD_185981 | JGI IMG/M metagenome (GOLD analysis project Ga0256409, IMG submission 185981) | Leaf surface microbial communities from sunflower plants in UC Gill Tract Community Farm, Albany, California, United States - DLSL S.R1 | ecosystem: Host-associated > Plants > Phyllosphere >...
TGTTTGGACGCTGAGCGCTGAACGGCTTCTGAATGTTGTCTTGTAACCAGCGTAGTAAATCGGGGGTGACTTTGATCTCCGGTTTCAACAGTGCCAGTGATAGTGACTGAAATAGGTGATCCAGGGCTGATTTATCTATTTCCGCTATGAGTGAGAAGTGGACATTCAAATATTTCTGCAGCAGATGGATATTTTGCTTAGATAGTCACCGATAAAATAAACGCGAGCAGGCAACCGGGAAAGTTAGTTCTATTTTTGAAAAAAAGTAATCTGGTTTTATTTAAATTAAGCATATTAGCCCCGCCTGAAAAATCAGGATCCTCGGACTGAACCGGGTCATCTTCCCAATCACAGACTGAACAGATTTCATAATTGCCTTGTTTCCCGATTATCTTATTACCACAGCAGGGACATAAATAAAGTTCTTTTTCCGTTACAGTTTTTTCCATTTCTCCTGACGTCCTCCCCAGTAACGCTCCCTGCTGGTACAGAGCTGCTGGTGCATTCCTGATATACTCAGCCTCAATAAACTCAGATATTTCCAGAGTATCATCGACTTCCTTGTTCCGATAACAAGCTGCGCACTCACGCTATTTGTGACCTTACAGTAAATTGAGAACGCAGAAATTTTCGTTTTTGTAAATCTGAGATGACCAGGTTATACATATAGAAAAATTGTTATAGAGCAGATCATTGAGACCAGCTTCCTTAATCCATTCATCAAAAATAGGGTTGTATCCCCTGGCTGAGATAGGTCGGGGAAAATCGACGCAGGAATGGAAAAGATAGTCAGCCTGTTTAAGTGGCTATAAACTTCAATGCCGTTCCTGTATCCATGGTGGTTCTCGGCGTCAATTAAAACTGAACGGCGCTGCCGTTCTTTGGCAGCCTGAACTGCAGTTCTTGTTTCAAATTAAACCAGGACATTTATCTGCCTGTTTTCTTTTTGATGTGTGTTTCAGGCATGATTAAGGTGGCCAGGCCTAACATTGGCAGGAAGCCACATGCGTAATAAACGTGAATTAAGCCGTACCAGTCGGCCAGTTTGCCTAAACCAGCTGCAGCAATCCCGCCTACACCAAACATCGTGCCAAACATGATTCCGGAAACCATGCCTGTTCTTCCGGGAAGTACTTCTTGCGCATAGACAACAAGAGCTGCAAACGCTGAAGAAATCACAAAGCCGATGCAGATAGTCAGAGAAACAGTCCAGAAAAGAGTCGCGTGAGGCATCAACAGTGAAAACGGTATAACGCCCAGGAAAGAAATCCACACCACAGCCTTACGTCCGATACGATCTCCAACGGGGCCGCCTATCAGTGTGCCGGCGGCTACGGCAACGAGGAAAGAAAACAGATAAATTTGTGCGTCCTGCAAAGGTATACCAAAACGTGATACCAGATAGAAAGTATAATAAACGCTGATTGATGAGATGTACGTATATTTGGCCAGTATCAGAATCGCCACGGTGCTCAGTGCCACCCTTATTTCTTTAATGCTTAGTCTGCGAAGGGTTGCATCAGTATGGTTCTTCATATGCATTTGCCCATGGAGAACCGTCCAGCGGCTTATCCACGCCAGTATGACCAAGGCTATTAGCGCGATCAACATCAGCCAGGCAACAGAAGACTGTCCGTGCGGGATAATGATTAATGCAGCGACGAGCGGACCAAATGCGGTTCCGATATAGCCGCCCACCTGGAAAGTTGACTGGGCAGTGCCAAATCTGCCACCTGAAGCCATTCGGGCCACACGTGATGCTTCTGGATGAAAAGTTGCAGACCCTACTCCAATAAGCGCGGCCGCAAACAACAGCATACTGAAGCTTCCGGAATAAGCGAGAAGGCCTACTCCAGTGAGTGTGACGGCGGTTCCTGTCGGTAATAACAGCGGCTTAGGATGCTTATCTGTATAAAGTCCAATCCAGGGCTGCAGGAGTGAAGCGGTCATCTGGTAAACCAGAGAAATCAAACCAATTTGCGTAAACGTAAGCTCAAAATTTGACTTCAGCAAAGGGTAAATGGAGGGTAACACAGACTGAATGAGGTCGTTGCAGCCGTGTGTAAAAGCAACAGCTCCCAGAATTGGCACCAGGAGCTTCTGCGGCCCATCTCCGGCTTGTCCGGAAAGATGGGCTACGTTGTTATCAGGCTTTGTAGCGGAAGTAGTCATAGAGTTTCCGTTGTCAGTAAACTGCGTCAGGTTCGTAATGATGCAGGTAGATTTTCGAATTGAAGAGTACGAAGCGCTCTGAAAGATGAAAATGATTAGTAATTAAATCGCTGCTGTTCTCTGGTCACACGTGCAGACGTATCTGACGTTCGGAATCGGGCAGGCTTTTTTCAGCACGCAGATGATGCCGGATGGCCTGAACAATACGGACAAAAATCTTCTTTTCTTTTGCCGTTTTCAGCCACCAGATAATAAAACGACACTTTTGATATTCGACAGTAAAGGATAAGGCCAGGCTGTAATGTCTTATTGCAACCATAAGGTAATAGTTGAAGTATTGATGTTATCGGCTGATTCATTTAGATGACACTCCTGACGGGTGTTTTAAGTGATAGAGGGTGTAAAGTGAAGTGACCCCGTTCAGGACCATTTTAGTTATTGGAGGCGGTTTAAAGCTGCTAACGAACACGGTGTATCGGCATGCGAGAGCAGACTGGTCCGTCATGATTTTCTGGAAAACTCAGTCCTGAATATCCCGATGATACGTGCCATGGCAGACTTCACCATCAGGAATTCAGGCAGTGAGCTTACTCAGCGGTTGTTTGACTGCCAGTATTTATACGCGACCTTGATGGCTTCATGGGCATCGTTCCCGATTCTGGCGATACCGTGACCACCCAGTACCACGGTTGGCCGCAGGTTAAGCTTCCACAGCCTGGCGAAGCTCTCTCCCAGCTTTTCGCCACTGTAGGTCATATCACCTTTCCAGCCAGTAAACGCCTGATCCCCTTTTTCACCATCTGTAAAGAACATGTCACCAGCAAAGAGCACTTCATCTTCATCGAGATGAAGATAATAAATTACGCTGCCATCAGTATGTCCGCGCATCGTAAATACCCGGATGCTGAGGCCGCCAACATCAAGGACGGTGTCATGCTCCAGCAAAATATCAGGGCAACAGGCTGGCATGACATGGTTGGTCTGCGGACTGTCAGGACCAAAATTACCGTTAATCAGCATATGGGCGTCGGCTGAACCGACGCAAACTTTTGCGCCTTTAAGCTGAAAATAAGCCGCGCAGCCTGCATGATCGTCATGGCCATGAGTGAGAAGAACGTGTGTGATTTCGTTTTCGGGGATCCCCCAGTAGTGTAAGTTTTTGCGGATGGTTTCCTGCGCGGCAGGCACGCTGCAGTCAATCAGAACATAGCCACGATCATGCTGAATAGCATAGGCATTGCCAAGCCTGCCGTAAGTCCCCCCGGAAATCATGAATAACCTCTTACGTAACTGCATTTATTTGCTCCCCTGTAACAAACTGATGTACTCATCGAGTTCGGTTTTAATGTGGCCCACGTTAAGACCATAAATAACCTGCACATTATTGCCGGCAACGAAGACACCGGCTGCACCGGTCTGCTTAAGCCGTTCCTTATCGACCTTTTCCCCTGAATAAAGAGACACGCGAAGCCGCGTGGCGCAGTTATCCAGTTCATCAATGTTATCCAGCCCGCCAAGGCCTTCAATGATCTGTGCAGTGAGCAGTGTCTTCTCACTGACGCAAGCGGCGTCGGTCTGCTTCGGCTTTGGTCCATCAGATTTATTCCGGTCCAGATAGTCCTGCTTTGTATGCAGCTTCACTTCTTCATTGGCATCTTCACGACCCGGCGTTTTCAGGTGCAGCCACTGAATGGTGAAACGGAAGGCAAAATAATAGAGAACCGCAAAAACCAGTCCGACAAGCACGATGGGGATCCAGTGGGTACGATCGTTGCCCGGAATAATGCCGTATATAAAGAAGTCCAGTACACCACCCGAGAAGGTATAACCCACACCGGCATCCAGCAGGTTGACGGCAGCAAATGCCAGACCGGCCAGCACACAATGGATCCCGAAATAGAGCAGCGGGGAAGCAAATATGAATGAAAATTCAAGTGGCTCGGTGATCCCGGTCAGAAAAGAGGTGACGGCAGTAGAGAACAGCAAACCCTTCGCCCTGGGTTTATTGCGCAGGTAAGCCGTGTGGTACATCGCCAGAGCGGCGGCGGGGAAGCCAAACATCATGACTACGTAGTTGCCGGAGTAGAACCTGGCAACTTCCGGGCTGATCACATCCCCGTGGCCCAGTTGCGCAAAAAGGATATTCTGGGCACCCACAACCAGTTGACCACCTACCTCAGCAGTACCGCCCAGCGCCGTCTGCCAGAACGGCATATAAAAAACGTGATGCAACCCCGTCGGGATAAGTGCGCGGAGTATGAAGCCAAATAAAAATGTCCCGAAAGCGCCCATGTGGGCGATTCCTTCTCCCAACATAACGATGCCGTGTGCTATGAGTGGCCAGATGAAAGCCAGAAGCATGCCGACGACAATAGCGGCAACGGAGGATATTATCGGGATAAAGCGAACGCCAGAGAAGAAAGCGAAGATTTCCGGAAGCTTTATTTTATAGAGCCGGTTATGCAACCAGGCCACAATCAGCCCAATAATGACGCCACCCAGTACGCTGGTATCCATCGTATTCTGGAAGTTCAGAAAATTACTTATAAGACCAGGCGTTTTCTGCAGATCTGACAGAACCATAAAGTTTTTAATAGTGCTGGCAAGCGAAGCGTTCATCACAAAATAGGCGATGAGTGCAGAAAGCGCAGCGACCTCTTTGCTGTTTCTGGCAAGACCAAGAGCAACCGCCACGGCAAACATCAAGGGTAAAATGCCAAACACAACGTTACCGCTATCAGTCAGGACAGCCGCAATTTTGAATAAAGTGCCTCCTTCGATCAGCAGCGTGCTACGTTCAGGGTTTGTCAGCGTTGATCCTAAGCCGAGCAAAAGGCCGGCCAGCGGCAGAGCGGCGATAGGCAGGACAAAAGATTTACCTATTTTTTGTAATGAATTGAACAAGCTGTTTTTCATAGTGGCATGCCTTGAGAAGAGGGAATAATGAAAAACTAATCTGATGTAGGTCGAATTCACTATAAGCCTGACATGCATTAAAATGCAATAGTATGCATTTGAATTGCAATCAATGATCACAATGTTGCAAAGTAATGCATGCAATGATAGATTCAGTACTTACAAGGAGATAACCTATGCTGATTGAAGAGAGACTGAATAAAATTAAGAAAATTATTCAGGAAAACAAAAGCATATCAATCGAAAGTCTCGTTTCGAAGCTCGAGGTTTCCAAGGATACGATCAGAAGAGACCTGATTCGTCTGGAACAGTTAAATGTGATTAAACGCACACATGGCGGTGCGGTGATCAATAATCGCGATGCGTTGATATTTGACTACAGCCAGCGCTCAGAGATCCAGAATCCGGTGAAAGAACGCATCGCTATAAAAGCAGCTGAACTCATTAAGGATAACAGCAGCGTTATCTTTGATTCATCTACCACGGTGGAAACAGTGATCCCACATCTGAGCGATAAAAATATCCTGGCTATCACTAATTCATTGACCAGTGCGAATCGGCTCGCCAAAAATAAAAAATGCGACATCAAAATATTGCCGGGGAATCTTCATAAAGAGCAAATGTTTCTGTACGGAAGCGAAACCATACAGAAAATTGAAAAGTATCACGTTGATTATGTTTTGCTTGGCGTATTTGCCATCTCCGATAAAGGGCTTTTTATTCATACAGAAGAAGAAGGTCTCGTTAAAAGGCAGATGGTTATGCAGGGCATGACCGTTATTGCTGTGGCGGATCATACAAAAATCAACACAACGGGGTTCTTCAAAGTTTGTGATTTATCTTGGATCAATTATCTGGTGACAGATGAATTGCCGGAAAGCAGTTTTATCCAGTCACTGCAAGACAATAACGTCGAGTTGATACTGACAAATACTTAAACGTGAGGTAGTACAACATGGTTTCCAGGACAATCCAGTACGGGCCGACAGCTGCACCGGTTAAATTTACAGAAGTTGAACCTGTCTTTCTGTCTGATGAAACAATACTGGAGCGGAAAGCAAAAGTTTTGAAAGGCATGGAGAATGAAGGTTTCGATACTCTGATAATTTATGCAGACAAGGAGCACGGGGGTAATTTTGAATATCTGACCGGTTTCATTCCTCGTTTTGAAGAAGGCCTGCTGCTACTCGACAAATCAGGTGACTGCACGGTGATCCTCGGTAATGAGAACCTGAAGCTTGCCCGCTTCTCGCGTGTTCCGGTATCACTAATGCACAGTCCGTTCTTTTCCCTGCCAAACCAGCCTATGGATAATGAAGCGCCACTGGAAACCATTTTTAAAAATGCCAGCCTCAATGCCAGGAAGAAAGTGGGTCTTGCAGGCTGGAAAATGTTTACGTCTGCCGCCGGAAATGGGCGTGACTATATCGATCTGCCGTACTTTATCGTGGATGCGATAAAAAACGCGCTCAGTGAAGAGGCGGTGCTGGAAAACGCTGTTCATCTCTTTATCGGCGGACACAGCGGCGCGCGGGCAACCTGTAATGCTAATGAAATTGCTCATTATGAATACGGTGCCAACCTTGCATCTAACTGTATTCTTGACGCCCTTAACGCTATTGAGCCTGGTATAAAGGAGGTTGAACTGGGTGCTCTTCTTGCAGCTGAAGGTCAGTACAATACCGTAGTCACGATTGCTGCAACCGGCCCGCGTTTTGATAAAGCCAATATTTACCCGACCTATAGAAAGGTTTTGCAGGGCGATCCGCTCTCTTTGACCACAGGATTCAAGGGGGGGCTGTCGAGCCGAACGGGCTTTGTGATCTCAGAAGAAAGTGAACTACCTGAATCTCAGAAAGACTATCTGGAGCGCATGGCAAAACCGTACTTTGCAGCGGTTGCAGGTTGGCTGGAAAAGATCAAAATAGGCATGCCCGGCGGTGCGCTTTACGATCTCATCGAGCAGATTTTCCCGAAAGAACGCTACGGCTGGCATCTGAATCCAGGTCACCTCGTTTCCGATGAGGAATGGATGTCATCACCCATTTTTCATGGCTCTTCAGAACAGCTTAAAAGCGGCATGATTATGCAGATTGATATTATTCCGTCTGTTCCAGGATATACTGGTGTCAGTGCCGAGGAATGCATCGCGCTGGCAGATACTCAGCTTCAGCAGGCTATCCGGGAAGCCTACCCGGCGATGTGGAAGCGTATTGAAACCCGCAGGAAATACCTGCGTGAAGAACTGCGGATTAATCTCAGTGACGATGTCATTCCACTATCTAATTCAGTCGCATATCTTCGCCCTTTCTATCTTAAAAAAGATTACGCCTTACGCTGTAAATAATCAGCATGATGTTAAGTGTTGAGTGCAATAACTAGCACCCCAAATCCGACATATGGACAAGACAGGATTTACCCGATTCTGCTTTAATCCGGATAAGATGCGGTTTTATTCAGCACACAAAAATGCCACTGAAACTTCGGAAAAGCACACAAAATTCAAACGGTTTTATCACTGGGTGTTGTGTGCTTTGATTTTTGTAAGTACTACGTTAAATAAAGCCACTCAATATTTATAAATTGCCACAAAGATGAATGATTTTAACGAGCGAAGTCCCATTATTTAATTTTTTTCAAGTACGTAATGAAATTATCTGAATGCTCTTACATATTTTGTAACGCATAAGAATGTAATAACGCTTAGCGGTTATCGAAACAGCTCTAAACAAGGGACGAATGGAAAGTATCTGAAATGGCTAAAAGATATGTGGCAGCAAACCGCTCCCGGGATAATTGTTAAAATTCTCGTAAGGATTCGTCATCATCAATTTTACGATATTGATTCAGCAAGCATACACACGCCCATGCAAAATTGTTTTATGAATAATCAGGCTTTGCTGATTCCTCTCAGCCAGAATTTCTTATAACGGGCCGGAGGAATGCCGACAAGATTTTGGAATATACGATGAAAATTATTAACATTGTCGTAACCGACAGCATTAGCTATTTCAGTTATCCCTAATCCGGTACTTAACAATAAGTTTTGTGCTTCACCAATCCGTCGGCGAGTCTGATACTGCTTAGGCGAATAACCAGAATAGTCTTTGAAAGAGTGTGAAAGATAAAACTGATTCATATTGAGTTTAGTGGCCATATTAACCAGCGCAATATCTTCCTTATAGTGGTTGTCTATATATTCTTTAACGCGCTGTCCTGGCAAAATAATAGATGTTTCCTGCTAACTTTTGTGCTCAAGCCATAAATCCCGAAAAATTAAAAGCAAGACGCCCAGCAGATTATCGCCGATTTCAGAACTGTACAGGCGCTTACGGCTGACATGCGACCACATCTGATCAAAGAGCTGAGCTATCTCATCATAAAACTCACCGCAAGATATTACCGGCGACTGTGTCCGGGACGTGAGTACATTCATAGGTAAACCGTCTACTTTCAACTGTTCAACACCACAACTATAAATCAATAGATCTTCAGTGGCCGTTGGGGTTTCATCATGCAATACATTTGCGTTAAACACTATAATGTCACCTTTTTTAACGCTGTAGCTTTGTCCATCTATGTTGTAGACACCGCTGCCAGCGCGAATGAACATTAGTTCGAAGCGGTCATGGTGTTTATGCATCACTCGTGGGATCGCCGCGTGAGCCCCTTTAGCCTGACAGATAAATGTAAGACGCGGCCGCAGACTGGTTTCAAATCCACGGGAAGAAGACTGTTCATTGTGGCAAAAAGTCAGCATGGGCTACTCCTGTCTGTATGTTGCTATTGTTACATTACTAACCCAGGCCGTAATCATCAATATTGCTTTTTACATTTTTTTAACTTATTGATAAATAATATCTTCTCCATATCCATCCTTGTACAACTGCAGATTATTGTGATCCGGGGTTCTAAAGCTAAATATCAGATTGATCTTCATCACAGTTTCAGTCGCCTTATATCCTGAATGTAAAGGAAACCGGGAGTGTGCCCGGATTCATTAAAGCCATAATAATTGTATGGGTTAAGGGTGGTGTAAAAAGTCAAAAATCATGAAATTTGCTATGGCTCAGGGTACCTCATTATTTTAGCAATAAATCCGGGGCGGAACGCTTATTCTAAAGCACTCAGGGTAAATAAATACATTTTAATTCCATTAAGTAGTTTAACCAGCGTGAATTTATTTTCGGTAGGGTTCTTTCATCTATCTCCATTCTTGCTATGTCAACGGTTAAAGAAAGTATTGTGACTTTGGTCACCTAAAAAAGCGCTTTTCACTCTCGATTTTTGATCGCCCGCACGCAGCGAAATACCATGCATCTAAGTCGCTGGTCTTAGACGTTCCCTTTGATATAACTTCATGACAACGATAACGGTGTCGCGATTAGTAGACATGCACAATAAAGTTTCTCTGCATAAAAGAAATATTCACTGATATTCAGCTAAATATTAAGAGTCTGACGCGGGCCAATAACTGGCCTGCGGCGGCTTACCTTACAACCAGACGGAACAGATATGTACAATAAAACTCACCTGCAAAACCCTCACAGAATGAGGATGATAACTCTCGTATCCACGATTGGTGGTTTGTGCTTTGGTTATGATACTGGCGTAATTTCCGGCGCATTGATTTTCATGAAATACGATTTGAACCTGACACCTACGCAGGAAGGTTTCATTACCTCATTCCTCTTATTTGGCGCAGCGCTGGGCTCTTTGTTTGGTGGTTATCTTTCTGATAAACAGGGGCGCAGAAAAAATCTGCTTTGGGTTGCGGTAATTTTTATTTTTGGTGCATTAGGGACTGCCTTTGCATGGGATGTACCATCAATGATTGTGGCGCGATTTATTCTGGGACTAGCCGTCGGGTGTGCCTCTGTCACCGTGCCTATATATATATCTGAATTGGCTCGAGCCGATCAGCGAGAAAGGATGGTTACGGTTAACGAACTGATGATTGTAACCGGTCAGTTCCTTGCCTATTCGGTAAATGCCGCCATAGTTAATTTGTATCCTGAAATGCAGCACAACTGGCGCATAATGTTAGCCATTCCGGCGCTTCCTGGCGCCTTGTTGTGGATTGGAATGCTAATGATGCCGGAATCACCGCGATTCTTTATCCGGCGTGGCGAAACTGATAAAGCGAGAAATGTACTTAAAACGTTACGTTTGCCGCAAGAAGTCGATCGCGAGATAAAAGAAATACAACAGATAGTGAAAGCCGATGAGGTGAAATTCAATCTATTTGCCGAATTAAAGCATCGCTGGGTGGTTCAGTTGTTGTTAATTGGCTTAATGATCGTACTGGCAACGCGAGTTACTGGCGTTAACACCATAATGTATTACGCACCTACAGTTCTCAAAGCGACCGGGCTTGGTGATGCTGCAGCAGTGACAGGTGCTGTAGCCAACGGGGTTATTTCTGTACTGGCGACTTTATTGGGTATTGCGTTAATTGGTAAACACTCTCGTCGCAAAATGTTCTTTACTGGCCAGGCGGGTGTTACTGTGAGTCTTGTACTGATTGGCGTTGCGTTTAAGCTTTTTTTCCATAGCGAAACGCTCAATGGAATCGAAACGTTACATGCCAATTTTGCGCATGCTCCCTACATTATTCTCGGTCTGATGCTGGTATTCCTGGTGTTTATGCAAGGCTGGATCGCGCCCGTTTTCTGGCTGATGTTAGCAGAAATCTATCCATTAAGAATGCGTGGCGCAGGCATGGGGTTCGCGGTATTTGGACTGTGGATGTTTGATTTCATGATTCAGTCAATTTTTCCCTTCCTGTTAAGCCATTACGGCGGAGGCATGACTTTCGGCTTCTTCGGCGTAGCTAATGTCATTATGCTTGCCTTATTGGTGAAATATCTGCCTGAAACCCGTGGTATGACATTAGAACAGATTGAAAAGAAATTTCGCTTTTAAATTTACTGTATTAGAGGATTGATAAATGACTGTCAAAATCGGGTTAATCGGACTAGGGATGATCGGCCGTGACCATCTGAAACGTTTCAACGATATTATTACTGGCGCGAAAGTTACCGCCGTCTGTGATATTAACCACGCTGCCGCCGATGCGATTGCGAGCGAATATGACGCAACTGCGTTTTATGACGCAAAGGCAATGATTGATTCTGATCGGGTTGATGCGGTATTTATTTGTTCAATTGGTCCTGCGCACAAAGCACAGATCCTTGCTGCTTTTAACGCAGGTAAGCCGGTATTTTGCGAAAAGCCGTTGACGCCAACCGCGGATGAATCCAGAGAAATCATCGATGCCGAGGTTAAAGCAGGGAAACGTCTGCTGCAGCTTGGTTTTATGCGCCGCTTTGACCCGGGCTATCAGGCGCTGAAGCAGGTGATTGATAGTGACCAGTTCGGCGATATCATGCTCATTCACTGCGCTCACCGTAATCCCTCAGTACCTGAAAGTTATACGCTCGAAATGGCGATTAATGATTCCGCGACCCATGAAATTGATATTGTGCGCTATTTGTTGAATGAGGATATCACTTCAGTTCGTGTCGATAAGCCGCGTAAGAAAACCCACCGTGCGCTGCCACACTTACAGGACCCACTTATTGTTATTTTTGAGACGGAATCTGGGGTGCGCATAGACGATGAACTGTTCGTAAACTGTCACTACGGTTATGACATCCGCTGTGAAGTCATCGGTGAAAATGCTATTGCAGCGTTGAACGAACAGCAATTGATCACAACCCGTTCGCTGAATGGCAATGCGCAACATATCGCTCAGTCATGTATGGAGCGCTTCACAACGGCCTATGATCGCGAGGTGCAGCACTTTATCGATAACATTAATGCAGGACAGGAGATGAACGGGCCTTCATCCTGGGATGGTTACGTCGTCGCCCTTGTCTGCGATGCTGGCCTTGCTTCGCTTCAGGACGGGAAAAAACATGATGTGCTTATACCACACAAGCCTGCTCTGTATCGTTAACCGTTTCTTTCCCGAAATTAAGTAAGGAGTGACCATGTTACTACTGACTGAAGATGCATTGCATTTGCAGTGTCGGGCAGCAAATAAAACCGAAGCGATACGGATTGCGGCAGAAGCATTTGAAAAATCGGGCTACGTTAAGCCGGGTTTTTTTAATGGCATGATGACCCGGGAAAGGAGTGTTTCAACCTATATAGGTGCCGGAATTGCGTTTCCTCATTGTGCAAAGGAGAGCCTTGATCTGGTTATCAAAACCGGCTTCCAGGTTTTTCAGTTTCCCAACGGCGTAAGCTGGGGAGGCGGTAAAGTGGTCTTCATTGTCGCCGCCGTGGCGGCGACAAAAAATGAGCATATTCAGGTGCTGGCGGATATTACTAATTTATTAGGCAATGAAGTGAAAACCACCTTATTAGCCAGGGCTTCCACAAAACAGCAGTTCATAGAACAGCTTAATAAAGCCTGATCTTAATTTCATTTGAAGGATTTAATAATGAAACTCGCATTATGTACGGATGTACTTGCCAGCTTACCTTTTACCGCCATGCTGGATAAAGTCAAAAGCTACGGTATCAGCGGCGTAGAGATGACGGCAGGGGGCTGGTCACCCTGTCCGCATGTGAAAACTGAGGAGCTGCTTGCATCATCAGCAAAGCTCGAACAGTTTAAACAGGCGCTGGCACAGCGTGAGATCCGCATTGTCGCCCTTAACTGCTCTGGTAATCCTTTGGCGCCAGGCGAACTGGGGGAGACGCATACCCGAAGCAGTTACCGCGCGGTCGAACTGGCAGGCAAGCTGGGCGTTAAGAAAATTGTGATGATGAGCGGCCTGCCGGGCGGCGGACCCGATGACCGGGTGCCCAACTGGATCACTTCCACCGTCTCCTGGCCGGACTACATGCCAGGTGTGATTGAATATCAATGGAATGAAGTCGCCATACCCTGGTGGAAAAAGTTTGTGCAGCATGCCAGAAAGCACGGTGTAGAGCAGATCGCTATTGAGGAGTTCCCGTGCCAGCTGGTTTACAATCCTTCGACATTGCTGCGCCTGCGTAATGCGGTGGACGATATGATTGGCATCAATCTTGACCCCTCTCATCTTATAGCCATGGGTGCTGATCCCATTGCCGCTGCCCGCAAGCTCGAAGGTGCAGTTTTCCATGTGCATGGCAAAGATGCGCGTATTGAGCGCGGCCTGGCCGATATTGATGGTTTGCTTGAGTATCAGCCGGTCACGGCTACGAAAACCCGTACCTGGAACTATGTGGCGGTAGGATGTGGTCAGGATCTAAAATGGTGGAAAGAGTTCTTTTCTGTGTTACGGATGACCGGCTATGACGGGGATGTCTCGCTGGAAATGGAAGACCTTACTATGAGCGTAGAGGCGGGACTACAAACCTCCATTGATGCATTAAACGCAACCCTGAGTCGCTAGCATTCAGGTGCCTGCTGTAAAAGGTGGGCATCTGCTTGCTCCCACTAGCCACGTCACAATGTTTAAGGAAATGTTCAATTAACATCGGCCCAATATGGGCTAACACAATTACACAAAAGTGAAGAAATAGAGCCAAATCGCGGACTTTTCTTTCCAGCTCAAGACAGATACGAATCCCCCAGATATGAGAGATCTGAAGAGGTCGTTTCTGGCCAATAATGTGGCCCCTGTTCCAGGGGGATATTGTCATGATCAATCTCCATTGGGTTAGGATATGTGATTATGGTTGTCTCGTTTGAGTGAGAAGGGGACTTTATGCTTCGGGCTTAATCAGGCGTAACAGAGCGGCCCTGCACATGCGCCTCGTCTATCTGAGTACGTGCGTGAAAGCTCACGGATCAAAGGCTCAGGCCTCGTTAAACCCCTCAATTCGTA
>Ga0256409_1000817_pt1 | contig 13869 bp, 10 predicted proteins | sample PhySR1_FD_185981 | JGI IMG/M metagenome (GOLD analysis project Ga0256409, IMG submission 185981) | Leaf surface microbial communities from sunflower plants in UC Gill Tract Community Farm, Albany, California, United States - DLSL S.R1 | ecosystem: Host-associated > Plants > Phyllosphere >...
GCCGCCGGTCCGGCGCTGGCAAACAGCGGCAGCAACAGAAGCAGGCTGAAAAAACAGCGACATAGATTCATAAAAGGAGCCTCGTTTGGGGAGGTCAGCACGGCAGTCGAATGACCACTGCCGTGCTGCCGCTTTACAGCGGGTGACGCTTTCTTATCAGCAACGAAAATTACTGCGCAGTCTTCACCGGGTAATCGGGCTTCTTGTCGTTACCGGCAATGTACGGGCTCCAGGGCTGGGCACGCACGGGTTTATCGGTCTGCCACACCACGCTGAACTGGCCGTTCTCTTCCACTTCACCAATCATGACGGGCTTATGCAGATGGTGGTTGGTCTGGTCCATGGTCAGGGTAAAGCCATCCGGCGCTTTAAAGGTCTGACCGGCCATTGCCGCCCGCACTTTGTCCGGGTCCGTCGTGCCCGCTTTTTCCACCGCCTGCGCCCACATATGGATGCCGACATAAGTCGCTTCCATCGGGTCGTTGGTCACCACGGTGGCGGCGTTCGGCAGGTTATGTGCTTTGGCGTAAGCGCGGTAATCGGCAACAAATTTCGCGTTGGTCGGATTATCGATCGACTCGAAATAGTTCCAGGCCGCTAACTGACCCACCAGCGGTTTGGTGTCGATGCCGCGGAGCTCTTCCTCTCCCACTGAGAAGGCGACCACCGGAATGTCAGTGGCTTTGATGCCCTGGTTAGCCAGCTCTTTGTAGAACGGCACATTGGAGTCGCCGTTGATGGTGGAGACCACCGCCGTTTTACCGCCTGCCGCGAATTTTTTAATGTTGGAGACAATGGTCTGATAGTCGCTGTAACCAAACGGCGTGTAGACCTCTTCGATATCTTTATCTGCCACGCCTTTGCTGTGCAGGAAGGCACGCAGGATCTTGTTGGTGGTGCGCGGATAGACGTAGTCGGTGCCCAGCAGGAAGAAGCGTTTTGCACTGCCGCCATCTTCGCTCATCAGGTATTCCACTGCCGGAATCGCCTGCTGGTTAGGCGCCGCGCCGGTGTAGAAGACGTTAGGTGACATCTCTTCCCCTTCATACTGCACCGGATAGAAGAGCAGGCCGTTCAGCTCTTCAAACACCGGCAGCACCGATTTGCGTGATACCGAGGTCCAGCAGCCAAACACCACCGCCGCTTTATCCTGAGTCAGCAACTGCCGCGCTTTCTCGGCAAACAGCGGCCAGTTAGAGGCGGGATCGACCACCACCGGCTCCAGCTTTTTCCCCAGCACGCCCCCTTTGGCGTTGATCTCATCAATGGTCATCAGCGCCACATCTTTCAGCGGCGTTTCAGAGATCGCCATGGTGCCGGAGAGCGAATGCATGATCCCCACTTTGATGGTGTCAGCCGCCTGCGCACTCCAGGCGAAACCCATACTGACAACGGTAGCGGAGAGGGCGAAAGCCTTGATCAACGAACGTCTTTTCATCATTTAAACCCCTGAGTGGTTGTTATGTTATTCGGTGAGCTGGAGCCGGGCCTGCTGGAGGCGGTGCAGTGTGATCTTCCTGACTTCCGCCTTACTGACAGCGATGTGATCGGTCAGGATGCGTTGCGCCTCGCCTGTCTGCTGCGCAAAAATCGCCTGTAAAATCTGAGCATGTTCCTGATAAGTCGCACAGATGCGATCATCGCGGGTGAAGTCGAGCCGACGGATGATGCGGATCTTCTCGGTGAGTTCGGCGTGTATGCGCGCCATCTCCGGGTTACCCGCGGCCGCGACCAGCGCCATGTGAAACGCTTCGTCATGCTGCGACACCACCAGACCTTCGGTGAGCGCCTCCGCTTCACACCAGAACTGGTTGAGTTCGTGTAACAGCGCGGCACACTGAGGCGCGGGCAGGGCGCAGAGGCGTTTTACCGCCTCGCACTCCAGCACGGTGCGCAGGTCATACAGCGATTCGAACCAGGCAAAATCGAAGTTTTTGATCTGCCAGCCGCTGCGGAACCAGACTTCGACAAAGCCTTCGCGCTCCAGCCGGAATAGCGCCTGGCGAACCGGCGTGCGGCTGACCGCCATCCGGCCGGCGATTTCGCTTTCGCTGAAGCGATCGCCCGGCATCAGGCGAAAGGCGAAAATATCAGCCTTCAGCGCCTGATAGACCCGTTCGGCCAGCGCTTCCGGGCGCGCTTTAGGGGATTGAGGTTGGGTTGTCATCGGCGCTCCTTATTCCAGCCACAGCAGGGTATCGCCAGGGCTGACCGGGCGGCCCGCCTGGCAGGCGATCCGCGTCACCCGACCGGCCTGCGGCGCGACTATCGCCAGCTCCATCTTCATCGCCTCGACGATAATCAGCGTCTGTCCGGCGCTGACCTCGTCGCCCGGCTGCACCAGCACTTTCCAGATGTTGCCATTGAGGTCGGCCTGCACCGCGAGTCCGCCTTCATCCACTTCACCCACGCTGTCAGGCACTTCATCTGCCGCCGGTGCGTTCTGTTCTTCCTGCGCCCATAACTGCACTTCCTGTTCAAAGGCGGTCGCCTGGCGCTGACGGAAGTCCGCAATCTCAGCGGCATGGTCGGCGAGGAACTGCTGGTGCGCGGCAAAATCAAACTGCGTCTCTTCGATGCGCAGGCTGGCGCGGCCTTCACGGAAATCTTCGCGCAGCTGGTTGAGCTCGGTTTCACTCACCGGATAGAAGCGCACCTGATCGAAGAAGCGCAGCAGCCACGGCGCATCGGCTGTGAACTGCGGATTCTTCAGGAAGGTGTTCCAGATGGGCAGCGTGCGGCCTACCAGCTGATAGCCGCCGGGCGAATCCATGCCGTAGATGCACATGTACATGCCGCCAATGCCGACCGTGCCTTCGGCGGTAAAGGTACGTGCCGGACTGTATTTGGAACTCAGCAGGCGATGGCGCGGATCGATCGGCACGGCGCAGGGCGCGCCGAGGTAAACATCGCCCAGCCCCAGCACCAGATAGCTGGCGTTGAACAGGGTGTCGCGCACCTCATCGCGGCTGCTTAAGCCATTAATGCGCTGGATAAAGTCCACGTTGTTGGGCAGCCAGGGCGCACTGGCACGCACCGTCTCCTGATAGCGGCTGACCGCACCCAGCGTGGCGCTGTCTTCAAACGCCATCGGCATCCACACCACGCGCGACGGGACTTTCAGCGTGCTGACATCGCCCAGCGTCGCTTCCAGCGCCAGCAGCAGCGACATCAGGGCGGACTGTGAAATAATGCGGCTGTCGTAGCGTACCTGCAGTGAGCGCACGCCTGGCGATAGCTCCTCAACGCCTGGCTCCGCCTGCGCCGTCAGCGCATTCATCAGCAGGTGCACGCGCAGACGCAGCGCCAGATCCAGCACGTTGTCGCCATACTCAATCAACACATATTTGTCGCCGGCCTGACGATAGACTACTTTCGGCGTGCTGCCGGTGGCCTCGATGGCGGACAGAATCGTGGCGGAGCCGTGGGCGGTTTCAGCCAGCGACGGCACGGCAAAGGTCGGGGGATGATCCGGCCGCAGGGTATCGATCAGGTGCATCTGCGCTTTTTCCCGCGCCAGTGCATCGTCTGCGGTAATCGGGTGGAAGCGGATGGTGTCGCCCGGTTTGACCTGGCCCACTTTCCACAGCTCGGCTTTGGCGATGGTCACCGGACAGACGAAGCCGCCCAGGCTCGGGCCGTCGTGTGTCAGGATCACCGGGAAGTCGCCGGTGAAATTGACCGCGCCGATGGCATATTCACAGTCGTGAACGTTGGAGGGATGCAGGCCTGCTTCGCCACCGTTGGCGCGGGTCCAGGTCGGTTTCGGACCCACCAGCCGTACGCCGAGGCGGTTGGAGTTGTAGTGCACCTGCCAGTCGCTGGCAAAGAATTCGTCGATGGCGGCCTGGGTGAAGAAGTCCGGTGCGCCGTGCGGGCCATAAAGCACGCCGATGCGCCATTCGCTGCCGTAGTGGGGAATCAGCGTCGCATCAAGCGGCTGCGGATCGCTGACCGGGGCCGGTGTAGTGCAGGCTGCCCGTTCAGGCCGGGAGATTGCCAGCATATCGGCCACCCGCAGGGTGCGTCCGGCGTGACCGCCAAACTGGCCCAGTGAAAAGGTGCTGCGGCTGCCCAGATATTCCGGCACGTCGAAGCCGTTGCGCACCGCCAGATAGCTGCGGCAGCCCTGCCGGGCGCGTCCCAGTGCCAGGGTCTGTCCCGCTTTCACCGCCAGCGGCTGCCAGGCGCTGACCGGTTCGCCATCAAGCCGGGCGTCGCAGTCCGCGCCGGTCAGCGCCAGAATGGCATCACAGTGGAAACGCAGCGTCGGCCCCTGCAGGGTAAACTCCAGGCCTGCTGCTGCCTCGTGGTTACCCACGATTCGGTTTGCCAGACGGAACGCGAAATCATCCATCGGGCCGGAAGGCGGCACGCCGATATCCCAGTAGCCGAGGCGGCCGGGATAGTCCTGCACCGAACTGAAGGTGCCGGGTTGCAGCACTTCCACCACGGAGGCGGCAGGCACAACGCTGTCGAGATAGCGCGTCCAGACGTTGCCGCTGCGAAACGCGTCGCTGCGGGTGATCTGGCGCAGATAGTCGAGGTTGGTGGCGATGCCATGCAGCTGAGTCGCATCCAGCGCATGATGAAGTTTTTCCAGTGCCGCCTCGCGCGTGTCGGCATGCACAATCAGCTTGGCGATCATCGGGTCGTAGAAGCTGGAGACCTCGCTGCCGGTTTCGATGCCGCTGTCGACCCGCACGCCGTCAGGAAAGGTGACACCGGTTAACAGGCCGGGGCTGGGCTGAAAGTTCTTCAGCGGATCTTCCGCGTAGAGCCGCACTTCAATCGCTGCGCCCTGCGGCGCCTGCTGCAGACGTGACCAGTCCACTGCATCGCCCGCCGCCACCTGCAACATGCACTCCACAAGATCGAGGCCGGTGACGCATTCGGTGACCGGATGCTCCACCTGCAGGCGGGTGTTCACTTCAAGAAAGTAAAAGGCCTGCTGGCTGACGTCGTAGATATACTCCACGGTGCCTGCGCTGCGGTAGTTGACCTGCTCGCCAAGCCGCACCGCCGAGGCGAGCAGGGCGTCACGCGTGGCCTGCGACAGGCCGGGCGCCGGTGTTTCTTCCACCACCTTCTGATTGCGGCGCTGCAGTGAGCAGTCGCGTTCGCCCAGCGCTACCACGTTGCCTTTGCCGTCTCCAAAAATCTGCACTTCAACGTGCCGGGCGCGATCGATACAGCGTTCCAGAAATACGCCTGCATCACTGAAAAACTGCTCACCAAGACGGCGCACGCTCTCCCAGGCGCTGGCGAGCGCATCGGCGTCGGCGCAGCGCGTCAGGCCAATGCCGCCGCCGCCCGCCGTGCTTTTCAACATCACCGGATAGCCAATCTTATCAGCTGCCTGCATTGCCTCTTCCAGCGAGGCGAGCAGGGGTGTGCCAGGCGTCATCGGCACACCCGCGCTGGCGGCCAGTTCACGAGCGCGGTGCTTAAGGCCGAACTCCCCAATCTGCTGTGCGGTGGGGCCGACAAAGGCGATGCCTGCCGCGTCGCAGGCGTCGGCAAACGCCTGGCTTTCAGAAAGAAATCCGTAGCCGGGCCAGATAGCCTGCGCGCCGCTCTGCTGCGCCGCCGCCAGAATTTTGTCGATGCGCAGATAGCTGTCGCTGGCCTTCTCGCCGCCCAGGGCGATGGCGATATCCGCCTGCTTAACGTGCTGCGCATTACGGTCAGCGTCTGAATAGACCGCGACGCTTTTCACGCCGAGGCGTTTCAGGGTCCGAATGGCGCGGCAGGCAATTTCGCCGCGGTTGGCAATCAGTACGGTAGTGAACATGATCAGTGACTCCCCTGTGATGCCAGCCAGTTGCGCCAGCCGCCCGTCTCAGTGATTTCCAGCGCACTCTTCAGCGCTGAGCCTTCGCAGATAAAGCCTTTAACAACGCGGCCGTCGGCCAGCGTCAGGCTGCCGATCCCCAGTGGGGCCGGAATCTCCGCCACAAACTCGCCGAAACGGGCCAGTGGGATATCCCACAGCTCAACGGTGATCGCCGCTCCCTGTTCGTCACGCATCAGGCCCGGTTTTTTGATTGCACCTTCCAGCAGGGCAAAGAGGCGGTAGTGTGGCGCGGTCTTCGTCTCTTCCACCCAGACGGCATTGCGTTCGGTGAGCTGGAAATTGAGCGGCATGCCGGTGAGATGCGCGCCCACTACCGCCAGCCGGACGTGGTCAGGTGAGACAGGTAAGGTTGTGGATCGGGTCGGCCAGGGCTGACCGGTCGCGCCCAGCGGCAGTGCAAGCTGCTGCTGCCAGCGAAGGCCAAATTCCGCCAGCGCCCGATCGTGCCAGGCGGGTGCAATCAGCGTGATGCCTGCCGGAAGATCGTCGTTGCGGAACGGTGCGGGCAGCGCCAGGGCAGAGAGGTCGGCGAGATTGGTGAAGTTGGTGTAGGTGCCAAACTGCGAGTTGAAGTAAATCGGCTCCTGTTTCATCTCCTCCAGGGTGTGAATGGTGGGTGAGGTCGGCACCACCAGCGCATCAAACTGTGCCAGCGTCTCCTGAATCTGACGCGTCAGTTCGGCCCGCAGATACTCCGCCTTGTAGGCGTCCACCGCGCTGTATTTCAGGCCGCTGGTGACGATCTCATGCACTACCGGGTCCATCTCCGCCGGACGGTCAAGCATCTCACCCACCGCCGCTGTGCGTTCGGCAACCCAGGGACCGTAGTAGAGCTGTTCAGCGAGCGTCCGGAATGGCGTGAAGTCGATGGGGTGCAGCGTCGCGCCGCCCGCCTGCAACGCTTCCAGTGCCTGATCCCAGGCCGCTTCAGCGGCAGCATCATCAAAAAACGCCGGGTGCGCCGGAATAGCGAAACGGGGATGACGCGGCAGGCTGGCTGGGGCGGTGCGCGGATTAATACGCGAATAGGCATCACCGGCATCGTAGCCACCCATGATACTGGCGACGCTAAACGCATCTTCTGCCGTCAGCGCAAATACCGAAATGGTGTCGTTAAGGCGACAGGCGGGCACCACGCCGCGTGCAGAGAACCAGCCCTTGGTCGGCTTGAGTCCGACGATATTATTAAAGCCCGCCGGCACGCGGCCCGATCCTGCGGTATCGGTGCCCAGTGAAAAAGCGACCAGTCCGCGCGCCAGCACCGATGCCGAGCCAGAGCTGGAGCCACCGCTGACGTAATCAGCGTCAAAGGTATTACTGACCGCGCCATAGGGCGAGCGGGTGCCGACCAGGCCGGTTGCGAACTGATCGAGGTTGGTTTTACCGATGACGACTGCGCCAGCGGCTTTCAGCCGGGCGACGGCGACCGCATCTTCGCTGGCGGTATAGGTAAACGCAGGGCAGGCGGCGCTGGTCGGCCAGCCTGCGACATCAATGTTATCTTTTACGGCGAAGGGCACACCAAACAGCGGCAGCGACGCGGGATCGCGTTCATAGTCTGCCAGCAGCGGTTCAATCTGTGCCGCTAACTGGTCAGGTGTCGCCAGATAGATCCAGGCATTATCGTGTGTGTCGAGCGCTGCCAGGTGCGCACTCAGCAGCGAACGGATCTGTTGTGGTGCCTGCTGAGTGCGCTGCTGCCAGGCGGGAAGCGTCAGGCCGAAGGTAGAAGTCATACGAAGAATTCCAGCTGGTATACAAGATGGAATTCAACAGAGCAAAGCGTGTGCCAGTTTTTAACGCAATGATTCAACAGTTTAAATCGCTGGGTAATAAGATTTACTGATGATAATTTGCACAATCACGGCGCGTACGCTGAGCGATGACGGTGCGTTAACTGTCTGTATGCGTAAATTTTGTGAAGAACATGGCAAGAGTGCGGTGGCCCGGTTAGCATGAAGACTGTCTGGCAAGTTGCCGGCCCCAGCAACAGAGGAGATTTACGTGGTGAAGTGGCGTAACTGGATGATAGGGATCTGCCTGGTCGGTTCGGCCAGCAGCGCATGGGCCGATTCGCTTGATCAACAACGGCAACGTTATCAACAAATTAAACAGGCCTGGGACAGTAACCAGATGGCCACCGTGGATCAGCTGTTGCCTACGCTACAGGACTATCCGCTCTATCCTTATCTGCAATATCGCCTGCTGGCTCAGGATCTCGATCAGGAGACCACCCTGGCCGTGCAGAACTTTATTCGCCAGTACCCGACATTGCCTCCCGCGCGATCGCTCAGCACCCGCTTTATCAACGTGCTGGCTTACCGACAGGACTGGCAGGGCGTGCTGAACTTCAGCCCGACCGAACCCAAGCCGGTGCAGGCGCGTTGCAACTGGTATTACGCCAAATGGGCCACCGGGCAGCAGCAGGCCGCGTTTGATGGCGCGAAGCAGATCTGGCTGCGTGGCACGGCGCTGCCTGCGGATTGCGATAAGCTCTTCTCGGTCTGGCAGGCGTCCGGTCAGATTTCGCCGATTACTATCCTGGAACGTATCCGGCTGGCGATGAAAGCCGGTAATGACAACCTGGTGAGCTATCTGGCGAAGACGCTGCCTGCCGATTATCAGACCATGTCTGACGCGATACAGGCCCTGCAAAAGGATCCTTTAACCGTCAGCACCTTCGCCAGTGCCGTGGGGCCAACCGACTTTACCCGTCAGGCCACCATTTACGCCTTTACGCGTGTGGCGCGGCAGGACATGGAAAATGCCCGCAGCCTGATTCCGATTCTGGTCCGGGCCCAGAAAATGGGGCCGGAAGATGAGCAGGCGCTGAAGGAGATTGTGGTCTGGCGCATGATGGGCAGCGATCTCACCTCTGAGCAGGCACGCTGGCGCGATGCAGTAGTGATGAACAGCGAGTCTACCGCGCTGGTGGAACGCCGGGTGCGGCTGGCGCTCTCTCAGCATGACCGACGCGGCCTGAACACCTGGATTGCTCGTCTGCCGCTGGAAGCCAAAGAGAAAGATGAGTGGCAGTACTGGCAGGCCGATCTGCTGTTTGAGAAAGATCGTAAAGAGGAAGCGGAAGAGATCCTGCGCAAGCTGATGAAAGAACGCGGCTTCTATCCGATGGTGGCTGCTCAGCGGCTGGGCGTAGACTATCCGTTGCAGATTGATGAAGCGCCGAAGCCTGACAGCGCCACCCTCCAGGGACCCGAGCTGGCCCGCGTTCGCGAGCTGATGTACTGGGGGCTGGATAACCTGGCCCGTAGCGAATGGAGCAATCTGATCGGCAGCCGGACGCATACGCAGCAGCAGATGCTGGCGCGCTACGCCAACGAGCAGGACTGGTGGGATCTCAGCGTGCAGGCGACTATCACCGCCAAAATGTGGGACAGCCTGAAAGAGCGTTTCCCGCTGGCGTGGCGGAGTGTCTATGAGCGAAATACCGAGGTGAAGCAGATCCCACCGAGCTATGCGATGGCGATTTCGCGTCAGGAGAGCGCCTGGAACCCGAAAGCGCGTTCGCCGGTTGGTGCCAGTGGTCTGATGCAGATTATGCCTGCCACGGCGGCGCATACTGTGAAGATGTACGATATACCTGGCTACAGCAACACCAGCCAGCTGCTTGATCCGGAAACCAATATCCAGATTGGTACGCAGTATCTGGAGTATGTCTATCAGCAGTTCGACCAGAACCGGATTTTCGCCTCAGCGGCCTATAACGCCGGGCCGGGCCGGGTGCGAAGCTGGCTGAAAACCAGCGCGGGCAATCTCGACGCCGTAGCATTTATTGAGACCATTCCGTTCTCTGAAACGCGCGGCTACGTGAAGAGTGTGCTGGCGTATGACGCCTACTATCGTTACTTCATGGGCAAGCCTGACAAGATCCTGTCAGATGCTGAGTGGAATCGCCGTTACTAGCTGTGCTAAGCTTCCGTACTCTTTAGCGAGTACGGAAGCCTCTTCATGACCCATTCTGATTCCCTCTCTACCGATGCACATCCGGCAGAAGATAGCTGGCAGCGCTTTGTCGTGCTGATGCAGCAGGCCTTTGCAGATGGCCACGCACTGCCTCTGATGCAACTGATGATGACGCCCGATGAGCGGGAAGCGTTCGGCACCCGTCTGCGGATTATCGAAGAGTTAATGAATGGCGAGATGAGCCAGCGCGAGCTGAAAAATGAGCTCGGCGTCGGCATCGCGACGATTACCCGTGGGTCTAATAGCCTGAAAGAGGCGCCGCCGGAGCTGAAACGCTGGCTGGAAGCGCGTCTGGGACGCGCCTGATTACTGTTGATAGAGCGGATGAACGAACGGGCAGAGCGCCAGAATCAGTGCCTGATGATAGACACTTGATCGGCTGAGCAGGCCGTTCGTAAACGCCCCGATTGCGCCACCCTTGTGTTTGATATTGTCGATGCCGGTTAATCGCGCCATCTCTTCGCCGAGTTCACGGCCTTCACGCAGACCCGCCAGCACCACCGGAGGCAGGGTGAAACTGGCCGAGCGCGACTCGCCACGCTGTTTCTGATTTTCCACCACCATCCAGGCAAATGCGCTGTCATCTTCGATGCCCGCCTCAATGGCGACCCAGAACGCCGCTTCTGGTCGGACCTGCCGGGCATTCATCACGCGCTGGCGTGCGCCAGTTCGCGTTTCGAGATGGGTTAACGGTTGTGCAGCAACGCCGCTATCGACCTCGACCCCTTCAATATGGCAGGATCCCTCGCCGAAAACGTCGCTGAAAGCCTGAGCAATCGCGTGAATCTTCGCTGGGTTGGTTGTGGCTGCGACAACATGGTACATAATTGATTAAACCCTCAGATGATTAAGCGCCTGACCCATCCGGCTGTTTTCGTTGTCATTCTGAACCCGGGCTGTGCTGACAACCCTCACGTACTGCGTGTACGCCGGATTGTTCCGCGCTGTCTGTGTCTGGAATGTCTGCAACAATGATGTCTGATGGAACAGGGTCTAAAGCGATTTTTGTCGCAGTATAACGGAAACTAACATGCTACAGGTCTATCTTGTTCGTCACGGTGAAACGGTATGGAATGCGGAACGCCGTATTCAGGGTCAGTCCGACAGTCCGCTGACGGAAAAAGGTGAGCAACAAGCCTGGCAGGTGGGTGAGCGCGTGAAGCATTTGGGCATCACGCACATTATTGCCAGCGATCTGGGGCGCACGCGTCGCACCGCCGAGATTATCGCAGATGCCTGCGGTTGCTCAGTGACGCTTGATGCGCGCTTGCGTGAACTGAATATGGGTGTGCTGGAGAAGCGTCCGCTGGATGGCTTAACGGCGGAAGAGGAGCAGTGGCGCGCTGCACTGGTCAACGGGACCGAAGGTGGCCGTATCCCTGAAGGGGAGTCGATGACGGAGATGGCGACGCGCATGCACGCCGCGCTGAATGCCTGTCTCGATCTGCCTGCCGGAAGCCGTCCGCTGCTGGTCAGTCACGGTATGGCGCTCGGGTCTCTGGTCAGTACAATTCTGGGGCTGCCCGCCTATGCGGAACGTCGCCTGCGCCTGCGTAACTGCTCTATTTCACGTGTGGATTATCAGCAGAGCGCCTGGCTGGCAGAAGGCTGGATTGTAGAGACGGCGGGGGATATTTCCCATCTGGATGCGCCTGCGCTCGACGAGCTGCAACGCTGATTGCTTAAGGCTGCCGTCACGATGACGACAGCCTTAAACTTAGCTGGCTTCAGCCTGCTGGCGGCGAATCGGAATCAGATATTCGCAACGGATCTCAGTCGGTGGCTCCGAGCGCTTTTTACCGCCATGGGTATAAAAGCGTTCGATATCCTGCCCTTCACGGCGGGTCAGCCCCAGCGTTGGCATGCAGGTACCGTAAAGCAGCAGGATAAATTCCTGCAAATTGACACGCGGACCGTTAAAGGTGAACTGCACATAGTCGCCACCTTCCAGAATAACCTTCTGGCCAGAATGCAGGTTCACCGCGCTGTCAGCAGGCACCGCAGTGGTATAAAGAATCTCCTGCTCGTCATCTTTGTCCTGGCTGGCACGCACCTGATGCAGGCCATACAGCACCGGCGGAATCGTGTCCGTTTCCAGCAGGAACTGCTTCCAGAAGTGCATTCGCATTTCATCGCGGTAGCTGGAAATCTGCTCCAGAATACAGGTGTAGTTCTGGGTTTGTCCCACCAGCACCGTTTCCGGCAGGCTGACGAAAGCCGGTTCCGGCTGCGTCTCATCATCCAGGCGAATCGGGGGACGGATACCGAATGAATTCCATTCGGAAGAGCGACGATACCAGGCCGGTGTCTGTGCAAACTGTTTTTTGAATGCACGCGTAAAAGTCTGTTGTGAATCAAAACGATACTGCAGTGCGATGTCCAGGATCGGGCGACTGGTCAGGCGCAGCGCCACGGCGGCTTTAGACAAACGACGGGCACGGATATAGGCGCCGATTGCGTGCCCGGTCACGTCTTTGAACATCCTTTGCAGATGCCACTTAGAGTAACCCGCTTTCTGGGCAACATTGTCCAGTGAAAGGGGTTGATCCAGATGGCTCTCCAGCCAGACAAGCAAATCGCGAATGATACCGGCTTGGTCCATAAAACATCCTCTACTCTGGTGGTGCAGCTAAACGCATTCGAAGAATATTAGCACTCATTGCTCAAAAGACGTGGGACGTTTCTCGGGGAAGGTTGTGCTAAATCAGTACGGGCTAAAACCCGTTTTGGTTTGGTCATTGTATCGATTAACAGTACATTACATTCTCATCTATTCCATTTGCAATGGTAACTCCATGACAATATCCCGACTTATGATCGCTGCGCTGACTACGCTGACCTTTTCCAGCCCGCTTTTTGCCGAACAGATTGGCTCTGTTGATACGGTCTTCAAGATATTCGGGCCTGACCACAAGATTATTGTTGAAGCTTTCGATGACCCGGATGTTAAAAATGTAACCTGCTATATCAGCCGGGCAAAAACCGGGGGAATCAAAGGCGGATTGGGGCTGGCAGAGGATACCTCTGATGCCGCCATTTCCTGTCAGCAGGTCGGTCCGGTTGAAGTGAGTGATAAAATTGCACAGGGCAAAGCAGAGGGGGAAGTAGTATTCCGCCAGCGCACCTCTTTAATCTTTAAGAAGCTGCAGGTTGTCCGCTTCTACGACAAAAAGCGCAATGCGCTGGTCTATCTGACCTATTCCGATAAAGTGGTTGATGGCTCACCGAAAAATGCGCTCAGCGCCGTGCCGATTATGCCGTGGCACTGATAATGTTGTGGCATTCATAATGCCGTGGCACTGAACATAAAAAAACGCCCCAGGAGGCGTTTTTTTATTTGCTGCATCAAACAAGCACTTACTCGTGCAGGTCGCCGCAGAAGCGATAACCTTCACCATGAATGGTGGCGATGATCTCTGGCGTATCCGGCGTGGATTCGAAATGCTTACGGATGCGACGAATGGTGACATCGACGGTGCGATCGTGCGGCTTGAGGTCGCGGCCGGTCATTTTCTTCAGCAGGTCGGCACGGGTCTGAATTTTGCCCGGATTTTCGCAGAAGTGCAGCATGGCGCGAAACTCACTACGTGGCAGTTTATACTGCTCGCCGTTTGGATTGATCAGAGAGCGGCTATTAATATCCAGCTCCCAGCCATTGAATTTATAGCTTTCTACCTGACGGCGCTCTTCCCCTGGCATAGCCAGATTCATGGTGCGCGACAGCAGGTTACGGGCACGAATAGTCAGCTCACGCGGGTTAAACGGTTTGGTGATGTAATCATCAGCGCCAATTTCCAGACCGAGGATTTTATCGACTTCGTTGTCACGGCCGGTCAGAAACATCAGGGCGACATTGGCCTGCTCACGCAGTTCACGGGCCAGCAACAGACCGTTTTTGCCAGGCAGGTTGATGTCCATGATGACCAGGTTAACGTCATTGTCGGTCAGCACCTGATGCATTTCAGCACCATCAGTCGCCTCATACACCACATAACCTTCCGCCTCAAAAATACTCTTGAGGGTATTAC
>Ga0256409_1000827_pt1 | contig 13739 bp, 11 predicted proteins | sample PhySR1_FD_185981 | JGI IMG/M metagenome (GOLD analysis project Ga0256409, IMG submission 185981) | Leaf surface microbial communities from sunflower plants in UC Gill Tract Community Farm, Albany, California, United States - DLSL S.R1 | ecosystem: Host-associated > Plants > Phyllosphere >...
ACGATGCGGAAAATGCCTGGGAATTGCTGTGCGGCGATGCTGAAAACCGTGCCGCAGGAACGACTTGAATACGAGAAACTGGTCGGGGTGAGAGGATTCGAACCTCCGGCCTCTACGTCCCGAACGCGTTATCTCCGGCAAAAACCGTACCCCGGATTGAGGGCAGCCTATTATAAATCAAAGGGTTAGTGATTTTCAATGCCCTGGAGGCTGACTTCAATTCAGTGGCAAAGGAGGCAAAACTACCACTAATTTGCCACTGATTTTTAAGGGTTCGCATCCGTCCAGGATTGCCACTGATTTGCCCTCGACGTTACGCGTCCTCTCCGACCTGCATAGGTCAAATTCGGCAAGGGAGTAGAGAAAACGAATCGCTGAACGCAGCACTTGCTTGGGCTATGGTCAACGCGTAAGGCAGAGTTCAGGGGTCGTGTGGTGCTGGTCTTGTGACTCCAAGTTGTGGTTCCAGGCGGGAGGCATATGGAATATCAAACTGTCTTTGATATAGCGGAAGTGGGCTATAAATCCTGGAATTTTCCCGCATTCGGCCTGATTTTGGTTGCCGCCGGTGGCGTGCTGGTTGCCAGACGGAAGAGCCTTTCCGGCTGGTGGAGCAGGCATCCAAACGCAAGCGCCGCGTTCGCTTTTTCCCTCTTTGGTTTCGCGATTCTATGGGTGCTCACAACGTTTTTTTCCACATTCGGTGCGTACTCATCGCTTTCCAGGGCAAGGGCTGTCAATGATGTTCGAGTTGTCGAGGGGGTAGTCACCAATTTCAAACCTATGCCGGCGACGGGCCACGCTATGGAGCGGTTCTGCGTCTCAAGCAAATGTTTTGAGTACTCAGACTATGTAGTCACAGCTGGTTTTAACAATACGAGCTCACATGGCGGTCCCATTCGTGAAGGGTTGCAGGTCCGCGTGTCCTATGTTGGAAATTCGATTGTCAAGCTTGAGGTTGCGAAGTGATGCGCGGGACCTGACCCCATCACCTGGTCGTAGGTTTGCGATGCTTCTGACCGAAAAAGTGTTCCGACTCGGAACATTTTTCCCTATCTCTCTCAGCTAGCGATGCCTGTGAACAAACGCAACATCCCGGTCTGGTTGATTGTTGCAATAGCCTTCGCGGCCTTCATTGCCGTGGGTTTGCTTGCCGCGTACATCTACAGCCGCTTCTCGAGCCCCAAAGAGTCCTGCATGAGTAACTGTGCAGCCGTCGGCAAACGTGGGGTTATGGAATACGTTATCCGTGAGGAGCTGACGAGAGGGATGCGCGGCAAGGGGCCGGAAGAATGTCGCTGTAGGTGAGGCGCGGGCAGATTGCCGAACCGTGACGGGGTCATAACGTGAAGTTTCTTTCACCCCGGAAATCAGGACGTAGTAGCGGACCGTCACGTTGCTGGTCGCCGACAGGTTCACCGACCGCTTCCGGCCAGAAGCGGCCGTTCGGTGTCCCGCACCGACCAGAGTGGCTCGTGTCGCTCGCCCGAGTCGCGCAGCTACGCTCGGCCCGAGTCGGACATGGCCTGTTCGAGGCTGATGATGAACTCCCCCATTGTGGTTCCGAGCGCGATACACCAGTTTTTGAGCTCGATAACGTCGAGCCTTCGTTCGCCACGTTCGCACTTGCTCACAAGCGATTGGGTCACGTCTAAACGAGACGCCACTTCGACTTGCGTCAGGCCTGCAGACTCTCTGGCAGCGCGGAGAGCCGCAAGAAAGAGGCGGTACTCCTCCGCATAAATGGACTTTTCCATCGTATGGCCAAGCTGGGATTGACGCGGCAGCTTGCAGTCCATTTTCGAATAGTCCAAAATCGACTATTCAAGGGAAGCCGTGACCGCCAGCGTTGGCGAAGACCAGGCCAGATTGGTCACGCTTTGGCTTAGATACCGCAACGAGGCAACGATGAGCTACATGAGTAAAGCTTTCGCGTCCGTACTGGACCAGACGGCGTCGCAATCTGCCGAAAACGGAGCGCCTCTGAGCGCCGTGGACATTGAGGCAGCGTCGCTGCTCAAAGTGCTATACGAACTTTGCAAGACTGAAGGTGTGGAGGTGGTGGGCGACCCGGAGCGGGCGTTCGCACACTTCGACAGTAGCCTAGGCATACTTCACGTCTATTCCAAGGCTTCGGAATGTCTCAGCGTTGCTCACCATGGAACGATAACCATGCTCGGAGCGCTCGAATGCGCCCAGGCCGAAGGTGCCAGCTTCACGGTATTCGGCGACAAGGTTACTTGTGTATTGAAGAACGTGACGGCGCAAGGCAAAAGCTATGGAGACGCAGCGCTACGGGCGCTGGCGAAATACCAAATCCAGGCTCAAGCTACCCAATGACCCTGTCGGCGGTGCGGAGACGGTGCCGCACCGTCCTGTTTCAGCGAGCTCTTGGTTTTTGAGACCGGGGTGAATCTGCTCAGTATCTGCTCAATTTTGAGCAGATACTGAGCAGATTCCGGATGAGGTCCCTGTGTCATCGGCCAAATAGCCCACGGGTGCTACTCGGCCAACTCCCGGCTTGCAGCCTGCAGGCTGTCCAGCGTAGACCGGGACACACGGAAGTGTCGACCAATTTCGGCAACTGACAGCTCCCGGTTTTTCATCATCGCCAATGCTGAGCGCTGCTGCTTGACGTCTAGGCGTTGTGGGCGTCCGCCTTTGCGGCCGCAAGCCCGCGTCGCCTCCAAGCCCGCCATGGTTCCCTCCCTGACGAGCTCACATTCAAACTCCGCCAGCGCAGCAAACAGATGAAATCCCAGTTTGCCGGCAGGGCTGCAACCCGGAACTGGCTCGCCGGCATTAGCTTGCGTTCCGCACGATGTCTGCCGCCAAGCGGGATTGCTGAGGCTTGTCGACTGACACGAGCCAATCAAAGCTGTTGCTGACGTCCTTGGTCAGCGGCTAGGGGCGTGGGGAGCGCAGCATCCCCACATCAGACCAGACCAGGGGTTAATTCTGGTCACGAAAATGTGCCAGGACTGCGCAGTCTTTTGTTCGTGACCAGATTGCCCAGGTGCCGATACCAATCTCTTGCTGGGCCGTCTCTTTCTGTGTCCATCCCAGAAGAGAAAATGCAAATTGATGTACCCAGAGAGTTCTCAACGGAACCCGGTCTGCGCGGTCACATCAAAAAACCACCGCTTTTGGCGGTGGTTTGGCTGACCAGGATTGCTGGCCGGCGGGTCAGAGCTGGACGTTGCAAGTTCTGATGCGCCCTGCTTTGGTAAGCATGCGCCCCTCAGCAACTGCTCCCACGGAGTCCGGCAAGCGTTTCCAGAACTTGGGCGAAGCTACCGGCACCATCCCGTTCACGCGGCACCAACCCGAGTAGTTCGCATAGACGTCGACTTTGGGCGTCTCAACCGTCGTGGTGAGTTCGATGCCCATGTCGCTGCTCCATGCCTGGACCGAATTCGTTTCCGTTCGGGCAGACTGGGCCGCGACGCGCATTGACGTGGGCATGGCTTCGTCAAACCGGCCTCGAGCTAGTAAGCGCTGCAGCCCTTCAAGCGCCCAGTTCAGAACTCCGGACAGTTCTCGGGCGATGATGCGCTTGGCCAGTAGTGGGTCACGCTCACTTTCAGAAATTTCCACCGAGAAGGGTACAACATCGAATCGTCGCCAGAAGCCGGTGGATTGGTCGGTCACAGCGGGGATGTGGTTCGCCAGAATCAACCACTTGCCGTTGACGCGAACCGTGATGGGGTCACGATATTTTCGGTCAATTTGGACAAGCTCACCCGCAATCAGCGACTTCATGGCCTGTTCGTTGATATTTCGCTGGGGCGCTTCATCGCAATAAATCAACGAGGCACCAATCATGCTTGCCATGCGGAAGCCGTCCAGGCTGTCCAGTTGAACCGCCGCGGTGCGCTCATGCAGCGCCTGGACCAAGTTGGCCAGGGTGCCTTTCCCATTCGCACCTGACCCAAGCCAGATTTGTGCACGCTGGAAGCGGGCGTCCGGTAGCAGGGTGTAGCCAACGTATTCCTGCACGCGGGCTCGTACCCCCGTATCAGGCAGGATGCGCTCCATAAACGCGTTGAATTCAGTGGGGGCCGGTGCTCCAGGGGCGAAGTCGCAGGACAGGACGTGTCTTAAACCCAAGGATTTGTCATGCGGCTCAAGCACCAACCCGTGGTCAAGGTGCAGGTACCCATTGTGAACAGGGATGACGGTGGTCTCGCTGGGCTCACCGAGCATCGGGAGCCAACGGACGGCGGTTTGATAGGCCGCGCGCGCGTTGGCCGCATTGACTGTGCCCCGGCCGTCGGATGCAATCCACTTAAGTGCCATGCGTTCCCCCATGGCATCGTCAATGGCCTTCCAATGGGTGCCAGTCCATTCGTACAGCAGACTGTTGTCAGAGGCGTAGATGCCGGACTTCTCCAGCTTTTCAGCGAATCGGATGGGTTCGAAGGGAGGGGTGCGGCTCATTCCTGCCTCCACGCCTTCTTGCCAAACTCCAACGCCGCCAAGGACGTCAGACGGCCCATTCTGCACATGGGCGACAAAACTCCCTCTAATAAAAGGGCATCGTGTGGGGTCGCCGTGGAGGGCGCAACCAGGCCGGGCGTTGTATGCAATTGGTGCATGTGTTTTGTCTACGAGGAGCAGTCACATGACTGCTTCTCGTATAGCCCGAAAAGGCCTTCATGATTTGCGAGGCGCCTGGTCTATTCGCATCGTCCTTCATGCAACATTCAGACGCTCCCCGTGGTTGACCTTCTGGAGGTAGAAAAGGTGCGGGAGTGGACCTACGTAACCACGTCGGCCCGCCTCCAGAAACAGGGCCCAGGATTGACTGCGAACGCCGTGAAAGCCAGGTTGGCGAGCAATGCGCTCGAGCGTCTCCGCCAAAGCTGCGTAGTGCCGCCGGCCGGCTTGGTGGGCCAAGAGAGCGTGCAGCTCAGCCATCTCCTGCTTCGGCCGACGCCAGGTCCACGCCGTCCGTTCGCGTGAGGAGTGGCGGACCAACTCATAGCCCAACCAGTTCAGGCGAGGCGCCTCATCGACCGCGCGCAGTGATTCCTGGTCCAGGCCATCCCCTTGGGTGGTCAACAGCAGCCATTCCACCTGCTTCGCTTCGTCGGGCCAATGCAAGACCAGGATGGCGCTCGCCAGCCCTTTGGCCTTCCGCGCGAGGCGCTGCGCGGGAGAACAGCCGATACCGTACAGCGTGTGGAATTTGCAGGCCAAGGCTTCAGCCTTGTCGGCCCTTACGGTTCCGTGGGTGTATCGACAGTATCCCTTGGGCACGCTGTCGAGGATGCGGGCCAAGGCGGCTGTCTTACTGCGTGCAATCGGTGTGGTGGCAGGCATTGAAGTTCCGGATGAAGGTGATACCCGGTATAGCCAAATGGCGCGCCGATGCAGTGTGATTGGTGTTGGCGGGGATGAGACGTAATGATGTTCCGTGCAGAGCACGGACAGGCATGATGCCGGCGATTCTGTTATTGTATTGTGTAGCGCGACGCAATACACTTGCTCCTATGAAACCTGCCGAAACTACTTCGCTTCCGCAGCACCCCGGTGCGTTCGTGCGGGAGTTTGTCCTGAAGCCGAAGAAAATCGGCGTTACCAAAGCTGCGGAGCTGGTGGGCGTAGGGCGGCCCGCGTTCTCGAATTTCATTAATGGAAAAGCCGCTGCTACGCCGGAGATGGCGGCCCGCTTGGAGGTGGCGTTTGAACTGGAGGCTGGCAAGCTGCTCGCCCTACAGGCGGCCTTCGATGCTGCACAGGCTAAGCCAAGCCAAGCGGCGCTGTCTGCACGACGGTACGTGGTGCCGCTCATGGATTTCAAAGCTAACGATTTCGAGACCTGGGTCACGAATAACGTGCGGGCGAGGACACGCCTGGCAGTCTTGATTCGCACCCTCGTGAACTCGACGGCTCAGCTTTCGAAGAGCGACTTTCCGGGCAACGATGACGCAGAGCGTCCTGGTTGGGACGGCTGGTCCGAATGCGAGTTGGGCAATCCTTGGGTGCCTGCGGGAAACGCGGGCTGGGAGTTCGGTACCAACAAGGACCCAAAGGAAAAGGCGGATGGCGACTACGCGAAGAGCGTGAAGGCCATGGCGAAGTCGGCACAGCGGCTGGATACCACGTTCATTTTCGTTACTCCCAGGCGCTGGCCAGGAAAGTCGGACTGGGTGAACAAGAAGAGGGCGGAAAAGAAGTGGCGAGACGTACGCGCTTATGACGCGAGCGACCTCGAGCAATGGGTTGCGCAATCCGTTTCGGCGCAGGCTTGGCTTGCAGAGGAACTTGGGTTGCCCACTCAGGAAGTGGGCTCTCTCGATGACGCATGGCAAGTCTGGTGCACACCAGTCAAGAGCACCTTGCCGGCCGCGTTGTTCGACACCGCTATCGGCGCCGCCAAGCCTAAGTTTCTGCAATGGCTGGCGGCTCCCCCTACAAAGCCTTTTGTGGTCGCTAGTGACTCCAAGGAAGAAGCGCTGGCGTTCTTGTCAGCCCTCCTGCCCGGCGATGACGCGCAATTGGCGGCGACGCGAGACCGAGTTGTAATCTTCAAAGCGCCAGGTGCACTGACTAAGCTGGCCAAGGGTGCGACCGACTTCGTCGCTGTCGCTGTGACGGACGAAGTGCAACATGAACTCGCGGCCGTAGGGCAACTACATGCAGTGGTTGTGCTTCCCAGAAACGCCGCAGGGTTGGGAGCCGACGTCGTTTTGGAGCCGCTTACGTCTGGCGCCTTTCGTGTTGCCTTGGAGGCCGCCGAGTACAAGCACGACGAAATTTCTCGGTTGGCAAAGGAGTCTGGCCGGTCTCTTACCGTCTTGCGCCGGTGGCTTTCCAACGTGCCAGCAGTGAAGAGTCCGCCCTGGGCCAAGGATGCCGATATATCGAAAGTGCTCATCCCGTTGTACTTGGCCGGAAGCTGGAATTCGAGGAATGAGCGAGATACGTCCGCCGTTACCCGAATAGCCGGGCTGACTGACCCTGAAGCCCTCGAGTTGAAGGTGCAGGAATTCAGTGAACTGTCGCAAGCGCCTGTGTGGAGCGTTAGCACCTACCGCGGCGTGTATTCCAAGCTTGACGCGATGTTCGCAACTCACGCCTTCGTGACCTCCGCCATGCTCGAGCGCTTCTTCGAACAGGCGAAGATTATTTTGGAGGAAGACGACCCTAAACTGGACCTACCAGAGGACAAGCGCTGGGCCGCTGCCATTTACAACAAGTCTCGCGAGTACTCCACCAGTTTGCGCGATGGCGTGGCTGAAAGCCTTGTCCTCCTTGCCGTCCACGGCGATGCCCTCTTTGGTGACCGCATTGGCTTCGGCTGCAACTACGCGGTGGAGCAACTTGTCGAGCAACTCATGTTGCCTCTGACCGCTCGGCGGTTGGAAGCTGCTGGGGGAGACTTGCTCGCGTATGCCGAGGCTGCGCCGGAGACGTTTCTGCGGATTCTGGAGCGTGACTTGGATTCGCCCGAACCTGCGGTAGAGGGCCTGCTCCGACCTGCCGACTCGATGTTCGGCGGCTGCCCACGTACCAATCTGCTTTGGGCACTCGAAGGACTGGCCTGGAACCCTAAGACACTTGGCCGCGCCGCGCTCCTTTTGGCGAGGCTATCCAGGTACGAAATTCACGACAACTGGTCGAACAAGCCCATGGAGTCCCTGGCCGCAATCTTCAAGGCGTGGATGCCACAAACTGCGGCTAGTTTGCAAGAGCGGCTGCGTTGCGTGCAGTTTATTGCCGACAGGGTTCCGGACGTTGGCTGGCGCTTGTCGATGGCGCTGCTGGACCCGAAGGACGGGTTTGGCAGCCCAAGCCACAAGCCGCGGTGGCGCAACGACGGGTATGGCCATGGGGACCCCGTGCCGACGATGGGCCCAATTTGGGAGTTCCGCAAGGGCGTGACAGAAATGGTGCTGAACTGGAGCGGGCAGTACAGCGCGCCGATGATTTGCGACCTCATTGACGTCCTCGCGGGACTAAACGAAGAGTACGCAAACCGGGTCTGGGAACTCGTGCAGCAATGGGCCAAGCAGGCTGGTAGCCGGGACAAGGCGGAAGTGCGCGAGAAGGTGCGCACCAGTGTCCTATCAAAGCGCGTGGCAAAGCGCGTCGAATCTGAGAATTGGCCACGGCTGACCGAAAAGGGGCGCGCAGCGTTCAAGCTCCTGGAGCCAGAGGACGTTGTTCACCAGAATGCCTGGCTTTTCAAACAGGGATGGGTCCAAGACTCGGCCGATGACCTCTTCGACGAGCCGGACTTCGAGGCCAGGGAAAAGCACATCCAGGCGCTGCGAACCACAGCCGTTCAACAAGTTGTTGCGGCCCGCGGTATCGAAGGTCTGCGAGCATTGGCCGAGCAGGGCGCCGCGGCAGAGAACTTGGGGGCTATCTGTGCAGCGGGTGTCCTGGGAAATGCAGAGCTACTGCGCTTTGCTTGCGAGTGCGTAGCGAGTGTGCCTCCTGATTCCACCGCCAAGTCTTTGATGGCGGGTCTGATGCGAGGCTTGCCCGAAGAGCGGCGGGCCGAATTTCTGCAGAATTTGCGCGGAGGGCTCGGTGACACGCAATACCTTGAGTTCCTGCTGCGCGCGCCGTTCAATCGGCAGACTTGGGCGCACGTGGACCAGCTCTCTCCTCAGTTGCAAAACGAGTACTGGAAAGCGGTGCGGCCTTGGCACACGACGAACGAAGACGTGCTCGAAGCCATTCGGCGCCTGACTGCTACAGGGCGGCCACGTGCTGCCTTCAAAGTGGCGCAGTACCAGCTCAAGGTGCTCGGGCCGCAGGTGGTCTACGACATGCTCGTTCAGATTGCCCAGGGCAAAGGCGATGAGGATGGAGCCTACAAGCTGGACCAGTATTGGCTCCTGGAAGCTTTTACGCTTTTGGACTCCGCTTCTCAGCTCTCACTTGAGCAGAAGGCGGTTTTGGAATTCATCTACATCGATGCCTTGTGGACCCGCGTTGCTCGAACGGACAAGCATCTGATTCCGAATCTTGAGAAGTACGTGGAGCAGAACCCGAATTTCTACGTGCAGGCACTCGTATGGGCCTTCAAGCGGAGGGATGACCAGGAAGACCCGGCCGAACTGAAAGCTCCCGAAGGAAGTAAATCCGCCCATGCAGAAAGGGCGTACACGCTGCTGGAAGCCGTTTCCCGCCTACCAGCGTACGCCGGGAACGACAAACCTACGCTTGGTAACCTTAAGGCGTGGATTGAACTGGTGCGCACGCGAGCTCGCGAGCTCGGTCGCCTCGAGGTCGCCGATAGCTGCTTGGGGCGGCTCTTGGCCTCCGAACCGCCAGGCCGCGATTCGGTATGGCCGGGGCAACTGGCACGAGACGCTCTAGAGTTCATCGCAACGGACGAGGTTGCCCGCGGCGCTGTAACCGCACGAAAGAACTCGCGTGGCGTTACCTGGCGCGCGCGTGGCGGGACGCAAGAGCGAGAACTTGCAGCTCAGTTTCGCGAGTGGGCAAATGCGCTCCAGTACTCCCATCCGTTCGTAGCTAGCCGCATACTCGACGCACTGGCGCGCAGTTACGAGCATGATGCAAAGTGTGAGGACGAAAGCGAACTCCTGCGCGAGAGATTGGAATAGCTACTCTTTTTTCAGTCGCTCGCCGCGGGAATACATCCGTAAACAGCCGTGAGAACTCAACTCGCTTTGCGACTCCTACGGACTTCTCCCATCATCACGCGAACAATTGACGGGTTAGCGTCTGTTAGGTGCTGGAGCTGCACGTGGTAGCCGTAGAGCCGATGTACGGCGAGGGCCACCGCGCATGACCGCGAATACCCACCCTCGCAATGAATAACCAGGGATGCCGCTTCAATCGGTAGAGCTTCAACGAAAGACCGGATGGCGTGACTGTGTTCGGGGGTGAAGACATGGTCCAGCTTCGCTCGCGCTCGGTCCGACAAGTTTGGATTGAGGAAATCGACGTCAGCAAAGCTCAGCCGCAGCACGTGAGCGAAGCCCTTGATGTCGGCTGGTGGGCGCCCAGGTGCGGTGATGGAGATAACAGCAATTGATGGCAGCTGCGGGAGCTTTTCCGCGTCGGCCCGCGATAGCGCGAACACCTGCCGCGAGCCATCCGCAGGCGGCCGGTACAGCTTTCCAAAAATATCCGTCAATCGCTGTGGCATTTCATCTGTCAGAGAAGGGGCGCTCAATTAAGTTGGCGTAACGGCCTGCGCAGATTGCGCGTGCCGACGCCTATGTTCGACTGGTCTTGGCAAGCTTCGCCCGACACAGTTCGAGCTCCCATCTCAGCTCATCGATTTCGCCTTGCATAGCTGCGGCTCGACGCAGCAAGCGTGCGACCTCATACCAGTAGGCATATCCCAAATCCCCTTCATCCAACGCTAGTTCGTGGAGTTTCCGTAGGGCGACATCCAGTTCGATTGATTTTTCAGAGGCCATCTGCAGCACTCTCCTGGGTAAAGATGCAGCGCACTCAACGGAGGCATTGCGCAAGACATATCCATTGAGCGAGCTCACCTCGGGACTAACGTGAAGGCTCATCCTGTGGGTCGTGAAGGCCCGGTCAGCAATCACGCTACCAACCGCCGTCAGGCCACGTCAACGTTGACCCTCGCAAAGTTGGCGACTTCAGAATTCCCCGTTATACGGCGGCGTTGCGTGCGCGCAAATTTGGGCACTGGCTCGAGCTATACCCTAGTAGGTCAGGTAGTTCGTAAGGGCAGGCACCTCGGTGAAGACCGAGATGACTCGCACGCGCGGTAGCCTGCTCAGTGAACCTTCGGTCGCGAAGCGGAGGGTTCAGCGAGCAGGCCGCCAAACTGTAAACACACACGCCCGAAAGGGCACGCCGGGACGCCATCCCGGCAGGTTTCAGGTCGCCAACCTGGAACCGAGCAAACGCTGTAGCTGCATGCCTCTAATAGGGCTGGTGCGGCTGCGAAGGGCGCTGGGGGGTGCAACTCCCTCCTTCGACCCAATCCGGTCGGCTTTTCTGCCGACAAGAGGTTGGGCGACACGGAAACGGCGGCAGGCAGGCAATGGCCTGATGACCTGTTACCTGGTGAAAGCCGGTGCAAGACCGGCTCGGGGGACGTACCGCAAGGGCGTAACCCGTACCGCACACGTAGGCTGATGAGCGTGCAGCGATGCACGAGGGCTGCAAGGGGAAACCTGGCGCAGTCGGCACCTCGGGAAACCGTGGGCCTCTGGATAGCTCAAGCGTGTAACGGCACCCCTCGACGGGTGCTGTGCGGAGCAACGTAGAGCCATAGGCATGAAGCCGTGGTTCGTAGTCGATGAAGCATGAACTGAGTACCTGAGCCGCTATGGAACATCGGGCTGGGGAAACCTGCGGGGAGCCGGAAGGCTAGGGGATTGTGGAGACAGTGGCGCTACGTTGCGCAGTAGCTGGTAACTAACGTGGGAACCTCTCTCCGGACCGTGTCGGGTGGCACCGCGCGGACTGATGGCAGAGAGGGGGAGACTGACTGAGTAGGGATTGACTCATAGGGCGATACGACCGAAGCCCATGGGGAGCCACGAGAGTGGCGGCACGGCTGGCACCGTGTTCCGAAAGGTTGGAGCGTTTGCGAAAGTGTGTGGCTAGGCCTGGCGGCCTGTTGCAGTGAAGTGCCGTCCTTCTCGCTTGGCGGCGGGAGGGACGACCTCTGACCTTGGTCGGTCAGATAGCGAGAAGAGGCAGTATCTCGTAGGTACGTTTTTACTCAAGGCCGGGCGTCATGTTCGACGCCCGGCCTTCCCATTTGCATGCCTGTGCTGCGAGTCAGGCCACGCTCCGACCGAAGTTGACGCGGATGACGTTGGCAGAATTGCCGCTACAGACGGGCACAACCGGGACATCGTCGCCGTGTACGCCAACGTCGCCGGGATGGTTAGATGGCGAAGCCTGGGCCGACTCATCCAGGATGTCCTTGAGCGTGACTGATGCCCCGCTCTTTAGCCGGCGCCTGCCGTGATGCGAAAGCGATTCGGATGGCGAGGCAAATGCTGCATCGAGTCGCTTGGCAAGGCTCTGCGTGCACAGATGCGCGTATCGCAGCAGCATGCGCACGTCGCGGTGACCACTGAAGTGTTGGAGGTCCACCAGCGAAAAACCGCCCGGAGTGTTGCTTCCCGCTTCCGCGACCCGGGAAATCCCCTCATGACGCAGGTCGTGGATGCGCAGGTCGCTTTCTCCTGTCAGGCCTGCTTGTTGACACATCCGCAGCCAGGCTTTGCGCAGGCCATCGACGCCAATCGGAAAAACCAGTTCGCCGCTGCATGGTAATTGGCGCAGCATCTCGACCAGGTCGCTGCGAAGTGCAAGCTTGCGGGCTCGGCCATTCTTTGTTTCCGGCAGATAGGCCGTTTGGCCGTCCAAGTCGACGTTGGCCCAGGTCAGGGTCAGCGTCTCGCTACGACGGGCGGCGGTCATAAGCTGGAATTGCACGAAGGTCTCGAGCAACGGAATGTGCTCGTAGGTGGCTTCGGCTTCCGCAATGTAGAGCTGGCGAGCGTTCTTGATGACCTGCTTGCGCCGATACACCGTGCTGGCGCCGTTCGCCTCTTGGCGCTCTGCAGACATCAACTGCTCGAGGCGCCGGTTGATGGATTGTTCGCGGTCCTCCGCGCGTGCCGCAAGCAGCAGGCGTTCTTCGTCATCGCCTTTCAACCGCCGGTCTCGCTCGTTGTAGTAGCGCGGCCGACGCACGCCATCCATGGGGCTTCTCGCGACGTGGATGCGCCAAGTATCGATGGCGATGCGGCAGACCGCCGAAAAGAGGTCGATTTCCCGGTCCACCGTGGCAAGGGCGACTGTCTGGCTGCGGTCGTCGATATAGTCCGTGAAATCGTCCGGAACAACTTCGGCGAAGCTCTTGCGGATGAACTTGCCGGATTCCGAGGGTTGCCCCATTCGTGCGCCAGTGGCCTTGCGGATTTTCATGCCGGCCACCTTGGGGTGCGGGTTCGGATGAGCCGCCAAAATTTCGCCAAGGTCTTGACGGAGCAATCCTGCGTCTTCCAGGAGCGCATTGATTTTGTACGCCTCGACCTCGAAGCTTTTGTGCCGGGGCGCTTCTTCGCGTAGGTACCGAATCAGGAGGTCGGCGAGGGTTGTCTGGTAGGCCTCGGCGTAGTCGATGAACAGACTGCGTTTTTGCTCGTCTTCCAGCTTGTTCTTGATGGATTCGGCTTCAGCCTGGCTGCTGGCGCGAAGCGCCTGCTCCTTGCGCGACACACTACGGTCGCGGACCACGTAGTAATTGTCGAGGCGGGATAGCTTGGGCTTGAGGCGCTGCGCGGTCAGCGCGCGGCAGTAAGCCTCGGCCTTGTTCTTGGCGCTATGGGCGAAGGTTTGGGTGAGGTCGTCGCGGTGCTTGACCGAGACTTGGTAGTGCGAGCGGTTCTCGATGGACGCCATGTCCATGCTCCATTCTGTTGCGGAGCACGGTATATGTCGAACGCGCGACCATGATTTGTCGCTGAACGCGGGGTTTGCGGAAAAGTGCCTGAGAACAAGCGGCAAACTTTTTTTTCGGTGGCGAACTCGGCGGCAACTGCCACTGATTTGCCACTGCCGACCAGCACAAACAAAAACAGCGGGTTGCATAACCCGCTGTTCTGTAAGGAAAATTCTGGTCGGGGTGAGAGGATTCGAACCTCCGGCCTCTACGTCCCGAACGTAGCGCTCTACCAGGCTAAGCTACACCCCGATGCTTCTTCGCAGATCTCGTGCGTGTCAGGACTGACGTTGCAGCGAGA
>Ga0256409_1000832_pt1 | contig 13620 bp, 17 predicted proteins | sample PhySR1_FD_185981 | JGI IMG/M metagenome (GOLD analysis project Ga0256409, IMG submission 185981) | Leaf surface microbial communities from sunflower plants in UC Gill Tract Community Farm, Albany, California, United States - DLSL S.R1 | ecosystem: Host-associated > Plants > Phyllosphere >...
TCCGTCGGTCTTCCCTGTGTTTCAGATTAATAATATAAGTTGGGATCATTATATCTGAAAAATGATTATGACTCATAACTGTAGTACTTTTTTATTTGAGAAAGCTCTTTCAGAAGGACTTCCGGGTTTTCGTTAAGGTTTTGAAAATCAATAGTGTTTTCAAAGGAGTAAGTGTTTCCATCATTTTTATATACAGAAATGAATGGATGTATCAGGAAAACATCTTCCACGTTTGATGACAGAAATACATCAAGGGGAATTTGATCATTACAATCGTTCTGTAAGAAAAGGGGAAACGTTTTATTGAAAATAATAAAGAATTGTGCCCCTTTAAAACCATCAGTCCAAAAAATATGATCAGTAACCTCAATAACTTTTTCAAATCCTAAAACACCTCCAAGCAACACATTTCCATCCAGTTTTTTTACTTTATTAATGCAGTCCTGGAGATACTCATCGGCGTAATAAGGACTGAAATAGTGCTGAGAAGTAGAAATGATCACATAGTCTTCTTCATGATTTCTTTTAATAACATTTTGTAGTGTACTTAAGAAGCTTTCCTGTTTATCAAGAAAAATAAATTCAGTTTCAAAATGTCTTTCTTCATATTGTTTAAAATCATTGGATGACTTTTCAGGCTGAAAAGAGAAAACAAAAATTTTCTTCATAAATGATTAAGTTTTCAAGGTAAATTAGTTTTGTAAAAATAGGTTATCAGATTAAATATCCAATAACCTTCTGTGATAATTAATCTGTCCCAAATGGTAATCCAGATGAGCAACCAGATGAATGAGGAAATAATCTGTTGTCATTTTGCTTTCAAATACAACCAGCGGATATTCTTTTTTAAGATCTTCTTCAGATAATTGTGGAAGAACATAATCTATCATCGCTATGGTGGCTTCAACTTTTTCAATAAGCTCAGCTCTTGGAACATCTTTTAAGGAAAACTCCAGCTCACGATGTCTAATATAACCTGTATTTCCAAGCTGTGCTCCTATAAAATTATTGATATTTCCAACTAAATGAAGACAAAGGTTACCCGCAGAATTGGCTATATTATTATCAGTTTTCCAAAGATTTTCTTCATTCTGATAGGCTTCTATCTCTGTTTTTAATTTATTTAAATCTCTGTTGAAAAGAGATCTGAGGCTTTCTGTGATCATACCAGTTTTGTTTATTTAGAAGAATAAAATAAAAAGGGTACTTCGTTTAATCGGTACCCTTATCTATTAGTGTAAATTTATTTTTGTTTTTTTGCCCAAAGCTCCATTTTTCTATTCAGAACATCTAAGGGAAGACATCCCTGGCTCAATACTTCGTCATGAAAACTTGCCAGATTGAATTTATTTCCAAGTTCTTTCTGATATTTCTCTCTCAGCTCACGGATTCTTAAAGACCCTATTTTGTAGCCTAGAGCTTGTCCAGGCACTGCCATATAACGTTCAACTTCTGCTACAGCGGCTCCTTCATCATAAGAAATGTTGCTTAAGAAATATTTGATCGCTTCTTCACGTGACATTTTTCCGGTATGAAGTCCTGTATCTACTACCAATCTTACGGCTCTCAGCATTTGATCACTCAGATAGCCCATTTTTTGGTAAGGATCTGTATATAAACCGAATTCAGGGCCCAACGTTTCACAATAATGTGCCCATCCTTCACCATAGGCTCCCAGCCATCCGAATCTCATGAATTTAGGAAGCTTTGTATTTTCCTGCTGAAGAGAAACCTGGTAGTGATGCCCTGGGATGGCTTCATGAAGGAAAAGAGATTCCATTCCTGAAGTAACATTAAATTTAGTTGGATCCGGAAGCGGAACATAAAATATTCCAGCTCTTTTACCATCCGGAGTTCCCGGCATATATTCTGCACTGGCACTTGCTTCTCTGAATTTCTCTGTTTGTCTGATCTCGAACTTTGTTTTCGGAGTTACGTTAAACATCGTTTTCAGCTTGGGAGTTATTTTTGTTAAGATCCCGTTGAAGGCATTTAAAACCTCTTTAGACGTTTTATAAGGCATTGCCTTTGGATCCGTTTTTACAAAAGTGATAAACTCTTCAAGGGTTCCTGTAAAACCAACCTGCTGTTTTACTTTTTCCATTTCTGCACGAAGCATAGCTACCTGCTGAAGCCCGATCTTATTGATCTCTTCAGGTGATTTTTTAGTGGTTGTCCAGCTTTTTACATAATAATTGTACATCTCATTGCCATTGGGAAGACTGTTGTATCCGTCTGTATCTCTTGCCTTCGGAAGGTATTCTTTTTCTAAAAATGTTCCCATTTTAGTATAAGCAGGAATGATTTTTTTAGTAATTGCATCTTTATAAAGCGCTGAGAATTTCTCTTTCTGAGCCTCTGAAAAGCTTTTAGGGAAATTTTTAATAGGTCCGTAGAAAATATTCTTTTCCATATCAGACGTTGTAATTTCTTCCGCTTTCATTTGAGGAATCATTTTGACTACCAATTTTTTAGGAAGTACAATCTTATTGTTGATTCCCTCACGGAAGTTGTCTGCTGCTGCATTCATCCACTCCGGAAATTTTTCCATTCTTTTCAGCCAGTCACTGTAATCTTTTTCTGTTTTAAAAGGTTGATTGCCCTGTCCGCTTCCATACAGAGGGAACGTTAGCGGAAGTCCTCCAAATTGAGTAAAAGGAATATATTCCGGATGATAGGCATAGGCCTCAGTTTTATCTTTTAAAGTATAATCCAAAACGTCATATACTACCTTATCTTCATCAGAAAGGGTTTTATAATCTACGTGTTCCAGCTGTTTTTGCACAGAATTGTAGAATGCGATTTCTCCTGAGATAAAATCTTTATCAATATTGATAGGAAGCTGGTCATTATATCTTGCATCTCCTTGCGCTGTAGCATCTAAAGGGTATAGCTTAAGATACTGCTCATAATAGTTCGAAGCGATAGAATCCAGGTTGCTGGGCGTTACTTTTGTAAGGGGAGAGTCCGATTTTTTGCAGGAAGCAAGACCGATCACCAACCCTAATCCTAGAATACTTTTTGATAAAATGTTTTTCATTTTCAGAATCTTTATGAAAACAAAAGTAAGTATTATTGGGAGATTCAGACTTATTGTATGCATTGATTTTAAAAAATTATTTTCAAAATCCTTTCAACTTTGAATCAATTTTTTATCTTTGTCTAAAACGTTTAACAATCATATTATTACAGCTCTTTTTTAAGAAAAAATGAAAGGGATTTTAAAAATTTACCATCCGGACGAGACGCTAAAATACAATATCAGAAATACTTATTGTAAGGCAGTTTACAGCAACCAAAAACATTTTTTAGAGGTTGAAGTGATTACGGATGACAGTTTGGATCACGTAGATGATGATTCATTACAGTACAACTTTCCGCAGCTTTCACTTGAGGTGTTCGATTTTCCTATCGAATCAGCGGAGATTGAAGGAAAAACTATAAAAATCAATGATTCTGAAGAAGATACTTATACAGAAGTAGATCTTTTCGATGACGAAGATGCCTATATCTATGATAATGAGCTTCTTTTCGAAAAAAATGAAGAAGGAGAGCTTCAGGTGATCTGGAAAGGAACTATTGATGATTTCTATACCGGATCAGATACGCCGATCCCTTTTAGATTAAAATGCGAATTTAAACAAGATGATATTGAGGTAGAAGAAGATTAACAGAGGCTTCTATCTTTTTCATACCAAATTTCTTTTCAAAATTATTTTTGGAAAGAAATTTGCTGTTGATAAAATTGTAACAAAATTTAAGTTGTTTTTAAGCAATTTTTAAGAGTTCAATTCATAATATTCTCCTACATTTGTCGTTGAAATTTAATAAAATTTACATTTAATGCTGTTAACGGAACTTTCTCAGATTTTATTTGCACAAATCGCTACTCCTGCAGTTGCTGCAGACAACTTAGAGTTCTCATTCTGGAAGATTATGTTCCATGGAGGAGCTTTCGCTAAAATAGTGATGGTCACTGTATTACTATTGGGAGTGTTTTCTCTGTACCTGTTTTTTGAAAGATTTTTCTTTATCAAAAGGCTGACCTCAAAAACAGATTCCAACTTCATGAACAATATCGAAGATTTCATCAAGGCCGGAAAAATAGAGGCAGCAGCAGATTATTGTAAAACTCAGAACTCTCCTGAAGGAAGAATTTTAGAAAAAGGAATTTCAAGATTAGGACGTCCTGTTTCTGATATTGTAAGCGCTATGGAATCACAGGCACAGGTAGAGGTGGCCAATATGGAAAAAAACCTGAACCTTTTGGCGGTAGTCCCAAGTATAGCACCCATGTTGGGGCTTTTAGGGACGGTAATCGGGATGATTATTGCTTTCTTTAATCTTTCCCATGCAACAGGATCTTTCTCTCCGAAAACACTTTCAGAAGGTATCTATACCGCTTTAGGGCAGACCGCAGTAGGTTTGGCTGTAGCGATTCCTGCTAACTTCTGTTATAATATTCTATTGACAAGGATTGATAAATTTGTCCTGAAAGCTCAGAATATGTCAGGTGAATTTTTAGACCTTATCAACAAACCTTTATAAATCGTTCTTACGATGAAAATTCAAAGAAGAAATAAAGCGAATCCGGAATTCAGTTTAGCAGCGATGACAGACGTTATCCTGTTGATGCTGATTTTCTTTATGATTACCTCTTCAGCAGCCAATCAAAGCGCTATTGATGTGAATCTGCCGAAAGCCGGAGCCGTTGACGATAATATTCCCAATCCTTTGACGGTAAGCATCAAGCCGGATGGCTCATTCTTCGTGGATGATAATCCTGCAAATAAAGGAGAGCTTGAGAAAATTATTGTAGATAAATTAGCCAGCCAGCCCAATAAATCATTTACGATCCGGGCTGATGAAAATACATTGCATAAAGATGTTGTTTTTGTAATGGAAATTGCTGAGAAACATAAATTTAACATTGCAATTGCAACTGTTAAAGATAAATAACAGATCCGGATTTCCGGAAAGAATTACGTTTTAAGATGAAAAGCTATACAGCAAACAGAAACGAAGAAAATAAAGATAGAGTAAAGAGCGCCCTGCTTTCTATTCTTATCTGGGCTGCTATTTTGCTTTTTGTTTTTTTGTATAAATTAAAACCTGAACTGGATAAAGATCCTGAAGTGGTTACTACCATGCTGGTCAATTTTGGTGATAACAGAAACGGAAAAGGGGTTGAAGAACCAGCTGAACAGCCGGGAAGTCTTGCCGCAGCTACAGAAGAAGTAACTCCAGAACCCGCAGAAACTCCGGTTGCGGAAACAAAAACAGTTATAAAACCAGAACCAGCTCCTACTCCAGAACCAAAGAAAACTGAGGTTAAGGAGAAAGTTATCACGGGAAATAATTCAAAAGCTACCGTTCCTAAAAAAGAGGAATCCAAAAAAGCTGAAAAAAAAGAAGCAACCAGTACAAGTGCTTCAAAAAATACTAAAAAATCAGGAGCAGCTACGGCTAACTCAAAAACAGGAAATGGAGATGGAAAAGGAACTGCAGCTATCGGAAACCTGATCAAGGGAAGAGGAACCAAAGCCGGAAGCCAGGGAACCGGTGATGGTATCGGAAATGCGGGAGATCCTTTAGGTGGTGACGGAAACGGTGACAGTAAAGTCGGGATCGACAGAAAACTGGTTGGCTATATTCCCGGAACCATGGGAAGAGGGGGGGCACAGCCCTCACACAGCTGTACGGCAAGCGGATCAATTACCATTGCTTATACGGTAGATAAAGCAGGAAATGTAGTGTCTGCAAGAAGATCCGGAGGTGTTTCAGATCCTTGTGTAGCATCTACATCTGTGGCCTGGGTTAAGAAATATGTGAAGGCAGAGAAAGCCAATACTTCTTCCACCGGAACGTATAAAATTACCTTCTAAAAATACAAAAGCACTTTATTCAAGTGCTTTTTTTAATTCATTTATTCTGTTGATGACCGGAAGCGCAAAAATACCGCTGGTCTGAAGATACAGCTCATAGAATGTCTTTGCTTTATCCTGAAAGTCTTTGTTCTGATCATGCCTGCTGTTGAAATAGAAAAGATTTCCCAGCATTTCATAATAATCTTTGTGATCCCTTTCTTGTCTTTCATTGACAATGGCGATCATTTCTTCCTTGGTTTTAGCAGCAACCTCTGTAAAGCTCATCTTGAAGATGTCTCTCATCAGCGTATCAAAATCCAGCTCTTTCTGCATTAAACTTTCTTCAGGTTTGTCCAGAATCAGTTTTTCCAATGCCTGGGTTAATTGACGAATGAGTCTTAGGGTAAATTCTTTATCTGTGATCATAACTTAAATTTTAAATTGGAAATTCAGGAAATATTTCGTGAAGTTATTTGATTTTTTTTTTATGGATCTGTTGAATAGAGTCATAATAAGTTGAATGCTCAATCGGATTATCAAATGTCTTCAGTCCCAAAGAACTGAAAAAATCCTGGTAATTTTTCATACTTGCCTTTGAAGGTTTGCTTCCTTTTACCTGATTACATTCAAAGCAAATGACAAGATGATTCACAATCTTATTTTGATTTAAAAATATAATATTATGTCTTGGATAAAAACAATCAGCGATTTTCGTGTCTGAATTTATGTCCTGACTTTTTCTTCCGCTCAAAATATCATTAAGCTCTTTGATCTGAACTGAATCCAGTTTGACACTGATGGTATCTTTAAAACTTTTTGGATTTAACTCTTTATCAAAATCACCATCATAATAATCCATCGGATTGACATTGGCAAAAGCGATTACTTCATCGTATTGGAAATCAATATAGTCGTTAAATTTTTGCGGAACAGTACTATTTCCCGTCTTTTTATTAACCGTATCATTTTTACAGTTAATAAATAGCAGGCAAACGCTTATCACAGCAAAAAATTTAATAATATTCATTAAGCAAAGAATAAATATGCCAGAGCAATGGATGTAATAACTCCCACCAGATCGGCCAGAAGCATGGCAATTACCGTGTATCTTGTATTCTTAACGGCTACGGCGCCAAAGTATACTGCGATTACGTAGAACGTCGTGTCTGAGCTTCCCTGAAGTACTGCCGCTAATTTTCCCTGGAAACTATCAGCTCCGAATGTTGTCATCGTGTCCACCATCATTCCTCTGGCTCCGGAACCGGATAAAGGCTTGATCAGGGCTGTCGGAAGTCCGTCCACGAATCTTGGATCCATATTGGCGACATTCGCAACCCATTTCATTCCGTCAATGATCACATCAAAAACACCGGAAGTTCTCAATAATGAGATGGCAATCAGCATTCCAACCAGGTAAGGAATAATCTTGACACAGGTGGTAAAGCCTTCTTTTGCACCCTCAATAAAAGCATCAAAAACGTTGATTTTTTTATAAACGGCTCCTAATACAATCGCAAGGAAGATAAACAGAATTAATCCATTGCTTAATACTTTACTGAAGTCATCCAGTTCATCTTTACTCAATTGTACAAGATATAGTACCAAAAGGGCAATAATAGCCGAAATTCCGCCTACATAAGCTATTACTACCGGACGGAGAAGATTGATTTTCTGATATAAAGAAACAATAATCATTGCTGCCAGTGTAGCTGCAAAAGTGGCGATCATACATGGAAGGAAAATATCGGTGGGGGTTTTTGATCCCATGGAAGCTCTGATTGCAATAATTGAGACGGGAATCAAAGTCATACCTCCGGCATGAAGGCACAGAAACATGATCTGTGAATTGCTGGCCGTATCTTTATTCGGATTTAAAGTCTGGAGACTTTCCATTGCTTTTAAACCAAAAGGGGTAGCAGCATTATCCAATCCCAACAGATTGGCACTGAAGTTCATCAGCATGTGACCGAATGCGGGATGGTTTTTAGGAATATCAGGAAATAATTTGGAGAAAAAGGGCTGAATCAGACGGCTTAGAAGGTTGATTCCTCCCGCCTTTTCAGCAATACTCATGAATCCCATAAAAAGGGTCATGATTCCGATAAGACCAAGACAGATCTTCACCGCAGTTTCAGAGGTTCCGATGACTCCATCCGCTTCCTGAACGCGGTAAACGTTTACATTCTGTTTTAAAGAATCTGTTTTATAGTGAATTCTGCTGTCTGCAAAATCATTTTTTTTCATCAGGCTGTCTCTGACAACAGGGGAGAGGCTGTTCATAGGTTGAGATGCAATCTTCACTGTATCACCTCCTTTTCCCACCACCATATCATTGAAAATGGTTTTGTAGTTACCTGACGAAACGTATTTTATACTGGCAATGGCAATGGCAATGATAATGAAAGCCGACCAAATTCTGCTGAGAACCATCTGATTGATTTAATTGTTTAAACTTATCAAAAATACTTTAAACCACAAAAATAACTAAAGTCTTTTGTTATTCCGATGTGAAGAAAAAGTAATGATGACTTCTGATCTTAAAGTTTATTTTAACGCAGTGTTCGCAAAGGATTCCAATAGTGATACTTTTCTTGTTCGCAAAGGCGTTAGCACTAAGCAAAGAGAGTTTAAATTAGAGAACATTGCTGAATGAAATGCCCTTGCGAACGAAAATATTCATTAAGTTTTTATATTTTCTTAGCGTATTCGTTGCGTTAAAGAATAAAATTACTCTTCAAGGTAAACAAGATGTCCTTCAAAATCATCATCCAGATTTTTCAGAACCCTGGCTTCATCCATTTTTTTGATTAATGCATCTACAAAGAAGCTTTTTTCAAAAAACTGACGGTGAATTCCCGGGAGAATTTCCATAAAATAATCCATTCCGATTTTATTATTATGGAGATCCATTTTGGTTTCCAAAGGTTCATTGGGGAATAGTTCTTCATGCATGTCTGTAATTCTTTTGCAGAAATCAAGAGCCTTTTTAGGAGAAGAAATTTTGCAACAGTACATCATAATAAAGCTGCACCACAACGCATGTCTGAATGCATTTCCGATTCCGTTCGTAGAGGCTGTTTTGGGAAATTTTTTCTGTGCTATGGTAAAAGCTTTTACAGTAGCATAAAAGCTAAACAAGGAGAAAAGAGGATGGGGAAGAACAAGTGATAAAAGACGCATAATCTTTTTAAAACTCATACTTCGGATGGTATTGAAAAATATCTTAAAAGTCCTCATAAATAAAAATCTCTCCCTAATTAGAGAGAGATTGTATTGTTTTTGTTACAGATACTATGCTTTTACAGCTAATAAATTTACTGTTTTGGCAACAGTATCCTGAATTTCAGTTCTTTTTACGATGAAATCTACAAATCCTTTTTCCTGTAAGAATTCTGATGTCTGGAATCCTTCCGGTAAATCTCTACCAATTGTTTCGCGGATTACTCTTGGACCAGCGAAACCGATCAGTGCTCCCGGCTCTGCCATAATGATATCAGCAGTCATTGCGAAAGAAGCAGTAATTCCTCCGAATGTAGGGTCACAAAGATAAGCGATGTATAAAAGCCCTGCTTCAGAAAGCTGAGCTAATTTAGCCTGAACTTTTGCCAGCTGCATCAAAGAGTAAGTGGCTTCCTGCATTCTTGCTCCTCCGGACTGACAGATAATCATATACGGAAGTTTATGCTTGATACAGTAGTCTACTGCTCGTCTGATCTTTTCTCCCATTACAGAACCCAAAGATCCACCGATGAAAGCGAAATCCATACAAGAAACTACCATTTCAGTTCCTTTTACAGTTCCTACAGCATTTCTGATAGAGTCTGTAAGCTTTGTTTTGGCTTTTACTTCTTTCAAACGGTCTTTGTAAGGTTTTGTATCTTTGAAGTTTAAGATATCAATACTTTCAACATTGGCATCCAGTTCGGTAAATTTACCACCGTCAAAAAGGATGTCAAAAAATTCTGCACTTCCTATTCTCACATGAAATCCATCTTCAGGAGAAACATAGTTATTCCTCTTTAGTTCATCATGTTCCACTACTTTTCCGGATGGAGTCTGATGCCATAGACCTTTGGGAACGTCCTTTTTCTCATCAGTAGAAGTGGTAATGTTTTTTGCTTTTCTTTTAAACCAGTCGAATGCCATTTTTGTTTGTATTAATGTATAAATGTAAAATGTACCAATGTAAATGTATTTCTATGAATACTTTTTACATTGATACAAATGTACAGTTCTTATTTTAAAGTATTTACGTTATTTAAATCTTCAAATGCTTTCACCAATCTTGTAGAGAATGTGTCCTCACCTTTTCTTACCCATACTCTTGGGTCGTAGAATTTCTTGTTAGGTTTTTCTTCTCCTTCAGGGTTTCCGATTTGAGCTCTTAAATAGTCAATATTGTTAACCATATAATCTCTCACGCCTTCTGTGTAAGCAAACTGAAGGTCAGTATCGATATTCATTTTGATTACTCCATAGTCGATAGCTTCTCTGATCTCTTCTAAAGTAGATCCTGAACCTCCATGGAATACGAAGTTGATAGGTTTAGCAGCTGTTCCGAATTTTTCCTGAACATATTTCTGAGAATTGTCAAGAATTTTTGGGGTAAGAACTACGTTACCTGGTTTGTAAACTCCGTGTACGTTACCGAAAGCAGCAGCAATTGTGAAGTTATCAGAAATAGCTTTCAATTTTTCATAAGTATATGCTACGTCTTCAGGCTGAGTATATAATTTAGAGTTATCAACGTCTGAGTTGTCAACACCATCTTCTTCACCTCCTGTTACTCCGATTTCTACTTCAAGAGTCATCTGAAGTTTAGCCATTCTTTCGAAATATTGAGCTGAAATCTCAAGGTTTTCTTCTAAAGATTCCTCAGAAAGGTCTAACATGTGAGAAGAGTAAAGAGATTTTCCTGTCTGCTTGAAGAATTCTTCGTTAGCATCCATCAATCCATCGATCCAAGGAAGTAATTTCTTTGCACAGTGGTCTGTGTGTAGAATTACTGTAGCTCCGTAAGCTTCTGCAAGAGTGTGAATATGTTTTGCTCCGGCAATAGCTCCTAAGATTGCAGACTTTTGTCCGTCATTGTTTAATCCTTTTCCTGCATTGAAAGCGGCTCCACCATTTGAAAACTGAATAATTACAGGAGCGTTTAATTTCGCTGCAGTTTCCATCGTAGCATTGATGTTGCTTGATCCAATTACGTTTACTGCAGGTAATGCAAATTTGTTTTCTTTAGCATACTGAAAAATATCAGTAACTAACTGACCTGTGGCAACTCCTGCCGGAAAAATTCTGCTCATGTTTTACTTTTTATTATAAATTTATTAGGTGTTTTAATTTCGTGTAAAGGTAATCATTTTTAAGAAATTACTAGTTTCTTTTATCTCTGCCCCAAAGGAGCTTCTGACGGATGGTTTCATAGAAACTCAAACTGTTGGGCTGCACCAGCAGAAGCTGGAATTTTGCTTTTTTGATGATGATTTCCTTGTCTGTTTCTATGTGTATCAGTCGGGAGTCTAAGGAAAGAGAGTATTGAGGTACGCGGCTTTCCACCCTGAATTTTATTTCTACTTTATCGTTCACTACTAAAGGTCTCACATTCAGATTGTGAGGAGCGATAGGTGTAATGACAAAATTTTCGTTGTTGGGAGAAATGATCGGTCCGCCACAGCTTAACGAGTAAGCGGTAGAACCCGTTGGTGTTGAAATAATCACACCGTCACCCCAGAATACATTCAGAAACTCGTCATTGATATAAGAATCTACTGTAATCATTGATGTTGTTTCTTTTCTGGAAACAGTCACGTCGTTTAGTGCATAAGGGAAAGCTCCTTCCAGTTTCGGCGAAACAACCTCAATTACAGCACGGCGGCTTGTTTTTACATCTCCCTTTAAGATGGAATCCAGTTCTTTAAAGGCTTCTTCTTTTGTGAAAAAGGCTAAAAATCCAAGTCTTCCTGTATTGACTCCTACCACCGGGATTTCAAGATCCTCAATAAAGGTTAAAGAGTTTACTATGGTTCCGTCTCCACCGAAAGTGAAGAAAAGATCCACTTCTTTATCCAGAAGATCCTGTTTGGAGTTGAAGGTTTCGAATATTTTTGAAAACTGAAGTGCTTCAGCCATTTCATCATACAGAACAGATTTTACACCTCTTGCTTCAAGTTCAGAGATAAACTTGCTTAAATATAAAAAAGTATCAAGATCTTTTTTCTGAGAATATATGGCTGCCTTCATGTTATATTTCTATGAATTTTTGTAAAAAACCATAACGGTCTTTAAACAGATCGGATTTCTCATCAGAATAGTATTTTTCAACAATTCTGTAGTCGTACCGGTCAAATGTAGCATCTATCGAGGCCAGGTTTTCATTACTGATCTTTATAGTGACCTGGACTACCTCTTCAGACATAAAGCTTATAAACCCTCCGTAAAACTTCGAATTGTTGCTTTCTACAATATTGGTAATTTCCGTCATTGAATATTTTCTGGCCGGAGTTTCTACGGTAAGAATAGCTCCAGTTTCTGAAAATAAAGGATAACGGGAAAGGTCCTGAAAAACATCTTCACAGGTAATATACCCCAGATATTTTTCATTTTTATTAATCACCGGAATCACATTGGAACTGAAGGTGTAAAACAGACGTATGCTGTCCATAACGTTATTGTCCTCCAGAATCGCAAACCGTTCAATCTGGTGTTCCAGATCCTTCAGTGTTCCCCCATCTTCTTCATACAGAAAGTCCATTGCGATGGCTCCGTAGAAGTGATGAGATTTTTTGATGAAAACATGGGAATATCCGAAATCTTCCAATATGTTTCTGGCCGACTCTATGGAATCCGACAGGCTAAAACATGGAAAGTCTTTTGAGATATAGTCCTTGATAAACATTGTGCTAATTTATAAAAAATTAAACGAAACTTTTTCTGAAAACCCGACTTTTTTTAAGATGAAACAAAAAAAATGCCGTCAAAATTTGTTTGTAAAAAAAAATAAAGTACCTTTGTCGCCTTTCATTTTTACTTTTTATTAGATTTATTTCAAACTGCACTGTCTACTAATGACATATGCAGTTTTTTTATTTTAATGCTTTAGCAAATTCCCACATCACAATTCCGGCGCACACACTTACATTAAGAGAATGCTTGGTTCCAAGCTGTGGAATTTCTAAAAATACATCAATATTCGGAAGTACTTCATCACTGATTCCTTCTACCTCGTTCCCTAAAATTAAAGCATATTTTTTTGATCTGTCAATGGTGAAATCAGTAATAAGCTTGCTTCCTGTAGTCTGCTCAATCCCTATGATTTCGTACCCTCTGCTTTTCAAATCAGCAATAGCTGTATTGGTTTCTGCTTCATGAGACCAGTCTACACTTTCCGTGGCTCCCAACGCCGCTTTATGAATCTCACGGTGGGGTGGCTGTGGCGTAATTCCGCAAAGAATGATTTTTTCAATTAGGAAGGCGTCTGCTGTTCTGAAGGCTGCACCTACATTGTGCATACTTCTGATGTTATCTAAAATGATGACCAACGGAATTTTTTCAACCTTTTTAAATGTTTCTACATCTATTCTGTTTAGTTCTTCCAGTTTTAGTTTCTGTACCAATTGTATAGTATTTGTGAGATTATTTTTTTCTTTCTACTGACCTTTGTCTTTGCTATTTTGATAAGTATAAGACATTTTCCGGTATCTTAATTCAAAAGTAGTAAATAGTTTTTTGGGGTCAAAATATAGACAGAAAC
>Ga0256409_1000833_pt1 | contig 13607 bp, 8 predicted proteins | sample PhySR1_FD_185981 | JGI IMG/M metagenome (GOLD analysis project Ga0256409, IMG submission 185981) | Leaf surface microbial communities from sunflower plants in UC Gill Tract Community Farm, Albany, California, United States - DLSL S.R1 | ecosystem: Host-associated > Plants > Phyllosphere >...
TTCAAGCCGGATAAATTTATGATAGAAAGGCAATGTTGTATGACAACATACCATTAAACCCTGCGTAGCAGCGATGAGTACGGTGCGGTTAATGTTCTGAATAATAAGGAGCTAGTGTGAGCAATCTGTTCATCACCAATGTAAAAACAATTTTGACTGCGCCGGGCGGCATCGATCTGGTGGTGGTTAAAATTGAAACGAATGAGCCCGGACTGTACGGTTTGGGTTGCGCCACCTTTACCCAGCGCATTTACGCCGTACAAAGTGCCATTGATGAGTACCTTGCCCCGTTTCTGATTGGCAAAGATCCCGCCAGAATAGAAGATATCTGGCAGTCCGCCGCAGTGAGTGGCTACTGGCGCAATGGTCCGGTAATGAATAATGCCCTTTCCGGCATTGATATGGCGCTATGGGATATCAAAGGTAAACAGGCTGGCCTGCCGGTTTATGAACTGCTGGGTGGGAAATGTCGCGACGGTATTGCGCTCTATGTGCACACCGATGGCGCCGATGAAGTTGAAGTGGAAGACAGCGCTCGCGCCAAAATGGAAGAAGGCTACCAGTATATTCGCTGCCAGATGGGCATGTACGGCGGTGCCGGTACTGATGACCTGCGACTGATTGCCAATCGCATGGTGAAAGCGAAAAATATTCAACCCAAGCGCTCGCCTCGCACCAAAGCCCCGGGGATCTATTTTGATCCGGAAGCCTATGCGAAAAGCATTCCGCGTCTGTTTGATCATCTGCGCAATAAACTGGGTTTCAGCGTGGAGCTACTCCATGATGCCCATGAACGTATTACGCCGATTAATGCCATTCATATGGCTAAAGCGCTGGAGCCTTATCAGCTTTTCTTCCTTGAAGATCCAGTTGCTCCCGAGAATACGGAGTGGCTGAAAATGTTGCGCCAGCAGTCTTCCACGCCGATCGCAATGGGCGAGCTGTTCGTTAACGTGAATGAGTGGAAGCCGTTGATCGACAATAAGCTGATTGATTATATCCGCTGTCATATCAGCTCGATTGGCGGTATCACACCGGCGAAAAAAATCGCCATCTACAGTGAATTAAACGGTGTTCGCACCGCCTGGCACAGCCCTGGGGATATCTCCCCGATTGGGGTTTGCGCAAACATGCATCTGGATCTGAGCTCGCCTAATTTCGGCATTCAGGAATACACGCCAATGAATGATGCGCTACGTGAAGTCTTCCCGGGCTGTCCTGAAGTGGATCAGGGCTATGCTTACGTCAATGACAAGCCGGGGTTAGGGATTGATATCAACGAAGCGCTGGCGGCGAAATTCCCCTGCGAGGGCGGCAATCCGACCTGGACGATGGCCAGGACTCCGGATGGCACAGTCTGGCGTCCCTGAGTCATCAGGTCTTTTTGCAGAGGCTCAGCAATGGGCCTTTTTGCTTTTCCCTGGCATTGTTGGCCTGGCCGGCCTGGACCACAACAGGCCGTTCAGGTCGGCTTTACTGTGTTCAGGGACAGATAAATAACCAACAAGAACACGCTTCTCTGCTTTTTTAAGCCTGGTCTGCGCGCTGTTTAAACCTCCCGTCCCCTCGCGAACATTCCCTCTGTTATGGCGATTATTCTTCGGGTTTATTCACGATATTATTGTCCTCATCCATCTGGTAAGGCATATCCGCTTCTATTCCCCCCTTTCCGGTTTTAGCGACCACATTAGTGTAGCGCTTTCCATCCCAGCAGCGAAAAATCAGAACTGAGTTTTCCCCGGCGGTCAGGGTTGAACCATTGCTTCCTATCAGCTTGCTACGGCATCCGGCGGTGAGAATGCTGTTGATGCCCGCCGTCAGCTTGCTTCGGTCTCCCGCCATGAGGATGCAGTCATTGCCTGCCGTGAGTTTGCTGCGATCGCCAGCAGTAAGGTAGCTGTTGTTGCCTGCCAGAAGCTTGCTGCGATCCCCGGCGGTTTGGGTGCTGTCCGCTCCGGCAATCAGCTTGCCGCGCTCTCCGGCCATTTGCACGCTGTCTGCCCCGGAGATCAATGTGCTGCGATAACCCGCCGTTTGTGAGCTGCCCTTTCCCGCAATCAGCATGCTGCGGTTGCCGGTGATCTGGGTGCTTTCCGGGCCAGCAATCAACGAGCTTCGGTGGCTGGCGATCTGATTACTGCCATATCCCGCCGTCAGACTACTGCGTCTGCCCGAAATCAGGCTGCTTCCGTAACCGGCGGTGAGTACGCTGCGAAGTCCGCTGATCAACGTACTACCATAACCCGCCGTCAGGAAGCTGCGAATACCGCTGGTCAGCGAACTGCCGTAGCCTGCGATCAGGGAGCTGTCGGCGCCCGCCGTTGCGGTACTGCCGTAACCTGCCGTTAGCGTACTACTGTGCTCGGCCGTTTGCGTGCTGCCGTAACCGGCTGTCAGCGTACTTTGATAACCCGCCGTCTGGGTACTACCGTAACCGGCAATCAATGAGCTGTCATAACCGGCCATTGAGGTACTTCCGTATCCGGCAGTCAACGAACTCTGTTCTCTGGCAGTCTGCGAGCTCCCGTAACCAGCCATCAACGTACTTTTAAAACTGGCGGTCTGGGTGCTGCCGTAGCCTGCGATCAGTGAACTCTCATAACCTGCCGTAGAAGTACTGCCGTAGCCGGTCGTAAGATCGCTATTCTCCTGCGCCGTCTGGGTGCTGCCGTAACCGGCCGTCAGAATACTGTTGTAACCGGCGGTCTGCGTGCTGCCGTAGCCCGCGATCAGGGAACTGTCGGGGCCTGCCGTCGAGGTACTGCCGTAGCCCGTGGTCAGATCGCTGCGCTCCTGCGCCGTCTGGGTGCTGCCGTAACCGGCCGTCAGAATACTGTGATAACCGGCGGTCTGCGTGCTGCCGTAGCCTGCAATCAACGAACTGTCGTAACCCGCCGTCGAGGTACTGCCGTAGCCCGTGGTCAGATCGCTATTCTCCTGCGCCGTCTGGGTGCTGCCGTAACCGGCCGTCAGGATGCTGTTGTAACCCGCTGTCTGCGTGCTGCCGTAGCCCGCGATTAACGAGCTGTCGTAACCCGCCGTCGAGGTACTGCCGTAGCCCGTGGTCAGATCGCTATTCTCCTGCGCCGTCTGGGTGCTGCCGTAACCGGCCGTCAGAATACTGTTGTAACCGGCGGTCTGCGTGCTGCCGTAGCCCGCGATCAGGGAACTGTCGGGGCCTGCCGTCGAGGTACTGCCGTAGCCCGTGGTCAGATCGCTGCGCTCCTGCGCCGTCTGGGTGCTGCCGTAACCGGCCGTCAGAATACTGTGATAACCGGCGGTCTGCGTGCTGCCGTAGCCTGCAATCAGAGAGCTGTCGGCACCGGCGGTTGAGGTGCTGCCATAACCTGCGGTGAGATCGCTGCGCTCCTGCGCCGTCTGGGTGCTGCCGTAACCGGCCGTCAGGATGCTGTTGTAACCCGCTGTCTGCGTGCTGCCGTAGCCTGCAATCAGGGAGCTGTCGGCACCGGCGGTTGAGGTGCTGCCGTAGCCGGTCGTCAGCACACTCTGTTCGCGCGCCGTCTGCGTACTGCCGTAACCCGCCGTCAGGCTACTGTGATAGCTGGCGGTCTGGGTGCTGCCGTAGCCCGCAATCAGGGAGCTGTCGGCACCGGCGGTTGAGGTACTGCCATAACCTGCGGTGAGATCGCTGCCCTCCTGCGCCGTCTGGGTGCTGCCGTAACCGGCCGTCAGAATACTGTTGTAACCGGCGGTCTGCGTGCTGCCATAGCCTGCAATCAGGGAACTGTCGGCGCCGGCGGTTGAGGTGCTGCCGTAGCCGGTTGTCAGCACACTCTGTTCGCGCGCCGTCTGCGTACTGCCGTAGCCCGCCGTCAGGCTACTGTGATAACTGGCGGTCTGGGTGCTGCCGTAACCTGCAATGATTGAGCTGTCCGAGCCTGCCGTGCCGGTGCTGCCGTACCCGGCAGTGAGGTCACTGCCTTCTCTCGCCGTCTGGGTACTGCCGTAGCCCGCCGTTAGCACACTGTTGTAGCTGGCTGTCTGCGTGCTGCCATAGCCTGCGATCAGTGAACTATTTGCCCCGGCTGTAGACGTACTGCCATAGCCGGTGATGAGATCGCTTTCGTTCTGCGCGGTCTGCGTACTGCCGTAACCCGCTGTCAGCGTGCTACCGTAACCCGCTGTCTGGGTACTGCCATAGCCCGCGATCAATGAACTTTCATAGCCTGCCGTAGAGGTACTACCATAACCGGCCGTAAGATCGCTGCCCTTCTGCGCGGTCTGGGTACTGCCGTAACCGGCTGTCAGCGAGCTGTCTTCGCCCGCCGTCTGGGTACTGCCGTAACCGGCGATCAGAGAGCTGTCGTCACCCGCCGTACCGGTACTGCCGTAACCGGCCGTAAGGTCGCTGCCCTTCTGCGCGGTCTGGGTGCTGCCGTAACCGGCTGTCTGAGTGCTTTCTTCCCCGGCCGTCTGGGTGCTGCCGTAGCCCGCGATTAGTGAACTGTCGGCACCCGCCGTGCCGGTACTGCCATAACCCGCGGTAAGATCGCTGCCCTTCTGCGCGGTCTGCGTGCTGCCGTAACCGGCTGTCAGCGAGCTGTCTTCGCCCGCCGTCTGGGTACTGCCGTAACCGGCGATCAGGGAGCTGTCGTCACCCGCCGTACCGGTACTGCCGTAACCGGCCGTAAGGTCGCTGCCCTTCTGCGCGGTCTGGGTGCTGCCGTAACCGGCTGTCTGAGTGCTTTCTTCCCCGGCCGTCTGGGTGCTGCCGTAGCCCGCGATTAGTGAACTGTCGGCACCCGCCGTGCCGGTACTGCCATAACCCGCGGTAAGATCGCTGCCCTTCTGCGCGGTCTGCGTGCTGCCGTAACCGGCTGTCAGCGAGCTGTCTTCGCCCGCAGTCTGGGTACTGCCGTAACCGGCGATCAGGGAGCTGTCGTCACCCGCCGTGCCGGTACTGCCGTAACCGGCGGTGAGATCGCTGCCTTTCATGCCGGTCTGCGTGCTGCCGTAACCCGCCATCTGGCTGCTCTCTTCACCTGCGGTTTGGGTACTGCCGTAGCCCGCGACTAATGTGCTGTCTGATCCCGCTGTACCGGTGCTACCATAACCGGCAATTAATGTGCTGCTATCACCCGCCGTCTCAGTACTGCCATATCCGGCAATCAGCTGACTCTGATGCGTGCCGCTGAGCGTACTGCCATAGGTTGCGATTTCAATCGTTTGTGTCGGCTGCGTACTGCCTGATTCGATGGTCGCATCAATATCATCTGTTACAGGGAGCGATCGATTGCCTGCCTTTACCTCTGAAATGACATCAGGCGCTCCAGGCCCGGCCTGCATTTCCGTACAGGCAACGTAATCAGCCCGATGGTGCAGGATAAATTGCATCGCACTGGTTTTCGTTCCAACGTGAAGAACCTCAGCACGGGGAAATTTAATCCAGCCATGAGTTTCAATAGCGATACACTCATCGGCATCCACTTCAGCGACAACCCACCTGGCATCAGCGTGCAGGCTCAGCGGTGAATCCGATCCTTTTCCCCAGATTAGCCCCGTTAGTCCGTTCTCAAAGCCTTTAACCGGCTTCCAGTATTTACACTCTACGATACCGCTTAACGGCCAGATGATTCCGCCGTGATCGGCCATATTATTAGCACAGGTACGTAATATTAAAACCTTGTCTTCTTTCATGTCTAAACCTTCATTTCATTAGGGCATGAAAACAGTCTTACTCCTCTGGTTCTAAAAGAACCTAATCCTAATTGTTTAACCATCGCCCAACTCACAAACATTAATGAGATCACGAAATATTAATAAATTACCACCACTTAATTTTCAGAAACCATAAAATTAATAAATAAAACAGAATTAAATATTCACCAATAATCAATTCACCCCAAAATAATAAGAGAAAAAAACACGAACAAGCCAGTTAAACAACTGGCTTTCAATGTGCAGGCAATGAATTATAGTCATCAAATACCACAATAAACCATTTACCTCTGAGGAATAAGAACAGTGTAAACTGCGTTTATTTATCTTTCAGAAAGGATTATTGCCTTGAGAATCTTTCAGGCACCATCCCGTGCAGAGTAACGGGATGGTGTAAGGGATAGCGCAACGTTTTGCTGAGCGAGCAGAATTAAAACTCAACGTCTTCCAGACTAAAATATTCGGTCTGATCGTTATAAGAGAAGATCTCTGCATAGCGGCCCCAGTTGATCACGCTGTCCAGCGTCTCTTTGGCGGCGCTGTCAGCCAGTGAGTCTTCCAGCTCCTGCTCGAAACGCATGCGTGGCGCACGATGACCGGGACGTTCATCCAGCACCGTTTTAATCAAGGCGGCCAGCGGCACATAGCGCAGCAGATGATCGGCAAACATGACTTTGCGCTGCTGGGTATCCGATTCGGCAAAAACCCGGGCAGGTGGCGTCAGGAAAATATCCCCTTCCCTGACATCGGCAAAGCCCAGTGACTGTAGCACTTCGGCTATCGGGAACAGTTCATCGACCTCCAGATGCAGCGAACGCGCAACATCCGGCATGTCTGCACGACCGTGATAGGGCGCGGCCGCCAGGGTTTCAATCAGGCCGGCCATCAGGTTAGTTGATACCTGCGGCAGGTGCGTGCCCAGCCTGAGGCTCTTTTTCACATTATCGCTGGTTGGCCTGGCGGTCATCTGCGTGTACACATCATCAACCAGACGACGGAATGCGGGATCAAGGCGATTGCGAGGATGGCCAAAGGGCACTTTGATTTCAGCCACCACGCGCCCCGGATTCGACGACAGCACCAGAATGCGGTCGCACATAAACACGGCTTCTTCGATATTGTGAGTGACAATCAGCACCGACTTCATCGGCATCTGCCCTTCGTTCCACAAATCGAGTAAATCCGTACGCAGCGTTTCGGCGGTTAATACGTCCAGTGCAGAGAAAGGCTCATCCATTAATAAGAGAGTGGGATCAACCACCAGCGCGCGAGCAAAACCGACACGCTGACGCATTCCGCCTGACAGCTCGCGTGGGTAGGCGTTTTCAAAACCGTCCAGGCCGATCAGGTCGATGGCTGCCAGGGCGCGTTTTCTGCGCTCCGCTTTTTCCACGCCCAGCGCCTCCAGGCCAGCTTCCACGTTTTGCAGTACCGTCAGCCAGGGAAACAGCGCAAAGGTCTGGAACACCATCGCCACGCCTTTGGCCGGCCCGTTAAGCGGCTTGCCCAGATACTCGACCGCGCCCGAACCTGGCGTGATCAGGCCAGAAATGATGCGTAACAACGTGGATTTCCCTGAGCCTGAGCGGCCCAGCAGACCGACAATTTCCCCTTCCTGCAGGGTGAGATTAACGTCATCCAGAATCAGTACTTCACCATGCGTTTTATCATAACCGTGCTTAATGTCTTTCACCGTCAGGACCGCTTTGCGCCCTTCTGGTTTCCTGTTCGACACGTCTGGGTTCAGTGTGGGTGGATTATTTAACATCAGATGTCCCTTAATTGGCACGGAATTTTGATTCGGCGTACACGTACAGCGGTCGCCACAACAGACGGTTGAACAGGGTGACAAACAGCGACATCACCGCGATACCAAGAATGATTTTGGGGAAATCCCCGGCAGCGGTGGTTTGTGCGATGTAGGCACCTAAACCGTGCGCCTTGACCTGCGTATTCCCCCACTGCACAAATTCAGACACGATGCTGGCGTTCCACGCGCCTCCGGAAGCGGTAATCGCGCCCGTAATGTAATAAGGAAAAATGCCGGGCAACATCACCTGGCGCCACCATTGCCAGCCACGGATATGAAAGTTCGCTGCGGCCTCTTTGTAGTCATTCGGAAACGCAGTAGTCCCTGCCACAACGTTAAACAGAATGTACCACTGGGTGCCAAGCACAATGAGCGGTGACAGCCAGATATCGGGATTAAGATGAAAATGCACAATCATAATCACGAAAACTGGGAACATCAGGTTTGCCGGGAAGGCTGCCAGAAACTGAGCCACGGGCTGAATCTTGCCCGCCAGAGCAGGCCGCAGGCCAATCATTACGCCTAACGGCACCCATATCAGCGACGAAATCAGAATCAGCACCGTCACGCGCAATAAGGTAATCAGCCCCAGCGTGAAAACGTGTTTCACCTCATCCAGCGTCACGCCGATCTGAACGTAAGTAATGACCCGGTAAACCACATAGAGGGTCAGTAAAATGACGAACGCGCCCCAGACAATGTCACCCAGCCTTGAAGCACGGCGAGTATTGTTCTCGAAACGCACGGGTGCCGCTGTCGGCCAGCGCCATGAGATACGCGCCAGCGCTGACAGCAGCAGCCGTAACGGCGTGAAGATCTGATGAATCAGACGGGTTCGACGCATTAAATCGCGCACCCAGGAGGTTGGCGCATTTCCTGAGCGGGTGTTTTCCATGCGGAACTTATCTGCCCAGGCGACCAGCGGTCTGAACAGCAACTGGTCGTAAGCCAGAATCACAATCACCATGGTGAGTAACACCCAGCCTACCGCGTGGATATCTTTATGCAGAATAGCCTGCGCCAGATAGCCACCGACACCGGGCAAGGTAAAGGTGTTATTGCCGACCGTGATCGCTTCAGAGGCGACAATAAAGAACCAGCCGCCTGACATCGACATCATCATGTTCCATACCAGCCCCGGCACAGCAAAAGGCGCATCCAGCTTCCAGAAACGTTGCCATCCGGTCAGATGAAATCCGCGCGAGACTTCTACCAAATCGGCTGGCACGGTGCGCAACGACTGATAGAAGCTAAAGGTCATGTTCCACGCCTGGCTGGTGAACAGGGCAAAGATGGCCGCCAGCTCTACGCCCAGCACCTGCCCCGGAAAAAGCGCAATAAAGAAGGTGACGGTAAAGGAGATGTATCCCAGCACCGGCACGGACTGCAGGATATCCAGAATCGGCACCAGCACCTTTTCAGCACGGCGGCTTTTGGCGGCCAGCGTGCCGTAAATCAGGCTGAATACCAGCGAAGCCAGCATTGCCACCAGCATGCGCAGCGTGGTGCGCATGGCATATTCCGGTAGATTAGTGGGATCGAGCGAGATAGCCTGGGTTTTTAAACTGTCTATCGGCATCAACGTTTGATGAAAGCCGACCGCGACCATAGCAATCAGACAAATGATCAAGGGAAAAGCCACGGCATCCCAGACGTTAGGCAATAACCGTCTGTTGGCCGCCAGCATGGTGAATCGGAAGTTCATGAACCCTCTCTTCTTTTCATCACGGGAGCGACTGAATTATTTCAGGTGAGGGATTATCAGGCAGGATTGTTAAACGTATGCTCACCTGATGACCGGGTTTTTATTAATTTTTTGTGAAAGCCCGGTCCCGATTTTGGCGGGCTCATTTGGTGCGGCCATTTTCTTAACACCATCAAACCTGCCATAGCGGAAATGGCACCAGAGACTCACGCCCAAAACGCTGGCAACTGAAGCGTACTAAGACGGCAATAACCCCCGTTGTTTCATCACGGCCCACTCAGTCTTTGCCTGCGCGACGAACGACTGCACCTGTTACTTAAAATATAAACCCCATTAATATTTTTTGTACATCTTATCCAGACAGAAGCAGATTGCTGACTCGATTTTTCTGTAAATGCATTTGCGGGACTAATCGGTTATTGAGACTATTCTTAATTTATCAGCTTCCGCTACGCTTTATCCTTTAGGGTTGACAACCCGGCTTTCATGATCAAGGAGTGAGCTAATGGCCTTACCAGGACAGTCTTCAAACAACCTTCCTGACTACAATATCGCACGACGTCTGGGCATGGTGTCCGCGGATGACATTGATTTCACCGCTTTGGCCAATCGTCTGGATTGCACGCGGGACTTCAGTCAGGTCGGCATTATTTACTCTGATGGTCTTGCACAATGGCTGGTTCGCCCTTCACGTCGTCACGCTCAAGCCAGCAAGAGTAGTGTGAGCCATGTAATCATTACCAAGGTTAATGCCACAAATCCTCAGGTTGCTGCAAAGGCGCTGACGGAAACGCTTAGCAAACCGTCATTGGCTAGCGAGATTACATCGACGATGTTTTCATGTGGTGCTTTAGTGGTGACGGGATTCCTTGCATTTGGTTCTGCTGCAGCCGTGCCATTGACAGCAGGCGCATCGGGTGTTGTCGCGGGTATGATTATCGCAGGCGGATTGGCTACAGGTATGCAATGCGCTATCGGCACTGCACGGTTGTATGCTATCTATGAAGGCAACGAAGATTATGTCGCGTGGCTTGATTCACAATCCTGGTACGTTGCAACAACGACTGCGCTGGATGTGATATCGCTTGCAGGAGCGGGAGCCGGTCTGAAGAGCGCAATTGAAACATACAAGGTAATGAAAGCATCCTCTTCTGCAAAGGCCTTCGAATGGCTTAAAACGTTAAGTCGCGCTGAGAGAAAAAGAATTACAGAAGAAATAATACGCACTCAAAATCCCGGTATTTCAAACGGGGGTATTAAGGCAGCGATGAAAGCAGGTGTCTACCCTAAACGTTACCCTGCTGAGGCTATACAAAAATCTCTGCAGCGCGAATTAACGTCAGCGCTGGTTAATTCATCGGCGTTTGCTGGTAGTGCGTTGACAGGCACATTAAGAAATCCACAAAACATTGTTCAATCGGGAAAGTATGTTATCGGCGTTATTCAGTCACTTTCCTCTACATAAGTTATAAAAATGAAATACATTAATAAAATAATCAAATTAAGCAAAAAAACAAATAAAAAAATAGAGGTTAGTGGTGTTGATGAACTAGAGAACATTAAAGATGATATGAAAGAAAAAATGGGCATACCAATTGGATTACATACCTTTGGCGCACCATTAATCATTAGTATGGTGCTTACTGTGATCAGTTTTTCCCTGCCTCAATTTTCATTCTGGTTATTTATCTATGACCTGATGGGATGGGAACAACACGCCGTTTTTATCGGTATTATTGCCGCAGCCTTTATCTATGTACTCGTATTGTTTACGACAATGATGATGGTTTCGCGCGGAATATATTTGGCGCTAAGGGCTTATATTTTCATATTAATCCTGGCATTGATTACCGCTTTATTTTTTCTACTTATCACTATGATTTCATCAATAAGCGGCAACAATAATTACTCTCTTTCTTTTACTGGCGCAGTATTAAGCATCGGGTTAAGTTTGATCGCTCTTAAGTGCCTTAATAGCGAGATGTTTTATAAGTCCTGCGCTTTTATTCTTCACAATCGAGCCTGGAGAAAACAGTTGGACTTGCAAAGAAAAACAACCGCTTTCCGATAGTGAAAATTTACCTAATTTAAATATATGGCCCCTTGCATGGGGCCCTGACAGGAAAAAGGACTTTCTTTCAAAAATTAACTTTATAAATAGAAAATTTAACATCACATACCCCTCCCTTTAATGAACTTTCTCTTCCCCTTCGGATAGTACTTATTTAAATTAACAATTAAATAAAACCGTCCTAATACACTACTTTTAAAAAATAAGAAGAATGCTGCAAAGTCAGCTATTACACTTACAAAAATCATTAATTCACCCGAAAAAAAACCAGAGCCATCTCACCAATTCAATTTAAAAATAAAACATTGTTTCAATTTTAATTGAAAAGAGATTTTTTGCCGAATAGGATGCACAAAAATGAATTCATGCTGCTTTAATTCATTACTGAATAAATTTACTTGCACCACTAACGGGAGGTTAACGTGGAAGTCAGACAAAGCATTCATAGCGCCCACGCCAACGCGCTGGATACACAAGGATTACGCGATGAATTCTTGATTGAGAAGATCTTTGTGCCCGATGAGTTCACCATGGTGTACAGCCATATCGACCGTATCATTGTTGGCGGCGTGATGCCGGTCGGCCAGGCTGTCGCAATAGGTAACGATGTGGGTAAGCAACTTGGCGTCAGCTATTTTCTGGAGCGTCGCGAACTCGGCATGATTAATATCGGCGGGCCCGGTCAGGTCACCATTGATGGCGAAGACTATGAGATCGGTCATCGTGAAGCGCTGTATATCGGCAAAGGTGCCCGAGAAGTCCTGTTCAGCAGCCTGGCCCCACATCGCCCCGCGAAGTTTTATTACAACTGCGCACCGGCGCATAAAACATTGCCCATCCGCAAAGTGACGGCTGGCGATGCCGCTGCCGTCACGCTCGGCGATAACCTCACGAGCAATCGCCGAACGATCAACAAGTATCTGGTTCCTGACGTGCTGGAAACCTGCCAGCTCAGTATGGGGTTAACGCAGCTTGAACCCGGCAACCTCTGGAATACCATGCCGTGTCATACCCATGAACGCCGTATGGAAGTCTATCTCTATTTCAATATGGATGATGATGCCTGCGTTTTTCATATGATGGGTGAGCCGCAGGAAACGCGTCATCTTCTGGTTCACAACGAGCAGGCGGTCATTTCACCGGCCTGGTCGATCCATTCAGGTGTCGGTACGAAAGCCTATACCTTTATCTGGGGAACAGTCGGTGAAAACCAGGTGTTTGATGATATGGACCACGTATCGGTCAAGGATCTGCGCTAATCCTCACCAATGCGCCGCCTGTCAGAAGCAGGTAGCGCGTGAATAAGGAGTCCACATGATACTGAATGCGTTTTCTCTTCAGGACAAAATCGCGGTGGTTTCGGGCTGCAATACCGGCCTGGGTCAGGCTATGGCATTGGGACTGGCTGAAGCCGGTTGCAATATTGTTGGTATTAATCAGGTTGAACCCGACGAAACGATTAAACAGGTGACCGCGCTGGGACGTCGCTTCCTTAGCCTGAAAGCTGATTTGCGTAACATTGATGCTATTCCTGCCCTGCTGGACAGCGCCATCGCCTACTTTGACCGCATTGATATTCTGGTGAATAACGCGGGCATGATTCGCCGTGAGGATGCCATCAACTTCAGCGAACAGGACTGGGATGATGTGATGGATCTGAATATCAAGAGCCTGTTCTTTATGTCGCAGGCCGCCGCCCGACATTTTATTGCCCAAGGGAATGGGGGCAAGATCATCAACATCGCCTCAATGCTCTCTTTTCAGGGCGGGATCCGCGTGCCTTCTTACACCGCGTCTAAAAGTGGCGTAATGGGCATAACCCGCTTGCTGGCCAACGAGTGGGCGAAGCACCGTATTAATGTCAACGCAATTGCCCCGGGCTATATGGCAACCGATAACACACAGCAACTGCGCGCTGATGCAAAGCGAAGTGCCGAAATCCTCGATCGCATTCCCGCCGGTCGCTGGGGAAAACCAGAGGACCTGATGGGGCCGGTGGTATTTCTTGCCTCACGGGCTTCTGACTATATGAATGGCTATACGATTGCCGTCGATGGTGGCTGGCTCGCGCGTTAAGGCTGAGCATTAAGCCTTTACGTCTGCCCGGGCGAGCCTGTCGTTATGCGTGAATAATGATGCCAGGCAGCCCGATTAATCAGGCAGGCAATCGCATCATTAAAGCCGGTTTTACTCTCTTATGAGAAAGAATAATGATTGAGGCCAGAATAGTGACCCTGAACGCCAACCGTATGAATAAGTCAACATATCTGGTTAATGTAAAACTGGCTTCTTAAGGCCAGCCGATAATGATGACGTCATGGGATTTCATTTCCCAGAGAAAC
>Ga0256409_1000842_pt1 | contig 13445 bp, 12 predicted proteins | sample PhySR1_FD_185981 | JGI IMG/M metagenome (GOLD analysis project Ga0256409, IMG submission 185981) | Leaf surface microbial communities from sunflower plants in UC Gill Tract Community Farm, Albany, California, United States - DLSL S.R1 | ecosystem: Host-associated > Plants > Phyllosphere >...
AAAAGACAAATCATTGAGTGAAGAACAAATAAAAACTCTGTTTAAGCTGTTGGAAGTCGAAGGGAGCCAAAACCCCTTTCAGAAGGAGGTTCAAGGAAGGAACAGGCTCATTTTTACCTTGCTACTAAATTGCGGGTTGAGAGCAGGTGAGTTACTAAATCTTAAAGTAAATGATCTAAATCTTAGAAATAACACACTAAGTATCTTCAGAAGACATGACTGCATTGAAGACCGGAGGCTAAATCAGCCATTAGTCAAAACTGGCGAAAGGATAATCCCATTATCAGACGAGTTAGTGATGGAGATCTTCGACTACATAAAAACTTGTAGAAGTAAAATCACTAAAAAGAAAAAACATGACTTCCTGTTTGTAACTCACAGCGCAGGTAAAACGGTAGGAGAACCATTATCTGTTTCAGCATATGAGAAAATAATTTCAACTATTAAAAAAGTAAGCCCGGAATTAAAGAGTTTATCGGGGCATAGATTGAGGCATTCATGGAACTATTTCTATTCAAATGAAATTGATAGTTCAAATTTGAATATCAGTAGAAAATCAGGATTGAGATGCTATCTCATGGGATGGTCAAAAGATTCTAAAATGTCTGAAAACTATAATTTCAAACATATATCAGAGAAAGAAAAGGAACTTATTGGAAGAGTTTATGAATCTTTGAAAAAGATAACTGAGGGTCAATATAATGGAAAAATGTAATCTAAGAAAAGAGAATCTATTTTTTGCAACGATGCAGGGGTATAGCTTCAAGCTTTCTGATACCACATGGCAATTAGATAAAGAGACTTGCATTTTCCCATATAAGATTGCCGATAAAATGCCAGAACCGATGCGTATTGGTTACCTTACGACTTTGGCTTATTTTTCGGCTGAATACAGTGCAGGTTACACAAAAAACATAAACCAAGTTTTTAGTCAATGGTTAGGGATGATAGACATTAAGACTATAGATGCTAATGCTGTTTATCAATTTAATGTCAGTTTAGGCCCTGAGAAAAACTACAAGCTAAATTCTATAAAACAGTTTCTAACGAAGTGGAAAAAACTCGGTTATGTAGGAGTTGAAACTTCAGCTTTAACAATGCTGGAAAAAATAAAGATTAAAACTAATTTGACAGGAGAAGCCGTCAAACGAAGAGATCCAAATAGTGGACCGCTAACGGAAGAAGAGCTGAAAATCATACTTGAAAGTATCAGCAAATTTTTGAAAGAAAACAAAATGCCAATGTATCTTTATTGCTATGTCATTCTTTTAGCAACCACGGGAAGGAGGCCATTACAGTTAACGTCCTTAAAAGCGAAGGACCTTATCAGAACGGGAGAAGGTTGGTTTCTAAACATACCGAAAGTAAAACAAAGGAAGGACTTTAGAAGTGAGTTTAGCTTGGTAAGTATCGATGACTGCCTTTATGAAAAACTAACAACCTTGGTTGATGTGAATCAAAAACATATCGAAGATAGTATTAATCAGGGCATTGGTCATATAAAAAATGAATTACCTATATTCATGGACTCCAAAAAATCCATATCAATTCAGTCTGGTCAAAGTTTGGACACCATTATGGCAACTGATTTTTTACATATGAAGAATTCATTTATCTCTAAAGAATTAGATAAAATCACCACTAAATTTAATATCCAGTCATCAAGAACCCATAATCCTATAAGGCTGAATGCCAGACGATTCAGGTATACCCTTGGTTCTCGTTTAGCAAAGGAAGGAGCCTCAGTTGAAGTGATCGCTAAAGCATTAGACCATAAATCTATTAACTCATCAGGGATATACGTAAAAAATAGCCCAGATAATGTTCACTATATTGATATGAAACTTCATTCATTTTTTGAACCTCTATCGAAGATATTTCAGGATAGCGATAGCACACAGAACAAGAAGCTCTTTACAGAATATGTTTTAAATTCTTTTGGATTCACTGATTGTAAACACGAACACGTAGAGTGTTTTACCTGCAAAAACTTTAGAGCCTGGAGTTCTGAATGACCAATGTGATTTTATTCGAGCCAATAAATACTAATAATCCATCATTAAATGTTGAAGGTTTTATTGAGTTTTGTAAGAGTAACATATTCAACTCAAAGTTAGCGATTACATGGGAAAGCCATGTATGGAAGGGATGTTACAGATTCAATAAATTTGATATCAACAATAATCGAAATAGCAAAGATAGATTAGATGACATGTTTATTGATTTTGCTAAGGCTTATATGTTTCATATTCACTCGTTTAACAAATCAAACTTGAATCATAATACTTTGGCAATGTTGAAAATCGTGGAGTTTATTTTATTAAAATCACACAGCGAAGCTAATCTAATCAGGTGTGATAACAACATTTTTGATGAGTGTATAAGAGTAGCAACGGCTAAATATACGAAATTAACAGCAGTTGCAATTGGTAAGGAACTTGAGAAACTATGTTTATTTTTGAGTGAAAACAGAATGACAAGCTCATCATACTTTTTTTGGGTAAATCCGTTAAGGCATAAAATTACTCAAAGTTGGCAAGGTTATGAACCTTCGCTGGAAGGGCACTCAAAATTACCAGATATAAAGTCTGTCATAGCCATTGCGGAGATTTTCTCAAAAGATGAAAGCCAACTGTCTGTGAGAGACATTTTCACAACGTCTGTTCTTGCACTCCTGATGTGTGCACCAGGACGAATTTCGGAAATATTAAGCCTTCCTGCGGATTGTGAGATTACAGAGCATGATGAGAACCGCATTGAACGATATGGTTTAAGGTTTTTTTCAGCGAAGGGGTATGCTGGAGACATCAAATGGATTCCTTCAGTAATGGTCCCTGTAGCTAAAAAGGCTATAGCCCGGTTGAGAAAGTTGTCCACCCATCCAAGGTTTGTTGCAAAAACGATGGAAGGGAGGGTCCCTGAGTCATACAGACATGAACTCTTTACTAAAAAGCCTCAAAATTTTCCCTGGTATGATGAAGAAAAGAAAATCAAATATTCGAATGCTTTATGTCTGTTATTTGAAGGGCAATTATGTCAGAAAACAAACAAGCATTTGGCACCTTTGTTCAGACCCACTTCCCAGTTTTTTAGATTGGATATTGATGCTTTTGCAAGTATCAAAGGCACTACCAACCTGTTTAAAAGACACGGTTATATTAACGAAGATGGTAGCCCATATTCGCTAAGAACCCATCAGTTAAGACATCTACTCAATACGTTTTCTCAAATCAATGGCATGGACGAGTTTAGCATCGCCAGATGGTCTGGAAGGAAGTTGGTCTCACAAAATGTTTCCTATGATCACCGATCACACTTACAAATGATCAATCTCATGAAAGATAAAACTTCAATCGGTACCGGTAACAATCATAGGAAAAAAGAAATAGCTGTAATGGACATAACTGATTTCGATTTATTGAATGATGGAGCTGTGCTCGTCACTAAGCACGGTTACTGCAAGCACTCATATGCTTTTGACCCATGTGACTTTTATCCCACACAAGACTCAGGGAAGGATGAAGAACGACTATTGGTAATACATAATATAATAATTGATAAAACTCATCATGATAAAAATGACGGGAATATCAATGCTGAGAAATGGTATGAATTTCAAACAAAACTAATAAAAGGAGAATAAATGGCTAAACATATTACTGGTTACGATGAAAAGTTGATAATGAAAGTTATCAATACCTGGAATGACGATGACAAACTGACTTGGGAAGCCTTATGCGACAAGTTGATAAAGATCATCGGTAAAAGACCTTCGAGGCAATCTTTGAGTAGTCATGTTAAAATTGCGGATTGTTTTAATTCAAAAAAGATGCTTCTCAAGTCTGGTGTGAAAGAAACATGTGTTGTTAAACCTGCTAATTTAAAAATTGCTTGTCAGAGGATAAAAAGGCTCGAAACTGAAAACGAAGCTTTGATAGCATTGAATAACAAATATTTAGAACAGTTTAAGATATGGCTATATAATTCTCATTTAAAACAAATGACAGCCGAAGAGCTTAATCGTCCTTTACCTAAAAAAGATATTCAAATAGAAATTGATAGGTTTTAACTATTGACATGAATGAATATTATGATATTTCTTTAAATGTCAGGATGACATTCACAACAGCAAGGATGCTACTATGAATAAATTAAACAGATATTTGCCAGATCAAAAATTTTTGATACTCCTCAATCGCTTCATTCTTAGATACGATGAATCAGACTGCAATAAAGAAAAAATCGTAAAAGATGCCTACCTGTTCTGTGTAGGATACTTTTTGAAGTATCAGCAGGACTATGACAACCCTCACTTAACCGGATCAAGCAATATTATTGCCGTTCTCTCATCTGCATTACTTAGCCCTAATTTCAATACCATCCCAGAGAGTATCAATCTTGACAGGGTTGTTTATTTTTACAAGTTTATAGTTGAGTATATTGTATGGAACGAATCTGAGGTCCTCAATTTATTCAGTAGACACAAAATTATTTTTGAAAAAAATAACTCTCAAACATCAAGATTAAAATTATAGATGTATGCAATCAATTTTTTGTTTTTAGTATATATATGAAAGCACCCGTTTTAGGGGTGCTTTTTTTGATTTTTAGGTTTAACTAATCAAACATATTTTTAATTAAGATACACTGGGCGCAATTATCAATATCAGCTTTTCTCAAAAAATCCGATCTGGAGATTATAACTGAGTTATTCATTCCAGAAAATTGCAATTGTCCAAATAAACTTACCTGAGATTTTTTCAAATAATACTTTGATGGGCCTTTTCTTATCTCATTATCGCCATTTAAATGGAGTTCTTTAGTGCGATCAGTCTCCAGTGCATTAGATGATAAAAAACCTGAAATATTATCAAATAAATCCGTATTTTTTTTAGAAAAATGTTCTAAAAGTATATCTTCTAAAACTCCAGTATGTTTACCATTTTCATGGTAAACATAACAACCAATCTGATTGTTACTATATGTCGAAATAATTCCATTTGATAATGGTGAAGATAGATTGAATTCCTTAACAATGCATTTCAATCTCTCATCTACGCCGTCACTATCAGCATCAAAAAAGAAAAGGAATCTGAAGTAATATTCTAAGTCTTTAGTAAAGTCATCATCACCAATAAGATCGGAGTATTGATTAATCAATATGCTCCTCTCTTCCCCTCGACCATCACCGTTTAAGCTATGTATAAAAATAACTTCATCTTCTTTTTCTAGCGCTGATGAGGGAAGAAGATAATTAGGGCTTTGGTAACCTAATTTCCTGTCAGCAATCACCATGGATGTTGCTATATTTTTAAACAAAGAATCAAATGGGGATGGAAAAGTACTAATTTTTTTCTTACTCGTTATGTAACCTGCGACATGCAAAATTCGAGTGATGAAAGCTACGTCATGTTGGCCTTCGCAAGCAACGATAGTAATCCTTTTTTTATCGCTCATTTTAACCTCTGATATCTAAGTCAATGCTTTCGACTAAATATTTAAATCTCTCACCATCAACTCTCTTCGTTGTTATTTTTCCATCATCATTGATCATTCTAAATGCTGTCAATTGATCATTCTTATAACCATTATCAACAAAAGCCTGAATGCATTCTTTTGAATGTGACGTTAGAAAAACTTGTACATTAAATACTTCTGAGAGTTCCTGGGTTAATTTAGTAAACTCTTTCAGAAGGCTATAATGTATGGCGGTTTCATATTCATCAATAAATAAAACACCATTTCTACATGATGCAAATGAAAGAGCTGTGTAAAATATTCTTTGAATCCCTTCTCCATAGCTTGTTAAATCAAAACTCCGGTCTAAAGAATATTTTGAATCGATCAGGAATCTTTTGATATCCATTTCTTCGGTATAGCGTATATCTACTATACTATCGTCAACTTTCTTCATGAACTCAATTACTAAATTTAAAGCTAATTTTGCTTCGCCATCATCAGTATTTATTTTTAACTCTACACTTTTATTATAATCGCTAACAGAATCGTCGATGTCATGGAAGTATGGACTCTTAAATGAAGATGCACATAAATGCGATACTTGGTCTGAAGTTCTCTTCATACTTTCATGAACATAGGTGTGGACTATATTAGTTATTTCTTTATTGTCTATTTCAGATGAAAGTTTATAAGAGGCAATATAGTCATCTTTCTTATCGATATTGACAGCCTCATATTTCTCCATTTCTATTGAGACTTCAGTATCGTTGAATTTACCATTTAGTAATATTTTATCTTGAAAAACAGCATTCAAGAATACTGGGCTTAATACTGAACACTTATTTTTATGTCTAATTAATTTAAAATATGAAGACATGTCATTTCTTTGTGTTAAAAGAAATATTGCTTCCAGAAGGCTTGTTTTCCCTGTGTTATTTAGCCCAGCGAAAATGTTTATTTTGTTTAAATTATCTAAGCTGAAGTTCTTTAACTTTTTGTACTTGGTTATGTGTATTTTTTCAAAGTGTTGCTTTACTGAATATTCAAAAACGGTTGTATAATTACCACCTTCAATATTCAATGTGCTTTTTTTAGGTATTATCTTTAAAAGTTTATCTTTTGCTTCGTCAAGAGTTTTCGTATCATCAACACTTATAAGAGAACTATAAAGTAACAAACCTTTCAATGATTCGCTTAGTCCTGACAAAGCACTCTGATAATTTTGTTTGTCAACTGATCCACTTGAGACTAAACCTCTTGCTAAACTTCTTTCCTCTTCCATGACTTTCAAGGCTTTATCATTGTCAATGAATAGAGCTAAGTCTCTTATTTCAAGAGATTTAGTTATAATGGGTTCAATTTCTTTATAATCATCACCGTTATCATAAATTTCTTCATCCTCTTCAGTGTTTTCTTCCAGTTCGGCATACACCTCTGTTTTAGATATCCATGAAAAAAGTCTTTCTAAATTTATTTTATTAGATGAATGATAACCAATGTCATTCCAACCTAACCAGTTTTTTATAACTGGTTTTTTCATTATCTCCTCAAAAATACCGACCATCTCTGGAGAAAATTGTTCACTATAATCACTTTGTTTATATTCTTGAATTAAATTATAAACCCTTAACATTGAACGGAGTCGATGCTTGGTAATTCCTAATGAGTTGACTAACTCGTTTTCTTTATTTGTATATTCATCACGAGCTAACCCTTCATAAGGTTTTAAATAGTCATAGAGCAATTTTGATTGATTGTAAGTTGACCATTTCTTATTGCCGCTTATATGCTTTAATCCCATTACAATAAGATGTTTTTCACTTTCTTCTTTACTATGAATTTCAAAGGGGACGCTTCTGAAAATAGATGGATCTAATTTTCCAATATCAAAACCATTCTCATGTGCTTCCTGAAGAGCCTTAAGAGCAGTAACTCTTCGGTTACCTTCTAAGACTAAATATCGATTATCTCCAAGCTCTCTAACTTGAATTATATCAACATCTAAAAATCCATTTGCTTTAAAACTAGCTATAAGATCTCGGATATTTTCCTGATTACGACCCTCAATGAAAATTCGGCTTCTTTTTTGTATTTGGGGATCAAGAAGATTTTCCTCATCAATTGGTTTATGATTCTGATTATCAACGAATCGATAATTGTTAGGATCAAGATAAAGATTTTTTAAATTTCTACTTAACCTTGAATTCCTTGGCAAATCTTTGATTTCTTCAATAGACATTTATCATTCCTTTCGTTAATTTTTTCCAATCTATAACAGGTTCTTATTCTGAGCAAGAAAACAATCAAAATCTGATTTAAGTGCATTTAAATCAATGTGTTAGGTGTTTTTTGAAGTTGTTCAATAAAAGTTTTACGAGCAATATTTCCAACGATATTGGTTGATATACCATCAAAAGTTCCACCAATGATCCCACCTACAACAGGTATCATCTTGCCTAAATTTATAGCTCCTTTTTCACCAAACTTCGTCAGCAGCCTAAAACCGACCTGCTTATTGATGGCAAAAATGGTTTCTTTAGAAATACTTTTGATCAACTGAGTAGACATTTTGGAACCAATGATAATGCCCGTGCTTTTGAGTATGTCTTTTGCGGCATTTCCAGCAAGGCAGCTATAGACAATGGTTTTTACGCGATCATCTCTTACATCATATCCGCCCATCAGAGCGATGGATGTAATCATGCGGATTTGAACGTAAATGACTGTAGCTATGCTTGCGGGGATTGCTACAGGGAGGGTTATGATTCCCCCAAGGCCAGAGACAAAACCTGTTGTGGCGGATTTGGTATTTTGCCAGCGAATGAGAGAGTTTACTTTTTCAACTAAAGTGTCATCGCCTTTTAGATAGCTTTCGGCCATTTCATAAGCAGAGTCTGTTCCTGGTATGCTTCCATCTAGAGCCTTATCATAGGCCCAGTTCAGAGCCTGCATGATTTTACCTTCGTTTAACGCTTCAGCCATTCTAAGTCCCTATTGAAATTTTGTGAAAACATAGAACTTATCGGAATGGTTAAGTTTATCTTTACAGTTAAGAAGTAAAAAAAACCAATCAGCCGATTGGTTTTGTTAAGTTATTGATTTATAAGATATTAAAATTTATCTGTTAATTAAGTTGTCAAAGATTTGCATCCAGCGCTTAAGTTGCAGTTCCGTATCCCGGATGCCTTCTTGTGAGTTGAAATCACCCTTTTGAGGAAAGAACATTACTCTCCATTCTGGATACTGAACATCGTCCACAGCAATATAAAAACCCGATTCTCTGAAATCATGAGTGCGGTCGAGTTCTTTGTTGATACCAGCCCGTTCTCTCGTAGTAGACAAATTGTATCGCCACTCTTTGATTGCTGAGAACGGATAGGTTTTTTGTTTGTTCTCTTCCTTGAGATGGATAAGTCCTCTTTGTTGGTCGAGCTTCATAAAAGTGGAACCAAATTCATGACTCCACATGCCGTCTTGCTCGCCAAAATGGTCTCTGGTGCTGGCGTTCCACTTCTTAATTCGGAATTTTTTGTAGGCAAACATCAAGAGCATGATGCTTGCGAAAACCCATACGATTGCAAGCTGGACCAAACCCTGAACACCTGAGAAATAGAAAATGACAATCGGAAGTGCAATTGCAATCCATACCCGTTTCATCATAAGGAAGTTGGGCTGTTTTACTTCAGTTGTTGCTGTCATAGGTTCGTCCAAGGTTAGTTTCTCTGAATCGAAGGCGCACGTATGCATCAGCTTATTCTGCTGATAAATCATTGTGCTAGGTGGTTTCGTTTGAAGTTACATTACGGCTAGGAAACAGGGTCTAGCAAATCATTTATACCGATCGATCGCTTTCTTTTGATAGTCAATGTCTATCATGAATAGATAATTGATCAGTAATAACGATCGATCGTTTTTATCTATCAATCTGATTTGAAATGAAAATATTTGTTGTGTTTGGCTTAGGGAATGATTTTAACTATCTGAAAAATAGCCGTTTAAAGAGGTTTAAATTGCGGTTTTCTTGCCGAGTCTTGAGAATTTACCTCAGGAAACTCTGGTGTTTCAGAGTTGCCGGTTCGTATTGCTGTATAGATAACATTACTTTTGAGAGGATTGAGTATCGTTGAACTAACAGCTTTTAATCTGGCAACAAGCTCGTCGAGGTAAGGTATCCATTGCAACCAGCGAGATCGGATATGTTCTCTGGAATTTGCAGTAAGGGGTGTTGGTGTAGCTGTGGGAGGAACTTCAATGGGATTCGAAACGTTTTCATTGTCGGCAATCGATTCAGGAGCAACAGCCTCTATTGGTTGAGTGACGGTGATTCGTTTACTCATGTTTGACCAACTGTATGCCTTACCGAGCTGTGATGCCTTAAAAGCGACTCCCTGATGCTCAAATGAAAAACCGTTCATCTTGCCAGTAGATGCGATGTTTGCTGTCGCTGATATGTTTTGCTTTTGTAATTCATATATGAAGTCTTCGATAGTGATGGTATCGAAGAAGGTCAGGATCGCATCTATAGCTTCCTGTATCACTTTTCTAGAAGGTTTCTCTCCGGTCCTGTCCTGCATCATCTTTTCGTTACGAGTGAGCTTGCTTTGCTTCTTGGGCTGTATAGAAGGAGATGGACCTATCGTTCTGGTGAGCTGATGATCCCGTTCAAGGTCTTGAATGAGTCTGCTGCTAACGAGATTCTCGTTCTTACCCAGGTAAAGTTGGCCATCTACTAAAACGTTTATACGGGAAGCAATGATGTGTATGTGCTGACCAGCTTCATCATTGTGTAGGACATAACAACGAAGGTGAGTGTCACAGAAGCCCATTCTCTTCATGTAGTCGTCAGCGATGTTCTTCCATTGTTGATTTGTGAGTGATTCACCGACTGGGAGACGAAGGGAGTTATGCCAAACTGGTTTAGTAACATCTCCTCTTAGCTTTTGAGTCTGAGATAGCTCTGTCGTCAGCTCGTCTATTGTGATGCCCACAAGATTGCCACCAATCACCAACGGTGCAGTTTTATGGTGGGGAGCAGGGGCAAGAGCATACGAGATAACTCCACGGAAATTCTTACCTCTTTTTATTTTGTTCATACCCTTCATCTACATTGGTCACTTGTCGAATGTCAGCAGAGCATCTCTTACATGCGACAGCTTCACCTTCAGAGCAGTTACTTCCTGTGAGAGTGGCTGAGCCTCTTCGCCTCTGCGAAGCAGGAACGACGTAAGATCATTCAGTTTCTGTAGGGAACCAGTAAGCTCCTGCCAGGCTTCTTTGTTGATTTCGGGAACGGAAGGGGGAAGTTGCTTGAGAGCTGAAGATCTCAGCCAACAGCTTTTGCTGAGCTGGCCTCTGGACTGGTTTACTTTGCTCAACTCGACTTCGTTTAATCTGACAGTTACTGAGTGTTTGCGAAGACGATTAGGGGGTGATTTTTTAACGGCAGGCTCATTGGAAAATGTAGAAGGAAACTCATCGTCGAACATAATATTGTTTTTTTTCATATCAACTCCTTTTGATATTTTTATTAATAGCATATCCATATGCTAACTATAATAAATACCATAAAGATCAATTGCGTCAATGGGTTGGGATTGGTGTTTTTTTTGCTTTGACTTTCTTTTTCAACCGAAGGGAGGAAAAAGCAAGGCAACTGAGCATCGCTCAGTTAGCCCTTGCTTGTTTAATTAACTTGACTAATTAAAAGAGCGTGATATTAAAGTCATAATTAATTAAAGAGGAGGTTTTAATGCAAATAAATAATGCTAGTCGTGATGCCGATAATTGGATGTCTGTTGGGGTGGTTTTGACTGCAACTAAAATTCTGGTCAGTTTTCCAAATCATAGGGTTTGTGCAAAATATAAAGTTTCGATAGAAGGCTTAGATGGAATGAAAAGAGATTATTTATTTTATCCAGACGATAAGGTCGTGGATTTTATAGGTAAAAAGATAACCTATGTGTATAAAAGATTTGATGACGAGAGTATTTGCGACATCCTGCATATCTATAATTAATTACCAAGTTTATCTTCCTTGTTTTCTTTCCCGTTTGAAAGTACACCTCTTTTGGTAATGTTAATATTAAGTAAGAACTTTTGAAGCTCAAGGAGGATTAAACTATGTAATTCATTTTTAATTTTATCGTTAGGAATGATTTCCAAGTCTGGGGTGGTTGTTAAATTAATTACCGGATTTTCAGGGGGAGCTTTTTTATTTATCTGAGTTTGAGATTTTTTGTTTTGTTTCTCACATTCCAAGGCAGCAGAACCATAACTTAAATGAAAATTTGGTAAACAACTATCTGAAGAAGTATCTACTATCACAAATATACTTTCCTTTTGATTAAAGTTCTTCGACGAATTATCTATGATCGCTATGATTCTGAATGGTCCGGTAATATTCATTATGAATCCTTGATTTAAATGTTTTTTAACAGGGGCAGACTATTTTAGAGAGGAATGATTGTATATACCTCCAGTCTTGAAAACAATAATGTTCGATAAATCGCTCGCTATCTACTAGTCCTAAAGCAAAATCATCATATTTGCACAGAGAAAATTAACCTGCTTTGCTTGAGCATTAAGGGCAACTTTTGAACACCTCGCCATTTTTCTCAATAACCACAGAATCATCGAGGGACTGCTGACATGTGGGACATATATCTTCCGCTGGTTTCTCAGACATTAAATTGACTCCCTATCATTACTCGTTAAATCAATGGCTTAGGAGACAAGTAGTATTGGTTGAAATTTAATCAAATCATAAATTCACTTAATCATATTGGCATGCATCATAAAAATTTTCAAAACAAATTTACATTCTCAAACATCATGATTAATATTGCAGCATAAGAATATTCTGTAAATAATAAAAAATAAATCCTTTTAAAACATATGGTTAATGATGGTTGCTGTTTTTGGCCATGTCTTCCGAAGTTTAATACTTTCTTTGAAAGGTAACTAAAATTTTGGGATTTCTTCTTTGATACTTTCTGGGTGGTAATGTTATGCAAAAAAACATATCAAAAACAATGTATTCTGAATGGGTGCTTCGAAACAGCCTCTACTGGATGAGTGCTGTCGCCCGCTGGAAGCTTGAAGAAGACGACGAGCACTGGCTCGTTTCGTTCGACACTTTCAATTACGAGGTTGAATTCGAGTTCGAACGACTGCTGAATGATTACAAGCTCAGGGAGAAGCTTCAGGCTCATACTGGTCAGGTTAGGGCTTCTATCATCGACAATGTTCTGAGGAGCATCGATTCGAGACTCTCTCAATGAATACGATGCCATTCAACTTTGACCGCCTTAGCAATGGCAAAGTCTTCATCAGCAACCTTGCTGGCTTTCACAGCTTTGTCGATAACGAAGAACTCACCCTCCTTGCCAATAACATTTTTCCTCCAGAACAAACCATCTCACGCCAACTTGAAAGCAGATTGTTCATTTCAGACGATGTTACTCAGGCAGTTTCAAAAGCCTCTCTGAGTTCTGCCTTCGCTAAGCGACTTATGAACGAACTGGCCGTAAGACCAATTTTCATGATTGTGCCTACTCTCAGGTGCGATCACACCTGTAAGTATTGCCAGGTCAGCAGAGCATCGATTACTGCTGATGGTTATGACCTCAATCCAGAACTGATACCGCAAATCGTCAGCACTATTAAGAAGCTGGGCGTTCCACCTTACAAGATTGAAGTGCAGGGCGGAGAACCGCTTCTCAGATTCGATCTCGTCCAGGCAATTTATGATGAGTGCGAAAGTTCGTTAGGTAGCGATGCTTTCGAAATGGTTATTGCTACGAGTCTTTCAATACTCGATGAAAGCATCCTCTCTTGGGTTAAAGAACGGAATATCACTTTTTCTGTCTCTCTTGATGGTAATGAAGCCGTCCACAATAAAAACCGTATCCTCACCGACTCTCAGGCTCACAACAGAGCCGTGACAGGCATTCAGAAAATCACAGAAGAATTGGGAGCAAATCGGG
>Ga0256409_1000843_pt1 | contig 13432 bp, 10 predicted proteins | sample PhySR1_FD_185981 | JGI IMG/M metagenome (GOLD analysis project Ga0256409, IMG submission 185981) | Leaf surface microbial communities from sunflower plants in UC Gill Tract Community Farm, Albany, California, United States - DLSL S.R1 | ecosystem: Host-associated > Plants > Phyllosphere >...
CCCGATTTGCTCCCAATTCTTCTGTGATTTTCTGAATGCCTGTCACGGCTCTGTTGTGAGCCTGAGAGTCGGTGAGGATACGGTTTTTATTGTGGACGGCTTCATTACCATCAAGAGAGACAGAAAATGTGATATTCCGTTCTTTAACCCAAGAGAGGATGCTTTTATCGAGTATTGAGAGGCTCGTAGCAACAACCATTTCGAAAGCATCATTACCTAATGAACTCACACACTCTTCATAAATTGACTGGACGAGATCGAACCTAAGAAGCGGTTCTCCGCCCTGCACTTCAATCTTGTAAGGTGGAGTGCCCAGCTTCTTAATCGTGCTGACGATTTGCGGTATCAATTCTGGGTTCAGGTCGTAACCATCAGCGGTGACCGATGCTCTGCTGACCTGGCAATACTTGCATGTGTGATCGCACCTGAGAGTCGGCACAATCATGAAGATAGGTCTTACGGCCAGCTCGTTCATCAGTCGTTTGGCAAATGCAGAACTTAGGGAGGCTTTTGAAACTGTCCGCGTAGCTTCGTCTGAAATGAACAATCTGCTTTCAAGTAGTCGGGAAGTTGTTTGTTCTGGAGGGAAATTGTTATCGGCAAGAAGATGTAGCTCTTCGTCATCGACGAAGCTGTGAAAGCCAGCAAGGTTGCTGATGAATACTTTGCCATTGCTTAGGCGGTCAAAGTTGAATGGCATCGTATTCATTCGGCAAATCTCGAATCGATGCTCCTCAGAACATTGTCAATGATAGAAGTCCTGACCTGGATAGTGTGTGCTTGAAGCTTCTCCCTGAGCTTGTAATCATTCAGCAGTCGTTCGAACTCGAACTCAACCTCGTCGTTCCAAACTTCGAACGAGATGAGCCAATGCTGGTCGTCTTCATCCAGCTTCCAGCAGGTGACAGAACTCATCCAGTAAAGGCTATTCCTTAACACCCATTCAGAATGCATTGTTTTTGATATGTTTTTTTGCATAACATTACCATCCAGAAAGTATCAAAGAGGGAATCTAAAAATTTTAGTTACCTTTTAAAGAAGGCAATGAATCTCAAAAAAATGACCATAAACAGCAATATTCAACAACCATCTGTTTTTACTGTATTTTATTTTTTAAGTTACAGAAAATTCTTATTCTGCAATAATAATCATCATGTTTTAAAATGTAAATTTCTTTTGAGAAGTTTCATGTCACATGCCAATATGATTACATTGATTTATGATTTGATTAAATTCCGCTCGATATGAGTCGTTGACTAAGCTATTGATTATAAATGCAATGATGAAGAATCAATCTAATATCTTAGAAACCAGCGGAAGATTTATGCTCTACATGTCAACAGTACCTAAATGAATCTGTGAAAATTGAAAAAGATGGCGAGGTGTTCAAAAGTTGCTTTCATGCTCAGGCAAAGCAGAAACTTATGTTTTCTATGAACATGATGATTTTGGTATGCGAAATAAGGTTGATTGTCGATTCATCGTCCAGTCATGGTGTCAAGGATGTAGATTACAAGACGGTATGAAACTAAATTAGCTTTCAAATGTTAGTCATTTTTTAATAGGTATTTTTTATTGAACACTCCAGTAAAATCCATAGTGATAAAAAAGATGTTTGCCCACCCTTAAAAACATTGAACCCCCATAAAATATTTCTTATTGTAGATAAAAAATCTATTTTTTTTTGAATCTATTTCAGAATTAAAACTTCTAGATAATCCTTTGTTCTGCATGTGATTTTTTTCATTTCAATCTGTGACCTGCCCTCAGTCGCAAGCATTTTATGCTGGAATTTATCATAAAACATCTTTTAATTCATTAGAACGTATTGATCGAAGTCAAAATATTCTTTTCAAACTATATTATTTACTTTGGTAATACACAAAAGTATCATCGCATAATATGTTTATAATTAACGAATTGTGGAAATAAATATGAAAGTTGTTGAGAAAATGCTTTTAAGTACTTTTTATAAGAGCATAAAATCAATGATTCGTCGATCCTATAAGAAAGGATTCAGGCATGGTAAGTACAACGGTTATTCAGAAGGCTATCAGAACGGGACACTTAAATACGTCATCAAAAACGAACTTGACGATGTTGTTATGTCACCAATTGACAATTCAATCTATGGACCAGAACTAATTGGTGCTGAGGGAAAATTTAAAAAATTAATGTTCGAGAAAGTTAAAATTGCAACTGATGCTAGAATAATAAGCGCCCCGTCAAATTCACAATGGGATATGATTTTTTCAGATCATCCCGCTACGTGCGTTGTTGCTGGAGCTGGTTCAGGAAAATCAACGACATTAGTTCTTCGTTTAGTTTTCATGCACTTTTATCTGGGCATTCCACTTAGTAAAATAACTGTAATTTCTTTCACTAAGAAATCATGTGAAGAACTAACGGAAAAAGTTATAAAAGTTTTTCAATTCTGGGACAAAAAAATTGACACAGAAAAATTAGCTTCTATCGTAAATACTTTTCATTCGCTAATTTATAGATTCTCTATAAGCTCTATGCCAGGTTTAAATGTATTTGACTTCCTTGGTAAAAAACTGGATGAAGATGAAACAGCCTTAGAGCTTCCACTAGGAAGAAAGAGTGAAGCGCAAGCTGAAATCTTAAGAAGCGTATACACTAACTTATACTCCAAAAATGTAAATTTCAAAAAATCCATAGATAGTCTTCTTAATTTATCCATAACGGCCTCTGCAAAAATTGATAAAAATGAAGATAGAGATTGGCTTATAAATTATGCCGCCGAAAGAGACCTTGTATTAGTAAAAAAACTCAACGAACTTTGGCAAAAAAAAGGCAAATGGCCGATCAAAGGCATTATACCTGAACCTATGCAATGCTTTAGTGTCAATGGAAGATGTTTTTATTCTAATGGATATATTGAGCATAATAAAATGCCCGTTTTCTTATCTGGTAAGATTGGAAATGAAAAGCTATATGACGATAAAGAATTACTCGATGATACCGAAACAGATCAGAAAAAAATAATATTATTGTGTAAAGCCATGTTTTTTAAAAATAAAATAACCTCAGGTTACAACACAAAAATTTCAATATTTATTAATAGTGAATCTAAGATAAACTCCGTAACAAACTTTCTAAAAACTTTTGAAACGGGTGAGGCACCAAGTAATTTCTCTGTAAAACTTAATGGTGAGATTTCAGACTCTAACATTCTTGAACTTTTATACGATCAAGGTTCTTTTATTGAAAGTTTGGGGAAAGAGGTAGTCCCGACAATATCTAAAATACAACTTAGAGAAAAAGGTGTTGAACACTACTTCTCTAATGCCTTGGGGATTTTTTGGCCAGCATTTGAAGATGAACTCTATAAAAACAACATTATAACTTTTAACAGAATGTTTATGATTTTTTCAAATGAGTCGGTATTAAAACAGCGCAGGAATTTATTTGCTAATAAATACCTGAGATTTGAGAATCTTTTGGTAGATGAGTTTCAAGATATTTCTCCACAAATTGCTTACTGGCTTAAATCAGTACAGAGAGAAAATGCAATTTTAGCCAGAAAACCAACTATAATGGCTATTGGTGATGATTGGCAGTCAATTTATTCATGGAGGGGGAGTTCGCCAGACATATTCATGAACTTCTCGGGTTTCTTCCCAGTTCATAGTAAATTAAAAAATCACCACACTGTCATGATGATGGAAAACTATCGTTCTGATTCGAAAATTTTAACCGATGCTGAAAAAATGATGGAGCTTGTTAAAGGTAAGATAAAAAAAGTATCTTTACCACGCAGAATAGGTGATGGTGATGAGCATGGGGTTATGTGCTATGAGTATGATGACAAAAATCAAGAATTATGGAAAAAAAATGCAATAGAGTTAATTCACCGTCAAGTAACTTTAGTTAAAGCACAAACGAAAAAGGATAAGACTCATGTTATCGTCTTAAGTAGAACTAATAAAACTTTAGATATGATAAAAGACCTATATATTAAAAAATATAATGACGAAAATGGGATTAGCTTTTTAACTGTTCACAAAGCAAAAGGCTTGCAAGGTGAGGTGTGCGTAATTTTTGATGACAGCAAAGCTCTTACTGGTCATGTTTTTAGAAATGAGGTTTATCGACAAATACCTTATTTTAAGCATAGCTACGACCAAGTGATGACTGATGAGTCATATCGTTTAGCATATGTTGCAATAACACGAGGAATCAAAAGAGTTTTCTGGTTCGCGCCGAAAGGAAGTGATGGTGCATTTTCTCAATTTAAATAAAATTGAACTGGAGGGGACCTCCCCCTTCTTTTAAAGTTTATGAATTTAATCTATTAAGGCCAATTTTTAGTTAATTGACCTCAGTGTAATATTAGATCAAAAACCTTTTGGATTCTTACCATTATCGTTTGCTGAAGCTATTGCTTTAGGAATTCTTCCTTAACCTGTACAGTTTTCACATCGCCATTTTTATCTATAAATTTTTTTTAGTAAGACCAGAACTGCGGGGAGTTGTTTGTTTAATTAAAGTTGTTTTATTATTCATTAACTCACGAGGATTGATTCAGCCAGCCAGTAGCTGTTCTCGCCAATTAATTTCAAACAAACCTAACTTTTGTTATGAAAATCCTGCAATATAATATTTTTCATATAACTATATAACTCTAATCATAACACTATCTTTTTTAAAAAATTGACTATGCAATGCATTGTGATATACTCAATATACACAAAATACATGACATACACGAGGTCTTTATGGTCGATAAAACTAAAATATTGAAAACAAATGACAATATTGAAAAACCATTCATTATTGATTCATCTAACGTTAACTATTTTTTGAAAAAAGATGACCAGAGCTATCTGGTCATACCTCTTGACAGAGAGTGGGAGGCGTTAACAAAACGAAATATATTCGAAGAAGGATTTAATAATAAAAAACTCAAAGAATTTGAAAAGGAACTTTTGTCTACAATTGCGAAAGTTGGTATGCGCGCTCTTGTAGATAGCATCATAGATACTACAGAAAATAAAAGTGACAATAATAAAACTCATTCTTTATATGCCAATTTTTATGATGGTTTAGAAGATCTTAAAGTTGAGAATGATTTAAAATTAGAAAATATGAAAGAGTTTATTCTTGAAGATTCTGAATGGCTTGACTCATCTCAACTTTCTAAAAACGCATCACTTAAAAATAAAAACTCAAGTGCTGGACCCAATAATTGGAAAAGTAGGAAAAAAATATTTGCAATACATCACGAAAATAAAAACCTATATCCGAAATATTGTTTAGATACTGGGTTCCATCCTTTAAAGATAGTCAAAGATATTTTAGAAGTCTTTGGTGATTCTTACTCTGGATGGTATTTGGCTTACTGGTTTGGATTACCCAATAGCTTTCTGAGCGGTGAAAAGCCGAAGGATGTTTTAAATTATGACAATTATGAGAGGCTAGTTAAAGCTGCAATTGCTGCTAAGGATGCCCTGAAGCATGGATAAAAATTCGGATCTTTTAAAAGTGCCGGACGGAGAAATTAAAATTAATAGTTTCACTATTGTTACCGGCACTAAACTATTTAGAGTTCACCCCTCTAATTACAAAGGAAATGTTTTTAACCCTTCTAATCTCGGTAATGCCCGCTTCAGCCCTATAAAAAAATTAGGCACAGATAAAATAATACCAACTATTTATGCCGGATTTGATTCTAATGTAGCTTTAAGCGAAACAATATTTCGCGATTTGGACATTACTAAAAAAGAAATTAAAATTTACATCGATGATTATAAAGATTCCAATCATACTGAATTAGAAACCTGCAAAGATTTAAACTTAGCAACTCTAGACTTAACATCTCTTGTTAAAATGAGAGTCAGCAGGCAACTTATTCAGTGCTCCCCTGAGTTTTATGAAATTACGAGAACATGGGCTGAGCATATGCATAATCAGCATCCTAACTTAATGGGCCTAGTGTGGCCTTCCAGACAGCATCCAGGAAATGCAATAATTCTTTTTGGTGATAGACTGGAATCCAATAGCTTGAAATTGATAAACACAAATTCAGTTATGGAATTCAAATATCGAAAAATGATCGCAGAACTCGCGCAAAAACTTGATGTTGTAATTGACTCTAAGGATAACCTTAAGAGTAGTTGAATGTTAATATAAATTTTGATGTAGTTTTCATTTGCTATATATCATAAAGTAAGCAAGGGCTAACTGAGCGATGCTCAGTTGCCTTGCTTTTTCCGCCCTTCGGTTGAAAAAGAAAGATCAAAGCCACCCCAAAATAAAACCCCAACCCATTGACGCGATTGATCTTTATGGTATTTATTATAGATAGCATATGGATTTGCTATTTATCAAAAATATCAAAAGGAGTTGATATGAAAAAACACAATATTATTTTTGACGATGAGTTCCCTTCTACATTTTTCAATGATCCTGTCGTTAAAAAATTACCCCCTAATCGTCTTCGCAAACACTCAGTAACAGTCAGATTAAACGAAGTCGAGCTGAGCAAAGTAAACCAGTTCAGAGGCCAGCTCAGCAAAAGCTGTTGGCTGAGATCTTCAGCTCTCAAGCAACTTCCCCCTTCTGTTCCCGAAATCAACAAAGAAGCCTGGCAGGAGCTTACTGGTTCCCTACAGAAACTGAATGATCTTACTTCGTTCCTGCTTCGCAGAGGCGAAGATGCTCAGCCACTATCGCATGAAGTAAGCGCTTTGAAATTGAAACTGTCGCATGTAAGAGATGCTCTGCTGAGACTTGAAAAGTGATCATCCAAGATGAAGGGTATGAATAAAATAAAGAGGGGTAAAAACTTTCGAGGAGTCATCTCGTATGCGCTAGCCCCTGCTCCTCACCATATGACTACACCAATGGTGATTGGTGGCAATCTTGTGGGCATAACTATAGACGAGCTGACCGCCGAGTTCGCAAAGACTCAGAAGCTGAGAGAGGATGTTACGAAACCTGTTTGGCATAACTCCCTTCGTCTCCCTGTCGGTGAATCACTCACTAAAGAGCAATGGAGGCTCATTGCTGACGACTACATGAAGCGAATGGGCTTCTGTGAAACTCACCTCCGTTGTTATGTCCTACACAATGATGAAGCTGGTCAGCACATACACATCATTGCTTCCCGTATAAACGTTTTAGTAAATGGCCAACTTTACCTGGGTAAGAACGAGAATCTCGTTAGCACCAGAATCATTCAAGACCTTGAACGGAATCATCAGCTCACCAGAACGATAGGTCCTTCTCCTACTATACAGCCCAAGAAGCAAAGCAAGTTCACTCGTAACGAAAAGATGATGCAGGACAGGACCGGAGAGAAACCTTCTAGAAAAGTAATACAGGAAGCTGTAGATGCGATCCTTACTTTCTTCGATACCGTCACTATCGAAGACTTCATATATGAATTACAAAAGCAAAACATTTCAGCAACAGCAAACATCGCATCTACTGGCAAGATGAACGGTTTCTCGTTTGAGCATCAGGGAGTCGCTTTTAAGGCATCACAGCTCGGTAAGGCATACAGTTGGTCAAATATGAGTAAGCGAATCACCGTGATTCAACCAATAGAGGCTGTTGCTCATGAATCGGTTGCCGACAAAGAAAACGTTTCGAATCCCATTGAAGTTCATCCCATAGCTACACCCCTTACGGCAAATTCCAGAGAACATATCCGGTCTCGCTGGTTACAATGGATACCTTACCTTGAGGAGCTTGTTGCCAGTTTAAGAGCTGTTGGCTCAACGATTCTCAACCCTCTCAAAAGAAATGTCATCTTTGCCGTAATACGAACCACGAACTCTGAAGCACCAGAGAATTCTGAGGTAAATTTTGAAAATTCAGCGTTAAAAAACGTTTTCAAACGACTTTAAAGAGCTAGTTTTCAGTGAGTTAAAACCACTCACTAAGTAAAACACCATAAATATTTTCATTCTTTTTCAAATCGATAGGTAAAAACGATCGATCGTTATTACTGATCAATAAAATATACATGATAGACATAAACTATCAAAAGAAAGCGATCGATCGGTACAAATGATTTGCTAGACCCCATTTCCAAGCCGTAATGTAACTTCAAACAGCAACACATAGCACACTGATTTATCAGCAGAATAAGCTGATGCATACGTGCGCCTTTGATTCAGTGAAACTAACCTTGGAAGAACTTATGACAGCAACAACTGAAGTAAAACAGCCCAACTTCCTCATGATGAAACGGGTGTGGATTGCTATTGCACTTCCGATTGTCATTTTCTATTTCTCTGGAATTCAGGGTTTGGTCCAGCTTGCAATCGTATGGGTTTTTGCAAGCATCATGCTCTTGATGTTTGCTTATAAAAAATTCCGCATTAAGAAGTGGAATGCCAGCACCAGAGACCATTTTGGCGAGCAAGACGGTATGTGGAGTCATGAATTTGGTTCCACTTTTATGAAGCTCGACCAGCAAAGAGGACTTATTCATCTCAAGGAAGAGAACAAACAAAAAACCTATCCGTTCTCAGCAATCAAAGAGTGGCGATACAATTTGTCTACTACGAGAGAGCGGGCTGGCATCAACAAAGAACTCGACCGCACTCATGATTTCAGGGAGTCAGGTTTTTACATTGCTGTAGATGATGTGCAAAACCCGGAGTGGCGAATTATGTTTTTCCCACAGAAAGGCGACTTCAACTCACAAGAAGGTATCCGGGATACGGAGCTGCAACTTAAGCGCTGGATGCATATTTTTTAAACGATCATTAAGTAAATAAAAAATTATTCAAAATTTCAATTAAAACTTAAAGCCAGCTATCCAACTGGCTTTTTTAATAGAATGAAGTCCTACAACATAGTGATCTATGGAATAAATTATAAAATAAGAAACCAGTCCAAGAAAATTTATTAAAAACAACTTCATAAAAACTAACATCAATTATTAACATAAATTATATCCGCATAACTTTGCATACTACCTAATTCAAAAGTGATAGGCTCCAAAATTAGCTTAGGTGTAGGTGGCACCCAAATTGTTCTTACTTCATTCTGATATGAATATCGAAAGTGTTTAGAAAGGAATAATTCAATATCGTTCTCGTTACATAAAAGTGGATCTATATACTTTACAGGGGATGCAAACCCATGAAAATCAGGTAAAATTTTTGAAACTGCCCTCATCATTTTTTGAAATAATACTCTTGGCTTATGAATTATGATACAAGCATTTTCTTCAAAATCATCATACTCCCTATAAGTATATCTATACGAAAAGCAATGAACGTAATAGTTTGTTTTAGACTTGAGGCAAAAATTTACGGTCCCATATGTGGGTATAATCTCTCCATCATAATTTTTAATAACAAGGCTGTCAGACCTTTTACTGTAAGAAAATGACAGTTCATCATCTCGAATGGCCCGATTTAAGGAAGAATCATTATAAAGGGATGCAGGGGCAATTCTTATTTTGCCATATTTAAACATGGGGTCGAGATATTTTTTAAACCAAATTTGTATAAAGATCCATCTTTATGTCACTTAACTTTGTCTATAGCTATTTTAGAAGGAGGTATATCAGGATAAGTTGAAGTAACTATCGGAGCATCCTTCATGAAACCATCTTTAAATCCGTTTGGATAAGGTCCATATCTCAATACAAACTCTTCAAGCAAATGGGTCCATTTGTCTATCCAAAACATGCCTCCTTTATCAAGACTATGAAGTCCTAATTGTCCCTTCGGAGTAAGAATAGCCATATTAAGAAAAATATCTTTTGCTCGAATTCTTAGTTCCACATCTGATAAAAACTCAAGGTATCTATGTGAACGATACTCGGCCCTACAAAATTCATGTCTTTTCATAAACGTCCTCAAACTCGACTATCAATTAAAAGAATAACTCTACTTAAGATTATATTAATTGTGAACTTTGAGGTCATAAAGAGCAAGTAATCTTCTATAGTTACTACTTTTTTTATCATAGTAAGCCATTAAATAATCTTTAAGACTAGATAATTTAATGTTCCCTTGATAAGAATTATAAAATATAACATTATTTATCTTATTTTGACTTTTACCATAATTTTGATATATATCTTCAATGGAATAAGCTTCAATTTTATGATTTTCAGGTAATCGACGATATGCTGACTGTAAGTTTCTTAACTGATTAACTTTATATTTACCCATATTAATCATGCCCGGGCAAATTTTATCAAACCCGTAAGCAGGTATGTGCGTTCGTGACGATATTACTTGTTTATCTAATAATTCGACAAGCTCTTTATTGCTTTCATCAATGATATCAAAATAGTTTTCCATCATTTCACTCAATGTTTGGAAATGATATTTTATAATTTTGACAGAACCAACTGCTAATACCAACTCATCGTTAGATAAAGAGTCTAAGTCTCCGACCAACTTCACCTTGATATCACCACCCTCTTTTATTTTTCTAAAAACATCCTCCACCCTCCTTATATCCATTACAGAAACAGGTAACTTAAGTTCACCAATTGCTCTGTAAATAGATGAAAAATCATCCGTGATCACTTTGTTTATTTTAATAATCCCTATACCTTCGATGTCAATATCATGAGTGATAACATCAGTTGCATTGATATTTTCATACCGTTCAATAAGTAGAAAGTTTTTCCTAATTTCATCTGCTACATCAGTCTCCTTAGGAATATAAGAAAAGATTGTTCTCAAGACATTTTTTATATTTGAATCACTAATACTATATCCAATAAAAATAATTGGGTTATGAATGAATAGAGATAACAACTGCGCACGTATTAACTCATTTTTAGTATTAAACTTATCATAATCATTTTTAGTTATTATAATGCTGGACGGCTTAGAAATGCATCCATGTATCTTATATACTGACCCATATGGGTTACTCAGAAGAAGTTCATTGCCTATGACCGTTCTAAATCCAAGTGTGCCTTCAATAAAATGATCGTAATTAGTAGTAATAACAGAGGCAATATTTTTACTTGCATTACTTAAAAGAGCAATCTCATCATTTACAAACTTAGTATTTTTTATATTTACTAACTTTGAAATGAACAGTTTAAACCTTGTGATTTCATAGTCTTCACCCGCCAATTCAAAATACTCATCATTTAGATCTTTAAACTTTCCATTCCTGTCCTTAATTAAAGTTTCTTCGAAAATCATTTCGAGTTCGCCTGCAACTGAAGAATAGTCTACACCATAATCACGGTGATTATGCTTCCTGCGCAAGTCTATAAATATTTCATTATTTCCAGTCAGCTCTACGTTGATTTTTTCAAGTAAAGATGGCCAACTGTAGGCGCCTTCAAGATATCTCATGCTAAATCCCGCACCCACGAAAAGAATGGGGTGATTTTTATAGTTTGAAAAAAACTGGGAAATATCCATATATATCACCTGATACGGTATATAAAATTCTAAAAACTAAGGAACTAAACCTATTAGTCCTTTAGTGCCTATGCTATCCTAGCATAGAATAAAATATATAATGAGTTCTATGTCAACATTTTTAAAACCAAACTTACATAGTTAGTCATCAAAAATCACCTTCCCGATACTCAGAAAAGCTCAACCACTCTGCTGTGATGATATAGATTACAGTGAAAACTCATAGCTGTTAATTTAATTGGTTTTAGGTGGTAGCCAGTTATTAAATCACAGCTTTGCACTTTTCACTAAATATCTATATAGTTTTCGAACTCTCAATACTACTAAAGTCAATATCCAAATTATCCACTATGTATTAGATCAATAATGGAGTAATCATTACATCTATTGCAATTGACTTTTGCATTTCCTGAAAGTTATTTGAACGCAGTTTAAATCAACCTTAGAAATTCCAACCTCACATTAACACGCATAAAACCAAAAACCTTCATATAATACTTTCATATTAATATATAAAACAAAATTCAAAGTTAATTTGGTTTTTCGCATTTGAGTGTTAAACTATAAAAAGAAAGATAAGCACCAGATTTATAAATCTCTGTCCCTCCCAATGATAGGTTATAAAATGAACATTGATGAACACAATAACAAAATAATAAAAGAAACACTTAACGATGTTGTTAAAGCCTTAAACCAAATAGGCGAAAGATTTTATTCATTACCAAACCATTATTTTCTTGATGGGGAGATAAAAAAAACCGAATCTTTTAAAGAGCTTGAATTGAGATTCATGAATGAATTTTCAACACGTTTTTCCAATCTCATCCAAAATGAAACCTCTTATCAGAGACTTGAATATGACTTTGAAATACCAAAGAAATTCATGTGGTCTGGTCAGGAGAACTTAGAAATTCGTAAGACTTTCATTGAGCTAAGTGAAAACCCGAAGAAAGAAGTTGACATGCTTAGTTATTTCACTACTTACCCTGATTTCTTAGTTCATGCAGGACAGGATAACACTAATGAAGAAAATCAAAAGCTAATAATTGAAGCAAAAGTAAACCAAAACACCCGAAAAGGAGAAATATTTAAAGATATTTTTCACACTTTTATTTATTCGAACGAATATAATTTCCAATGCAGCATTATGCTGTTGGTTCATTTTGATGAAGAAAAGTGGGTAAATCTATTAAATGAATATGTCAGTAAAGGATATTACACAGGAAAAAAAGAAAACTTAAAGAAAATATTTGTAGTTTTCAAGAAAACATATGATGCTATAGAAAATATTTTTTCTCTATATGAACTACTCGAAACTCCCCTCTGTCCTGAATGCAACCAATCTATGAAAATACGCACGGCCAAAAAAGGAAATAATGTTGGCAGTGTTTTCTGGGGTTGCTCTAATTTCCCTAAATGCAAAGCCACTAAAAAATACATTCAATAAATGTTGCATAAGTATATTTACCTTATTAAATGGCTTTAATAAGACATTTCATCATAAAAAACATTTGAATATCTTATTTTAAATTGCGTGATTGTGGTGTAATTTGATGAAGTGAGGATTTACACCAACAATAAGGGGTTGTTATGGACAACTACTGAGACAGAAACAGACAATCAAACTACTTTCTAAGTATGGCAAGTCTTGAGGCTAACCACTTAGTCAATGTTGCCACATCCCTCTCGCAGCTCCATCTCAAGGATGCGCTTGTCCGTGTAAGGTTTCAGGATGAAATAAGGGAGTTCACCCGCTTACAGATCCAGACAATCCACCATTCTACCTCGGATGATAAGTGTCAGGAGTGTATCCAAAATCTTAAGCAAGAAGCCCAAAACCTAAAGATTCAGTACAGGATGCTCAGAACAGGAGAAGCCGTAGTTTCGTCTTCAGTGAAGTTTTACCATGACCATGAAATGAATCGCCACGGATAATCTAGACACTTCCGAGCCGTTGATAATACTGGTTTTCATATTCTGTCGGTGGCATCTGATCGCTAGAACCATGCCGACGCTTACTGTTATAAAACATTTCGATGTAATCA
>Ga0256409_1000848_pt1 | contig 13400 bp, 11 predicted proteins | sample PhySR1_FD_185981 | JGI IMG/M metagenome (GOLD analysis project Ga0256409, IMG submission 185981) | Leaf surface microbial communities from sunflower plants in UC Gill Tract Community Farm, Albany, California, United States - DLSL S.R1 | ecosystem: Host-associated > Plants > Phyllosphere >...
CGTGGTGATCGCGGGCGACGTGCGCGATCCGGCGTTCTGCAACAAGGCCGTCAAGCAGGTCGTCAAGGCCTTCGGCGGTGTCGACATCCTGGTCAACAACGCGGCCTTCCAGCTGCATTGCGATCGCCTGGAAGACCTCGAGGACGAGCACCTGCAGGAAACCCTGCAGACCAACATCGGCGGCTACATCCAGATGGCGCGCGCGGTGCTGCCACACTTGGGCGAAGGCGCGAGCATCATCAACACCGGCTCGGAGACCGGCCTGTTCGGCAGCAAATCGCTGGTGGACTACTCGGCCACCAAGGGCGCCATCCATGCCTTCACCAAGGCGCTGGCCAGCCAGCTGCTGCCACGTGGCATCCGGGTCAACGCGGTCGCCCCGGGCCCGGTCTGGACCCCGCTCAATCCGGCCGACAAGAAGGCGCCGGATGTAGCCGAGTTCGGCCAGGACAGCGACATGGGCCGTCCGGCGCAGCCGGAAGAGCTGTCGCCGGCCTACGTCTTCCTCGCCTCGCCGATCACCGCCAGCTACATCAGCGGCGTGATCCTGCCGGTGATGGGCGGGCCGCGCGGCTGATCGCCGGCGCGGGCGCGTCCACGCCGTAGAACGCGGCGATCCGTGGAATGAAGGTCTGCGGGTTGGCCCCGACCAGGTTGGTCAGCACCACGATGGCCAGCCCCTGGTCGGGGTAGACGATGAAGGCCGAGCGTGCCCCGCCCATGCCGGCCACCTGGCGCTGCGGTGCACGTTGCAGCACCGCCCAGCCGGCCCCCCATGCGCCGTCGCTGCCGTCATCGAGCCGTTCCGGGGTCCACATCCGGCGGGTGCCGGCGGCGTTGACCAAGCGGTTGCCGGTCAACGCGACCAGCCACTGCGCGACGTCGTCGCCAGTGGTCAGCATGCCGCCGCCAGCCCACAGCCCGGGGGGCATGTCGTAGAACCAGTGCGAGAGCCGTGGCGCGGCGTCCGGCGCATCGGTGCGGCGCGGGAACCAGCTGTAGATCGTGGCGCTGTTGGCGATCAGGTCGTAGCTGTCGCCGAACGTGGATGACGGCATCCCGGCCAGATCGAACTGGCGCGTGGCTACGTAGCGGTCGTACGGCATCGCGGACTGTGCGGCGATGATTCGTGCCAGCAGCACGTAGTTGGTCTGGTTGTACGTGAAGCGGGTGCCGGGCGCAGCGTCTACCGGGCGTTGCGTCACGGCGGTCCAGGCGGCCGCCTCGGTCCCGCCGCCGAGCAGGCCCTGTGCATCCAGAATGTCCGGCAGTCCTGAGGTATGTGCCAGCAACTGGCGCACCCGCACCCCGCGCCACGCGTCGGGCAGGTCGGCGAGATAGGCCGAGATCGGCGCATCCAGGTTCACCTTGCCTGCTTCGGCCAGCTGCATCATCGCCACCGCGGTGAATGACTTCGTCGCCGAGTTGAGCGGAAAACGCGTGGCGCGCGTGGTCGGCAGCTTGTTCTCGACATTGGCCAGTCCGTGGCTTTCGGACAGCACCACTTTCCCGTCCTGGACCACGGCGATCTGCAGCCCGGGAATACGCAGCGCATCCATGGTCTGGCCGATGAACTGCCGGGTCTGCTGGTTGGCGGTGTCCACGTTGCCGGCTTGGGCGTGCACGGCCAGCGGGAACAACAGGGCGACGATCATGATCACGCGACGGGTGGAACGCATGCGGTGGGTCCTTGGCGAGGCGGGCGCGATGCCACGGCGGAATGCGGCAGGTCGAAGGCTTGGATGCGGGCCGGGGCGAAAAGGTTTAAGGCCCACGGGCTGTCCACTGCGCCGCCTACCGTTCGTCGGCACCCTCCATCCGGCACTTGACGACACCTGTAGTCACTGGCACGGTAGCGACACGTGTAGTCATAGGGAGAGCGTCATGCGCGGCAAGACGATCGGGGACCAGGAACTGGCCCTGCTGCAGTACATCGCGGAACAGGACCGCCCCAGTGTCGGGGAGGTCGCCACCGGCTTCGGGGAGCCGCGCGGGCTGGCACGCTCGACCGTGCTGACCATGATGGAGCGCCTGCGCGCCAAGTCGTACCTGAGCCGCAAGCAGGTGGACGGTGTCTACCGCTATGCCACCACCAGCGGCCAGGACAGCGTGGTGCAGGGGGCCGTGGCCAGCTTCGTGGAGAAGACGCTGCAGGGCTCGGTCTCGCCGTTCGTGGCGTTCATGTCGCACAAGGTGGATGTCAGCGATCAGGAACTGGCCGAGCTGGAAGCGCTGGTCGCACAGTTGCAGTCACGCAAGCGGGAGGGCTGAGTCATGGACATGATGATGAGTGAAGTGCTGATGCGGCTGGGCTGGACCAGCGTACAGAGTGCGGTGCTGGTGGCGCTGGTGTGGGGCGTGTGCCGGCTGCTGCCGCAGCTGCCGTCCGCCACCCGTTGCCGGCTGTGGTGGCTGGTGGCCGCGCAGGCCGTGCTCGGCCTGCTCTGGAGCAGCCCGCTGGAACTGGCGGTGTTGCCGGCCCCGGCGGCGGTGACGGCACCGGCGATGGCGCTGCCCGCGTTCGACGCCGCCGTGCAGGCCGCGCCGGTCACGTACGCCGCCACGGCGCTCGAGTCGGCGACGATGACAGCCTCTTGGCCCTTGCTGCTGCTGGCCGCGTGGGCTGCCGGTGTGCTGCTGATGCTGATGCACAGCCTGCGCGGCTACCGCGCCAGCCGCGCGCTGGTGCGCAGCGCCACCGAGTGCACCGACGCCGGCCTGCAGCAGGCGCTGCAACTGGCCGCCGAAGCGCATGGCCTGCGGCGCTCACCGCAGCTGAAGCTTTCCGCGCAGATCCGGTCGCCGCAGTTGATCGGCCCGTGGCGGCCGGTGCTGCTGCTGCCGGCCCGCGAGCTGCCGACGATGTCGGCGGACGATCTGGACATGGCGCTGACCCACGAACTGATCCATCTGCAGCGCCGTGACCTGTGGTGGGGGTTGCTGCCAGCGTTGTCGCAGCATCTGTTCTTCTTCCATCCGCTGGTCCACGTGGCGGCCCGCGAATATGCGCTGGCTCGCGAAGAAGCCTGCGATGGGGCGGTGGTGGCCGGGCATGATCACTGCCGCCATGACTACGGTCGCCTGCTGGTGCAGCTGGGTGTGGCGCCCCGTCCCGCCGTCGGCGTGGCCAGCGCCTCGCCGAACCTGCGCAGTCTCAAGCGCCGGCTGCGGACGCTGCAGCAGACCCGCAGCGTCCCGCGCGTGGCCTCGCTGGCAATCACCGCGCTGTTCGTGGTGATCGGTATTGCACCGTTGCGTCTGGTGGCTGCACCGCCGCCGCCGGCCGCACCCCAGGCACCGGTCGCGCCGACCGCGCCCACCCCGCCCGCGCCACCGGCCCCGGCACCCGAACCGCCGCCGGCGCCACCGCCGGTATCCGCCCCGCAGCCCCCGCAGGCCCCTGCTGCACCGCGCGCACCGGCGCCGTCCGAGGCCCTGGCTGACGACGTGAGCTTCGTGACCCACGGTAAACTCAACATCACGCGTCAACCCGCGCAGGCCTTCGTGTTGATTGGCGGCGAGAGCAATTTCGTCGATGCCTCCGTCGCTGATCTCAAGCAGGCACGACGCGATGCCGGCAACGATCAACCGGCGCTGTGGGTGCGCCGCGGCCAGGACCGCTATCTGATCCGCGATCCGGCGGTGCTCAAAGCGCTGGGACACACCCAGACGGAAGTGGCCGCGCTGGGAACGGCGCAGGCCGAGCTGGGCAACCGCCAAGCGGCGATTGGTCAACAGATCGCGGCGGCATCGTTGCAGATCACGGCCGATGCAATGGCCTCGGTGGATGTCAGCGCGGTGGTCAACAGCGCGATCCGCGATGCCGGTCTGGATGCCGCTGTCGAAGCTGACCGGGCGGCCCGCCAAGGGGCTCGCCAGTCACGTGCAGCGGCGTCGGCCGCCAGCCAGGCCGCACGCGAAGCACGTACCGCCTCAGCCAGGGCGGTGGACGCGCGCCAGATCGCGCTGGTGGCGCGTGAGCAGGCCGAACTGGGCAAGGAACAGGCGCGCCTGGCACAGCAGCAGAGTGTGGCCTCGGCGCGTGCGGTGCGTGACGTGCGCACCGCGATCGATCAGGCACTGGCCAGCGGCAAAGCGGAGCGCGTGCGCAACTGATCGCCCCGTTCGCCACGGCGGCCTGCGTGCCAGGCCGCCGGCTTCAACCGATTAGCCGCAGTTGGCCCGCACGATCCTGTTCTGTTCGTCCACTTCGATGCTGAGCCGGTCTTCGCGGAAATCCATGGTCATCGCCATGCCCGGCTTGAGCACGCGGGCATTGCGGGCACCGCTGTCCTTCACCGCCTTCTGGATCACCGCCTCGGTGGCAGTCTGCCCGGTCAGGCCGGTGAGCTTTTCCGGGTCGCATTGGGAGGCGCTGCCGGCTACCGCAGGCGGGGCGGTCGAGGTCGGGCTGTCAGGCGGCGTCGCGGCGGTCTTGGCCGGAGGGCTGCAGGCGGCCAGCGGCAGGGCACAGCCCAGGGCGAACAGAAGGTTCAGACGCATGTGGTGGTCCTCCCACGGTAAGTACCCGCAGTGTCCGTGGGCCGGCCTTTACACCGCGTCAATGGCCTGCAGCGCCAACGTCTCCCGGTCGCGCTGTTCTTCGGCCACCAGCCGCCGCATCAGCAGCGCCAGGGTCACCACGTCCTGGTGGTTGTGCTCGGCTACCCGGCGCAGGTTCACCGCACTGCCGCCGCGCAGGTAGTTCAGCCACGCAGCCGGCGCTTCCGAGCCGGGCAGATCGTCTTCGCGCACGATCTGCAGCAGCTGCCGCTCGATCGTGGCCAGCCGGCAGTTTTCCCAGGTGCCGCGATAGCGGCGGCGTGTCGGGAACAACAGATCGACGTGATCCAGCGGCGTGATCGGGCAGCGCTGCCGGGCCAGCCGATAGCGCGTCTTGAGCAGCGGGGCGTCGTAGCAGCGCCCGTTGTAACTGGAAAACACCGTGCTCGGCTGCAGCCAGCCGGCGAACTCGCGCAGCATCGCGGTTTCCGCGGCCATCGTGGTCATCAGCAACTGGCGGATGCGCAGGCCGTCGCCACGTTCGGGATGCGTGTGCCAGTCCGCGGCACCGATCATGAAGGCGCGGGTGCCGGTGCCGCCGGCCAGGCCGGTGGTTTCGGTATCGAAGAACAGCAGGTCCTGCGGCTGCACCTGTTCACCCTCGCGCTTGGCGAAGGCCAGCGACAACGGTTCGGTCGGAATGGCTTGGGTAACGAACGATTCGATCAGGAACAGGCCCGGCGCGATTTCCTCACCCGGCACATGGCGGTCCTTGGCGTTCTCGCGCGGGGGGGCCGTGCTGAGGCCGCGATCGCGCAGGCCGAGCAGACGGCGCAGGCCACCAATCTCGGGCTTGCGCAGCGCCGGCGCGGGAGCAGGAACAGCGGGAACCGCCGGTGCGGTCTCGCGTGCGGCCGCACCGGTTGGCTTGTGGCGGATCTCCTGCTCGACCCAGCCGAAGACGGAGGCCGGTGCGGGCGTACGCGCACGCGCATCGTTGGCGGCGGGCGGAAGCGGGGTACTGCCCGTGTCGCCGGGAGCGCCCGTGTCATCGGCAGCGGATCCGCGCCCAGCGGCGATGGCCGGACCAGAGGCAGGCGCCGCTGTCGCATCACCGGCCTGCCGACGCAGCAGGCGCAGCTTGTCCAGGCTCAGGCTCACGGGGTCACCACCTCGGCGCTACGGCGCTCCTGCTCTTCAGCAGACGGCAGCGCGGCGCTGTCGAACAGATCCAGCACCTTCAACGCCAGCGCCTTGGGCGTGGTGGCATCGTCCTCCTGGCCGGCCAGCACCGGGCCCACGCAGGCCGGGCAGCCGGCCTTGCAGTCGCAGCCCTGCACCAGCTCGCGCGCGCGCAGCAGCAGCTCGGCCTGGCGCACCCAGAGCGGTTCGCTCAGGCCCACACCGCCAGGGAAGTTGTCGTACAGATACACCGTCGGCACGAACTGCTGCTGCAGCTCGATCGCGCTGGCATCGAACTCGGCGCCGCGCAGCTGCCCGCGTCCGCTCTGGTCGGCCACCGCGAACCACGCGCCATCGCCATTGCCGACCGCCTTCTGCAGATCGCGAGCATCGGCCATCACCGCCACCGTGGCGACGATGTGCAGCGCGTAGGCCGCACCGAGGAAGCCATCCAGCGCTTCCTGCTTGCTGTCGAACGCGGTCAGCAGCAGCGCCTGCGGCAACTGCCACCACACCGCGGTGGTGTGCAGCTCCTGGTCGGGCAGATTGACCGGGCCGTAGCCGATGTTCTCGTGGGTGTAATAGCGGATCTTCTTGTAGCCGGCCACGCGGCGCACCACGTGCACTTCGCCGTGGTGCGAATCGCCACGCCCGGCGATGCAGCCATCGAAGCGGTCCAGCACCTTGAGCTTGGTGAAGTCGATGCTGTCGGTGTAGTAGTCCACGTGGGTACGGGTGACGTAGGCCTTGCGGCCTTCCCAATCCAGCCGCTCCACCTGGTAGGGGGTGGACTGCACCATGTGGATGGCGCCTTCATACAGCGTCAGCGCGGCGGCGGAGTAATCCACCTCGGCGATGATCTGCTGCTTGCCGTCGCTGCGGTCCACCACCACGAAGTTGCCGTCGGCGACCGAGCGCAGGCTGACCGCGTTGGCCGGGTAGCTGTCGGCGATCCACTCCCAGCGGTCGCCTTCGCGATGCACCACCTCGGTTTCGGCCAAGGCTTCCAGGAACACCAGCGGATCGATCGGGCCGAACGGATCGCCGGCCAGGAACGGCAGCTCGAAGGCGGCGCAGCGGATGTGATCGAACAGGATCAGCGGCTGGTCCGGCGCGGTGCGCGCATGCTCGGGCGAGGCGTCGGCGAAGAAGTCCGGATGCCGCACAACGTATTGGTCCAGCGGCTGCGAGCTGGCCACCATCACGCCCAGTGCGGGCTGCTGGCGCCGGCCGGCGCGGCCGAAACGCTGCCAGGTCGCGGCGACGCTGCCCGGATAGCCATTGAGGATGACCACGTCCAGGCTGCCGATATCCACGCCCAGCTCAAGCGCCGAGGTGCTGACGATGCCGTCGATCTGCCCGGCGCGCATCGCCCGCTCGGTCTCGCGCCGTTCGGTGGGGAGGTAGCCGCCCCGGTAGGCGCGGATACGGGCCGGCTTGCGCGGGTCGTGGTCGAAGATGTCCTTGAGGTACTTGGTGAGCACTTCAACCATCAACCGGCTCTGCGCGAAGATCAGGGTCTTCAGGCCGGACTTGATCGCGATGCGGGCGATGCGGTTGCTCTGCGAGCGCGCCGAGGCCCGCAGGCCGAGATCGGCATTGACCACCGGCGGGTTCCACAGCAGCACATGCTTGGGCCCGGTCGGCGCGCCGGATTCGGTGATCGCGGTGACCGGCGCTTCGATCAGCGCCTCGGCATGCGCCTGCGGGTTGCCGATGGTGGCCGAGCACAGAATGAACTGCGGCTCCACGCCGTAGAACGCGCAGATCCGCTTGAGCCGGCGCAGCACGTTGGTGACGTGGCTGCCGAACACCCCGCGGTAGGTGTGCACCTCATCGATCACCACGTAGCGCAGGTTCTCGAAGAACTGTGCCCACTTGGTGTGATGCGGCAGGATCGCCTGATGCAGCATGTCCGGGTTGGAGACCACGATGTCGCCGTGCAGGCGGATCGCCTGGCGTGCATCGCCCGGCGTGTCGCCATCGAAGGTGAAGGCTTTCACGCCCAGGTCGCCGGCGCGGTTGAGCTCCAGCAGCTCGGCCACCTGGTCCTGGGCCAGCGCCTTGGTCGGGAACAGGTACAGCGCCTTGGCCTTGCCCTGCATGGCGGCGCTGACCACCGGCAGGGTGTAGCACAGCGATTTCCCGCTGGCGGTCGGGGTCACGATGGCCACGTGCTCGCCCCGCTGGCTGGCCTCCCAGGCCTGCGCCTGGTGGCTGTACAGCTGCTCGATGCCGCGTGCTTTCAGCGCGTTGACCAGGGCATCGGGCACATCGGCCGGGATCGGCGCGTACTGGCCCTCGCGGGCGGGAATCGTAAAGCTGCCGGTGATGCGGTCGTTATAGCGCCGCTGCAGGCGCGCGGTCAGCAGCGCACCATCGCGCGAGGGCAGCCCATCGGTGGTGGCGAGGTTGCGCTCGGCGTCCTCGGTGCGCTTGGCGAGTTCGTAAGCCATGGTCACAACGGTCTGCAAAGGACGCTATGGAAACATGACCGCGTCTCAATGTCTGAGACATCGCGATGCAGGCCGGTGAATGGTTCAGTGCCCGCCCGCGCTATCTGGACAGCTGCCAGCAACGAAATCTGAAGGCGGCGTCCGTATGCTTGAGGGAGCCCGCACACACAAGGATGGCGCCGCAGTGGCATTACGTGGACACCAAGGTGCAGTTCTGCTGGCCAGCCTGCTGCTGGCCGCCGCCGCGCAGGCACAGCAGGTGGCGCCACCCGAACCCGTGGAGCCGCCGCCCGCGCCAACGCAGGGGGATGTCACCACGCTGGGCGAGGTGCGCGCCCTCAAGCCCGACGACGAACCGCTGGACCTGTACCGCTTCAAGAATCCGGTACAGGTGCAGCCCAACCGCTTCAGCCGCACCTGGAGCGAACCACCCTCGCCGGAGCAGGTCAGCATGAGCGGTGGCTATCTGATGATGGGCATCAACAAGGGGCTGGCCGCCGCTGCGCAGGGCGTGAACAAACTTACCGGCGGACCCGACCAGATCCAGTCCGCGAGCGCCCGCCCACCGCCGGAGCTGACCGACGAAGAGCAGCGTCGCGCGCAGGAGGTGTGTGCGCAGCAGGGTGGGTGCCCGGTGCTGCGGGAGCCCTGATCGGTCAGGGCGACCAGCGGTGCATCGGCGCTGGCCGCTGGAGGATGTCCGCGTCCAGCGCGCTGCGGCGTGCGATGGCCCGTGGCACGTAGCGCACGCACTGTACCGCGTGGAACAGCATCAGCAGCAGCGCTGCCAGCAGCCATGCGCAACGGCCCAGCCCGGCGATGGCTGCATCGGAGGGCTCGGTCGGATCAATCTCCAGCCACTGCGTGCGCCCATCGTGGATACGCGCAGTGACCGTGCCAGAGACGGTGACCGGTCGAGCGATGGTCGCGGTGGCGCGCATGCGCTTCCACTGGTCATGCGCCGTGCCGAGCCAGGCGTCGCCGACAGAGTGGAACTCAGCCGGCGAAGCCATCACCAGGACCACGCCGCCCTGCTGCTGTGCGAGCAGCGCAGGCGTCTGCGCCGCCCACCGCGACAGCACATGCGCATCGGCCGCCTGCTCGACCGCGGTGTTGATCTTTCTGATCACGTGGCTGGGAAACGCCAGGCCCTCCGGACCCGCCTGATCGCTGGCGAGGCGGGCGGCGCGCATGAGCGAGGCCCAATCCTGGTCGCCATGCGCGGTGTGATCGCTCTGCCAGGACAGCAGACGCAGCAACCTTGACTGAAGGTCGCCGCATGCATCCAGGCCCTGCACGCACGCGGCATCGACGCGCTCCAGCAGGTCGCCCAGTCCGGTTACCTGGCGAAAGGGTGCCAACAGATCGGTGGTCCCGGCGTACTGCGTACGCAGCTGCGTATCGTAGGACCCCAATCTCAGGATCGGTTCTGCGATCTCCAGTTCAGCCATCGGCACCTGGGGCACTCCCCAGCGGACCCGGTCGCAGTCGGCGGTGGCCACGGTATGGCCGTGCCGTTGCTGAGGCACCAACTCGCACGTTGCGCGCACGCGCAGGTGCACACCATCGCCGATGGCGGGAGGGCGTTGCAGCAGGCTGCCGGGGTCAGCATCGGTACGGAGCTGGTGCGCCGAGAACAATCGCATCGCGCGCTGCACTTCGTAGGTGGGGCCATCGCTGGCACTCAGCGCAAGGCACAGCGACACCAGCGCTACCGCGAGCATCAAGGCATGCCGCGCCAGCGGCACTGGTGGATATCGACGATGCTCATCCAGCATCGACCAGCCCGGACCCAGGGACAGTACGCGCCGGCTGTGCCGGTATATCTCGGCTTCGATTCGGTGACCCGCCTGCAGTCCCTTCGATTCGTTCCAGTCGTGGCAGGGGCGAATCCGCTGGTCGTTGCCGATCAACACGTGACATCCGGTGCCCGCAGGATCGCCGGGGCGCAGAAGCTGCAAGCGGTTCAGGCGACCATGCACCCGGTCGATTGGCTGAAGGGCAGCCGGACCAACCTGCCGACGCAGATAGAAGCCGGCCGACAACAGCATCAAGGCCAGTCCTGCACCCAGCACGCCCCAGGCCCACGGGCCGTTGTCCCAGAGCAGGGCCACGCCGCAGGCATTGGCCAGCAGGGCCAACCCGGCAGCCGCCCACGGCGTACCGGGGCGGCGACGGAGCCGGCGTTCCTCCGGATGCTCCATGCGCTCGCCCACGTGTCGTGCGGGCGTCCGTAGCGCGCGTGACCCTGCTGTGGTGATATCGAATGCATTGAGCCGCACCACGATCGCATAGCCCGGCCCCAGAACGACCTCTGCGGTGTTCTGCTCGGCCAGGTGGTCCGCCGCATCAAAGGGCAGCAGTACGTCCACGCCGCCCACGCTCTCCCGCACGAATGAGATACCCCGGTTGCGCAACACTTCGCGGATATGGGGGCCGGTCAGTGCGCGCACCTCGGCATCCACGGTGAGGTCAAGGCAGGCATGGAGCGGCGCCAGGGCGGCGCGCTCTTTGACCGACAGCACACGCAGGGGTGCCTGCTCGCATAACCGTTCGAAGAAATGACGGGCGTCACGCCGTCGTTGCCACTGTATGACCGGCGCCAGAAACAAGAGGACGAGCACGCCGAATGCCATGATCTTCATCGCAAGCGGGCTGCCTCAAGGGGGACGGTGTACCAGGCCGATGTCCCCATCGAGTCGATCTTCACCATGGCAGGTGCATTCGTCATGCTCATGTCAGCGTGTGGAAAACCAGGCAGGTTGGCAGTTTGCCGGCGCGCTCACCATGCAAGAAGTTGTAGTTCATGGCACCACGGGAACGCGCTTCTGCCGAGCATCACCTCCGCGCGGTTGCAGTCGCTGAAATGCACCATGACGTCGTACGGGAGAATGACGTGGGTGCCGCCAGCAGTGTGCGGCGCATGCCAGCCGGAAGCATCACGACTGACCTCTGGGCCTGGTGATCCAGACCATCTGTCAGGTTTTCCACGCACTGACGGTCTTCTAAAGGACGCACGCCCACATGGAGAGCCGCATGCTTACCCCTGACACCGTTCTGCCGTCACCTCACGCAAGCGCCTGGCCCGCCCGTCGCATGTGGCACTGGTGGGCCGCAGCCTGGCGCATGTACCGGCAGGCGCCGATACGCTGGTTCGGGCTGTCCCTGGTGCCGATGGCGCTCGAACTCGTCCTGCAGGTGTCCATTCCGGTGGCCGGCGTGGTGCTGTCCAAGTTCGTGGTGCCGGTCGCATCGGTGTGGTGCCTGATCGTCCTGGACCAGCGTGTGCGCAATGGCCGCTTCGCCATAAGGCAAGGCATGGCCCGGACGTTCCGGCTGCGCGGCCGTCTGCTGCAGTTGGCCGTGTTGTCAGCGAGTGTGTTCGCCTTCCAGATCGCGCTGCTGTGGATGTGGGTCGGGCCGTCGGTGGCGCTCGGCGTGGCGACGGGGGATCCGGCGGTGGTCACCCAGCTGACCCGCCTGCAGCTGGCCACCGTCTTCGCGGCGGGGACGCTGCCGGGCATGCTGCTGTTCTTCACCGCGCCGCGGGTGGTGCTGGAGCATGCAGGAGTGGTGGAGGCATTGCACGAGAACCTCCGGCTGCTTAACGTGGGCTGGCGGCCGCTTGCGGTGTACCTTGCGCTATCGATCCTGCTGGTTGGCAGCGTGGTGTTCCAGCCGTGGTTGCTGTTGCCGTTGCTGCAGCTGGGGTATGTGGGCTACTGGGCCTACCGCGATGCATTTGATTCCGTTGCCGCTGACTGAGCCGCTTCCTTGTCGCCGCCGATATCCGACGAACTACCGTCCCTCCTTCGTGAGCACTGGCCAATGCTGACCCGGTTGGCGTCCAGCTACACACGCGACAGCGCACGCCGCGATGATCTCCTCCAGGAAGTCAGCATCGCGGTATGGCAGGCGCTCCCGCGCTGGCGTGGTGACGGCTCGTTGCGTGCCTTCGTCGCACGTGTTGCCCACAACCGCTGCGTCGATGTATTCGCCAAGGAGCAGCGCCTGTCTGCCAGTGATCTGGATGAGACCTGGCCCGATCCGCATGCCGATCCGCTGCGCCATGCCGAAGCACAACAGCAGCGCGATGGCCTGCTGACTGCCGTTCTCAGTCTGCCACTCGGCTACCGGCAGGTCGTGTCCCTCGCGTTGGAGGGATTCGCCCACCGCGAGATTTCCGAAGCGCTGGGGCTGGAAGAGAATGCGGTCGCGCAGCGGTTGAGCCGCGCCAGGCGAATGCTGCGAGATCTGATGGGAGCTTCGCGATGACCGCGATCGACGACGAGAACACGGGGTGGGATGCACTTGCGATGCGCTGGCAGGCCCAGCCCAGCGGAGTGCCCGATGTGCAGGTACTTCAGCGCGAGGTGCATCGCCGGAGCCGCCGCCTGCGCATGGTCTGGAGTGTTGAGGTGGTCCTGGCAGTACTGTCGCTTGCCAACTGCGTCCGGGCATTGTCACTGGGTGAGCGACTGCCTGTGCCCGCCGGACTGGTGTGGTTCCTGATCGGGCTGATCATCGCCATGACGGGCTGGACGCTGTGGCAACGCCGACGCCAGTGGTACGCGAAGGCACTCGATGCACGCGCGCTGATGGCGTTCGAAGCTGAGCGCTCACGCACGGCGCTCCGTATCTGGCGCGTGTCGACATGGGTGAGTGTGGCGCTGTGGACGGCGATGACGCTCTGGGCATTGTTCACGGCGCAGGGGCGGATGCCGATGGTGCAGGTTGCACCCCCTGCGGCATGGGCCTTGAACATCGTGGTCAATGCCGTCGTCGTAGGGGTGTTTGCGGTCGCAGCCTGGGTGGTATGCCGCCGGCACCGGCAGCGACTGCAGCGGTTGCATTCACTGGAGAGGATGATGGACGTTGACTGAGCTCAGCAGGCATTACTGACACCCTTGGCGTATCACCGTGCAGGGGCTGCCACCCGCCGCCGCTCCAGCCACCACAGCAGCCCGGCCGCCAGCACGAAGGCGAGCAGCCACGGCCACCGTGCGCCCGGCGTCTCGACCACGCCAGCCGATGCTGCGGCGGCGCCGGTGGCCAGGCGTTGGGCCGTCGCGTCGCGCAGCTGCTGCCGATACAGCGGTCGCGCGCTGGCCGGATCGAAAACGTAGAACGCGCGGCGGTCTTCGCCCTGCTGCAGCTGATGCCAGCCCGGCTGGTTCGGCCAGTAGCCGGCGCAGTGTTCGGCACCGCTGGCCGGGTCAACCCGAAGCGGGATCAGTGTGCCATCCGGCGCGCGCACCT
>Ga0256409_1000866_pt1 | contig 13148 bp, 15 predicted proteins | sample PhySR1_FD_185981 | JGI IMG/M metagenome (GOLD analysis project Ga0256409, IMG submission 185981) | Leaf surface microbial communities from sunflower plants in UC Gill Tract Community Farm, Albany, California, United States - DLSL S.R1 | ecosystem: Host-associated > Plants > Phyllosphere >...
CTGTCGCCTGGCCGGATGCGTACCAGGCTGCAGCGTTGCGTCATGCGCATGAAGCCATGGCATACCTGGCGCGGGAAGCGATCATCCAGACGGACAGAGCACGAATTGAGCGCACATGGCGTGAACAATTTGGCGCAGACTATCCCCATCCCTTCCTGGATGAGAAGCTAACCGATTCGCCCTGTCAGAAGTCGAAATCAATCAGCTGAATGCCGCTGGCATCGAGTTGAATCATGGATCCCCGACTGTGCCAGGCCCCTAATACGGCACGCTGAGCGTTTACGCCATTGAGCGACAGATCGTGTATCGCGGGACGGTGCGTGTGCCCATGAATCAGCAGTGGCGCCTTATGCAGAAGCAGGGCATCGATCACGGCCTGTTGATTCACATCCATAATCTCCAGCGACTTATGCTGATTGGCCTGTTTACTGTTGGCACGCATACGTTCTGCGATGCGTTTGCGAATAAACAGCGGCAACGCCAGGAACAGACGTTGAATCCAGGGGTTGTGGACTTTAGCGCGGAACTGCAGGTAACCCACATCGTCGGTACACAGCGTATCGCCGTGCATAATCAGCACTCGATGGCCGTAAAGCGTCAGCACGCGCGCTTCAGGCAACAGCGTCATGCCGCTGGCGCGGGCGAAACGTTGACCGATTAAGAAATCGCGATTGCCATGAATAAAGTACACCGGAACAGGCACGGCTCGCAGGGCATCAGCAACCTGTTGATGCAGGGGATTGGGATCGTCATCGCCTATCCAGGTTTCAAACAGATCGCCGAGAATATAGAGCGCGTCGCAGTGTGGGGCTTCGCGCTGTAGAAAATGCAGAAAACCGGCGGTGATCGCCGGTTCTTCCTGACACAGATGAAGATCTGCGATAAACAGCGTGCGCGGCATTACTCGCTGACGGTCACTTTCTGGATCACAACGTCGTCTTTCGGCACGTCCTGATGCATACCGCTGCGGCCGGTTGAAACGGCTTTGATTTTCTCAACCACATCCATACCTTCAACCACTTCTGCAAACACACAGTAACCCCAGCCCTGCAGGCTTTCGTCACGAAAGTTCAGGAAGTCATTGTCAGCCACGTTAATGAAAAACTGTGCGGTCGCAGAGTGCGGGGCAGAAGTCCGCGCCATCGCCAGCGTACCTTTGGTGTTTTTCAGACCGTTGTTGGCTTCGTTACGGATCTCTTCTTTGGTGGCTTTCTGCTTCATGCCGGGTTCAAAACCGCCACCCTGAATCATAAAGCCGTTAATCACACGGTGAAAAATGGTGTTGTCGTAGAAACCTTCACGGCAGTAATCCAGGAAGTTCTTTACGGTTGCGGGCGCTTTGTCATCGAAGGTCTTGATCACGATATCGCCATGGTTAGTCTGGAAAGTTACCATTTTTTTCGTCCTGTAAAGGTTGTCGTCAGTAGCATAGGGTGCGCGGTTAGGGTGCACACGCCTTTTTCTCGAACGTTCTTATATCATAATTTCCGATAATACGTCAGCCAGGCTGCGCAGTTGGCTTGCTTTGCATCGCGTGACAGATAAAAATACGGCACAATATCAGGATACTTAAAACGGTGCGTTACGCACGCTTACTACGGAAACCCCAATGCTGAAGATTTATAACACCCTGAGTCGACAAAAAGAGGAATTTACCCCTATTCATGCTGGCAAAATCGGCATGTATGTCTGCGGCATCACGGTGTATGACCTCTGTCACATTGGGCACGGGCGCACGTTTGTGGCGTTTGATGTGGTATCGCGCTATCTGCGTTACGTCGGTTTTGACGTAAATTACGTGCGCAACATTACCGATATCGACGACAAAATTATCAAGCGTGCCAACGAGAACGGCGAGAGCATCGAAACCCTGACCAATCGCATGATTGCCGAGATGCACAGCGATTTTGATGCGCTGGGCATTTTGCCGCCAGATCGGGAACCGCGCGCGACGCGCCATATTCCGGAAATCGTCGAGCTGGTGGAAAAGCTGATTGCCCGCGGTCATGCCTATGTGGCGGAAAACGGCGATGTCATGTTTGATGTGCTGAGCGATGTGGATTACGGTGCACTGTCGCGTCAGGATCTGGACCAGCTTCAGGCCGGCGCCCGCGTTGAAGTGGCGGATGTGAAGCGTAATCCCATGGATTTCGTGCTGTGGAAGATGTCTAAAGCGGACGAACCCTCATGGCCTTCACCGTGGGGCCAGGGGCGCCCGGGCTGGCATATTGAGTGTTCAGCCATGAACTGCAAACAGCTTGGCGCGCATTTCGACATCCACGGCGGCGGATCTGACCTGATGTTCCCACATCACGAAAACGAAATCGCCCAGTCTACCTGCGCCCATGATGGTCCCTATGTGAACTACTGGATGCATTCAGGCATGGTGATGATCGATCGTGAGAAGATGTCGAAGTCGCTGAATAACTTTTTCACCGTGCGCGACGTACTGCAGCATTATGATGCCGAAACCGTGCGCTATTTCCTGATGTCCGGCCACTATCGTAGCCAGCTTAACTATGGCGAAGATAACCTGAACCAGGCACGTGCGGCGCTGGAACGTCTTTATACTGCGCTGCGACACACCGATCGCAACGCGGTGGCCCACGGCGGTGAAGCCTTCGAGGCCCGTTTCCGCGAGGCGATGGACGATGATTTTAACACTCCGGAAGCCTATTCCGTGCTGTTCGACATGGCGCGTGAAGTGAACCGTCTCAAAGGCGAAGACATGACGGCAGCCAATGCGCTGGCGGCAAAGCTACGTGAAATTGCCAACGTGCTGGGCATTCTGCAGCAGGAGCCAGAAGTGTTTCTGCAAAGCAGTGCGCAGGGCAACGATGAAGAAGTGGCAGAAATCGAACGCTGGGTGAAAGCCCGTGCCGACGCACGTGCGGCAAAAGACTGGGCGCAGGCTGATGTAGCCCGCGACAAGCTGAACGCGCTTGGCGTGATTGTCGAAGATGGCCCTCTGGGCTCCAGCTGGCGACGTAAATAACGGGCAACACAGGAGAGGGCGAGTCATCGCCCTTTTTTGTTTATGACGATAAAACAGATTCACCTTCGCGGTTTCCGCTCTGTACGCGATCTGACCCTGCCGCTTCAGCAACTGAACGTGGTAAGCGGGCCTAATGGCTGTGGTAAATCCAACCTGTATAAGGCCGTGCGCCTGCTGCACGAGGCCGCCAATGGTCGCCTGGCGTTAGCGCTGGCAGAAGAGGGCGGTATCCAAAAAGTCATGTGGGCAGGGGAACTGCATCGCAGCGCTCGTCGTCAGGATGCCAGCCGACTCATCCTCTCGGTCCTGATGGACGACATGGATTTTGAGCTTGCGGTGGGGTTTCCTCAGAAGCTTGAGACCAGCCTGTTTAACCTCGATCCGCTGGTCAAAGAAGAACGTATCTGGCTGAGTGGTCAGCAGCGGCGTCCCTCTTCCTGCATCATGCAGCGCACGAACCAGACCGCCTTTTTGCATAATGTAGAAGGGGAGCGCGTAAGCTATCCCGCCGTATTGCATCCCGAAGAGTCCCTGTTTGGTCAGCTCGGTGAGCCGCACCGCTATCCTGAGCTTTCTCAGATGCGTGAACGTCTGCGCCAGTGGCGCTTCTATCACGAGTTTGCCGTCTGGCCCGGTTCGCCGATTCGTGCGCCGCAGATTGGCGTGCGCGCGCCCATTCTGGCGCACGATGGCGCTAACCTCGCGGCGGCATGGGCAACCATTGTCGAGCGGGGTCATCATGAGCTGCTCTACAAGGTGACAGCGAAAGCCTTCCCTGATACCGAATTTCAGGTGGATGTCCAGAACGGCCGTTTCCAGATGCTGATGCGGCGACAGGGCATTATGCGCCCGCTGGAAAGCGCCGAGTTCTCTGACGGGACGCTGCGCTTTCTGTGCCTCGTGGTCGCACTGCTCAGCCCCCGCCCGCCTGCCTTTATGGCGCTCAACGAACCCGAGAACAGCCTGCATGAGGATTTGCTCCCGGCGCTGGCAGCGCTGATTGCTGAAGCCAGCCAGTTTAGTCAGCTGTGGATCACCAGTCACTCACCGAAGCTGGCCGCACTGATCGCGCAGCATGCAGAAGTGAATCACATTGAGCTGGAGCAGATTAACGGGGAAACGCGGATAGTTGAGGAAGAAAGGATTTAAGGTGCCCCGGGCACAGGGCACCTGACGATCAGGCAACGACAGTGATGCGCTGTCCGGCAAACTCCACCGTTTGCCCCTGAACGATTTTGCAGCGCTTACGGGTTTCAACTTCCCCATCCACCCGCACTTCACCTTCACTAATCACGACTTTGGCCTGCGCGCCGCTTTCCACCCAACCTTCCAGTTTCAGCAGGTCGCAGAGATCAACGTGTGGGAATTTACCTAAAGAAAACGTCGCCATTATGCCTGCTCTCCATCGTGAAACTCTTCACATGCCTGTAAGGTATTTTCGATTAAGGTTGCGACCGTCATCGGCCCAACGCCGCCGGGAACGGGCGTGATATAAGCGGCACGCTCAGCAGCGGCATCAAAATCCACATCACCGACGACTTTGCCGCTTTCCAGACGGTTAATCCCGACGTCGATAACAATAGCGCCCGGCTTAATCCAGTCACCTGGAATAAAGTTGGGCTTGCCTACCGCGACGATCAGCAGATCGGCGTGCTCAACGTGATGGCGCAGATCGCGAGTAAAGCGGTGCGTTACGGTCGTGGTGCAGCCCGCTAACAGCAGCTCCATGCTCATTGGACGCCCCACAATGTTCGAGGCGCCCACCACGACGGCATTCAGGCCGTAGGCATCAATGTTGTAGCGCTCCAGCAGCGTGACGATGCCGCGTGGTGTACAAGGGCGCAGCTTAGGTGCGCGCTGGCACAGGCGACCGACGTTATAGGGATGGAAGCCGTCTACGTCTTTATCGGGCGTAATGCGCTCCAGGATTTTGACGTTATCAATGCCTGCCGGGAGCGGCAGCTGCACCAGAATGCCGTCAATCTCGTTGTCGCTGTTAAGTTTATCGATCAGCTGCAGCAACTCGGCTTCGCTGGTGGTGGCGGGCAGATCGTAAGAGCGGGAGATAAAGCCCACTTCTTCACAGGCACGACGCTTACTGCCGACGTAGATCTGCGATGCAGGGTTTTCACCCACCAGAACGACTGCCAGACCCGGAGCACGTTTACCGGCTGCCAGACGTTGCTTCACTTTTTCTGCAACCTCAAGCCGTACCTGCTGCGCAATCGTTTTACCGTCAATAATTTTTGCTGCCATCAGAGCGTAAATCCACTGTGTTGAGTTTAAGTCGGGGATGGCGCCTATTTTGTCAGAAGCACGTCCGGCTGTCAGGTAGAGATTCTTGCAGCAGGGTGGTTTACGATATTTCGCCGTGACGAAAGTGTGGGTTAACGCTTATGATGCCAGACAGGGACCTTACTGGATGACGTGATGATTTGGTTAATGCTTGCCACTCTGGCTGTTGTATTTGTTGTAGGATTTCAGTTGCTGACCGCCGGTTCACGCCATGCCGCACAGGCACTCAGCAAGCGCCTGCAACTGCCGCCGGTCCATGTTGAATCGATGCTGTCGCAGATGGGTAAAGAGGCGGCGAAAGAGTTTACTGATTACATCGCGGGTGATAACGAAGCGCACTTAAACAACGGCGCGGCGGTTTTGCTGATTTGGCAGGTGCTGATTGTAGATGGCAGCGATGAAAATACCTGGCGCTGGCACAGCGTGCTAACCCGAGCCGGTTTCTCTGCCACGCTTACCCGACAGCAACTGTTGCTGGCACTGGGCTTTTTGCGCCAGTTAGAGCCCGACAGCCAGGAGCTGAATGCGCTTCGCGAGCAATACAACGCGCGCGTCACGCAGCAGGGCGTTGAGCTGGAAGGGGAAACGACAGAAGCAAGCAATCTGGTCTCGCTCAGCGCCTGGCGCGACCGTCATTAGCGCAAATTGGTTATTACCTGGGCACTCGCCGCGCCTCAGCGGCAAAAACGTTGACGTAACAGCGTTCAACCGTATAATTCGACCCAACCTCTCCGCGCCCTTAGCTCAGCTGGATAGAGCACCGGCCTTCTAAGCCGTAGGTCACAGGTTCGAATCCTGTAGGGCGCGCCAATATATTTCAATGACTTACCTCCTTTCTCCTCAAGCAAGTTTTTCAATGTGGGACGGATTTGGGACACGACTGCCATAAATCGCGTCAATTTTGGGGCTTGTTCGATCTTGTGCCAGATTGACATGACCTCGTCTTAAAAAATGTTTAGCACCCTTACGACACAGAAAATGAACTGAAATTTAGCCAGAATCCAAACAAGCCTGTGAACGACGCCATCAAACATGCGTGTGAAGCTCAGTGCAGGCAGAACGCTCCACATCGTTTGTCAAAAAAGAGGTCTTATTAATCGCCTGGTACATAATATGGCGGGGACTTTGTTTTAAGTTTGGTATTAACCTCTGCTGTTGTTGGTGCACGCGCTAACCTTTACTGTAAATTTCGCTACAGCTAAATCAATGGGCTACACCTCAGGCTAACCATTTCAAAAGGAGCTTGCATGACGAGAAATCTTACAAGGAATAGGCTAAACGGTATTAAAAACGCATTCGTTATCCACATCTTCGGAATGACCTGCTGATAAGCTTATTGGATTAAGGCTGAAGGGTTTCACGAAGCAACGTTTGTGGTCAGTTTTAAACTGAATCCTGTGACGGGGAGAATTATGCCAGAGTTTTTCTTATTGGAGCTGTCTTAAGGCGCTGCGCCTAAGAGATTATGACAAAAACTGTGCTACTTTTTTATGTATATTAAAAAACATATAAAGATCAAACTGAAAAAAAAGCCAATGATGATACTAATAAGATGTAAAAAAAGAGTAGAAACTGGTTTGTTAATACTCCAGTTTTTACTCTTTGGTTTGAGGATTTTACGGGAAATATAAGTTTTATTTTTTAATAAAACTGTTAGCAGAAAAAGCGGAAGCGCTTTCTTTTACCATTTTTTCTGCTTCAGTGTTGATTCGTCTTTCAAATATTTCTTTGTCGATAAGAAAATCTTTTTCATCGATGACCAGTGTGTAATTGGGTATATGCTCAGATCTGTACTGAATGTATGTCGTTACATGCAACTTAAAGGGTAAGTTAGAGGACAGCGTACCCGCTTTCATTGCCTTATCTCCGGAAAGACCTTGCTGCTCGTTAACTCTATTTGCGATGTTAGTTAAAGCATTATGAATATCGTCTGAGAAATTTTTTGGATCCAGGTTAGTGAGGTTGATTTCTTTCGGGGCATTATCAGATGCAGGTGCTAAGGTAATATCCATCCCACGTCTTTCGCTATAAACTTCGCCGAGATTTACGCTGCCGGCTGCGGTCGTAATGATATGTTTTTCTTCAAAAATGAGTCCTTTATTAACCATCGCGGCACAAAATACAGCACCACCCAGAATAAAAGACGATACGAGTAATGCAACGCCATACTGTTTTGGAACCATGAGACTAAGTCCTTTTTATTAATATTACTTATCTGATTATTTTACATCAAGATGACAAGCGCTAACCTCAAAAAAGCACACTTTATTTTGCTTTATTAATGCGTTAGAACGTTCGTAAAATGTGACTGGTGTTTGTGGATGCCAGGGTATTGAGACTGAAACAGAGGAGTAAGCCCCCTCTTTTTGATGTTTTTTGAACAAATTCATTTGGCGGAGGTGTTACAGATGCAGGTTTTTTGCTCAACATAAATTTTTTTCTCAACAAACAGCCCCACATCATTCTTATCTTAAACCTCTGCCTAAAGCACAGAATGTTTATTCCTCGTTTACTTCGAATTCTTTATCTTATGCAATATCAGTAAGCGCTAATGCTTCCCTTTTCGTGGTGAGTTCACCCATGTATAAGCAAAATTGAAAAGGTCATTGCATTAACTGTATACGTTATATCTGAAATGAATCGGGTTAGCGGGTATTTAAAAGATAGCTTTCGCATGGACATGACGACTGAGTCAGCATCGACAAGGTTAAGTTTAAACCAACCCATTAACGTAAAAAACAGGCAGGGCAGGCCAGTAAATGGTGAATACAAAAAATTGCCAAAGCGTCTTTCCAGTTACGCGGGCAACAGGTCCGGAACGCTTTTTACTTCGAAAGTTCGCCAGTAAAAGCAACACTCACGCTTACGCGACCATGCCCTTTTTACCTGCTCCCCAGCAAATCTCACTCGTATTGTGCGTGCTTGTCTTTATCTGCTGGTTACTACCGGGGCTGTTTGGACATGAACCGTGGAAACCGGATGAAGCCTATACGTTCGGGCTAATCCGTCATATTGCCCAGACTGGCGACTGGGTCGTACCTACCCTGGCAGGCGAACCCTTTATGGAGAAGCCGCCACTGTATTTTATTGTGGCCTCTTTTTTTCTCCGCCTCTTCAGTCCGTTGTTAGGCGAGCCCGATGCCGCGCGTATGGCAACCGGGTTTTTTATCGTGCTTGCATGCTATGCCATTGCGCTTTCGGCCAGAGAGTTGTTCGGCAAGGGCGCAGGCCGCTGGGCCGTACTTATCCTGTTTGCCTGTTTGGGCTTTCCTGTCCGGGCACACCAAATGATTACCGATATCGCCTTGCTGGCAGGCGGTGCCACTGGCATTTATGGTTTCATTTTGGGAATTCGCCGCCATGTGCTAGGTGGCGCGATACTGGGCATTGGCGCAGCGGTGATGTTTCTCTCTAAAGGGCTTCTCGGCCCGGGCATATTGGGACTGACAGCGCTGACGTTACCTTTGATGAATACAGCGTTTCGTAGCAGACGCTATATCGTGTTTTGTGCTATCGCGTTTCTGGTCTTTTGCCCGCTGGTAGTGCCGTGGCTGTATGCGCTCTGGATGCGTTCTGAAAAGCTGTTTTCAACCTGGCTACTGGTCAATAATTTTGGCCGTTTTGACGGTACCGCTAAGCTCGGGCCTAAAGCGAAACACTTCTTTTACTTTAAACTGCTTCCCTGGTATGCCTTTCCTGCATTGCCGATGGCTGCGTGGTGGCTCTGGCGCAGTTGGAAAACCGGCATCAGCGCATCCGCAATGGTACTGGTAACGTTTTTTTTAGCCGGTTTTGTCACTCTGTCGAGTGCATCTGACGCGCGGGAGCTTTACGCCATGCCGCTGCTTCTGCCGTTGGCCATACTGGCAGCAGGTACCTGTCAGCAGAAAACCCTCTGGACGATAAAGTTGCGGCCATTGGCACTCGGCTTATTCTGCCTGCTTCCAACGGTGATGTGGGGAGCGGGCATCATCCTGATGACCGGCTGGCCTGCGCCACTTTGGAATAAATGGGTGGCACAGGGTGCGCCCGGATTTACGCATCAGATTTCATCAGTGATGTTTGCAGCAGCATTACTGGCTACTTTATTGCTGAGTGGGCTGGTGTTTTTGAATCGCACCTGCCGGGAAAGTCCCTTATCAATTTTTACCAGTTGCATCACGCTGTGCTGGGTGTTGGCCATGACGCTGGGCATGCCGTATCTGGATTACACCAAGCGTTATTCTGATGTTTTTCTCCCGCTGCGGGCATGGTTGCCAGGGGATGAATGTGTCGCGAGCCGGCATCTTGGTGAACCACAACGGGCTTTACTGGAATATTACGATGGGCTGGTAACGCTGCGAGAAGGGAAACACAGAGGTGCCTACCGCTGTAACTGGCTACTCCTGCAACATGATAAAAGACATCCTGAGGAGTTTGTCGACGGGACGTTGGTCTGGCAAGGGGAGCGGCCTGCGGATAACGAAGAGAATTACCAACTTTATCGACTGAACAGATAAGCCAGTATTTTTCATGCTTAACTCGCCTGAGGTCATTTTGCAGGCGAGTGACGATTCGTTACATCGGCTATTTCAGTAAAATCTGCACTCAGGGAAGCGACAGATGAACTTCATTTTCTTTTGGCGCCCAGTCTCTGTCAGAGAACTCATCTACAGAATAGGAGACATTGCGCAGCCCCTGGGTGCCAAGAAAGTTTTTTACGCCCTCCTGAAGATTACCGTCACGAAACAGCTCAGCAATAACAAACAGGGCATCGGAAAGCGAAAGCGTTCTGATTTGCGCAGGTAACCAGTTTGTACGCGTGAAGATCAGATGATAAAGCGCTTCATCTCCCGACAAGGGAAAATAGCGCGTACCAAATTGTTTGCGATGCTTGTCCAGAATGATTTCAAGAATGAAAATCTGTGCTGTCCGTTGCCTGATTTGATTCACAAAAACATTTTCGGAATTGCCCATATCCAGCGTCGTGGCATCGTTGTTCTGCTTGACGCGCGTCTCAATAGCATTCCAGAGATTGTCATACTGATTCATAGCTTACCTTGTCCGAAAGTGTCGTTATCATAACAACGTTAGCAGAAGGAACTCGTGCGGCAAAGGTTGCGAGTATAATCAGGCGCTTTCGGCCGGAAAAAAACAGTATTGGTTTTACTGCTTCACTGCCGCTGCGTAGTGCCCTGCAAAGTCGGGCTGTGCAGTATGACGTTTTTATGAAGCGGAGAAAGAAAATAGCAGAAGTTACGTTTGATGCAGTGAAAAAAAATGGCCACAAAGGGCCATGTCGAGGAATTCAGACGCGATTAATGCAACACACCGGCAGTGGTTAAACAAAGTGTGCAAAACGCAACGCTGAATGCAGAGAAACCCACCAGACCAAGAACGACGAAACCGAAATTTCTCATATCGACCTCCACCGTGTCCAGGTGACACAGCCAAATCATAGGGCTGGCGGGTAAAAAAGTACATACTGTTAATAAAGACATAGAAAATACTGCTGTGACATTCATTAAATGGCTATTCTCGTCATTTTACCGGATTTTAAACGTGGATTGTTTTTTGTTATCTAAAGCATCCCACTCATCTATGTGGCCAGATATTTATCGCCTAAATCAGATAAAAACTGCTTTTAATCTATTAAAAAAATCTTTTTTTTTTTACATCAGTCCTGACTCTTCTTAGAGACGTTGGTTACCTGAATAGAATTGTCCAAAGCTGACTAGCCGTTGATGGGTGCTCTACTTTTTACGATGTTATCTGAGGCGCCATGATAAGCAGCATCTTTGTATATATTGATTTTATCAACACTCAACCCCAGCGGATCCATCCAGCTCAGAGGGTTAGGTGCATAATGATACAGGTTCCAGCCGCCTTCCAGCCCTGTCGGATCCTGAACCGTAAACCGTCCCACCTGGGGATCGTAATAACGGAACAGATTGTAGTGTAGACCGGTTTCGCTGTCCGCATACTGGCCCGCATAGCGCAGGGGCTGATGGGGGAGTACTGACTGTTTCGCCAGCCGGGTAAAGCCCTCTGTCTGTCGGCGCACCTCGCCAAAGCTGCCGTACTGGCCGCTCCAACTGATGTCGCCGCGTTCATCAATTACCTCCAGCGGTGTTCCGTTGAGATCGGTATTGAACCACAACACATTGCCCCGGTCGTTCTCTGCTATATGATCGATGCGGGTCAACAGGATCCAAGCCTCGTTTGGATCGTACACATAGTTCCTAAGTGGACGTTATTTAATAAATTTTTTTATGTATGCTTTTACGAAGCATCTGTTATTTTTATAAAAGAAATTTTATACGTTTAGAGCAGGATAAAGCATTTTTGAATATCGTCTTTTGATAAGAAAGCTGGAGAAATAGTATTTATTTTTACAGCTTTAAATAATTAATCCAGAAAATCATCATTTTCAAGATAATTGATAACCGCATTTAAAAAGTAGTCTCTATCAGAATCGGGATGATGCTCAAGCTTATTTTCAACTATAGCTTTGAAAATAGGTGCCTCTAAGAATGTTCCGTAGTTTTCTTCAAGGTCAATCTCCTCATCTTCATCTTGATCGATAAAGTATTTTCCCTCATTAATATCTTTTTTAGATTCAAGATCAAATGACTCCTCAACATAAAGCCAGCCTACGTCAGGGATTTCATCACGCTTTGTCAATAACTCATCGAAACCATTAATTACAATCATTTAACACCTTGTTTTCGGCAACTAGTTCCACCACCCCATTTATTTCGCCCACCTGTTCCATCGGGGTGATAAATTTTATGGTAGCTTTTATGATCATTAAAATCAGCTAGTTGTAAAGATCTGGGTGAATCGCCGTGATGCCAGGTCATGTTTTTTGGCGAAGAACCTCTAAATTTATTATTCTTCATAGGTTGAACATGTTCAATAACATCAGGATATTTTTTTTGTAGCTCACGCTTAAATTCGGGATCTTATTATCAGCCCGCCTAACGCTATTTGATCTCCGGCATCTGCCAGTCCGGGTTCAGCGCCCCCGGAAGGTCTTTCAGCCAGGCGCTGACCTTTTTAAGATTAAAGCTTGTGACGCTAAGGTCCTCAATGCAGCCCCAAAGCTCGCGCATGCTCTGCGGGGTTACTAGACAGGAGCTATGTCTCATACAAATAGACCTGGCGTAATTCATTTATGATTTCCTGAAAATTTACTATTTTTCATATATAAGGCATTTGAGTGGGCACTCACTAATCTGTAGTTAATTGGATTTTTTCAATAATCGGGCTAAACTAACTATTGGCTTGCATTTCATGAGAATATGCTATTTGTTTAGGTTCTTAATTATCAACAGTAAAAATTATTAATAACACAGACGGATTTACATGCGCTGCTTAGTTTAATAAACATGCGCATCTGATTGAGCAGTTAACCAATTAACTTTAGGTTTACAGGATTATGGAGATCTATTTGTATTTTTAGACCAGCGGTCGACTCGACCAGTATTGTATTTTCTTCATGCCCGAATACACTGACAAAAGGATTTGATTTTTCAGAGTACAAAATCCATATTGGATTTTTATCTTTATCAAGATAAGCAATGAAACCCTCGGAGCCGTAGCTTCCTTCTCCTACACAACAATAACATTCATTGGGTAACTTAACTTCTTTTTTTATATCAATAGATGTGACTTCTTCATTATTGTTACGATAAAAATCTATAAAATCAAAATCCTCACCCACTTCAATTTTTGGTGTGGGAAAGGATGTTATTTTACAGGAGATAGCTTTTCCATCAGCGAAAAATATAGCATCCGTAATTGGTATTAACTCTTTTTCCCATAACATTGATATGATGCTTTGCATTTTTCACCCACAATTATTTGGATGTTTTCC
>Ga0256409_1000870_pt1 | contig 13055 bp, 15 predicted proteins | sample PhySR1_FD_185981 | JGI IMG/M metagenome (GOLD analysis project Ga0256409, IMG submission 185981) | Leaf surface microbial communities from sunflower plants in UC Gill Tract Community Farm, Albany, California, United States - DLSL S.R1 | ecosystem: Host-associated > Plants > Phyllosphere >...
GTCGATCGTCTCACCGTCTGAGGTGATAATTCCTGTTTTGAACAATCTGCCCAGTTGAGGAAACTCGCCGAGCTGGAATGCGACCTTGTCGCCTGGTACTGCCTTGAGTGATTTGTCCGCCAGCACGACCCCGTCCGGCGTCTCAATCAGGATCATGTTGTTCCGGTGAGGCATAAGATACCCTCTTAGCTTGCAAGTGGAGATCAGGATTTAGAAGGCCATTTTCGAGGGACAGGAAAAGTGAACGTCTGCTTTGAGCGAGGAACAGACATTACACCCTCGAAATAGTTTGGAAACAGTATTGCACCATCACCCGCTTTGGTCTGATGCTTTCCTTAGCAGGATGCTTTATGTTGGTCACACTCATCCTGCAGGGTACAACCATGATAACAGTAGAGAAATCAGATCCATTTTCTTCAGAATCCCATCACCTAATCGAATTGCTGTCAGCAGAACTTGCCGCTATTACTGGTGATAACGGCAAAAGCCATTTCACCGCTGAAGCAATGAGTGATGACAAAGCCTTATGGGCATTAGCAAAGAACCCTCAAGGTAAAGCGATAGGATGCGGAGCTATACGGCCATTAACGTACAATATAGCCGAGCTTAAAAGAATGTTTTCAGACCGAAGTGTGCCAGGGGTTGGTGGTGCTTTACTTATTTTTCTTGAAGAATCTGCAAAAGAGATGGGATATATCGAGCTTAGGCTGGAAACACGGCACATCAACTATCGGGCCGTAAATTTCTACAAAAAAAATGGCTATGTCCGTATTGAAAATTATGGCCCATATATAGGTAGTACAGAAGCTGTCTGCTTTTCAAAAACATTGCGCTGATTGTATGAATCGACTCTGACGTCTGCTTCTGGCACAAAGCGGACAGTTGGCGCTGTAGGTCCGCTTCGAGCGAGGAGCGGACGTAAGTAACGTCCGCATTGCACCAATTGGAGGGGTGCAGGTCAACTGGTATGATAGAACTGTCTTTAGTTAGTAAGGCTCACCTATTAAAAACCCCTTTAGGCTCATCACCTTTTTGGAAGTGAGGACTCTGCTCATCAAGTTTATAAGAAATAAGATGACCATCCTCGGTAAAGGATAAAGTAAGAATTTGTTCCTGACCCACTATTTTCGGTGAAAGCGGAATTATTACGAGTCTGCTTTGTTGACTCCAGATATAGCGCCACTTCAGCGCCTCGCTAAAATTTTCAGGAGAATTGGGGGGGCCAAAACGGCTCAGGACTTCCCGTTTAGTTGTTTTTCCAGCGACTAACCAACTACTAAGGGATTTATCTTCAAAAGACGTTTCCGATACATTGTGTGAGCGTACGCCTCCAGATATACAGCCCTGCACGGAAGGTAAAACCAGCATTACTGAAAAAACGATGCCTTTAATTAAATTCGTTTGCAAAGTAATCACCTTTTTTAAACGGCTCAGCTTTAAGGATTTTCACGCCTGTAGCTGGATCGGTTACAATTTCACTAAAGTGAAAAACACATTTAGTAAACTGTTCATGTGCATCAAAATTCACGTCGTAATCTTTTCCAGCCTCAAGATTTACTAACGCTGACATTGAGCAGTGTCCTTGGTCGGTTTCATCGGTAATGATGTGGAAAATGGTTGGACCTGGCTTTGCAAGTACTTCAAAATAGTAACTTTTATAATCCTGCTGACGATAGCTTATTTTTGGCATGCCAATATCGCGAGAGTCATTATAATAACCAAATGATGTATGCGGGACTAATTCCTGAAACGTGCTGTTTCCTTTTGTAGATATCGATGTACCGGTGACATTCCCAATAAAACGAACGCGAGCCAGATGACTTTTCTCACCAACAGGGTCGTGATAAAGCGGCGCGGAATAATTGAAAGCTGAACAGCCACTTAATAAAGCAACGCTCAAGAAAGTAAAAGGCAAACATTTTTTCATAATAATAAAAACCCAAGTTTAATTTATCCGAAGTTATCGGCAAAAATAGCCCTTACTTTAATTTTTTCTGCCTGTTGATTTTTATATTATCTGAACTTCAGACTTTCAATCTTATGCCAGAGAAAACCGTAACCACCCTTCCCCCTACTCACATAAGAGAACCGATCCGGAAGCAAAGAGAAATCCTGCGCTGCGGGCGCTTTGACGCGCAACCATTCCGTTAGAATGCACCGGAAACCCCTGGGGCGTTTCCGACCCGACTGCAGGCTTTCGCACAAAGCGAACTGATAATAGTCTAATGTTGGCTAAGAGCGAAAAGCGGACCTTACTCATCCCTGCTAACATTGGCTCTGAGTAGTCGGAAGTGAACTTAGCGATTAATTGTGAATTTCCGACCGTCTTTTCTACCAGTCGGACTCACCGTAACAATTGAATAACTGATCTTAATTAACCTATCCATTGTTGCCATAGTGGTGAAAAAAATGAAATTTGAAACCAGATTCATGACCATGAATAACGGTCTTGTTCCCACACAATAATCGTATGAGGTCTTTATGCTGATAGCCCAGGTTTCAGACATTCACGCCTCAACCGAAAATGATCATCTGTTTCGGTTCGACCGGGTACTAAATTGGCTTACGCATTTGCAACCGGACTTACTGGTACTTACTGGCGATCTAACGGATGGGCATTGGCAGGAAGGTTATAAACAGATAGCTGACCGCCTGAATCAGCAAAATTACCCTTCGTTGATCCTGCCAGGTAATTCAGACGACCGAAGTCTGATGCGTTCTGTTTGGGATGAGAACAGGTGGGCGCTTGATGCCCAGGGAGAGGCCCTACACTTTACCCATAACATGGGTGGCATTCATCTGATTGGTCTGGATTCGACGATTGATTATAAGGATTACGGCAGTGTGGCTGACCATCTGAGATGGTTAGATAATCAACTTAGCGACGCAGACAACCCTCCGTCATTGCTGTTTCTGCACCATCACGTATTTGCATCTGGCATACCAACGCTAGACGAAACGATGTGCAGAGGTCTACCTGAGATGGAAGAGTTGATTAGGCGCGCCCCGGCCAGATTACTTGCCATTTCTACAGGTCATGTCCATAGACCAATAGCAGGTACATTTGCGGGCATACCTGCTTACATTTGTGGCTCCGTCTGCCCGGCAAATCCAGTCTGGTTTGGAACAGTAAAAGCTCCTCCTGCGAATGACCCGCCAGCGTTGATGATTCACCGCTACGTCAGTAACTCTCTTACCAGTCATTACGTTTGCGTTTGCGTTTAACTGACATTCAGAAAACGCATAGATCACATAGAAAACGACCACATCCCCAGTGTTTAACACATAATATTGTGAGGAATCAGCGTCCGCCCTTGGCACAAAGCGGACATGGGCTGAACAGGGTCAGCTTTATGCAAAAGGCTGACGAAACACGAAAAAGCCGCCTGCTGTTGGCCTGTCTAATCTACCAACTCTTATTAGGGCTACTCTTTGTCATAGAACCGCCGTCTACAGTGGCATCAATGGCGTTGCGAAAGTCTTCGGTGCCGCGCGGATGGAAGGCTTTACTGCATTTGCTTTGCGCTCTTTGTCGTGCGCCTTGTATCAGTCCTGGCTCTGTGCGCCCGTGTCGCGGCCAGTAAGCAGCGTGGCGACTGTCTCAGAAAATGCCGCCTTAAGGGCGGTTTTTTTGTAGGCAGGAGTATAAGGTTATTCGGCAGAATTGGCGTTTTATTAAATGGCGGAAAAAGAGAGAAAAGGCCGCTTTTGGTTGGCAAAAAAATTAGGGGAATAAATGAAATGCTCTTAGGATCTGACTAGTACCGGAAACGGCATATCTAAGGCGAAAAAAACTCGGTCTGGTAAACCGATTTAATTTTCTGTACCAAGCGCGGCTGGTGACCGTAGCCAATGCGTGAAATTTACAGCGTCTTCAATTCCAACGGTGCTTAAGAAACCGGTGCCCATGAGCATAATGAGTTCATGCTCATGGTGCCCGAGCATGCGCTGCTACGTTTCAAAGGTGAGCAAAACGGACGCACGACGTCTGTAGCGGTATACACAGACGCTATCGTAGACGCAGTTGCACCTAATATGCCTCAAGCTCAAGGAATGTCAAAATGACGCCAGAAGTTCATTTGATTAATGTCTTTCCTGCTGCCCGTAACGGCGGTAATCCGGCTCCCATCGTGGCTCATGCGGATGGCATGACCTCGGCAGATATGCAGGCGGTCGCCCACGCGTACGGGCATGAATGTGGCTTTGTTTGTTCACCGCCGGCCAATTCGGACTGCGATTTCGCGTTCCATTTCTGGGTGCCTAATCATGAGATGGATATGTGCGGACATGCCACGGTCGGGGCGGTATGGTTGTTGGACAAACTCGGACTGCTGCCGCAGGATCAGTTGTCAATCTGGACTCTGAGTGGCCGGGTAGAGGCGAGAGTGTCGCGTGACGAAGCCCATATGGTGCATGTTGAAATTACCCAGCCTCAAGGCTTAGTTGAGACACTTTTGGCGCCAGACATCGAAGCAGACATCCTTTCGGTGCTTGGCATCAGTTCAAATGAATTAGCACCGCTACCAATCCAGAATGCCTCGACCAGCAGGATCAAGACTTTAATCCCACTCAAGAACGTAGCAGTGCTGGACAGTTTGAAACCTGATTTCCGCAGGATGAAACAGTTGTGTGAGCGTATTGGCTCAACCGGTTTATATCCCTACGCTGCCTCGGATCTTGATGCCCGACAATTCGATGCGCGGCAGTTTCCTAAGTCCTCCGGATATCCCGAAGATGCAGCAACCGGCATTGCTGCGGCCGCACTGGCCTTCGGACTGTTGGAGCACGGCCTGGTCAGCGCAGATGATCGAACGGTGAGGATTCGGCAGGGCAGAGCCATGGGCCGCCCTTCCGAAATTTCATTGCGCTTTCGGCGCAATGCCGAGGGGCAAGTTCAGGGCTGCTGGCTCGGTGGAAATGTAGGTTTTGTCGAAGAGAAGATATGAGTCATCATGCAAAGCTGAGAGAGATGAATCTGCAGTTGCCCGAACCACCGGCCCCTAAGGGTAATTATGTTCCGGTGCTAGTGCACGGCGGTGTTGCTTATGTCAGTGGCTAAGTATGTCGCCTGGCTGAGAGCGTAATCGAGGGGCCTGCTCGCGCTGACGTTAGTTCATAATGACAACAACTAAGCCATGACATTTGGGTATACCCAGCCAACTTTTACGCTTTGAGGTAACCATGGCGGATTTCCAATAGAATTGGCGTAGCGCGATCAACTGTAAAGAGTTCTAAATGTCCGCCATGAGCGAACAGCGGACATTGCTAACAGCGTTATGAGTGAATCAACGGAGAGTTGGTAAGGTACCCTTAGTACTTTATGCGCTGCTTACTAGTCATGGTGCGTCCCAAATGGATGATAAAGAATAGAATGCCGAATGGAGATCAATATTGGCCGCAACAAAGGGAGTTCGCATTTCGTGGGTAGGACCAGAGAGCTACAGCGGAAAAATGAGGAGATTTTAGTTATAAGCTTTGTTCACTGTTCTTAGATGACAGTCTCTATTAAGCGATGAGCGTAATTATTGAAATTTCATTGACATCCTCATGTACCCACCCATTAAACCGTAGATTTTTTATACATTACAATATAATATTCTCTAATAAATCGCTCAGCGTTGGTAACCCATTGCAGATTTTTTGTGACAGTTCCGAACTCAGAGATTCAGTTGAGTTTAAAGAAGCAGGGATAAATTTGTTCGGTGATGCCGTAGCTGCAAAACTGCGCGTGCGGTGTGCTGATATCTGGTCTTCAGCATCGATAGCTGAGCTTCCGGGTTTTCTTAAAACAGAATTTTTATGCGAAGATGGATGCGATTACGTTACAATTAACCTTAGCGAAGGGGTTAAGATGTACTTTGTAAATGGTCATCTCAAACCACCCCGTCAGGCAGACAATTCACTTGATTGGGGTCGGGTAACTCGGTTGAAATTGGTTCATATAGGCGAAGATTATGGTTTCTGATAACGGATTTAACACGGATTGGGTGTCAGCCCCCGGAGATACCATAATAGACCTCATGGACGAGCTTGGTTTCAACGAAGAAGAGCTCAGTAAAAGAGTTGGCCTTTCCATGATTAAAAGTCGCGAGTTGATTTCAGGTGAGCTTATTCTCACTGAGAAGATTGCCAACAAACTTGAATCTCTCTTCAATGTCAGCACGACTTTCTGGCTCAGTCGTGAAAATAAATATCGCCAACATAAAGATGCCATCATTCGCCAAAATAATGAATGGGTTCAGTCTCTGCCTACGTCAGATATGAGTAAACTGGGTTGGATCCCGAAGGGCCTGAGTGGCAACAAAAAAGTAGAGTATTGCCTGAGTTTTTTCGGCGTTTCATCTGTACCTGAATGGTTTAATTATTATAAAAGTAAACAGACTGCTATAGCTTTCAGAAAATCTGAAGCTTTCAGAACGGAAGAAATGGCCGTAATAACCTGGCTCAAGAAAGCTGAATATATTTCGCGAAAACAGAGAACTTATACATGGGATAAGGAAATACTTAAAAGCAGCCTAGAAGCTTTAAGAAAACATTCTCTTGAAGCTGATCCCAAAGTATTTCTTCCTGCGATACGCAGCATACTCGCTGACGCTGGTGTGGCGCTTGTGATCCTGCCAACGCCAACAGGTTGTCCAGCAAGCGGCGCTACCTGTTTTTTTGAGTCTGGTAAAGCGACACTAATAATGAGTTTTCGGTATCTCAGAGACGATCATTTCTGGTTTACGTTGTTCCATGAGATTGGCCATCTGGTTCTGCACAACTGTGAACAGCACCGCATAGAAGGAATGAATGGCCTTTCTGAAAAAGAAGAACAGGAAGCAAACGACTTTTCCAGCAACGTCCTGATTCCCCCAGCATACCGTGCAGAGTTTGACACGCTGAGTGGGCGGAATTGGAAAAATATTATTAAATTTGCCCGGAAAATTGGTGTATCAAAAGGGATAGTGCTGGGGCAGTTACAGCACGCCCAAAAAATCCCCTTTGATCATTTTCCCAAATTCAAAGTCAAATATAACCGTGAAGATCTGTCCTGAAATCATCCGCCAAAGTAAACGTGGCGACAGGGTGATTTCTGCCAGTTGCAAAGAGCATCCTCAAGAATTTGCATTTCAAGCAGTCCCATGTCCATGAAGGCGCTGAGCCTCGCCAGAAGATTGTCTAATACCTTATAATTGGCCGCATTTCTCGCTTCACCGTAAAATAGAAGGTTTGCGCCATCCAGAGGTCCTGTTGCCCCGTTCAGATACAGCGTTCCCGGCTTGGCATCAATAATGCCGAACTTGATGAGCATTGTCAGAAAGTCGAACCTTCCAGCCCGCCCAAATGACAAAACAGCCCTCATGCTCTGGTAAAGAATATCAAAGTACTCTTCCTGACTACTAGATGCGGCTTTGGCTTCAGCAAACCGCGCTTCGTGACTACCTACGTTTCCTACCCACGCTACGTATGAGCTGATAACGCGTGGAAGGGGGCGCTTGCTGTCCGGTTTAAGGGATTCGTACTTTCTATGGTTCCCAAACCTTCTTTTCTGACCATCTGCCAGCATCTGGCGATAGCAGCCCTCATACCAGGCGTGAAAGGTGTCCACTTCCGCAACCACTTTCTCCCAAGTCCATACATCGCCACCGAGTCCACCATAAATGTCGGCGCACAATTGCCAACCATATTTCAGATTTTTGCCAAAGTGGGTGGATAGGAAAATAAGCCAGCACGCCTCATCTATATTCCCTTCATAAACATGCAACCACGCAGCTCGTAGCGGATCAAAAATATCGCTGTGGGGATTTCCCCGAAGCGGGGATATCTTATTTCTACCAATGGCTCCGACGTACTCAATACGACGCTTGCTGTCGAGTATCTGTGCGGCGAGCGTTGTGATTTTGTCGGGGGTATCTAATCCCCTGAGCGGGATTTCGTGTGTACTGAACGATTCGAGCTGATCTGAAATTTCATCAATTAGATCCTGTCGTTTCATTTTCTCCCTCACAACCACTCAAGATAAATTTTGTATGACTGATTTTGCAATTTCCCGGCAATGGACCGAGCAGCTGGCAAGTCCTTGTCTTTTTTGCATCTGAATATCGCCAGCATACGAAGGACATCTTTCCAGTATTCACTCAGGCTTAGCGTATCAATGTCTGGAATGTCGCCCTCTCGGATGCGTTTCTCTGCATCAACAATGATGCATAAGTAGTGGTTTATATCCTCTGTGGGCATTGCCACCATAACTGGTGCAGATGGCGCATAACCCTCTTTAAGCGCAGCTTCGATGAGGGGAATATCCTCGGTATAGATGTGCAGACTTGCCGCATAATGGCGATAAACGCCCAAATTTAAACCGAGGTTTTTTGCAATCATTTCCTGAAGCATCGTGAATGCAAATATGTCGTGAACCAGTCCTGCTCGCGCATCGTTAGAGCGCATGAATGTGAACATATCAAGGGAATCATTCCTAATCGCAAACTGGAGCCCGACAGTACAGGGGACATCAACGAAGGGGTGGGCTATATCGTTTGCGTCAAACAGCTGTATGGCTGCTCGCCTAGATGTGTTACGTTTTTTTAAAAGCCGGATGACATTCTCAATCTGGTTAATTCCATTCTTGGTACCAAAGAGACGAGGTCCGTAAGCGCCATTAATTGTACCATCACTTTCTGCAGAATCCTGGTATTTTGAGATGTAATAGCGAATAGATTCAACCTCGTCACTGCCCGATAGATACCACATCAACTCACCCAGACAGGTGAATATTTTACCTCTGGATTCTGTTCTGCTAATCCGGCAAATCGGATTGCTCAAAATGATGTGTGTACCCAGAATCTCTTTTGTCGGTCCCCGTGTTGTTTCAACAGGGACACCATCTGACAGGATATTTTCAAACACAGCCCGCATAACATCATCAATCGTGTTTTTCTCAATTTCCATATTTGTCATCCAACTGAGAGCCGTGGGTAGGGCGCCAGATACTAGCCAGCAAATAAGAATAATCTTAATTGTTCGTTATACATTAAGGTTGTGCAATTTGTCTACAGGTTTAAGCTTTGGTACTAGGGCTTGCATAACGAGTTAGATCTATTTCTTACTCAATCAACTGCATTGAACTACAAATAGCTGAAATGACTGACATCCTATAGGTCAAAAGAGGAGTGAGAGCTATCCTGGAAGGGATGTCCTCTTTTGGCACAAAGCGGACTTGCAACAGGGGACATCTTCTGAGAGTGCATAGTGAAATTTGCAAGTAATCACTGACATCATAAAGTTTTAATCAATGGGCAGCAGGTTTGTGAGCTTCGCCACAAAATTTTCCATTACCATCAGCTTACTGCCTTATACAGACGGACAATCGCGGCAAAGTCATGTTTTTCATCGTCAAACACCTTAAATGCCACCAGCTGCTGATTTCCAGTGCCCGTCACTAAGTTAAAGCACAAGGTGTATGTATTTTCCACGCCAGCCAAAGTATGTACATTTTATATACGAAAGCAGATATTAGGGTTTTCAAATTCTGATCATTGCGTTGTTTACCGTTTGACGATTTTGATCATTATTCAGTGATCAGAATTCATGATCATATTCTTCAGCGATGCCTTGAAAAATCATATCCAAGGCTTAATTAACATTGGGTCAAAAAGCCCAATGGGAAAGTTAAATAGATACTGGCGGGCAGTAGTAACGTTCAAACCGTAGAAATCTGCATACTCTCTGACGTTACAGTGCCTCAGCCACGCATCACTGTAATAGTTATCAAAATGCTGAGCCCAGATTTCACTCATTGGCTGTCGCGACAACTGACGATACGCTGTGCGTTGGTGGAGCTGATGCTCAGAAACGTATTCCTGAACCGTGAGTCGCTGTTGCTGGTGGAACTGCCGACGATGATAAACCCAGAACAGCACACGAATTGCCGCGCCACCGCATTTATGCAAATTGTCATACATCACACGTTGAGGGAGCTTACGCGCTTGTGCATATTGCTGCTGCGTTATGCCACTTAAAATTGCTTCGCGACGATAATTTTGTTTGTGGTAAGCCCATTGGATGCGCCACGTATCACTCCAGAAGTTGTAGTCCTTGTAATGTACGTCGCACTCTATGGCAGGCAGCAGGAAACGCTCAAACAACTCATCCAGCGTTGCAGGCAGAGCATGCAGATGCTGCTTTCTTTGCAGCCGCTGTTCATCAGTCAGCGGCACAATTTCATAACCGGTTAGCCAGTCAATGCCGCCTACATAAGTCTTCATCTTACGATTAAGAGAGTAGGGCATCGCAATTTTTGCATTGTACTCCTCTTCTATCTTTTCCATCATTACCAGTTTTCATAGGTGCTTATAGCCAGCGTGCTAAAAGCCACGGATTAATTAAATTAGCCGGGTAGTTACACAAATAGCGGCTTGCAGTAGACGGGTTGAGGTAATGCCAGCGGCAATACTGTGAAACGCTGATATTGCATGGCCAGTAATAGCTGTAGTAGCGCTCAAAATGACGGTGCCAGTGAGGGCTGAGTTGAGCGCTTGCCACAATGCTATTACCGTCACGCAGGCGGCCCCTGATTTTACTAAAACGCTGCAGCGCTCGTCTGAGCGCCTTCATTGGCAGTAAGGCAGCCTCATCCAATCGTTGGCTATCTTTCAGAGGCAGCGTCGCAGGCTTATCGGCAGAAGGCTCTGCGGGAGTGAAAAGCGAATCCAGCTTTCCGGGAAGAGGGCAATGCGCTTGTACCCGATCAAAATGGGTAATCTGAGTACGTAATTGCGCAGTTTTACTGTGTTTAGCTTTTTTTAAAAACGGGTAATGCCGGGTTCCGGAACGCGCAATGTCTTTAGCAATTCCTTCCTTAGAGTGCCGCTTAGCAAAGTAACTCACCCGCAGTAACAATGCGGTCATAGCCTCAGTGTCGTTCTTTCGAATTAAATAGTAACCATGCTTTGGAAACCAGACCGTTCCGCCCGTTGCTATTTTCCAGCAGCTCTCCACCAGCTTGTTAATTTTAAGAGGATGACGCACGCAGTTGCCATCAACCATCAGCAGGTAATGATAATGCTGTACTGGTGCCTGATTCTGTTCTCTGACCCAAAACACGCGGGCAAAGCTTTTGGGATACTCCTTCCTTAGAGCAGGAATCAATAGCTGATGAAAGCGGGTAATAACGCGGTTGTCAGCCGTGTACTGAGGCAGATGAAAATCATATCGGATTGCTAAAAAGCGAGAGCAGCTGACATAGGTTCTATCAACTGCCTTGAACAAAGAATTCATAATCTTCACATCCTGCTGACACTCTTCAGGCATCACTGGCCAGAGAACATCGTCATACAGAAACTCGCCTTTAGCCCGGATATCAGGATAAACCGTACTGCGCGTAATATTATTAATTACCGGTTCCTGATGGGCTGAATCCAGACTGACATTTTTGATGTTTATCATAGGGTTACGGCTGTATCAGAATCACGGATTGATAACGATTTGATGCGCTGGTTGTTTCAAATGGTTACATCAGCAGATAAAAAGAAAGGCTGGAAATCCCAGCCCTGCTTAGAGTTTTAGCAGCAGTTATCGAGCCACTGTTCATACTGTGTGACTGTCCAGCCCATAGTTCTGCCTGCACGTTTTTTTGGCGCAGGAAATTCACCGCTGATTACCCAGCGATAAAGGGTGGTTCGGCTGCAATTCAGGAGGTCAAGCATCTCACATATACGGATCAGACGTTGAGGGCCTGGAAGGTGGCTGATAGTCGTTGATAAAGAATTGATGTGTTTCATGTTTAATCTCTCGGTAGCGAATCAATATGAAACGTATCTTAAAAACCGAGAGTGCTTGTGTCGTGGTTACCCTGGAAAGATACCCTGGATACCCTTACTAACTTTCTGAAATTTATTTATTTTTTATTTCGGGCTGCTCTTTGGTTTTTTTTGACGTCATGAATGTCGGTTTCTGTGCGAGTTAGCCAGCCCATTGCTTCACGCAACATCTTTAGGCATTTATCATCACTTATGGGCAATTTTTGCTCATAAGACCAAAATAGCTTCGCTCTCTGCACAACGAGTTCCAATAATTCGGTAGCAATAGGCAGCGCGCCTTTCGAAGAAATTATTCGGCCTTTGTCATATAAGCTTGCTATCACGGCTATAAAAAATTCTTCACGCTTCTGCGCATATAATTCACCACCCTCTACTGGAACCGCTAACCTTTGATTAAGATAGGCTATTTGTTTTTTCAACTCGTCATTTTCTGCCTGTAACTCTTTGACAGTATCGGGTTCTATCAATTCATTTGGCGAGATAGTGTTAAGGTCAATTTCCAGAACTGAAGTAATTTCACTGCGCAGAAAACCACAATCAGCCAGCTTATCAGTATTCATGCCATCATCACTTACCGCCCGCAGTGCCGCCTCGGCATTAGGATAATAGCCAGGAGCACCGATGTTTGGCGCACCATGTTTATCTAAGAGCTGGTATGGGGCAACGGGTGAAGTGTCATACCAGCTTTCATATCTAAACCAGTACAGCGAAGGCTGATGCTCTGAACGTCGATACTTTTTCAACGCTAAAAGACACAGGGCGTTGTAGCTCTGATCTGGATAGCGCTGTTTGAGCTGCTCAAAAAGAGACTTAACACTGATGAAGCGTTCTGTATCGGACTGGCGCGCGAGTTGCTCATTACGCAGTTGCTGAATGGAATCGTCGAAACTCATGGCTTGTTTTTGTCCTGCAATCCTGGGGTTCAGATAAGGCTGTGTTGATGATTGAACTCGAACGGCTGTCAGGCTTTTGAAGATAGCAAATCAGGCTTCTGGCAACTGGCCAGCGAGAAATTTAAACCCACACTACTTACGTCACCCAGCCATTCACTTACGTCACCCACTACATCACCTGATTCGCGCCCAAAGAAAAAGGAGTCAGACGATCTCTCATCTAACTCCTTGTTTTATCTGGTGGCCCCTGCTGGACTTGAACCAGCGACCAAGCGATTATGAGTCGCCTGCTCTAACCACTGAGCTAAGGGGCCAGCGGAGCGGGGATTATAAAGTATCTCTTCAGGACGATCCAGCACTCAGC
>Ga0256409_1000883_pt1 | contig 12854 bp, 10 predicted proteins | sample PhySR1_FD_185981 | JGI IMG/M metagenome (GOLD analysis project Ga0256409, IMG submission 185981) | Leaf surface microbial communities from sunflower plants in UC Gill Tract Community Farm, Albany, California, United States - DLSL S.R1 | ecosystem: Host-associated > Plants > Phyllosphere >...
AACGCTGGCTGCCAGCGGTATTGAGGATTTCGTGATGAAGGGGGAGATGAAAATACCCCAGGAACAATATCGCTGGCTGATGAAGGTCGCTATCAGGTTTGCTGAGTATGAACTGGAACGAACCTGTAATGAGGAAGGCGATGAGCATCAGCACAGACAATCCTGTCCATGAGCTGGTGGTTTCAGGACTGCGCTTAATTCAGTGTGAGGGGGGAAGGGAAGCGACAAGAGTTGTAACGAGAGTCAGATCTTAACCTCTGCACACATAGCGAGAATGCAATGAAACTTCTTAAAACTTTTTTATTTTGGAGGGACATATTAAATGAGTCGCGCAGCAACAGACTGGGCCTGGAGTCTTAATCTCAAGGCTTCCCAAAAACTACTTCTCCTTTCACTGGCTGACCGGGCTGACGAATACCACTGCTGTTATCCCAGCATCATGAGGCTCGTCAATGATACAGGGCTCGACAGAAAGACTATCGGGAAATGGATCAATCAGATGATTGAGGAGGGTCTGCTTTCCGATACCGGTGAGCGGAAAGGTCCCACAAAACGGGTGCGTGTCCTGAAGCTGAACCTCGATTTTAAATGTGCCCAAAAACGGGAGGGTTCAGTAAAAGGTAATGGTCCCAAAAACGGGAATGTTCCCAAAATCGGGCCTGTTTCAATTAAGCCATCGAATGATCCCAAAAACGGGCTTTTGAACGATCCCAAATTTGGGATTTTGAATGATCCCAAAAACGGGACACAGAATCAGTCATTAGAACCCAACATAGAACCTATAAATAAAACACCCGCCGCCAGGGCGACGTGTCAGGGTAAATGGCTTCCTTCACGTTATGCCTTCGAGGGCAAAGTCGTTAAGCTTAACCATGCAGACTTTGCATCGTGGCAAAATCTCTACGCACATCTGGACCTGGTCTACGAGCTACAAAAACTCGACATCGAATTCTCATACCAGAGACCCAGACACTGGTTTATCACAGCCAGCCAGAAGCTCAGCTACCAGAACAAACAGGCAGCCTTGCGGAGCCAGATAGCGCCTGCTGGTACAGGCACGCCACACTGGAACGATCGCAGCGAGTGGGAGAATAATTTCTTATGACGAAGTCAGAACCCGGATTTGAGCAGCAGGACGGCCGTTTAGTTGACTCAAACGCTGAGCGCCTGGTGGATACGCTCTTCGCCAGTCTGAAGGTTATCTTTCCAGCATCCTTCAGCACGGTGTTAAAGCATCCACGCGATGAAGCAACAGCAAAACGTCAGTGGGTCGCTGCGTTTATCGAAAACGGTTTTACCTCGGGGCATCAGCTGTCTGCAGGAATGAAGTGTGCGCGTGCCAGCGTTTCACCGTTCTGGCCAACCCCCGGGCAGTTCATCAGCTGGTGCCGGAAGGGCGACTATGTCGCTGCAGGCCTGCCGGATGAAGATGCGCTTTATGACATGGTCATTGAGTACTGTGCACGACGCGGCTTATATCACTCGCCTGAAGCCTATCCGTGGCAGGATAACACGCACTACTGGATGGTAACGAGCCTCTACAGCCAGATGACATCACATAATCTGTCCGAGGGTGAGTTACGTAAGGCGTGCGAAAAAGAGCTTGAAAAGATGTCCCGTCGTATTCGCGAAGGGGAGTCAATACCCCCACCGCGCGCGCAACTTGAAAAATTTTATGTACCGGTGAGTCCTGAGAGGGCGAGAGCGCATATCAGCCGACTTAAAATGCTTCTGAAGAGAAACTCAAAGCATGGCCTGAGACCAGTCCTGCCATCAGAATCAGAGCACTCATGTTTCCGACGCTGATGTAGCTCCTGTCTGCGAATTTAAGGAGCAATGTGCCTCTATTCAGGTCCTGGTAACTGATATCGCCGATAAATCACCTGGCAGGGATACCGGCTGGCATCTGTCGCTATATGTCGCTCTGGCGCATAACCTTTTCAAAACGGAATGCATCATTGTCTTCTTCAAGCAAAACTTCATCTTCGGGATGATTAATATCGGGATGTTTTTTATTAAAGAATTCGACGATTTTGAACCCGCACTTGTTTACGTAAAAATGGATGTTACGCTTTTCAAAATAGGGCGTATGTGTTTGCCATGACACTGTCTCAGGATATTTTTCCTCAATCAAATGCCAGGCTTTAAGGCCTATGCCTCGTCCCTCTTCTCCAGCCATCAAGAAAAAAAGATCGAGTGAATTGTGATGGGTTTTACTATCAATGTTCAGCACTGCACCTCCAACCTTTCTATCCTTACTAAGGATGTGAAGTGACACGGCATTGGTATCATTCATTGTCATGTCTAGCGTTTTATCTGATGGGATTGGCTCATCTGAATGCTCTTCAAATTTATTTATTATCGCTACGGAAAAAGCTTTCTGTAAATGTGACTTAAAATCAGCAACGTCAGCTATTTTTACAGGTGTAAGGGTTATACTTTCTTTCATTTTAATCCTTATGAAGGTATTAGATAATCGGATTTGACAAATATGGCTCATGATCTTCTTGAAAGAATTTCGTTCAAAATGTAGACGAAAAAACCATTTGGCCACGTGGTTTTTAGAAGTGCATCTATCAACAAATTTTTTAACTATGACGATTGTTTTTCAGAGAACAGGAACCGAACTCACTCTGACAACCTGGGCGTGGGTAGCCTTATCATTCAACACTTCTTTATACTGTGAATCCATCATCACAACTGTAATAACAATTAATTTTAACGCTGAATAACGTCGTGATTATTCAGTTTTTACGCCGTCAGTATGCCACGCTGTTTCGTGATCGTTATTTCTGTAGCGCTTTGAGACCTTTTATCACCACCAAATGTCTGCTCTTGGCACCAGGCGGGCACCACGTAATTCTTTTTCAGCCAGCAATGTATAGCAGGACAACTTTTCTCATTATCAACCAGCCTTCATCCTCATAAATATTTGCGACAGAATTTGTTCGCCTTCAGCCAGGGTGACTGACTTTTACTTCCGGCAGCCAGAAAGAGAATCGGGTGCCGTTAAGATCGTTTTTTTCGCAGGAGACTTTTCCATCCTGTGCCAGCACTATTGCTTTGACAACCGCCAGACCTAAACCTGTCCCGCCACTCAGGCGGGAACGGGAATCATCGGTGCGCACAAACGCATCCCATATCGTCCTGGCAAAAGCCTGATCGATTCCCGGTCCCTCATCGTCTATATGCACAGCTACGCCTTCAGCATCCTGCTCACAGGAGATCATGATGACACCCGGGAGTGAATAACGACGGGCATTTTCCAGAAAGGCCAGCATCACCTGCCTGAAGCGTAAGGCATCGCATTCAATGATGGCCGGATTCACTTTCAGCACCAGTGAGTGGTCACTTGCTTTGAAATCCTCTTTCACCAGTTCAGCTAACAATTCAATCTCACTTTTGATATTCACGCGCTCATAGTGAATATGCAGATGTCCCGACTGCGCCAGACTCAGGGTTCTGAGATCTTCAATTAACCGCGTCAGGCCATCGGTCTGATGAATCAGGTTAACAAAAAGCTTATGATCGGGTGCAAATATTCCGTCAGCCAGTCCCTGAAGTCTCCCACGCAATATCGTCACCGGGGTTCTTAATTCATGTGCGATAGCGGCGTTCCAGGTCCGGCTATCATTTGACAGGGTTTCGAGTGTTTCCGCCATACGGTTAAAGTCTTTGACCAGCGCATTAATCTCACCGATTTCTATTATCCCTTCACTGGCTCGTGCGCTTAAATCACCTTCAGCCACACGTTTTGCACTGTGAGTCAGCGACGCCAGAGGAACGATCATCTGCCGCGCAAACCGTGCAGAAAAAAACACTGAGACGGCTATTGTTAACAGCGTTGAAATCAGCATGGTAATCCAGTCGCCGGTTGTTCCCATGTCTAAGTCGAGTGGCAACAGCTGACCTGAAAATAATCCGACAACGGTCGGATAAAGTGAATAAGTGGCAAAGGAGGTCAAAAAGGAGTAGATCGTAACTTTGATGATGAGCCAGTTCAGTTGCCTGCTAAGACCACGTTGCTTCATTTACTCTCTCCCAGGCGGTAACCGAAGCCTCGCACATTCTGCAGCAGGCCCGACGCACCCGCGTCATCGAGTTTCTTGCGCAATTTACTGATATGGCTGTCAACGGTTCGCGGTAACGTGTCACCTTCCGGAAAACACGCGTCCAGCAGTTCATTCCGGCTGAAAACCCGGTTGGGTTCGCGCACGAACTGGGTGATTAACCTGAATTCCGTTGTGGTCAGGCGTGATGCGATATCCATTCCGTCAGGTTTAACAACAACGCTGTGCTGCTGCAGGTTAATGGAAAGCGATCGGGTAGAGTAAATATCTTCCGAGCGTGTGATAACCTGGGTTCGCCTTAACACGGCCTGAACCCGGGCCACCACTTCAGCAGGATTAAACGGCTTAACGACATAATCGTCGGCCCCAATACGCAGTGCGGAAAGTTTATCCACATCATCGTCGTTAGCCGTAAGCATAATAACCGGGGTATTACCGCGGCGACGCACTTCGGCCAGCACCTGCCAGCCGTCCATCACCGGCATACGCACATCCAGCACGATCAGATCAGGTGAGGACGTGGCACAAAATGCCATGGCTAATGCTCCGTTTTCCGCATGACTTACCGTGTAACCGGCTTTCTGCAGGTACGCGGTTAATATTTCGGCTATTTCGACATCATCTTCGACGATTAAAATCACGCTGCTGTTCATCCTTATCCTGTCATCGATCTGAATCGGCCCGGACGGCGGCGGCTCAGTTCTGATTCTGAAAAACCGCCGCCGGGCACGTTATAATCATGTGTCTGTTTAACTCTGGCGTCATAGCCATTGCCATCATGATATCAGGTCAGTGAAATCATCAATCAGACGGAATCGTGGCTGACCACCTGTTATGAATATTATTTTTCATGAGTGCTCAGCTTATTTCGCAGAGTCATTACGGTGACAAAAAACAGCGGCACAAAAATAACGGCCAGAACCGTAGCGCTGATGATCCCGCCAAAAACGCCGGTGCCGATAGCATGCTGGATTTCACTGGCGGGTCCGGAAGCAATGATCAACGGGACGACGCCCAGTCCGAAAGCCAGCGAGGTCATGATAATCGGACGCAGACGCATTCTGGCCGCGGTGATTGCCGCTTCACGCAGGCTCTTGCCCTCCTGGTATAACTGTCTGGCAAACTCAATAATCAGCACGGCGTTCTTGGCAGATAGCCCAATCACCGTAATCAACCCGACTTTAAAGAACACGTCATCAGGCAATCCGCGAATCATCACGGCGGCGACAGCGCCCGCGATCCCCAATGGGATAACCATCAGCACCGAGAGCGGAATGGCCCAGCTCTCATATAACGCGGCTAACACCAGGAAAATCACCAGGACAGAGAGCGCCATCAGCATAGGTGCCTGTGCAGCAGACTGCTGCTCCTGCAACGACTGGCCGGTCCATTCAACCGCGAACCCCGGCGGCAGCTGTTTTGCCAGCGCTTCCATCTCCTTCATGGCATCACCACTGGAAACCCCCGGTGCAGCGCTACCGGAGAGCCTCATCGCGGGATAACCCTGATAGCGGACCTGCTGGAGAGGCGCGGACGACCAGACCGGCGTGACGAAGGTCTTCAGTGCGACCATCCTGTTTTCACTGCTCCGGACATACAAATTGAGAATGTCATCAATCTGCATACGATCTTTCGCCTCTGCCTGGATAATCACCTGCTGCATACGGCCTTTATTGGGGTAATCGTTGACGTAGAGCGAACCCATCGCAGCGGAGAGTGTGTCGCTGATGCTGGCGAACGAGACGCCCATGGCACTGGCCTTTTCACGATCGATATTCAGCCGGACCGTCGTTCCCGGCGGCAAGCCGTCCGGGTACACCTGGGTGACTTTGCTGCTTTTAGCGGCAAGCTGCAGAAGCTTATTCTGTGCGGCTTCCAGCGCTGCATAACCCTGATTCGCGCGATCCTCCAGCCTCAGCGTAAACCCTGAAGAGTTTCCCAGCTCCTCGATAGCCGGGGGCATCATCGTCATGATTGTGCCTTCCGGCGCGTCACGCATGGCCTGTTCGACAAATTCAACTTCACCCCGGGTCGTGTTACTGCCGCGCTCTTTGCCCTCTTTCAGGACGGTGAAAGCCAGTGCGGTGTTCGCCCCGGCCCCGGAGAAGCCAAAGCCAATGATGGACTGATTAGTCGCGATGGCGGAACGCGAATGCAGGGCCTCTTCATATTTTTTCACCACCGCCAGCGTCCGCTGCTGCGTTGCCTCCGCCGGAAGCTGAAACGCCGTCATGAAGTAGCCCTGATCTTCTTCGGGGAGAAAAGCGGAGGAGAGCTGACTGAAGGCCAGTCCGGTGCCTGCGCACAGTGCAATAAACAGCATCATCATCTGGCCAGAGCGTTTCAGGATAATAGCGGTCCAGCGTAAATAACGGTTTGTCAGTCGATCAAAGCTGCGGTTGAACATGCCGAAAAATCCGCGCCGGGCGTGATCGGAAGGCGTTTTAAGCAGCGTCGCGCAGAGTGCGGGCGTCAGTGTCAGCGCCAGCAAAGCGGAAAACAGAATCGCGGTCGCCATTGAGAGGGCAAACTGCCGGTAGATGATGCCGACTGAACCACTGGCGAATCCCATGGGGATGAAGACCGCCGTTAGCACCAGCGTAATGCCGGTAATGGCTCCGGTTATCTCGTGCATAGCTTTTGACGTTGCCTCGCGGGGGCCGAGGTTTTCCTCACGCATGATGCGCTCAACGTTTTCAACGACGACAATCGCATCATCAACGATGATGCCGATGGCGAGCACCATTCCAAACATCGTGAGAACATTGACGGAGAAGCCAGCGAGCAGCATTACGGATAGCGTGCCCAATAAGGCAATCGGCGCGACGATGGCAGGTATGAAGGTATAGCGGATGTTCTGTAAGAACAGATACATCACCATGAACACCAGCACCATAGCTTCGAGAAGCGTGTGGATCACCTTCCCGATTGAGAGCTTTACGAAGGGTGCGGTATTGAAAGGGAGTGCGTACCGGATGTCCTCCGGCATCGACAGACTCAGTTCCTGCATTCGGGTCGACACCGCCTCTGCAGTCTTTACCGCATTGGCACCGGGCGCCAGCATAATCGCCGCACCGGTTGAGTTCTGACCATTTTCACGCATCATCATGCTGTAACTCTGAGAACCGGCCTCCACTTTTGCCACGTCAGAGAGTTTGACGCTGGAGCCATCCTGATTCGCGCGCAGCACAATGCGGCCGAACGCTTCCGGCGTGGTTAACTGACCCTCTACCGTTAAGGGAAGGGTGACCATCTGACCGGGCAACGCGGGCTCGTCGCCAACCCGTCCTGGGGCGATTTGCGCATTCTGCTGGGCGATGGCGGCAGAGATATCATTCATCGTCAGGTTGAGTGAAAGCAGGCTGGCCGGATCGACCCATACACGCAGGGCACTTTCCGCGCCGAACAGCTGAACACGTCCTACGCCCGGCAGCCTGCGCAGCTCTTCAACCACGTTTCTGGCCATGTAGTCACTTAACGCTTCACTGTCTGTTTTACCGGCTTTAGAGGTCAGACTGATAATCATCAGGAAGCCAGTGTCTGCAGATTCAACCTGAAGTCCGTTCTGCCGCACCGTCTGAGGCAGGCGGGACTCCACCGTCTTAATGCGGTTCTGTACATCAACCTGAGCCAGTTCGGCATTTGTGCCCGGTTTAAATGTGACCGTGATGGTTGCCTGTCCCGAGGTATCTGTGGATGACTCAAAATAGAGCAGATTTTTAACGCTGGAGAGTTCGCGCTCAATCAGGCTGACGACCGTGTCGTTCATCGTCTGCGGCGAAGCGCCTGCCCAGGTCGCGGTAATGGTGACATTCGGCGGTGCTACAGAGGGATAACGGGCCACCGGCAGTTTGGGGATCGCAATGCTCCCGAACAGAATGATAAACAAGGCGACGACCCAGGCGAAAACCGGGCGCTTGATGAAAAACTGAGCCATATTACTCTCCGGCCTTCATGGTCAGATTTGCAGGGGAGGCAGTTGAAATCACTGCCGCGACTTTCATTCCATTGCTCAGCTTATCCATGCCCTGGACGACAACACGGCTGCCGGCAGGTAAGCCTTCGGCAATGCGGTATGCACCGTGGGTTAACTCCCCAACATGGACGTTGATCTGGCGGGCCTGTTGCTGCTCGTCAACCACCCAGAGCACAGCGTTACCTTCCCGATGCGAGACAGCCTGCTGGGGAACCAGTAGCGCGTCTTCATAATGCTGACGGGGGATCTCAACCCTCACAAACATGCCGGGCAGGAGTTCGCGATCCGGATTACTCACCTGGATGCGCACCATAACGTCGCCCGTAGCGGTATCAACGCTGATGCCGGAAAAAAGAATCCTGCCCGTCTGTTGATAAACAGCGCCACCGGGTAACAAAACCTTTACCGGCAAGCCTGCGTCGGCATCCTGATGACTTGATGCTTGCTGGCGCAACTGGTGGTAAACCTCCGCTTGCTGGTGGACGTCCACATAAATGGGGTCTGTCTGGTAAATGCGAGCCAGCGGGGTGCTATCGCTGGCTGTCACATAAGCCCCTTCGGAAACCAGAGCCTGATCAATGCGTCCGGATATGGGTGCCTCAACTGTGGCAAAACTCAGGTCAAGCTCTTTGCGCCTGAGCGTAGCGCTGGCCTGCGCGACATCTGCCGCCGCCTGGCGGGCATTCGCTATGGCCTCATCGAAACTTTGACGGCTCACTGCGCCCGTTTTCATCAGGGGCCGCAGGCGAGCAGCCTGCTGCTGAGCTTTATCATTGGCGGCCCGGGCACGCAGTAAACCGGCCTGCGCACTTGCCACTTCCGCTTCAAAGGGAGCCGCATTGATCTGGAAAAGTGGCGTTCCTTTTTTAATTTCTGCGCCCTGTTCAAACAAACGGCGCTGAATAATACCGCTCACCTGCGGCCTTATTTCTGCTGTGTGCAGAGCATTAACGCGACCCGGAAGCGTCTCGTTAACCGATAAAAACTGTGGCTGGATCACCTCAATGGCAACCTGAGGAGCAGGGGCATCAGCTGCCGTAATGGTTTTATCATCGCAGCCAGTCAGCGCGGCAATCAAGGCAACCAGAAATAAAGGCAGCGAAAACAGTTTGAGGGACAATGTGGGTTTCTCGTATCAAAGAGTGATGCCCCATGTTATCGAACACGTGTTTATTCGCCGTTGAGGGTGTGTTGAGATTGTGTGTAGAAGCGAATTTTTTTACTGATTAAAGGTAATTGTATTGCCGGCCAGAAGTTCGGGTGGCAATGCAAAACCCTTAATATATTCAGCTCAGAACAGAGTACGACCTGAGGGCATAATATCGCACCACTGTTTTTTGTAATGCCAGCCTGGGTTGTAGGCGCCCAGGGAAAAAATAAATTTTTTATCTGATGACGTGGCTAACGCTCTGGCGTGCTGGATGTTCTCCCAGAGTAAAACAGAGCCAACCCCCATCGATTTGAACTGGGGATCAATCCCGCCATTAAAGTCCTCGAAGTAATACCATGATGGGCACTCAACTTTATAATTGAGATCAAAAGCACAGGGTGAGTCATTAATGAATAAAACTTTGCCAAAAATCATGTCTCTGAACGTGGTGAACGTCTCAGTCAGGATCCCGGGGTCAGTGCACTTAAGGCTGTTTTGCCACCGCAAATCGAACAGGTGCTGATAGATAGCCGAAAGTTCAGCAGGAGAAAAAGACGTAACATCTTCGACTGTTCCCCCCGCTTTTCTGAATCGTCGGACCTCTCCGGTACGCTTCTTAGCGGTTTTCACGGAAAAATCAGACTTGATATGAGCCATTTTCTTCTTAAACAGGTTGTGAGAGATGCTGTTAAAGATTATGCCCTGAGAATGGGGCGATAACCGCTTGGTTTTAAAGGGAAGAATGACTTTTTCACCCGCTTTAATCGGGAGGATAAGATCATCAAAAACAAAGGGAAGCGTTGAATTTTTATATGCCAGAGAGCCATTGACAGAAAACACGCCAGCAATGGGTTGCCCGTGTCGCCTTTTCATATAGTACTGAATACGGACGCCTTCACGTTCAGAAAGGTAAGCGAGAACGCGGGGATGGGTGCACACGCTCCCCCCAAATGTAGTGTAAATTTGGGCATACGCAGAAAGCGTGCATTCTTCCCAGCCGGTATTTTTAAGTTTTAAGTGTGTTGTAAACATGCCTGTTACCTGAAGTGAAACACAAGAGTCCCTGGATGATTTGTGCGGAAATATTTAATGACAGGCAAGGGTGTAATTGATGAATACTAAACAAGGGGTAAACAAAAGTAGGGATTTCTACTATAAACCTTCTTTGTTTAGCTTCTACACATGATCTACACACAGTCTGAACTGACTCTCCATAAATAAGCCCAGGAAACACTTCATTCACCAAAGTAATAATAAGTTCACGAAAAAAAATTTAAATAAAGCTTGATTCTAAATGGCAAAAATTGTTCAAATCAGATCGTGAATTCAGCAAGGGGATACGTATATTTAAGAATCACTACCTGCACATGGAATATAAACAAAATCTAAATGAACAAGTTTAATGAAATATCTACATTGTTGTTGAGCCTGGCGATAGTTTTTATCTTTATACTGGTATGGTTTATAACATGATAAGTAATTAAATCGTCAGTATGGGATTTAACGTCAATCCTTAATTTATCTTTAACTCACCATAAATAATGAAATCAAAATAATTCATTTATTTTTTGGTTTTTTTGTGTTCGGAAGGCGTTCTGATAATGCTTTCCTTTAATCAACCAGATTCAATGGCACTATCATGAAAAATATCCTTATTACCGGTTCAACAGGTTTTTTAGGCGGGGCTGTCGTAGCAAATTTATTGCAGAACAGGGTTAAGGATCGACTGCTGCTGCTGGTCAGAGGCGAAACCGTTGAGGAAGGGTTAAACAGGCTTAAAGCAAACCTGAAAAACTTTGGCTTAAATGAGTCAGCAATCAACACGATAGCCCCTGAGAATATTATTCTGGGTGACCTCGCGTTAACTGAGAAATTTATTAATGACTCACGGCTTAGCGACGTTACCCACGTTATTAACTGTGCTGCTGTCGCCTCTTTTGGTAACAATCCCACTATCTGGAAAGTGAACGTTGAGGGCACATTCCAGTTCGCAGAACGGATGAGCCGCGTTGAAGGGTTACAGAAATTTATCCACGTGGGTACCGCAATGTCATGTGCACCTGAACCGGGTTCACTGGTCACAGAGGGCGGACTGGACTCCAGCCGGGATCAGCATATTGTCGAATACACCTGGAGCAAGGCCTCGATTGAAAAACTGATGATCGAAAAGCTGCCGGGTCTGCCACTGGTCATAGCCCGGCCGTCGATAGTAGTAGGTCACTCCGATCAGGGGTGTCTGCCATCAGCCAGTATTTTCTGGGTATTCCGGATGGCGCTGGCATTAGGCAAATTTACCTGCGACCTGGACGATCGTATTGACGTGGTTCCGGTTGATTACTGCGCGGAAGCGCTGGTTATGCTGCTCGACGCAGAAAAAGTCATCAATGAAGTGATTCACATTTCTGCCGGAACACAGAGCAGTGTAACGTTCGCAGAAATTGATGAGGCGATGGCCAAAGCATCAGGGAGAACGGCTCTGGGTGTTGATTATCAAAAGGTTTCCTATAAACAGCTTTCTGACAGCAGAAGAACATTTAAGGATCTGTTTGGCCCGTGCAACGAACGGATCATGCTGCGTGCAATGAACCTGTACGGCCATTTCTCAAGTCTGAATGTGGTGTTTGATAATTCTAAACTGCTACAGCTTGGTATGAATAAGCCTTCCAGGTTCACCGATTATCTGGATCGCTGCGTGCTGACAACGCGTGACTCAACAATTGCCGAACTTATGCAGGTCGATTTTAAATAGTCAGGTATCGGAAAAAAGAAATAAATACTGAAGCATAAGTGGGGGCAGGGATCGATTTATGTCGCCCTGTTCATGATGAGCAGGGCGTCCCTGGAATATCACCGTTTGCGAACAACTTTAGCGTGTACAGGGCTAACCTCCAGCCAGACTGCCACACAGGCCTCCGCAGCGCCGATGAAAAAATCCTGATTCAGCCTCTCATCCAATACCAGCTCTATAAACTGGCAAACGGCAGGAGCAGAAAGGGCTCGGATATTAATTTCAACGATCCGATACTGGTGATCAGGTAGAAAAAGAGAATTCAAGCCAGCGAGCTGCAGATGAATTGTACATTACTAATGTTCGGTGAGCTGAAAGCGCGGGAGTTTTATCTCGAGTTTCTGCCATTCAGCGTTGAATTTGAACACCGGTTCGAACCCAATTTACCTTTGTATCCTGGCATAGATCGAGATGGTTTGCAGTTGCACTTATCTCAACATCACGGTGACGCCCCCCCTGGAGCAACAATATTTATCCCTATGAAGAATATTGAGTTGTTCAGAAACGAGCTACATTGAAAACAATATGGTTATGGTCGCCTGGAAATAGTAAGCCAGGACTGGGCGAATGTCCTGGAAGTTTACGATCCGTTTGGCAACCGGCTCAGCTTCTGTCAAAGCTGATTTACGCTGTTCATTGCGAGAGGGATTGCCATAGGCTATTTCCAATATTTCATAAACCAGAAACTAGTAATGTCCGTTTATGACATACAAGGGGACTTGTAACAGTCAGATGTCTGCTAAGAGCGAGAAGCGGACGCCCGGTGTCCGCTAATGTGAACTCGCCAGGTTACTTAAACCGTCTCCCTGCCTCATCAGTCACCTTTTCTCCATCCTCTTTGGTGAAAGAACCTTTCTGACCTTCAGGGAG
>Ga0256409_1000886_pt1 | contig 12818 bp, 7 predicted proteins | sample PhySR1_FD_185981 | JGI IMG/M metagenome (GOLD analysis project Ga0256409, IMG submission 185981) | Leaf surface microbial communities from sunflower plants in UC Gill Tract Community Farm, Albany, California, United States - DLSL S.R1 | ecosystem: Host-associated > Plants > Phyllosphere >...
CGCCTGAATTTTACCCCCGACCGCATAATGAAAAATCCACGCCATGGCGTGGATTTTAGGGAGTCTGTCAGACTTCATGGTTTTGATGGAACCCCATGAGACAACAATATTTAATCAGACGTTGAACCGTGACTTTCGATTTAACCTTTTGATATGTGTGGTTAATTTTAATTTATTTTTATTTTGTACTCACAGTCGTACTCATTTGTCGTGATGCTTCATTATTACTGTGCAACTACCGTACAAATACGTGACACGGAGTCTCTTAGCACCTGAGTAGTTCAGTTTTTCATCTTTCCTGATGCTCTTACGGGAAAAAAGCGCCAAATAAGCATCTTTCATTGGTACAATACGCCAACTTGTCTCTGGCTTTGGCCAAACTCCATTTGTTATCTCTGATCTTCATATCAGGGACGTAAAAGTTATCAGGAATCATATGTTAACAGGTAAGCTACGCAACCAAGTTGATGAGATCTGGACCACCTTTTGGACCGGCGGTATCGCTAATCCCACTTCGGTCATCGAACAGTTCACCTATCTGCTGTTTATCCGCCGTCTGGATGAGCTTGAAATGCAGCGTGAAAATCAGGCGTTGTTGCATAGCGGCAGCCTTCAAAACGCGCTTTTCCCGCCTGACAAACAGCACTATCGCTGGAACAAATTCAAGAACATTGACCCTGAAGACATGTTTGAGCTGGTAAAGGACAAAGTTTTCCCGTTTATCAAGACTATCCACGGCCAGCAAAGCACTTTCGCTCACCACATGAAGGACGCCATCTTCATGATCCCGAGCGCCCCAATGCTGGATAAAGTGGTTAACTTGATCGACAAGCTGGAAATGGATGATCGTGATACCAAAGGCGATCTCTACGAATACATGTTGAGCAAGTTGGGATCGGCAGGGACCAACGGCCAGTTCCGTACCCCGCGTCATATCATCAAAATGATGGTGAATATGACCGAGCCAAAACTTGGTGGTGACAGCAGCGATGTGATTTGTGACCCGGCTTCCGGCACCTGTGGCTTCCTGATGGCGGCGGAAGAATATGTGCGCACACATCATAAAACCGCATTAATGAAGCCAGAAAATAGTGCTCATTTCCATAACGTGATGTTCAATGCTTACGATTTTGATCAGTCGATGCTGCGTATTGGCGCCATGAACATGATGCAGCATGGCGTGGATAACCCTGTTGTGGAATATCGCGACAGCCTGATGGATTACGGTGAAGAGAACATTAAAGACAAATTCACTCTGATCCTGGCTAACCCGCCGTTTAAGGGCAGCGTGGCCTACGATGAACTGTCGCCAGATTTGTTGACCGCACTGGGCAAATCGCCGAAAAAAGCCGAAAAGAAAGTCGTTAAGACAGAAGACGGCGAAGAGAAGAAGAAAAAAGACCCAACCGAGAAAACTGAGCTGCTGTTCCTGGCGTTGATCCTGCGCATGCTGCAGCCGGGTGGTCGTGCAGCCGTGATTGTGCCGGACGGTGTATTGTTTGGTTCGACAAAATCGCACCGTGAAATTCGTAAGACCTTGGTAGAAAAGCATAAGCTGGATGCGGTGGTTTCCCTGCCTTCTGGTGTGTTTAAACCTTACGCAGGTGTTTCCACCGCAATTCTGTTCTTCACCAAAACCAACAGTGGCGGGACGGATGATGTGTGGTTTTATGATATGCAAGCTGACGGTTTCTCGCTGGATGATAAACGCACACCGCTGATTAAAGACCAGCCGCTAACCACTGAAGCAGATACAGTTGATGAAGAGGCTGCGGAAGGTGTTCAGGCTCCTTCAGAATTACCTAACCACAAACTGAGCAATATCCCCGATGTGTTGTGGCGTTGGCAAAATGCGCATAAAGAGATCAACCGCAAGCGTACCGATCAAAGCTTCTTTGTACCGAAAAGTGAGATTGTGGAGAAAGAGTACGATCTCAGCATCAACCGTTATAAAGAGACGGTGTATGAGGAAGTTAAGTACGAATCTCCAGCGGTGATTTTGCAGCGAATTAAAGAACTGCAAAAAGCGATGGAGCAGGGTATTGCTGATTTGGAGAAGATGCTGTGAGTTGGCCGATGGTGAAGCTTGCTGAGGTTTGCGATATTCAAATGGGCTCAGCACCGAAAGGTTCGTCTTATACGGAATTGAGTGAAGGTATACCACTGGTGGCTGGTGCATCTGATTACGGTGAACTCTACCCCTTACCTAAGAAAGCAACCACTGAACCAACACAAGTTTGCCAGACAGGGGATCTGATCATTTGTGTTCGGGCAACAATTGGTGATCTGAACTGGGCGGACAAACCGTATTGTCTGGGACGCGGTGTTGCTGGTCTTAGGAGCAAAGCACAGCTTGATAGTAATTATCTTTTTTATTTTATTCGCGCTAATGAGCATGTCCTTTATGACAATTCGACAGGATCGACATTTCCTCAAATAAATAAAAAAACCATTGAGAATTTGTTAGTCCCTCTACCTCCAGTTGCCGTACAAAAAAGTATTGCTGAGAAATTAAAAAAAGCTGAGATGTTAGTTAAGTCTTCTTTGCAAATGGAGTCTGAACTCAACATATTGGCGCAAGCTGTGTTTTTGGAGATGTTTGGTGATCCTTTGATTAACTCTAAAGGCTGGAATACAAAAAAACTGAGAGATCTTGGTGAACTCAACCGTGGCAAGTCTAAGCATAGACCTCGTAATGATCCAATTTTGCTTGGAGGCCCGTATCCTTTGATTCAAACTGGAGATATAGCCAGAGCGGACAATTATATTGTAAACTATAAATCGACATATTCAGCGTTCGGGTTAAAACAAAGCAAACTGTGGCCTAAAGGTACATTATGTATTACCATTGCTGCGAATATTGCAGATACCGCTATCTTGTCATTTGAAGCATGTTTCCCGGACTCCGTTGTTGGATTTAATGCTGATGTAAATCTGACCTCAAATGAGTTTATTCATTATTGGCTGAAATTCTATCAATCAACACTTGAACAATTAGCACCAGAGTCGGCCCAGAAGAATATTAATCTAAAAATATTAGAAGAAATAGATGTTTTTGTTCCACCACTAACGCATCAACTACAGTTTGTCGCGATCTTGAATGCAGTTGAGAAAAGAAAAAAAGAAGTTCGTAGGCAGAATGAATATCTACATGAATGTTTTGATGCTCTCATGCAACGTGCCTTCTTCGGAAAACTGGACCTCAAAAAAGTGGCCTGATAAGTAAGGATACCCGATGTCGAATTTTGCTTTTTTAAGCGAGTGGTCAGAAATTCAGTTAAATGCACAGCAGGCGGAGAAAATGCTGAACAGCGACCCGCGAACCTGTTGCTTTTACAGCCGCTATACTCTGGAACGTGCCGTTCACTGGATGTATGAGTTCGACAGAGGGCTACTCAAGCCCAGGTATGACACCAGCCTTAACACACTGATTAACCAGCCTGATTTTCGCGATCTGGTAGGTCCGAGGGTTTTCCCTAAGATTAAAGCGGTCCAGAAATCAGGTAATAATGCAGTGCACAGTTCTGCGAAAGTGAGTACCGCTGTCGCCACGCAAACCCTGAAAGAGTTGCACCATGTGCTTTACTGGCTCTATCGTACCTATACCGCACATCAACCTGTCAGCAATGAGATTTTTGACCTTAAAAATGTTCCGCAAACGGTCCATGTTGATGCCGGGCTGATTACCCGCAGCGCACAAAAGCTCAAAGAGTTACAACAGCAGCTTGAAGAGCGCGATAGTCAGCAGGAGCGTGAAGAGGAAAAACGTGAGAGGGAAAACGCAACGCTTCGTCAGGAGCTGGAGCAGCTCAAAGCGCGGGTTGCTGAACGTAAGCTGCAAAACGTTGAAGTTAAGGACAGTCATAATTACAACGAAGCTGAAACCCGTCACTTTATTATCGACCAATACCTAAAAGAGATGGGGTGGCTACTGGAGGACAGCCGCGACCGTGAATATCCGGTTACGGGAATGCCTCTTTCCAGCCAGAATCCGCAGGGAAATGGTTTTGTTGATTATGTTCTCTGGGGAGAAGACGGCAAGCCGCTGGCGGTCGTTGAGGCTAAACGTACTACAGTGGATGTGCAGCAGGGGAAACGCCAGGCTGAACTTTATGCTGATTGCCTGCAGCAGGTCTCCCGGTTTGAGGGCCGCCGCCCGTTAATCTATTTCACCAATGGCTATGAGATCTTCTTTTGGGACGATCTGAACTATGTGCCGCGAAAAGTGCAGGGTTTTTTATCCAGAGATGAAATGCAGCGTCTGATCGATCGTCGCGAGTTGGCACAAAATCTGAATAATGTCGAGATCGACACGAGTATTGCTGGCCATAAACGCCCCTATCAACAGCAGGCTATTCGGGCTGTATGTGAACAATTTGACCAGCAGCGTCGGCGCAAAGCGCTGTTAGTGATGGCTACTGGGACAGGGAAAACCCGAACGATTATCGGCCTGCTAGACCTCTTAATGCGCGCAGGTTGGGTAAAGAACGCATTATTTCTCGCTGATCGTAATGCACTGGTGACACAGGCTAAAAAAGAATTCTCAAAGCTGTTGCCGAAATGCTCACCGGAGATTCTGAGTGGGGCAACAAGTACGCTGAAAGGGCGGTTGTACCTGTCGACTTATCCCACCATGATGAACTTGCTTAGTGCGCCGCCGGACAGTCGGTTATTCAGCGTAGGGCATTTTGATTTAGTGATTGTCGATGAAGCACACCGCTCGGTTTATAAGAAATACGGCTATATCTTCGACTATTTTGATTCCCTGCTGGTGGGCCTGACCGCGACGCCTAAAGCCGATCTCGATAAAAACACTTACGACGTATTTCAGTTGCCTGACGATGACCCGACCTTTGCCTATGAGCTTCAGGAGGCGATTGATGACGGCTATCTTGTTCCTCCCCGTGACGTTCGTGTTGAACTGGGATTTGTTCGCCAGGGGATCAAATACAGTGAATTAAGCAAAGATGAGCAGGAAGAGTGGGAAAGTAGTGAAGAGCTGGCTGAGCGGGATGAGGTGCTGCCTTCGGAAATTAACGAATTTTTGTTTAATAAACCCACTGTCACGGCGGCACTCAAAACCCTGATGGAAAGAGGGATTAAAGTTGCAGGTGGCGATAGATTGGCTAAGACGATTATTTTTGCAGCAAATAATCGTCATGCGCAATTTATCAATGAGGTGTTCGATGACAATTTCCCAAAATTTAAAGGGAAATTTGCTCGCACGGTAACTTATAAAGAAAAATATGCCGAAAGCCTTATTGAAGAATTTAAAGGCGAGCGTGACCCAGTTGATCCCAATACGCCAATGGCGCTGGCTATTTCTGTCGATATGCTTGATACCGGTGTGGACGTTCCTGAAGTAGCCAACTTGGTGTTCTTTAAGGTCGTCAAATCTAAAGTGAAGTTCATGCAAATGCTGGGGCGTGGTACCCGACTGTGCGAGAAATTATTCGGCCCCGTGACCCCGGATGATGACAAAACAGAATTTAAAGTCTTCGATATCTGCCAGAATTTTGAGTATTTCGAAATGAATCCACAGGGAGCCTCAGATTCTGCGGGTAAGTCGCTATCACAGTCGTTATTTGAGAATCGTCTGAAGCTGACTCAGGTGCTAAAAGATCACGAGGAAAGCGGTGATTATGGCGGGGCCCTCAGGCAATATTTGCTGACAATGCTTCACCATCGTGTGGCTGGTATGAGCCTGGATAATTTTATTGTCCGCCCTAACCGTAAGCTGGTTGAGAAGTATCAGAAAGCCTTAATTTGGCAGGATTTGACGGATGAACACCTTGGCGAACTGATTAGTCAAATATCTCGGCTACCAAGTTCAGCGGAACCGTTTGATGAACAAGAGCAGGAAGAAGAGTTGGCGTTGCGTTTCGATCAGTTAATTTTGACGATGCAACTGGCCTTACTTGAGCGTAGAGGCGTTAGCGATACTCAGCAGGACAGATTGCTACAGATTGCACATAAGTTGAAAAGTAAGGCCAGCATTCCACTGGTTGAAGTGCAAATCGAATGGATCGAGTATGTGCTGAGTAAACAGTTCTGGCAGGAACTTTTACTTGAAGATCTTGAGAAGACTCGTCTGCGTTTGCGTTTGTTGCTCCGGTTTATCGATAAAGATAGCACAGGTGTGGTGTATACCAATTTTCAGGATGAGGTCCTCTCTGTGTATGAGAATGAATCGTCCTATACCTTTACATATGGCGATGCACTGATACTTTACAGGAAACGTGTTGAGTCCTGGGTGAGGGAAAACCAGCATGACCTCACCATCCAGAGACTACGTCGTGGGCAACACATCACCAAACTCGATCTTGAGCTACTAGATCAAAAGCTGTTTGAAGCGAGCGGAATCGAGAATACTGAGACTTACCAACAATCCATTCATCCCGATAAGCCTTTGGGTATTTTTATTCGTGAACTAGTTGGGCTTGATCGTCATGCTGCCAAAGCCGCATTTGCCGATTATCTTGATGAAACTCGTTTTGATAGCCAACAGATTCATTTCGTCAACACCATCATAGAATGGTTGACGGAAAACGGTACGATGAGTCCGGAACGACTGGCCCAGCCTCCATTCACCGATGAGCATTTTAAGGGAGTGTTTGGAATATTTGATGTTCCAACAGCTATGGTGTTACGCGACAGACTCATCAGCATTGAGCAGAGTGCAGTTGGCCAAATTTAGTAAACTACTGCAAAGCTTGTTCACGGCACTGGTGTTATTTGTTTGTTGTCCGATCAGCGTTAGCGATTAGGTTGCCTGTCCTGCCTGTTTCTGGTTATTCTTTTATTAAGAGTGTACAGACACATAAGGACTAAAAGCGTCATGGTGAATTATCACTGGAACTGCGAAGTGCATAAGAGGGAATATGTTTGGCAATCTCTTTAGAAATATGTCTTTTGGCGAAATGCCCTCCGAAAAGCTCCATACAATAAAGCCCTGTACCAAAATTACCACATTTGACGATGCCCACTCTGAATGCGTCACAATCGAAGCCGCGTCAACGGTATGCCCTGACAACAACACATTACCTGCGGATCTGATCGCCTTTCTCCCCCTCAGAAAATACACATTTACCCTAAAGCATCAACTGCTTTCGGGGCTGGGAAAAGTGTCAATATTTGTACTTAAGGCACTATCCAGGGAAGGATTCGGGCTGGAGGATATTGAGTGTATTACAGGTCTGACGGAAGAACATTTGTCGCCAATTTTGAGTCGATTGGCCGGTTTGGGCTGGTACGAACCCGCGCGCAGGGAATTAACTCCTCAGGGATATGAAATGGCAAAGGCGGCCGGATTGACCGGGCGTCGTTTCTCCCTGTGGATCGATGGACTGGATAACAGAAACTCCCCCTTAATCCTCATTTCCGCTAACCAGATTGTACAACCGGAGGATGACAGACACGGGATTCGATTACCTGAATTTGAACGTGACTGGAATATCCTTGAAGTTCTACAGCAGCAGAGGTTATCGCGGAGACTGAGCGCTTATAAGGACAACGAAGGGGATCTCATGCCGCTACTGTTGCTGCTTTGTGATGAAGGAGAACATGCTGCGCTGCAGCAGCAGAAGCTGGCCTGGGATTTCGAGCTGGAACTTGATCGCGAGTTATCCCAGCCGAGCTATATCGAACTCATGCTTGCGCAGGGGCTTGATACCGGTAATGACAGCGGTAAGCAACTGGTCTTCTACGCCCCCGTTTTACATTACAGTGCGACCTACAGTGTACCACCGTTGTTGATGGATGAGATCGCTCATCCTGCGCCTCAGTTATTTAGTTATTGCTTACTGTCTGGCGTATCCTTGCAGACAGAAACCCTTTATGAACAGGTCAGCTCATGGCCGGAGAGCTTAAATATTCCCCTAGCCACGCTGATGGAAAAACTGACGATGGATATGCCCACTGACAGTGCGTTTCTGAGTAAAGAGGTTGTTGTGACCAAGGCAAGTAGAAAAATAGCGCTGAGTTATTCGGTGCTTTCGCAGTTGGTTGCTAAAAATATAGAGACACCGCTGCCACAAGGAATGACGTAATGAGGACAGTCCCGTTGTTCGATTCAGTGGTTGAGTCGTTTTTCTCTGATCGGCAGGTGCGAACTTTTCGTTCTGGAAAGGTGTTGTATCAACTGTTTCGGTTCGCGGGGAAGGGCGTAAATCCAGCCGCAGTCTGGTTGGATGCCGGCGTTGCGGTGATAGATTGTATTAATGCATTTCTTCGACACCGACAGGCCCAGGAGATTACCGAGCAACTGCTAGCGCAAAAGCATGCGCTGGAAGTACAGATCCAAAATCTTAATAAGAAATTTGAGGTAGAGCAGGAGTTGATGAATATCGATCAGCAACACCGCATACAGCTGCTCGATAATCTTCTCAAAAATGATCAACAGGCAACAATACGGTTATTAAAAGTGATACGCGCCAACAGGCAAAACCTGGATGCGCTTCTTGTGCAACTAAACACGCTACGTAAGCAACCCACATACCGGCCACCAGAGTTTAGCGCGCTAGTAAAGGCCACGGATACGTTTATGCAAGCCCAGCTTGCCTGCCTGGTCGCCGCCTTTGATGGGCCGAATGACCGATTATCGTGAGAACAGATAAAATGAAAACCCCCTCTAAAGTTTCGAAAAGCCCGTCAACTAGCAAAGGTCCAAAAGAGTCAGGATTGACCGGCGCCCAGTATGTCGCGGTGGCGAAATCTACCGCACAGTTAGGGTCATCTATCGCGGATTACGCTGCTGAGGCTGAGCGAACCGAGCAGGTTAAAGCACAAAGTTTACGTGATATGCATGTGTCAAATAATGACGTTCAAATCGCGCATTACAAATTGACGGAACGTAAAGACGAACTGAGCGTAGAGCGGATGAAGCAGGAAAATGCGCGACAGGCTGCGGATGACAGTCATCAGAGATGGATGACAAGCCATGAAGCGCGAGAAGAGACGGCAAAGATCCTGCGAGAAAAACTCAAGCAAGGCATCATTACGGAACAAGAACTGCTAATACTGCAGAATCTTTATGCACCAGCCAGTGATAAGTAACAGTGGGACAGACTGAGTGAATCCATTATTTATCGTTGCTGGCATTGCCATTGCCGCAGGCACAGCGGCTTGGCTATTCGATAGTGCCACGGAAGACGAAGAGCGTAGACATGAGCAGCTTCGGGAGCAAATTAACGATCTTAATGCGCAGTTAGGTGAGTTCGATATAAAGCTTGAGACTCTGCAACAAGAGCACCTGAAAAAAGCCCTTAGCGAACTGCTGGCGAAACTTTCCCGGCATCACCGTACGCTTTACAATAAAATCGATCCGATCGAAAATGAGCTCAAAACATTACCGAAAAATATTCATACAGAATTAGAAAACGAAACGCTTAGCCCTTACAGAAGACGCGCGTTGCAGCAAAATTTCTGCAAAGTGGAAGATGCGCAAGCGCGTCTTGAAGCTTACAAAGCATATTTGTTCTGGTACGAACAGCGATTATCTGATTATGGGCAGAAAACCACTGGTCACCTTTCTGCCGAACAACTCAGTGCCATTCTCAGTGAATTACAGCCGCCTTCACCAACCCTTCCCGCCGAATGGCTTTACCCTGGAAAGGTTGTTTTGGTTGAGCACCATGAAATCGACAGGGATCTAACATTTAATAGTCGCCTTCATTTGACCAGTAATTTTGGTTTACAAGGACGCAGTAATAATTTCCAAAAAAGTCTATTTTTCAATTATCACAATCAAGAAGCGATACCACTGCAGATTGTTCATGAGAGCGTGGGCAAACGCGGTCATCGCATTTATTACGGCTGCGTGGCCCGTGGTATCGCATATGTCGACGGTATTCTTTCCTCGGCACCGCTTGAATTTGAAATTGAGTGGGGTAATCGGCTGGGATATTTCGCGCATTCGATGGGGAAAACAATAAAGGCATTTCTGCCTCGTCAGTTGACGACAAATCCACTTATTAATCTGGTGCCGGGGCAAAAAATCGAGGCCTGGGCGGATTTATTTAACCTAAAACTGGATGCGACACCTGGTACTCAGACGCAAAAGAAAGCTATTCAAATCAGTATGCTCGGCAATACATCGCCGGGTTCAGTAGAAGAACGTCAGCTTTATCTATATTTCCAGCCAAACCAATTTGAAGCGAAGTGGGGCGAATCACTCTACGCGAATGATCCTACGCCTTGGCATCTGGTGGATACGGGCGATTTAAGCCTGTCCATTGCGCGTCATAATATTTGCTGCCGCTGTGATATTGATATTGAAAATGCCTGCCTGCGCGTCACACAAATCCGCGATTACACCGATCTTGCAGAAGGTTATGTCCTTCCTTTTACGTTGATACCCGCTGATGCGCGTCTTGAGGCGCAATCATTACGTAGCCCCGATGCTCTGGACGCACTGATTAGCTTTGTTAATCATATTGCCAGCAGCGCCGCAAATCTGTCTGCACGGCTCGCGCAAAGCCAACTGCTTCACCAGTGGGGTGATGTCCTACGTTACCAGCAACAACAAAATGAATTCCATATCAAGGGTAAGCTGGGCGATTTCGCGACCGAAGGCCATGAAGTGGTTATGGCTTACAATGTGGCAGCGAAAGAGCCAGGTTTTTTGGACTTTATGGATAAATTTAAAGAGATACAACGCTCAGGGTTTATTCCTAATTGTCGGCTGACTTACTGGGGGGACAAAGGCGAGGGAGAATTTGGTTGGATTGAACCTATACCGCTTAATCAGCGAAAACGTCTTAACGTTCAGGAGGAAAACCAGCAGTTAACCCTTCGCTTACCGATATTGAATGCGAAAGCGATGCTTGCAGCCTGTGAGGATGCGCCTGAAAATACGCCGCTGTGTTTGAGTCTCTATGTCTACGATGATTCGCTCAAGCGGCAAAGTGATGCACTTGAAGCTTTTCGTTACGACGCGCTTGTTGAATCCCGTCTTAAAGATATTTTACTGGCCCCGTCTTTATATCGTTCGGAGCAGGATCCTTGGTGGGTCGCCCGTTTCAATTCAGGAATTGAGTGGCAAAACCCGCTTCTCACATCAGCGCAGCAAGATGTGATTAAAAAATTGCTTTGCGAGAAGTATCTCTCGTTGGTTCAGGGCCCTCCGGGCACGGCCAAAACCACCTGTATTGTTGAGCTGCTTCATCAAATCTTCTCTTACCGCGCGGATACTCGTGTGCTTTTAGTTTCGCAACAGCATGTCGCGGTGGACAATGCGCTTGAGCGATTTGTTGCTTCACATGCAAGGGAGCTGGCAGATCGTGATGTGCGCTTATTGCGTATTGGTCCAGAAAACAAAATTGATGGCAAACTGCGTGAATTTACACTGCAACAGCAACAGATTGAATTCGTAAAAAAAAGCCGTGTTGTCGCGACACAGGCCGCCTGTAGTGCCGATAAGGACGAGGCGGCGCTGGCCAGTCAATGGCTTTATGACGTACTCGGCCCTGAACAGAGCGAAGGGAATACAAAATATGATCAAGAGCTGATCTGGATGCTACTTTCCAGTAATAACCTGGTTGGTGCAACGTGTGTAGGTCTGGCCTCACGCAAACAGAGTATTGACCAATTACGTTTTGATGTGGTGATCATCGATGAAGCGGGGCGTTCAACCGTACCCGAACTGCTTATCCCTATATTAAGGGCAAAAAAAGTGGTGCTCATTGGCGATCATTTTCAGTTGCCACCAAGCATTGCACCTTTACTCCAGACCGATGAGGCGAATGAAGAATTGCCTTTCCTGGAAGCCTGTTTTCTGGAAACTAGCTTTTTTGAAACCCTTTACAATAAACTCCCGCCGGAATCAAAATGTTTTTTAAGCGAGCAGTTCCGAATGCCGGGGCCAATAGGCGACCTTGTTGCGACGTTGTTCTACAGCCCTGATGGCAAAAGAATGCTCTATAACGGGCGTCATATCGAACCGACTCATTTTATCCATCCAGTTTCCTTGATGTGGAAAGATATCCAGGGTCATGAAGTACAAGAAGGCACGAGTAAAAAAAATGTCCAGGAAGCAAAATCTATCGTCACTTTCCTGGTTAATCTTGCCGGGCAAATACAATGTGTTAGTAAAGAGGTCGCGGTCATTACGCCTTATGGCGCACAAAAGCGTTTGTTGAGAAGATTAATTGCAGAACATTGCTCGGAGCCGAATGGAGATTATCAACTAGGTAACTTAAAAATTCGAATTAATACGGTAGATAGCTTCCAGGGAAGCGAAGCGGATATTGTCCTATATTCCGTGGTGCGCACTCGTGGAAATTTACGCTTCATTCTCGACTGGAAACGTTTGAATGTCGCCTGCTCACGTGCAAGGGAGAATCTGATTTTTTTCGGTGATTTAAATTTCTTAAAGTCGAAAAAAAGAAATACCAACGAGCGAAACCTTTTTGCCGAGGTGATAGAGCAGATTCCACCCGGGGGAATCGTATTGGCTCCACGTGGTGCTAAATCAGCCAGTAAAGAGAGCGCTATCAGATCTATTTCAGGTAAGCTTGTATGACGAAGGTTTTGGAATGCTTTAGTAAGGGGGTTAAGTATAGGAAATTGAAACCATTTCTGCAGCGGAATGATCTGGCCAAAAGTTAAATATTTTTAATTCGTAGCTTCAGGTACAGGTAGCGCCCCCGCAATATGATGAAATTTTGTGAGTTTTGGGCGTATTTCGGGCTATCAGAGTGAATCGCCACGGATAATCTAGACACTTCCGAGCCGTTGATAATACTGGTTTTCATATTCTGTCGGTGGCATCTGATCGCTAGAACCATGCCGACGCTTACTGTTATAAACCATTTCGATGT
>Ga0256409_1000900_pt1 | contig 12589 bp, 18 predicted proteins | sample PhySR1_FD_185981 | JGI IMG/M metagenome (GOLD analysis project Ga0256409, IMG submission 185981) | Leaf surface microbial communities from sunflower plants in UC Gill Tract Community Farm, Albany, California, United States - DLSL S.R1 | ecosystem: Host-associated > Plants > Phyllosphere >...
AGCAGAGTAGAACAGGAAGTAACAGGAGCGGGCTTAACTGATTGATTTCACGTTAAGTCATTGATACGAAGTGCCAACCAAAAAAAGACCGAATACGATTATACCTTATAATTATCATTAACTTAATGCGCATAATGGCGATAATTTGGCTATTGTGCCAAAACACTCTCAAATTTCATGATGGGTGCCAGGGTGGCGACAATCGGTGTGAATGCAGATTGTCAATCTCACCTTTAGCCCACTGTACTTTGCCACTGCGAGTTATCCCTGAAACGTGTTCAGTTTGCGAAGTCTCATAATATCCACAGGCTAAGTGATCAACCATTTGACGTCTGGCTGCTACAACGGACCAAGAGTTCCAAAAATCATCTGTTTTGATTGCAATATTCACTGCTCCTTCGTGCTGCACACTTGGATAAGCGATTGCAGACAAATGTGGGAGCTTTTCAAAAAAAGATTTTGCGATGTAAGATGAAATTCGATACCCGTCACGGTCTTGTGTTAATTGCTCAAATAGAAAAGCATCAGTTATAAGAAGAGCTTTCGCATGATTTGGATTACAAGCATTCAGCATAGCGTCGAAATCAGCGGCCTCTTTACCCTTTAGAAAACGGCCGTGGCCGCGCTGTATCAGCATGATTTCGCCTATGGGTGCAACCCGGCATGCCAAGCCCTCGCGGATTTGCAATTCAACTAGTAATGCAATATTGCTATCTATATTAATTTCACGATATGCAGTTTCTGCTCTATCAGCCACATAAAGAACGGGAAAACCTTCAGGATTAACTCGCCCGGCCATCGCATTACCATCAATTTTCCATAGAAAATCCTGAATTGATTCAGGATAATAATCACCATCAATTTTTCTTGCACGTTTAAATACGAAGGAAGATGAAAATTTAATATTAAAAATCACATGAGCTTGAATTAATTCACTTATAAATCGATGCTTAGCATCAAGTGATGAAAGTTCAAAATCATTAATTCTTGCAACCAAATAATCTAATGCTAAAGGAGGAAATTCTTCCGTTATAGTTTTCATGACTAAGTTGCTCCTTTTTTTAAAAATTATAATCCATTGTTAACACCACTTTACCGGCAGCCTTTACCTCTTCAATGCCGCAAGTAAAATTATTACCTTTAGCCGTCACGCTAATCCTTCGGCCTGGCAAAAGAGCTATGTCATAAACATCATACTTATCATCAATACCTAGCAACCACCGGCCGTTGCTGATGCCCGTAATATTTAGATCAATGATCCATGCCCCAGTATTACTTGTAATAAATACTGGGTTATTGAGTAAATGTTGAATAAAGCTTAAATCACCCTTCCAGGTTCCCGCGTCTTTAAGTACACCTGCTTCCAAATTCTTATGTGGAATATGTTCGCCATCATTATCTTTTTCGCAATTACTACTTTGACTCCCCTTCCCTGTTGCCAGCCATCTTAATGACGCGCCAGTATCGAGAGCACATGTCACAACAACATCGCCTGGGAAATAGTTTCTGCGTACCCAAGTGCTGACTGTACCTGATGAAATTCCGAGCAAATCACAAAGCTGTTTTTGAAGGGTAAAGCCGTAGGCGTCCATGATGCGGCGCAATATAGGCTTGCCGCCATTAGAGGTGATCTCGTTGTAAAGTGCTGCACCTTTAAGAGACAGAGAATCAGTTACCTCTTCAAAACTTGCATTTGCAAACTTACCAGTAGTAAGCCAGTTGAGATTGCTATCTGTGTCTAAAGCACATTTCACGAATGCACTGCCGGGAACGCTATTACGCTGTACCCAATTGCTCACGTTCGCCGCTGGTACTCCTAGGCATTCAGCTAAAGCCTTCTGAGTAGTAACGCCATAGGCAGAGCACAGACGCTCAACAATTTCTAAGGCTGAACCTTCGCTAAAATCCATATACCACCAAATAAATAAACAATTGTTGTTTTATAAACATTATTTGTTGATCTAGGATGTAGCACACCACATGAAACACCGTAGAACAAAACGACTCGAAGGAGATACTGCGTTATGCATATTGAAAATGCAAACAACCAGAACGCATTTGACTTAGTACAATCTCAAGATTTTATTGCGAATGTCGCAGCGATTTTGATGCCAGCCATCAGTGACGCGGTAAACGACGCCGTAAACAAAGCCGTCACGCTCGCCACATCCCCAACAATGTCTAAGCAAGACTTTGCTGCAGCCAACCGCATTAGCCTGTCAGTGCTGGAGAAATGGATTGCTAACGGGGTTGTACTACTCGCACCTACCCCATCTTTCACGTATACGCAGAACCGCACGAATCGTAAGACAGGCGAAGTGGTAGAAACCACCATGACGAAACATGGCAATCCACTTATCAATGTTGCTGCATGGCGTGAGAAGAACCGCCAACAAGCAATCAAATGCCGCTATATCAAACCATAACTTGATTTTGCAAGTTAAGAAGGATCTGAGCATGTTTGATTTCAAGGTTTCTACCCATACCCATTACGACGATGCCTGTCGCAAATTCGCGTTAGCTCACAACATGGAAGACGTCGCTAAGCAGTCCGGCATGCGTGCGCAAACGTTGCGTAACAAGCTGAATCCAGACCAGCCACATCAGCTTACCGTCTTAGAGGTTTTAGCCCTAACCGATGTCACTGAGGATGCAACGTTGGTTGATGGCCTGCTGGCGCAAATCCAGTGCCTCCCCTGTGTGCCGGTAAATGAAGTCGCGGATGAAAAATTTCCCCTTTATGTCATGAAAGCTACTGCAGAAGTGGGCCAGTTAGCAGCAGGCGCAACCTCTACAGAACCTATGACAGCCAACTGTAAACGTGGCCTTCTGCAAAACGTTAATAGCGGTATTCGCTGCTTAACACTGGCTGCAATGGCGGTACAGGCGCGTATTCAGTCTAACCCGGCACTGTCCTCAACCGTCGATGCCATCAGCGGAAGGCCACACAATCAAGATTGGAGAGCTTTCTTACTGGAGCGGAACAAGCGGCTATCTGTTCCATAGACGTCGCATAAATGCCGCCCCATTAAAGCGCTTCAATGCACTAGCGAGAAAAAGAGGCATACAGTTGCCTGATTAATAAAACGGCAGCCGGACTAATCTGAGCCGCACGATTGTTTATGATTTTAGTTCATCATGATACTGTTTATACATACAGTACATTTTGACTAAAAGGAGTTAATCATTTGATGAAAATAGATAATCTAAGTGAAACGGTTGCACGCATTCAGTTCATTGCTGACGTATCGCTGATCGCACATTGCAAAGAAGATGAATTAAAAATGGCACTGTCGATGATTAGCTACATGGCAGGGACAATCGACACAGCTATTTTCGAAGCCGCTATTTACTGCCAGGCAGAATGATTAATTGCCCCTTCCCTACCGTTCACTAGCCACCTTTAAGGTGGCTTTTTGCTTCTGCATCAAAGTGCATATGCTTGCATTAATCCGCATGATCCAAAGTGGATCGCTGAGCGTCTGTAAGACCAGAGCTGGCGCGCTCAGAGGTTGTACATGCAAATGCATGAAAAGCGATACATAAAGCGGGCAGGCGTGGCGGGGATAGCATTGCGCGCGAGGGGTACAAACATGCATGCGGAGGCTGCGCCAGGGGCACGGAGGCGCACGCAATGGTTTGATGAGGTTGAACTGGTGAAGAGGATTTGAGCCTCGCAAATCGGGCCTGAGAGCGGCAGATGAGGTATGGCACTGATCGGAATTAATATGATAAAGTTTTGACCAATACGGTTAACCATGTAAGGGAATAATATGGATACAACTGAGCAGTTAAACGGGACTTACTTCTATGGCGGGCTTACCAACCTTTCCCCGGCAGAGCTTTATTTCTGGATTATGATTGATGTGACCGCTGAGCATTTTAGCGGTGCAAAGGATATCATAGCCATAGCTGCAATTTACTCGGGACATAATACGATTGACGTGTCAGGAAAGTTAAAGGGTGCCTGGAAAGGTACCTCTTATGCCTTGGTGTATTCTCGCAAGCTGTTGCGCGATTACCGTCTCCCGTTCAGGTTGCCTACGTGGATACAAAACCCTAAAAAACCATTCCAAATTAAAATGTTGATGACCCATAAATTGGGTACTTTCGTCGGTCGCACAATACCGGTTTTAGGATGGGTAATTATGGCCGCTGATGTGGCGGAGATAGGCTGGAAAAATACGGTAAAATAAAACCTTATTGCCCATAAGGACGACAGAATATGGTAAGTGAGGATATAGAGAAGGCAGTATTTGCGCTGGTTGAAGATTATAACGGCAGAAGCTTGTTTACATTAAAACGTTACAAGCTTGAGCTGGACACTGATCTGAACAACGACTTTCGCATGGATCCCATCGACGCTTATGAATTACTTGAGCGGTATGCTGACAGTTTTGGCATTGACCCCGGCACCATCTCTTTTAACGACTATTTCCCGGAAGATTTCACCGCACCGCATGATCCGCTTACTCTCCGTTTGTTGGTTGAGTCTGCACAGGCCGGGCGCTGGTTGGGTAAATAACTAACGCCTGCACAGGCAGGCGTTACATCTTCAGTTTGTTGCCGCTTCCAGCGAATAAGGGCGGAAGGCGATCACCTCTTCGCCCAGCCAGTTATTGATTTCCTTCAGACGTTCCTGCAGCGGTGTCAGTTTGTTACGCACAAACACCTGTGCCGCTTTCACCGCATCACCGAATCCGCCGGAGTTGTCCGGGATAATCCCCATCATCTGCGGCGGCACGCGGTGTGCGCTTAGCAGGTCGTCGCGGCTGGCCTTCTTGATGTTAAAGAAATCGTCCTTCGTCGCTACCTCGCTGAGCAGCAGAATCTTTATCCCGTCCGGCTTACCGTTCGGCGCGTACATAAACAGGTTGCGGAAGTTGCCGATCCCTTTCGTGTCGCGCATAGCCTGGCGCATCCGGTCAACGTCGCTGCTGCTCTGCGCCGCGTCGGTCATATACAGGATGTATCCGGCGTGCGCGCCGTTCTGGTAATACTTGCGGCGGAACAGCGTTGCCGCCTCATTCAGCCAGGCGGAGTTAAGCGCGCTGAGGTATTCCGGCAGGCCGTAAAGCTCCTGATTAATATCCGGCTCCAGCAGGTGAAACACGCTGCCGGCCGAAAATTCGTGCGGCTCTTTCCAGTCATTCACAAACCAGTAAACGCCATCCTTCACGCCTCTGCGGGTGAATTTGGCCGGGGTGGTTTCAAGGCACAGCGGCTTACCCAGGCTGTTACGGCGCAGCTCGGCAAAGGCGTTACCGAAGACCAGATAATCCAGCGCAAACTTGCTGAACTCCTGCTGACTCATCATCGGGTGCGGAATAAACGTTGAGGCCAGAATGTTGCGCTTCACATAAATCGGCGAGCTGTGATGCACGGCCGAGCGCAGGCTTTTCGCCAGGCCGTTAAAGCTGACCGGCGGCTCAAACCAGCGCCCGTTACCGATGCACTCGGCGTAATCCAGAATGTCGCGCTTATCCATTACCGGCGTCGGATCGCCAAAGGTAAACGCCTCGGCGTGCTGCTGCGGTGCGGTTGCCTGTACCGGCTGCGCGGTGGCGGTGTGAGCCTTGCGGCCTCTGCGTTTGCTCATCAGTAAAATTCCAGAATTGAGGGGTTAGCGCCGCCGCTGGCTGCGGTAAGCGGTTCGTTTAACAGTGCGTGCATGATGGCCCAGGCAACGTCGGCGTGGCTGGGTGTTCGTTAAGGGCGTGAGAAATCGCGGGCTGGAAAACCGCCGCGCGAATGAGACAGCTTACTGCCTGCGGGGTGTGTCATGACGCGCCTGATAGCTCTGCTTCTGGCCGTGGCTCTGCTGGCGCTGGGCATAACCGGCTGGCAGTGGAAAGTCGCAAAAGACGATCTGACCAGCGCGCAGCGCATTATCGGTACGCTGTCGGCCGGTATCGAGAGCCGGGATAAAGCGATAGCCCGGCTGGATGCCGATGCGAGGGCCAGCCAGAAGCGTGAGGCCGAGCTGCGGCTGATGCAGGGGCGCGCCAGCACGGCCGCGCTTAACCGTGAAATGATCATACAGAGAGAAACCGATGCGAATCCGATACTGCGTGACTGGTCTGCTGCTGCTCTGCCTGACGATGTTATCCGGCTGCACACCCGCCCAGCCTTCAGCAGCGCCAGAGATTATCTGGATTGGGTGTCCTCGCGTGACAAGCTGCCCGGTGCCGGGAAACAGCCTTAAAACGGCGGGCGATCTGGCGGTTGACAATCGCCAGCTTGAGGCCGCGCTCGCGGGCTGCAGGTCGAAATCATCAAAGACTGCCAGGAACAACACGATGCTGAAACCTCAACAACTGCGCCAGGCACTGACCGACAGCGTGCCGGAGCTGCAGCGAAACCCTGACGCGCTGAACGTGTTTATCGACAGCGGGCGCATCGTCTCAACGCTTGCCAGCTCGCTGTCGTTTGAATACCAGTACCGGCTTAACATGGTCATTACCGACTACACAGGGAATATCGACCTGCTGATCGTGCCGCTGCTTGCCTGGCTGCGAACGAATGAACCCGACATTATGGCAACCGAGGAAAAGCGCCGGACGGGCTTTACCTTTCAGGCTGACGTTATCAGCGACACGGCCAGCGATATCAGCATTGAGCTGCAGCTGAGCGAGCGCGTGATCGTAAAGCAGGCCGACGACGGGCTGCACGTAACACACGTCGGCGAGAACCCGCTGCCGGAGAATGACGCGCGGCCGGTGCAGCTTTACGTTAAGGGTGAGCTGGTCAGCGAGTGGCAGACATGAGTGAGCTGCAGCAGGTAAATGACCGTCTGGAGACGCTTATCAGCAGCCTGTCAGCCCCGGCGCGTAAAGAGATGGCGCGCAGCATTGGCCGCAAGCTGCGAGCGAGTCAGCAGCAGAACATCAAGCGCCAGCAGGCACCTGACGGCACGCCCTTTCAGCCCCGTAAAACGCAGCCAGTGCGCAGCAAAAAAGGTCGGATAAAGCGCGAGATGTTCGCCAAGCTGCGCACCGCTAAATACTTGAAGACGCAGGCCAGTCCGAATGAGGCCGTGATCGAGTTTGCCGGAAACGTGCAGCGCTTGGCCCGCGTGCATCATTACGGGCTGCGCGACCGGCCGTCACTTAAAGGGAAAGAAGTGCAGTATGAGGCCCGCCCTTTATTAGGCATTAGCGAGGCTGACAAAGAAACTATAGAGACTTTCATTATTCAGACGTTGAGTGTACATTAAAAAAAACATTTTATGGAAGGTTGATATCGTGCCATTAAATCGCTCTCAGCATGAACTTGAGCTTGCAACTGAACTTTTGGCTGATATTGAATTAAGCCGAATTAGTGGTGAGTCCCTAATGCTCAAGGCTGCGCGGCTAGCTAGATTATGCGGTACTGACGAATTTAGGAGTTGGGTTGGCTATGAAATTAAAGGGTATTATGGTGACGTTGAGCTAAGCCTCAAATATATGACCCGAACTGGAAGGTGGACGGATAAAGAAGCAAAGTTAGGATATTGGACTCCTCTGGCAGGGATCGAGGCGAATATAAATGTTCAAAAAAGCAAACTTGAAAGCATGGTTACGCCTAATATAAGCGGACTGGATAATGCAATATTGGTTACCAGAGAGCATAACACGCTTAAGGCTCAAATTGGTAATTACCTTACAACCTTCACAACTATTCGTAGTAAGATTTTGGGTATTCTTCATGACTTTGTTACTCAAATTTACTATGAAAAAGAACTCGATAGTCTCGCTGAATCTATCTTCGAGAAGTATAAAAGTGAAGTAGATAGCCTTTTAATTGAACATAGCGGCGAGGTGATTAGGCAAATACCTTCTGTAATTAATAGACTATCGGATGGAGATGAGGAGGCCATTAGTCAGGCTCTTACAACAGTTCGTCGTATCATTGATAATTTTGCAGATTCTCTTTATCCCCCTAGCGAAGAAAAGTATGAAATTGGCGGCAATCACCTTTCATTAGATGCATCACGTCATTTAAATAGACTTAATGTTTTTGTTCATCAGCGAATTGATAGTAAATCAAGAAAAGATAAAATACGGCAAAATCTCTCAAACCTGTATGCGCGGGTTTCAACAGGTGTTCACGCAGACGTATCAATTGAAGAAGCCAAATCACTCTTTCTTAATGCATATCTTTTATTAGGGGAGATTTTACATATTGCAAAAATTCCTGCTGCTAAGCCTGATAACCCCGCAAATTAAAAACTTCCTTTGAGTTTGCTCATTCATAGGCAAACCAACTCAAATTGAGAGTGCTGGCTAACAGAGGCATTCTCAGTGCATGAACGAACAAATCACAGAAATTCAGCGCCTGCTGCGCAACATCATACGTATTGGAACGGTATCGGCCGTCAACCTTGACGGCGGGCTGTGCCGTGTCGATACGGGAAAAAACACAACCGGCTGGCTGCACTGGCTGAGCGCCCGCGCGGGCAAAACCCGCTCCTGGAATGCGCCATCAGTGGGCGAGCAGGTTCTGGTTCTGTGCCTCGGCGGCGAACTTGATACCGGCTTTGTACTGCCGGGCATTTTCTCGGATGACAACCCGGCTCCGTCAGCCTCGGCCGATGCGCTGCACTGGTCATTTCCTGACGGCGCGGTGATCGAGTACGAGCCGGAAAACGGCGCGCTGACCGCAACCGGCATACAGACGGCAACCATTAAAGCGGCGGTGAAAATCCTCTTTGACTCGCCCGAAGTGGAATGCACAGCGCTGCTCAAAACTGCGCAGCTGGAAGTCACTAAAGGCGGCACGATGAAGGGCGACGTGACGCATACCGGCGGCAACCTTTCCTCAAATGGCAAGGTTCTGCACAAGCATAAACATCCTGGCGACAGCGGCGGCCAAACGGGGGAACCGATATGACAACCGCGAAATATATCGGCATGAACCGGGAAACCGGTGGCGCGCTGACCGACCTCGATCATATCCGGCAGTCAGTGCGTGACATTCTGCTGACCCCTGTCGGCACGAGGGTGATGCGTCGCCAGTATGGTTCGCTTTTATCCGCGCTGATTGACCAGCCCCAAAACGAGGCGCTGCGCCTGCAGATTATGTCTGCCTGCTATATGGCGATCCTGAAATGGGAGCCGCGCGTAAAGCTGACCGCCATCAGCTTTGAGTCGGATATCAATGGCGCAATGGTGGTTGAGCTGTCCGGCAACCGCACCGACAGCGCGCAGCCTTTTTCCTTAACCGTTCCTGTGAGCTGAGACTATGGCAACTATCGACCTGAGCCAGCTGCCCGCGCCTGATGTGGTGGAGCCGCTGGACTATGAAAGCCTGCTGGTCGAGCGAAAGGCGACGCTGATTTCCCTTTACCCGGCCGAGCAGCAGGAGGCTGTCGCCCGCACGCTGACGTTTGAATCAGAACCCATCGTCAAGCTGCTGCAGGAAAACGCCTATCGCGAGCTGATCCTGCGCCAGCGCATCAACGAGGCGGCAAAGGCCGTCATGGTGGCGTATTCACTGGACGGCGACCTTGACCAGCTTGGCGCTAACAATGGTGTACCCCGTCTGACCATTACCCCCGCCGATGATACGACCATTCCACCGACCGCCGCCGTGATGGAAAGTGACGACGATTTCCGGCTGCGTATCGCCTCGGCGTTTGAGGGGCTTAGCGTTGCGGGGCCGACAGGCGCGTATGAATACCATGCCAGAAGCGCCGACGGCCGCGTAGCCGATGCATCAGCCATCAGCCCGTCGCCTGCAGTGGTCACAGTGACAGTGCTTGCGCGAGAAGGCAGTGGAGTGGCGGGCGACGATCTGCTGGCCGTGGTTAACGCTGCGCTCAATGACGAGAACGTGCGCCCGGTTGCCGACAGGGTGAGCGTGCAGTCAGCGAAGATTGTTAGTTATGAAATCGAGGCCGAGCTTTACCTCTATCCGGGGCCGGAAGCGGAGCCAATCCGTGCCGCTTCAGAGGCAAAACTCGCCGCCTTTGTCAGCGCACAAAAGCGTCTCGGCCGTGACATTCGCCTGTCTGCGCTGTATGCCGCCATGCACGTTGAGGGCGTGCAGCGCGTCAACCTTATCAAGCCTTCCGCTGACGTGGTGCTAGACAAAACCCAGGCCGCTTACTGCACAGGATACGCGCTGACCGTGGGAGGCTCGGATGAGTGATCGCCTGCTGCCGACCGGCTCGTCAGCGCTTGAGGTTGCTGCCGCCGAGGCTCTTGCAAGCCCCGGTACGATGAGCGTGCCGCTGCGCCAGTTATGGAATCCGCAAGCCTGCCCGGTTGAGCTTCTGCCCTATCTGGCGTGGGCGTGGTCAGTTGATCGCTGGGATTCAGCCTGGCCGGAATCAACAAAGCGCGCCGTGGTTGCCGCCTCGCAGTACGTGCATCGGCACAAGGGAACGATTGGCGCTATACGCCGCGTCGTTGAGCCTCTGGGCTATCTCATCAGAATCATTGAGTGGTGGAAAACCGGCGAAGCGCCTGGCACGTTCCGGCTGGATGTGGGCGTACTCGATACCGGCATTACTGAGGAAATGTATAACGAGCTTGAGCGCCTGATAGCCGATGCGAAGCCCTGCAGCCGTCACCTTATCGGCCTGTCTATCAATCTTGACGTGAACGGCGCGCTGCCGGTTGCCGTTGCCAGCTACAGCGGCGACGAGCTGACCGTTTATCCCTATACCCCTGAACTTATCAGCGTCGGCGGGCCGGGTTATTCCGGCGTGGCGGTGCATCTTATTGACCTGACGGAAGTGAGCGCATGACGACAAAATATTTTGCCCTGCTGACCAATCAGGGCGCGGCTAAGCTGGCGAACGCCGCCGCACTCGGCACGAAAGTAAACATCGCCTCGATGGGCGTCGGCGACAGTGGCGGCACACTGCCGACCCCTGATGCGGCACAGACAAAGCTCATTGGCGAGAAGCGACGCGCGCAGCTTAATTCGCTGACCGTTGACGCGGCAAACAGCAGCCAGATTATCGCAGAGCAGATCATCCCGGAAAGCGAGGGCGGATTCTGGATCCGTGAAATCGGCCTGTATGACGCTGATGGCGTGCTGATTGCCGTTGCTAACTGCCCGGAGACTTACAAGCCTCAGCTGGCCGAAGGAAGCGGCCGGACGCAGACCGTGCGCATGATTTTAATCGTGAACAGCACAACCGCCGTCACGCTGAAAATTGATCCGTCAGTGGTGCTGGCAACGCGTAAGTATGTTGATGACGCTGTGATCGAGGTGAAAGCCTACGCTGACGAGGTGATGGCAAAGCATCTCAAAAGCGCTAATCCGCATGGTCAGTACCCGTTAATTGAAAACGCATTAAAGGAAATGGCCGATGCCGGGCTGTTGCCTGACGTTCTGAAAAATCTTGGCATCAGCGATAAGTTTTCCGGCCGTTTTATCGGGTACCAGATTTTCACCACGCCCGGAGCAGTTAACTACAAACCCACGCCGGGAACGAAACGAATCAAGATTATCCTGACCGGAGGTGGTGGCCGGGGTTATGGTTATCTTGCCTGGGGATCGAGTTATGTTTCCCGTGGTGCGGGCGGGGGAGCAGGCGGAACGGTAATCGCTTGGCTGAACGTGGATGAGACAAAAAATTATCCTGGCGTAGTCGGTAGAGGCAGTAACGAAACCGACGGCGCGACTAGCAGTACCTTTAACGGTCAGCTGACAGCGGGCAATGGCTATAATACGACTTCCGGTGATGCCGGTGGCGTTGGCGGCTCGGCCATAGGCGGATTGTTAAATATACAGGGGGGTGATGGCAGCGACGCGCCCGGACTGATTACGGCCTCAAGCAACACTTACCGGGGCGGCTCTGGTGACGGCGGCGTCAGTTACTGGGGCGGCGGTAGCCGTAGCGGGGAAAGCTCATCATCAGGCAAAAAAAATACCTATGGTGCAGGCGGCGGAGGTACAACGCGTACCGATCCCTTTATCGGAAGTTAGGGATCTGACGGTATTATTTATATTGAGGAGTTCAGCTGATGAAAACCTACGCCCGGATTGAAGATAAGCGAGTTGCGGAAATTGTCTCTATGAGTGTCAAGCCAGAGAAACTCTATCATCCGTCACTGGAGTGGGTAGATATTACCGCATTGTCTGAACAGCCCGGCTGTAATTATCTCTACAGTGACGGCGTATTTACAGCGCCATTTGTGGATGCCAAAGATGCTGGCTTTCTGGCCAGCAGCCGTTTGTCGGCAGAAATGGACGAAGCTAATCGTACTATAACCCCTTTGCAGGATGCGGTTGATATCAGCATTGCAACTGACGAGGAACTAACGCGACTGGCTGCATGGAAAAGATACCGCGTTATGCTGAGTCGGACGGATATCACGACCGCGCCAGATATCAGCTGGCCAGATAAGCCTGAATAAAAAATTCATTTTACGCCCGAAGTTTTCAGTTAAAAATTCTCAATGGCAAAATGTTTAATTCTGCCATTCAAGCATTTCATCAAGCCGCTTCAGAATGTCAGGAAAATAGCTTTCATTAAGGCTGAAGTCACCTTTAACCTGAACGCTGTCGGCGTGTGGTTCAGGGCGGATATCAAACTCCACTATAACACCTTCTTTACCCGTAACTTTTCTGATAACCATATTGAGCTGGCCAC
>Ga0256409_1000917_pt1 | contig 12347 bp, 15 predicted proteins | sample PhySR1_FD_185981 | JGI IMG/M metagenome (GOLD analysis project Ga0256409, IMG submission 185981) | Leaf surface microbial communities from sunflower plants in UC Gill Tract Community Farm, Albany, California, United States - DLSL S.R1 | ecosystem: Host-associated > Plants > Phyllosphere >...
CGTAACGTTAGCGCGTGCAGAAAACCGGAATTGCTGGCGGAATGAGCAAACGGACGGCGACGTAGTGAATCTCACGGCCTGTTTGCGCTATACTGCGCGCCGCTGTCCTCTTAGTTAAATGGATATGTATTAAAAAATATTTAACCCACTAATATTTATAGATTATTAACGTGAATTATAAAATTAAAAGTACACCAATATGTACACATTGAACTTTTAATCCATTGAGTCTTTAGTTTAGATAATTGGTCGGCTCGCTTCATACACACACGTTATCTCAGCCGTGACTTTACCCAGCACGATAACCCCATCCATCCCCTCTCCGTCGATCGTTTCACCATCTGAGGTGATAATCCCTGTAGTGAACAATCGGCCCAGTTGCGGGAACTCGCCTATCTGGAATGCGATCTTGTCGCCCGGCACTGGATTCAGAGATTTATCTGCCAGCATGAACCCGTCAGGCGTCTCAATCAGGATCATGTTGTTGCGGCGCGGCATCAGTACATCGTTCAGGTCAATGCGCCGCTCTATGTAATCGGACGCTGGTGATGGAAACCCCATAATTACCTCACGTATCCCATGTTGCGTAACGACCAGGTCTTATTCTCGCTTTCCTCTGTGACCAGCTCGAAGAAGAAGTTCTGGTAGTAGCGTATCCACCGGTTGCACTCTGCCAGCGTCCATACGTGATTCAGGTCATCCAGGCGCTTCTGGAACGCCGCAGTGGTGACAATCTGCCTGCCTCTGCCGTCCTTCGTTATCGCGCCCATAAACGCCGCGTGTATGTCACTCTCTCTCGCCATGATAAAACCTCCCCTGATAAGTACTGTATGAATAAACAGTAATATCGATCGGTAGTTTTGATCAAGGCGTAGCGGGGGGAAGATTTGTAAAGGGGTTGATGATGCAGGGTTTTTAGTTGGCGCTGGCCGTGGCGAGTGACTAATCTCAAATTACACCCGCAGCCCGCTGAGACTGGCGCGGTACACTCTGCCCCGTCGCCGCGGCTTTTTTATTTCAACGGCTTCCTCGAATTAAAGTTGAGAAACAAATAATCACAAAATCACTTTAAATTTAGTAATGTTTTATATAAATTGAGACTTTGGGCTATTGATTTCCCAACTTCACATTACCGAAGCGGTGAGACTCTATGTTTAATACTCTGGTGGCTAGTAAAAAGAACAAGTTATCCTCTCATGCAGGCAGGATTGAGTTAAGGAGATCGATACTTTCTCTAATCAATACCATCAATGACATCAAAATATTTTGGTCTCAGCGTCAGGAGTTTCTTTACGGCGAACTTCCCCATCATCATGTGACAGCTGTGATTAATCTTCTGCAGGGTGAGGAGAGATCTCAATTCGTTACTGCACTTCGCCGATATGATGACTGCCGGACTAACCACTCTGGCGCACCATACCCGGACTTAGTGTCGGTGGGTGGAGTGGCCGGGAGCCACAGGGTTGCGTACCCTGAGTGGTTTTCCCGGCTCAGTGAACTGCAAAGAATTCTTGAGTCACACTTTTAATCTGTAGGCTTCTGCGGCCATTTGATATCAGGGGCTCCTGACGTATCAATAGTCTGCACCTGCTGGTAATACTTCATCCAGGCAGTGAGTGATACCTTATCTTCATCAGTAATGATCCCCAGCATAAGCTGTGTTTGCCATGGCTGGGTAAAGCTGTTTGCTTCCGCCAGAAGAGACTGCTTTAGGCTTTTTGCGGAAGCTAAGTCAGCTTGTTGTTGCGCGCCTTTATCAGTAACCCATTTCTTCCCGTTCCATGTGTCATATTTTGATGATGGCTTAATGGTAGTGGTGTTTTCAGGGTAAGCGCCAATAGTAGTAACCATCTGCTCGCTTCCATTTTCAGTGCTATAAACCACCTTTCCACGATTATCATCTACAACTGACCAGCTTCCGTCTTTGAAGATAACAGCCTTACCTTCTGCAGCGGCAGGCGGCTCGATTAAAGTTGAAGATGCGGGGATGCCAGACCCTATGAGAGTCCAGAAATCGAATGGACCTAAGTACTCTCCGGTCCTTGGATCGTATGAATAACAGATCGCTTGTCCTGTTTTTGTTGCAATCCCGGACTCGTCAAAAATCGCTTTTTCATCTGACATCATGCTGCCCTTACAATGTAGTTAAACGATACGTTTCTTGGTCTTACAAAACTAACGCCAGCGCCTGATGAGTTTGTTGTTTGGTTTGCGTTCCTGGCTACTGCCCATCCTGAGTCATAACCATCATTTCCGTCAGCGTTTACCAACTGAGTAATCCCCAGCCCTTGGAATTGAACGTCGTTATTTCCTGTAAACTGCCTGATACCAGTTGGCAACTGCTCACTTAACAAAGCCCTGGATGGATCTAAGCCCCTGCCATTGTCCCAAGCCCTTATAAACATGCCTCTAAGGTCTGGCAGCTTTGCGCCGTACGCTGCAAATAACTTTGGTAATTGCGATTGTGATATTGACTGGCCTGACATGGTAATCCAACCGGTAGGAGGCGTACTTGTCGGCCAGGGAACCGGAACGCCCACTGGTAAGGCAGAGCCATCTTTGGTCATGATTTTCATAATGGCTGATAAAAGTTGCCCGTTATCGCTTTTTGCCAGCTCAATACCAGCATTCTCAATAACTGTGGAAATTTCTTCCTGAATGCTGTCAAAGAAATCCTGATCCAAAGCTGTTGGTAACTCCCCTGTCTGCGGGTTACCGCCAGTAAATCCATTCTTGCCCGCCCCAAACTTATCCTTCTGGGCTGTCGAGGTATCGATACGATGCATATTTACTCCGGGTATCTGAAAATCACATAGGTATGAGAGGGTGCCAGCTTTTCCAAAACGCATTCTGCTGTCGTGTCGCCCCACATTCTCAGGCTAGCGGTGCTGTTGCTGATAGCCGTCATCGGCGTAATCTGCGTGGTGGTTGGAATGTTCACCTGCCAGTAGTAACGCCACTCATCGCTGTAAAGTGAATCGGTGCAGGCAGAAATGCAGTTGAACTGGCTTTTGTTGTAGCGCGTGATGGTGACGTTCGTGTAGCCAAGCGCCTCAAGCTGAGCCAGATAGAACGCCTCATTAATGCCGCCCGCCAGATTGATCTTTGCATCCAGTCGCTGGCGTCTCTGCTGAAGGGTCTGCACGCCTGAAGGTGCGCAACTGTCTGGCAGACCGCTGATACTCTCATAACGATCAATCAGTTCTGTCACTGAGCGTGGGTCCGTTTCCAGCATGAGCGCATCGCCGCGACCGTGTACTGCAGAAAGTGAAGGTGCCAGGCCGGTGAGCAGCAGATCTTCACTGTCCCATGCCGGGCCGCGCGGTAGCAGCGCGCCAAGCATCTGCCGGTATTGCGCCGTTAGGTCCATGAGATAGCCCCCACGACTCCTACTTCGCCTTTACCGATGGTGATATCAGCAGCCGGGCTTACCAACGTGTGGCTATACTCACCGGTTGCGATGCTGATGGCTTCACTGATGCGCGACGGCTTAAGCACGCTCTCAGGTCCGCCGTCGCGAAGCATCATAGAACGGAGTTCGGCCTCAACGGCATAACGCACCGTCGTGGAGTCCGGGTTCAACCGAATCTGGAAATTAACCGTGTGCGGCGTAGGAGCAAAAACATAAATATCTGCACCGGCCACAGGGGCCAACGGTTCGATGTACGCTTTAACGGCGGCGACCGTGGCGGCATCGGGGATCGGATTTATCAGGTCGCTGTTTGCCACCATGACACCGACTGTTCCACGACCGCTCCAGTGACGGTATGTCCAGGCGCGGGTAATGCCTGCCACTTCTTTAGCCCACACCTCATAATCTCCGTCTGCGCCGCCCTGCGGGGTCCAGTACCAGCGTTCAATAACTCGCGCCCGCCACACCTCTAAGTCCTCAACGTTCGCACCGCCCTGAATGCTGTCCGCTACACCAGCGGAAGTCAGGCCGGTAATCGGGCTGACCAGGCGCATGGCAAGTCCGTCATCGGTGTTACCGGTTTTACCGGCTGTATCGCTGGTTACTGGTACGCGCAGCACGCCCCCCGCTGACGTGGCAGATGCGGTTGTGGTGAAGGACGCCAGGTCGTCACGCTGAATCGTCACGCCAGCTGGGATAGGAATGCCGTTCGTGGCCACGTCCCAGCGCACGTATCCGGTTGCTGCCACCGCTGCTTTGCGCGGGCATCGCTTCATGTTGGCGTGTCGCGTCAGCCAGTCCTCATCCGCAAGGTCTGGCAGAAGGTTGCGCGCCAGATAGTCGATGTATCCATATACGGTATGCACTGCCGCCGCCTGCACGCGCCCGTAAACTTCGGCGTCAGTACGGCGCAATGCTGCAAGCGTAGAATCGGCTGCTAGGCGGGTAAGGATATCGTTGCGGACGGTGGTGATTAACTGAGGAAGTGTCGGACGGGTAAATCCACTGTCAGCCATTAAGTTCACTCCATAAATCGTCAAAGGAAAATGCCGTGCGGTTGCCGTCTTTCTGGCTGATAACCACCGAAGCGCTGAGCGTGTTAATTCCGGTCCGCTCCGCTTTAACGTCTACCCGCACCGCAATGCCGTCATCCACCAGCCACTGAAGCGCCTGGTTAATATATTCACGGGCTTTAAGTGGCGTTTTATTGGTGAGCGTCGTGCGGCTGAGAAGGTAAAGGCGTGAGCCAATGCGGTCATTCTGTACGGTCGGAAAGCTGTCGCCCCACCAGCCGTTATCCTGCTCCGGGCTGTCGTCAGGCTCAGCCTTTCGCCAGGAGAATAGCGAGATAACTACTGCGCGCGTCAGAGGGTCAGGTGGCCACGTCACGTCACGCTGAACGCCATTAATCACAATAATCATGGCGCCACCATTTTCTGCGTTGTCTCGTCAGTGGTACCGCCGCCGGAGCCGTTCTCTTTATGTGTATGATCGTTATAAGCCACGCGCATCGCTGACATGGTCAGGCCGGAAGAATCGCACTTATCTTTGATCTCGCCAGTCGACTCGATGTCCATTTCAAACCGCGCTTTCGGCGCATTGGTAAAGGTGATCGGCTTGCCCGCCCCGTTGACGACGATTCCTTCGCGGGTGAGTGTGACCGACTGCCCCTGATCGTCATAAACCGCCACCTCACCGGACTTAAGACCTTTAATGCGGTAGCGACGGTCAGAGACGACCAGAACCACACCGTGAGATCGATCCCCGTCAAAGTAGGCGGCCACGGCCTCTGCACCGGTAATCGGCGCTGCGGTAAAGCCATAAGGCTCCATGTGTTCTATATCGCTTTTCCCCTCGCCCCCAGCCATTTCAACCTGAAGCATCTGGCACTTTGTAGCCGTGTTCAGTCCGCGAACCACGGCGCGGGCCAGAAGGTTTGACAGCGCACGGCCCATACCTGAAATCGGATTAGCCATCAGAAATCATCCTCTTCTTTCTTTTTCTTAAGCTTGCCGGGCTTCGCTGGTTCAGGAAGATAAGCATCCGGCGGCCCGACTCGGATTTCGGTCACGGTGCCGTTTTCATCCTGCTGATAGGTCACCTCAGCGATCACCATCTGGCGATTGTTAAAACCAAGGATGGGATCGAAGACAATAACCTGCAGGTTAGGCAGCCAGAGTGAGCCATCTCCCTGCCGCCAGCCCTGGACGGTGTATGTCACCTCATCAGTACGCGCAGCACGCTGGCGCATCTCAAACTCCGCTCGCGCGCTGCAGGTTGCTGTGGTGGCGTTGCCGGTCTGACGGATAATCATCGGGCGGTAACGCTTAAGTCCACCATCAATAGTTTTTGAACGAATGGCCGTAGTCGTGGCCTCGCCAAAGTCATCGTCATTACCTTTGCGCTGCCCGGACACCTGATAATCGCTGAACCGGTCACGGATGCTCTTTTCCGTGTCGCAGGAAAGAATGTTTTCACCCAGAACCAGCGCGGTATGCGCCTGCTGGCTGCCGATACCACCGATAACCAGATTGCCCTGCGCGTTGTCATATGCCAGCGCCTGCTGAAGCCCCAGCATTTTGTTCAGCACGTCCATGACCGTTTCGCCCTGGTCGGCCTGAATTCCCTGAAGCGCACCGGATGCGCCACCCGCATCCACTACTGTAATGCTGAACGGCTTAGCCAGTTCTGCGGCCACTTGCGCCAGAGTACGTCCGGCATATTGTGACGGCGAGGCTGAGCAGTCGATGAGATCAGCCGTTTTGCTGCGCCCTGATATCCCCACGTTGATGCTGCGTGCGTCGTACCGAACCGGTGTCGCTTCGATGTAGCCAGTCAGAACTTTGTCGGTGCCTATCAGGACCTCCACAAGGTCACCGTTTTTAATCCGGTTGCTTCGGTTCGCCTGGTCGGTATCGCCGGGCCAGCTGCGGGTAATCTCGACGGTGAAGTCGCGGGCGATACGCTCAATACCGGCGGCAATTCTGACCGAAGTCCAGCCGCCCCACTCCTGACCATTCACCCGCAAAATAACTGTGTTGTTCATCGTACCGGCACCCTAAGTGGATGAACCGGCACGAAGCCGGGATGGCGGATGCCGTTACGCGCCGTTATGTCACCGGCGCGGGATGCTGAGTCATACCAGTCGGCGGCCAGTACCAGTGCGGGAGTAACCTGCGAAGGTGTGCGCTCCGTCATGCGCTCGACCTGCTCCAGGCGCGCAGAGATATCGCGGTTAACGTCAGTGCGCACGGTGACCAACGCCTGGTAAAGTCCGTCATCTGAAACGCGCTCCATCTCAAGGTCAATGGCCTCATTGAGACTGTCACGCACCTGCGCGAGATCATCCCAGGAAATGACGGTGCTGTTATCAAGAGAGGTGGTTACGCCGGAAGATGCGGAAACGGTGCCTGTCGCTGTGGTATCAGTATCTGAAGCCGCACTGCCTGAATCAGTCCGTATGTTGCTGACGGCAGGATGCGATACCACGACCGGCTGCTGCGGGTCCTGCTGGCGCGTGACAGTCCGGTTTACAAGCTGCGGCAGACTGGTGACCGTTGCGGCCGCCTCGCTGATAGCGGTGGTGCGCATCGCCTGCGCAACATAATTGCGCTGAGTGGTCTGCGCCTGTGCTGTCTTACTGTCGGTTTTCCAGACGCCGCGTGGAGCCAGACCCGAATCAACAGTGACGCCGGTCAGCCCCTTAATCATCGACATCAGGTCAGAAGTGTTACCCGTCAGCCGCGTTCCGGCGCGCCACATAGTCTGAAGCCGGTTAACAAAGCTCATGCCGCTCGACGGCGGGCTAAGCAGCACCGATAAATCGCCCTGCATCAGACGTGATGCGGCGCTGATACCAGAATCAACATACTGAAAGGCACTGGTTACGGTATTGAACATACCGGTTGCATCATCCAGCACGCCGTCCTGCAGGAAGTCAGGCATGCCATCCATACCAAAGGCACCGAACGCCGATGAAATTGCATCGTCCAGAAATGAAACTGACGATGTGAGTTTCTGTCCGGTTGCCAGTCCAGCGGTGGGAAACGATAATTCACCGGACTCAACGAAGCTGAAGCTGACGCGGCACATACGCCCTTCGCTCTGTGAATGGCTGACGCGAACGGCATCATCTACTACCACGGTCATCTCGCCGTAGTAAGGATGAACCAGCGTGCATGATCCTGGCTTTTCAATAGCCTCAATCAGCCGGTTGCGCTGCTCAAAAAAATCATCGCCAATCAGATAGGCCTGAACGCTGAAGCGGCGGGTTGCCCTGCCTAAATCCTCCGCCCACGGCTTATCGCGGTTCGGGTACTCATGCACCTGCACGCGACGCCCAAAGGTTGCTTCGTCGCTGTCCACCTTAAACGCGATGCCACGCAGTGAGGCATCCTGCAGATTATCTTTCCAGCTCATGACTTTCTCCGGGCGTAAAAAAACCCGCCGGAGCGGGTTAATGTTTATTTCAGGTGTATCTGTATCGAATAAGAGTCACCAGTTTTCACAAAAAGTGAATCAGCTTTTTTATCGTAAGATTCAAAGCGCTGAACGCTCTTAAACCTTTCCAGCTTATTTTCGAAAATTGTACTATTGGTGCCGGTAAGGTATTCATACGCTTTACCGGCCAGCTCAACGTTAACCTCATTCATCGATTCATCTTCATTTGCGAAGAAATAAATTGATATTTTCTCAGCGCACGGTGGCTCATAAACAGTCACGTAAATCTGCGGTTCATACTCTGACTGTTTATTATCATCAAATGCATCTTCAAGAGACTGCTCCTTCCTAAAGGTATATTGGTGCCTTAGCACTCCGCCATCTTTGAACACCTGCATCTTCTCAGGATTCTTACCAACTGCGGCAATGAAGTCCTTTTCATTAAATGTGGGATAACACTCGCTGGCAGATGCCCCGCTGACAAAAAGCATAGACATAAGAATTGCAAACAGGCGCATGCGCACTTTCCTTAATTTGGATTCGAAAACCGATTATAACCCACATCAAGGTCAAACCATGGCAGAGCGCCACCCACTGGCTCAACACGCATTCCGGGAGGAGCGTTTTCAAAGGAAACTTTAAGCTCCCCCTTCGATGAGGTTGGATCATCGCGCATTAAGGGACCGCTCATGCTCTGCGGGTTAAGAGGAACACTGCCACTCTTTATCTGCTGCTCGTTGTTATACCAGCCGCCAGCTTTCCACCTTTTCTTAAGTGACTCCCAGAATGATTCTGTTCCATCTTTCTGCGTTGCCGCGTCAGATATTTCGTTTAACTTTTCAAACATATAAAGGGCAACGGCGATTGATACAGTCAGGGCGCTGAGCTTGCCTATCTTACTCAATATGGCGAGCAGTCCACCTGCCTTGGCGGTAGCGGTAGTCAGTGATCCTATAACCTGAAGCGTAAACGCCCCGGCCATCAATCCACCAATTCCCGTAATGATCCCATTCATACCCCCCAGTGCCCCTGCCAGACCATCTATTTTTGTCCAGACCTCCTCAACTACCGGACCAAATTTATCCCAGTTAGAAATAAGCAGCCCTATTCCTATCGCTGCCAGACGGAGGAATATACCCATTGGGGAAAGCTTCAGTCCGCGTCCCAAAACACCCAGTGCAAAGTTAATTCCCAGCAGCCCAAGCTTCATTCCGACAAACCCGGCCGCGATCCCAAATGCACCACGGATTACCTTTGGATTTTTGTCAGCAAATTCACTGAATCGTTGTGACATGTCACCCAGCCAGCCCACTAGCTTTTTAGCATCGCCAGCAAAAGCGCCACCAATAGCAGCCAGACCGTTGACTGCCGTTCCGGTCATTGAATCCCACAGATTCGTAAGCGTGCCAAGCTGAGCGTTAACTCGTTTATTAAGGTCAGCCTGCTTGTTCATCTTGGACTGAATTTCATCGTAGCCGCTTTTCCCCTTATCGATCAAAGCATTCAATACGGAAAGAGTGTCGCCATCGTCGCCGAAAATCTCCTTAATGATCCTTGTTCTGTTCAATGTACTAAGCGACTGAAGTTTTTTTAACTGCTTGAAAAGATTTTCAATACCACCGAACTCTCCCTTTCCATCAGTGAAATCCAGCTTAATACCTTTACGCCCCAAAAGTTTATTGGCGGCTTTCATCTTCTTAGTGTCAAAGCCAGCCTGGAAGATTTTTCTGATTGCGTTTCCTGCTGTTTCACCCTGAGTTCCCATTTGATCCATCATTACTGCAATGGGAGCCAGAGCTCGGGCAGCAGTCAGGCCATCCTTGCTTACCATTTTTGTAACTGAACTGACGTTAGTAAAAAATGAGAGCATGTTGGTGTCATCAACACCCAGATAAAAAGCCTTCTGGATCGTGTCGAATAATCCCATCATATCTTCTGAAGTTGTGCGGGTGGCATCCTGCATTTTTGCAGCAAACTCTGCAGCCGCTTCTGGCGTTTTCTTCAACTGAACCGCGAGATAAGCGGAAGCCTCACCAACACCATTCAGAATGTTCTGGGCCGGAATACCCTGCCTGACAAGCATCTGCATCATGTTCTGAAAGTCAGCAGTGGTGCCAGGCAGTTTATTGCCAAGGCCAACAGCCAGCTTATTGATTTTCCCAAAATCAGAACTCACAGCGCCGCTGGCGTCCATCATGGCAACCTTGAGCCCTGTCGCGGCATCTTCCTGTTTGGCAAAAGCAACCAGCGAACCTGTCAGCCCGGCTGCCAGCCCACCAGCCATTGCCACACCGCCCCGACCGGCCTCCTCTGCATCTTTACGGAACCGGCGCAGGTTCTTTTGCATGCGGCCAAGTGCAGGCGAAAGTCTGTCAACGCCAGTAATGAGCGCCTTCAGTTCAAATTCAGCCATTGGCTTTTCGCTCCCGTTCTATCCGGTTCGCCTGGTCAATAAGCAATTGCAGGCTTTTTAAGTCCTCGCTCAGGACTTCCAGAGGATTTATGCGCCAGTAACTGGCGCAATCGAAGTACAGATTAAGCAGCTCTTTAGCTGTCAGGCCTGAAGGAAAAAACCGGCAACTACCCAGCCAGCAGCATTAAGGTCTGATGGCGACATATCATCAACCGAGCTGGGAGGAATACCGCCCAGTTGGCTGATGTATTTAGCCACCACATGAGCCAGCAGCTTTACAGACTCATCCTGATTCATCTGATAGGGATAGCCCAGCTCACGGACATCCTTGCCCGTTGGCTCACGCAGCTCCAGCACATGAAGGGTTTCGCCATGTGCCGTAATAGGTTTTGAAAGTTGCAGTTCACTCACTGATAAAATCCTTCTGAGCCGTGGAATTCGAGGTCAACCGTACCCTCTTCCGCATTGTGGTTAGCTTCACCGAACTGGAACGCTTCGGACAGCACGTAAACCATGCCGTTTGCCAGTTCGGCAGTGATGGTCATCTGGTCTGAATCCATCAGCTTGGTGACAGGAAACGCCTTCGGAACTTTGAAGGTGCCTTTGACGTAAGGCGCACGGTGCGTTTCTTTGTAATCCACGTCACCGGCCAGGCCGATCACGTCATCACGCACTTTGGTGTTCATCGGCACCTCAATGCCGCCGGTCAGCGACAGCTGCTGGCCGTCCACCTTGACGTATGCTGTACCCGCAATCTTTGCCATTACGCGGTCTCCTCGCTGTATTGCAGACGGAACTGATTAAGCAGCGCAAAGACGCGCAGCTGGTTAACGTAATCCGGCGGGAACAGGACATCCACGCGGGTCGGGTCGCTGACGTTGCGCTCTACCACCAGGTGCTGCTTGAAAAGATCGAAGTTCTCCACGATCCCCGCCCGCTCCATCGTGCGATAGCTGGCGCACATCTCACCCTTCAGCACTGCAGGTGTCACGATGGCCTGACCCGGACCGAAGCGCGTACCGTCATTCGCCAGCTTATGACGCGGGTACTTGCTGGTAATGATGCTCTTCAGCTGACGGATAACGTACGCGCTGGTATGCAGCGTCTCGCTGTCCAGGTAGCTGTTGTCCGCCACGCCATAGGCGTTTTTCTGATAGGTGGTAATGTCGCGCTGAATGCGCATCACACCGCTCTCAGCGTAAGCCGTAGCGATACCGTGCTTCAGAAGCGACTGCTGCTCGGTCAGGGTAAAGCGGCTGCCTGCCGGTGCCGGTAATGCGCCGGTCAGCTCACCGGTCTGCGTCGGGCGGGCCGGGTCAACGCGGATAAACACGGCATTGCGTGCGGTGCGCAGCGCGACCAGCTCATCGGCAGCAGTCTGAACGGCAGGTTCATAACCGGCAACGGTAATGTGCTGGTTGTTCATGGTGTCGCCAAAAGCAACCAGGTCAGAGAGCGTGCCGATTTTCGCCGTGTAAACGTGACCGTAAAGCTGACGCGCATAGCCCCAGCGACCGGAAGAATCGTTCATCTCCAGCGCCAGCGTTGCCAGCGAGGCGGAATCACTGAACGGCGTGCCGATGAAGTCAAACGGCTCATCGCCCATCGCGGCCACGGTTGCAGTCAGTGACGGTGAACCCGTACCGCCTGCCATCGCGGCAATCACAGCATTAACCCCGTCAGGCGTGGTTTCGCTCCCCACGGTGCCGTAGTAGTTCAGCGCCAGAGGAATGCTGTTGCCGGTAAGACCTTTGTGGCGAGCAGTGAGCGTCACCACACCAGCTGCTGCCGCTGCAGTCACGGGCAGGTCTGCGTTAGCGTTAATTGCGGCTGCAAGTGTGGCGGCTACTGCTGCAGGGGCATCGCCGGTTACCACAGCGGCCTGAACGCGTACTGCGCCAATATAAAGGCTCAGCGAACCCGATGCCTGTGCGTTGCCGGTTAACGTCACGGTGCCTTTGGCGGTCTCGCCATCAGGCTCAGTTACCGCGATAACCCACAGCTCACCAAATGGATCGACGGCACGATAGCGCGCCACCATACGGGCTAACTGGCTGCCACGACCTGCAACCTTACCCGCCA
>Ga0256409_1000922_pt1 | contig 12256 bp, 16 predicted proteins | sample PhySR1_FD_185981 | JGI IMG/M metagenome (GOLD analysis project Ga0256409, IMG submission 185981) | Leaf surface microbial communities from sunflower plants in UC Gill Tract Community Farm, Albany, California, United States - DLSL S.R1 | ecosystem: Host-associated > Plants > Phyllosphere >...
AGTACGAACGCCATCAGCTCAAAATGGCCCGCCTGGGCATCAGCATCGACGGCCATCACTCCCTGAAGAACCGTCTTAAGCAGATAAAGCGCTGGGTTGTCAGCCCGGAGCTGCGCGCCGAGAAGCAGCGGGTTGTATCCGAACTCGAACGCACGCTGGACGGACATGCCGGCACGCTGCGGCAACTGCGCCCGCGTAACGGTACCGACCGCTATCAGAGCGCCTGGCGCCGCCATACTGCCAGCGGTGCGCTGACGATGGCCATGCAAATGACGCTGGAAAAGGGCGTTAAGGCTGAGTTCCCGCAGCTGAACGTGACCGACGCCGAGAAATATTACCGCCTGCTACTGGAGCGCGCCGGCGTCACCCTCTGATACACACCTTCCTCAAATAACCGCGCCCGTCGCGGTGTCTGTGCTGGCGCTGAACGGTCAATCCCGCGCCCGGCAGGCCCGCGCACGTCTGAAATTCACTCCCGGCCGCATTCATGGCCATCGTTTCGGCTAACAAACTGCCGTCGCCGGCAGGCGGGTACAGTAAATACTCAGTTAACTTCGAACGCCCGTGCGGCGTGCGGGCGGGTATGTATTTAACTTCGAAAGGTACAGCGTGTTTATAGTTAACTCCGAACGTTACTTCTGAACAAAACAGGCTTTCTAAAGAAAGAGTACCCGGAGCCTGCTGCGCAAGGCATCGGGGTAGCTCTCTTCGCCTGCTCAGAGCAAACTCCGGCGACTCACCGGACACTGGTGCATCTGGAAAGAAAAGGCTGAAATAGCTCCCCGGCAAGCCGGGGCTGACGACGCAAAAAGGATTAGTTACAACAATCAATATTTGCACCCTGAACACAGCGCAGCACTGAACATCCCGCGCACAGCGAACCTCAGCCCCGACTGCAAAGCCCCGCCGCCCCGGGCCGCAGGCCCGGAACAGAGTGGCTTTAATACCGGGTGTTGTAACTACTATTGCTGTAGCTTTGGGAGGTGTCGCTGAAGCTGTCTTTTGTCTCCGACCGGCAGGCTTCTTCATCGCTGTCAGGCCGCTGCTTAAGGGCGTCTGGCAGGGAAGGGTTGGGTTTGTGGCACCGTGAGGCCCGTAACCGGCTTCGCCGGGCTGACGGCGCCCGGTGGCATCCGTGCCGTCCCTGACCGCTTATGGCGCCTCCATGCCGCTGACGCGGCATACGGTGAGGGGCTGCGCACTGCTCGCCCCTCTTCAGGCAGTCGGGTTTCACAGTTCCCGCTTACTGTCTACAATCACTGCAACGCACTCTGATTAACCGGAAGGACAGACAGATGGATAACGGAAACCTCAACGCCAGCCACCTCGCCTGGTGCGGACTGGTGGCCCTGCAGAACGCGCGTGATGACGGAGAGGTCAGCTCCCCGGCGCAGGAAAACCTGTTTCTGGTCAGGTGGCTGGCGCTGGCGGAAAAACAGCGCAGGTTCAGCAGGGGGCTGGCCAGCGACATCAGCTGGCTGCTGAAGGAGGGAAGGGGAAAGGGCGTGCACGCCGACCTGCCCGGCAAGCTGAACTACCTCTGGCGCGCCGGCAGCGGCAGCCTGGAGGCGCAGAACGACCTTTACCGCCTGCAGCATGCCCTGAACGCGGTGAAGATGACGGGGTGGGTGTATATGGTCCTGTCGGAGAAGGAGTGGAGCGGGCGTAACAGAATACGCCTGAACCCCGCCGTGTCGGGTGTCTATATTAACCGGGCTGCCCTGGACAGCGGGTTTGATGACGGGGGAAAGCAGCGTTACCCGCTTCCCGCGCGCATCAGCGGGAACCTCGCCGGGCTGGATGTGCTGCTGAAGCGTTCGGGCTGGTGCCGTGAGCCGGTGAACGGGGATGACCCGATGCTCCACAACCTGCTGGCCCTGCCGGGGCACTGAAGGGGGGGGACCTTTCTAACCGCAGAAATGAGGATGTATGAGCGCCAGCGATAACGAAGAGTTTGACCGGATAATGACTGACGTCATAAAGCAGTCCGTGGTCTGGTACCGAGACCAGGATTTCAGCGCCATGAACGAGGGCTCCCGCGCCGAGCTGGAAAGCCTGTTTACTGAAAGCGACGGGTATGACCCGATGGCCGGCCTTCAGATAACACTGAACCTGATAATGATAGGCAACGCCTGGCAGGACTGGCGCGTACTCGCCATCGCCGGCAGGGTGGCTCAGGTGTCATCTGACGTAAAAATGGCGGGCGGGGCCAAAGGCAAGGCCGCCCTTCGCCAGCTGCTTGACGAAATCAGCGAAATGCTGAAAGAGCCCGGGTTTAACGAAGAGGGCTGAGACGGAAATCAGCGGCACCTTACTGTTAAGCCCACCGCTGCCGTTAGAGGTAATGGCAGCGGTAGTCCCGGTCAGGTAAGGTTGCTGAGAAGCTGCGCCAGGAAAAGCGCAAACTAAAAGAAATGAATTAAAAGTGCAGGTTGGTTGTTACCAAGCGCTGGATTGTTAGAAAGTTCAATCGAACCTTTTAGGCTTCCTGACCATGAACAGGTCGCGTGACGCCCTTCACATTCTTCACCATATGGTTCCTGATTCTTCAACGGGGAGTCAACCGATAGCGCTTTTCTGTATCAATTATAATTATCTTACTTAACGTATGAACTATGGGCTTCTATCTCGCGAAAGATGATTGTAAAAAATGGGCAGTGTTACTTATGTCAGCGTATATGATGGCCTGTGCCTCACCCGGTACAGAAAAAATATCAGGCCATCATGGACGGCGTTACGGAGGGAGAAGTCAGTCGGGTTATCCGGGCGGACGTCATCCCGTCTTCAGGTGAAAAGCACGGGGAGGTTATCAACCGTGTGTCATCTGCCTTTCTCTGTACGCCTTACCAGGCTGATGCGCTCATCGGTGGGTCAGACACCACTGAAGCGCTTGTCGCTGTCTTAGACTGTGTAAACTGCGTTACCCTGGTAGATCACATCGAGGTCCTGACCCGCAGCCATGACGAGAAAACATTTCTGCATAATCTGGCGGAGGTTCGTTGTATCTGGGGGAGTGTCGACTACCTGAACCGCCGGCACTTTTTTTCGACTGGTTCGCCGCACTGCCGCGCATGCCCGTGACGTCACGCCGGATATCAGCCCTGACTACGCCGTTGCTGACAAGCAGATTAACCGCAAACCGGATGGCGGTGAGTACATCCCGGGTTTGGGTATTCATCCCCGTAAAATAAATTACATTCCAGGAAAGGCACTCAGTCAGCGGGTGCCGGACCGTTTGAAAACCGGGGGTATGTCTGTTCTCCGCTTCACGGTCTGGACGTTTCGCACTTGGGTATCGTGGTCCGCCACGATGGTCGGATATGGTTCATAAATGCTACCTCGCTGACCGAAACAGAAAAGAGGTGGATTCACCGCTCCTGGAATATATGCGCACGAAACCTAGCATCGTTGTTCTTCGGGCTGATTGACCAGCCCATAACCGGAGATACTGTATGAAAAAAGTCTATATAGCGGCACTTCTGATATTGAGTGGGTGTTCAACAGATAGCGCAGAGCCGCATGCGAAATCATCTGACAACAAATCTTATCCGGGCATTATGACCAGACCAAGTGCGGATAATCGTAGAGCGATTATGTCAGGTGAGCGTCCTGACTGGGAAGCAGACAAAAGTCGCGGCGTTAGAGTGTTAGGTTGGTAATTTATAGATAAGCGTCATATACCGGCCATTGACGCTATGACAGAAGTGAGCTCAACCTACTGTCCTGGCACATAGCGCAGCCACACCTCCGGCTCCGCGCCATTCACCCGGCAGATACCGATAAAAGATACAGCGCCGCTGCCCACTCACCACCTGTATCTGAATCGGCGAACAGCCAGTTTTTCCGGTCCAGGGCAGCGCCCCGCAGCACGTTCATGGTCAGGTGATCCGAAAAGAAGCGATTCAGATTCCTAACCATGAACTTTTTGGATGCAGTTCACGCTGGCGGTTTATGCTATATTATGAAATGAATCGTCGAAAAGAAAGAGCGTACCAGATGGGAACATCTAGCATTAACTTAATGGAAATACTGTTTCTAGCAAAAAAATCTTCGCGCATTCCATGATATAACGCTATACTTGATTTTTTTCTAAATTAAATCGCGCCCCCATGTTCGTTTTGATATTGATAGAGTAATAATAAGAAGATGTTGAATCCTACTTGCAAAATAAGTTCTAATTTCATATTTTTTATCATATGCGTAGCGTTTTTTTTGCTTTCTATTCATGTACAAAAAGCTTCAGCTGCAGATTATGGTTACTTTGACACTGAGTTAGTAAGATACGACCTACCTATAACAAAAATTAAGAAGGGGACGGTATTAGGAACGTTATACATTAAAAGTCAAGATATTAGTTTTTTATCAAGGCCCGCTATAGCGAATAATTCTGCGGGGCAGTTCGCGTTTTATCCAACAATTAGCCCCTTGACACCAGATCCCGGGTGCAGTTTTTCAAGCGATCCGAATACGGGCGTTGGATTTCTAAAATACGACTCATCAGGTACAAGGGAGTCTGTCTGCAATCCAAGAAGCAAGCTTTATGTCCTAGACGGATTAAAATTCGAATACACAGGAGCTAATTTTAATAGTCCATCTTATGGTATTTTATATATTCAAAAGACTTCTGTACCCAGGACGAAATTAATTGATATAGTAGTAAATGATCCGCAGAAAGTTATTTCAATGCAAGGAAAAAGATTAACTTTTTATTCACAATATCTCGTTCTATATGCCGATTACGAAAAAAGTTTGTTTTCATCTTCGTTTGTTTTACCCAGGCCAAGTCCATTTTCATTATATATTGGAAAAACGAATCCTGCAGTTTTCTTTCCGTCGCAAAATTCATCTAGCGCACTCCTTAATTTACCAGTAAAACCTTCCGGGGGAGATGATTCTTTAGCGGTAGGTAGCGCTTCTATAGACTTGTGTATCTATGATGGAATGGCGCTTTCCAGCTCAAGATATATGCTTAAATTTCAAGATCCTAATAATAGCACAACTAATGACTTTAGGATCTATACTTTAGATGGTAGGAACAAAATGGATTATAGCGTAACCCTTACCGATCCATCTAACATTCCGCAGCCCGTTAATAACAATACACCATTTTTCTGGGAAAATATGGAAAACGGTGGTTCGGCACAAAGTCGGTTAAGATATTTACAGGTGCCTAATGGTATTACGGGGCTAACGCCCTGCGTTCCTTCTGTAATAACCGCTAAAGTTAAGCCTGTGCGCTACAGTAGTCTTAGGTCTGGAAGTTATTCTGGTAAAATTAATATTTTTTTCACACCCTCAACCAATTAATAGGCAAATTCCAATACCACGTGGCTTTGTTGAATAAATCGAAGTTTTGCTGAGTTAAAGGATCAGATCACGCATAATCCTGATAATGCAGCCCGTTCTGTGGCAAAGCAGAAGTTCATGGTTAGGAGATTGAATCGCATCTTTTAAGAGCGACTGACCATGAATTTCATCGCGCCCTACCCCTTTTATGACGCGGTTATGCCTGACCCTGTGTGTAAAAATACCGTTTCTGATGTATTTTTAACCTGAAACCTGTTTTTCAGGCGCACTGATCCAGAGCAGGCATCCGCAACCATCGTTTTTTCGCCATCTGTTGCAGCCTGTCTGAGAGCATTTTTGTGGCGTGCTCACCCGCCACGGCACCGGCAAAACGCAGCCGGCCTTTGCAGAGGATGCACCGGTATGGATCCGTGCCCAGGAAACCTTTCATCAGCACCGCAAACCCGGGCCGCTTCGGTTTTTCCCGTGCCGTCATCGACAGGGCACTGTTGCAAATGTCTTGATGCTGTAGCCTTCTTTATTACAGAAAGGCCTTAAATTTCAAAAACTCTGTTCACCAGACGCATCTCGCCTAGGGGATGGCCGAAGTAAAAGTTTTCCGTCTGTCCTTTACGCAATGCCCGCATGACTTCAATCCCCCTGATGATGGCATATGCAGTCTTCATGGATTTAAATCCCAGCGTCGCACCGGTTATCCGTTTCAGTTTGCCGTGATCGCATTCAATCACGTTATTCCGGTACTTAATCTGCCGGTGTTCAACATCAGGCGGACACCGGCCTTCGCGCTTCAGTAACGCCAGCGCGCGACCATAGGTGGGGGCTTTATCGGTGTTGATAATGCGGGGGATCTGCCAGCCTTTCACGTTATTCAGAATCTTTCCCAGAAACCGATAGGCCGCTTTGCTGTTACGACGCGGGGAAAGATAAAAATCGATGGTGCGGCCTTTGCTGTCAACGGCCCGGTACAGATAAGGCCACCTGCCGTTAACTCTGATATAAGTTTCATCGAGATGCCAGGAGCAGAACCCTGAAGGATTACGCCAGTACCAGCGCAGCCGTTTTTCCATTTCAGGCGCATAACGCTGAACCCAGCGGTAAATCGTGGAGTGATCAACGTTGACACCGCGTTCGGCCAGCATCTCCTGCAATTCACGATAGCTGATCCCGTATTTACAATACCAGCGTACAGCCCACAGGATGATGTCGCGCTGAAAATGCCGGCCTTTAAATACGTTCATGAGTAACATTTCTGGTGAAAATGGAAGCAAATTTTATCAGCGCAGCTGATCTTTGCAACAGAGCCGCTTTACGTGCTCACGCATATCCAGGACTGGCCGGTGAACCGGCCAGTCCTGCTGCCGTGGAAAATTAATCTGACATCACCACCAGTACCACGATGCGGCTCTGCAAATTTAGCCTGTCCTGTTGACAAGTCCGAATCAAATGAATTACCTCTAGGACTGTTTTTCTTCGGTTGTTCTTTTCAGATAGATATTTCGGGTGATTTTTTTTCCTAATTGAATTGAGGGAATTTCAACCAGTCTGAACACAACTGACGCTAATAAGGTGCTTACTACAACTGAGAGTAAAAAGACCAGCGGACTTCCATTTTTGAACGCAGATGACGGTAAAGCATTTTTTATAAAAAGCATCACCGGGTAATGCACCAGATACAGTGAGTAAGAAATATCGCCCAGGAATGACAGCCCGCGAAAGCCTTCAGTTTTATGATGGCAGCTCAGTGTAATAACTGCTGCCATAATTACCAGCGCAGGCCAGAAGCCACCGCTCATGCCGAAAACCTGCGGGCCAGTGAAGATAACAAAAACAAAGGCAATGAAGAGAGCACCCCATGCCAGTATCCGCATGAGAAGAGAGTCACTGATTTTGCCATTCACCATCATTTCAGCCAGAAACATGCCTGCAATGAATTCCAAAACTACTGTGTTACTGGCGATTTTAATCCAGGCCTGCCACCAGTGTGTCACAACAATCTCAGGTGAAATCTGTGATGAAAAGCTGAAACTGCCATTATAAAAGAGCTGAAATCCAAGCATTGAAGCCATAAAAATCAGCGCGCAGATATAGCTGCGATAGCGATAGGTTATACTCATGGAAAATGCAAAAACGGCGTAGAACATGACCTCATAGGACAACGTCCAGGGGGGGCCCAGCAGGCTATAACCAAACTCTGGCCCCTGACTGCTGTAATCCTGAAGGCAGAAATAAAGCACACATGACATCTGGCTGAGTGTCCGTTCATGATAAATAAGGACAAGCGAGGCAAGCCAGACCAGAAAAAGAGGGGGCCATAAGCGGAAAAATCGCTTTATTAAAAATGTATCTGCCCCTTCAGATGTCCGGTGGGTGATGAACGTCATAATGAAACCACTGACGATAAAGAAAATATCTACGCCCAGTGCACCAGGAATATGGGTTACCCAGTATTCGCCAAGAAAGAAAGAATTATGGGCAATGACGACAAGCAATGCCGCCAGTCCGCGTATGTACTGAATAGCCTGTATCTTCACGATTCTATTCCTATCTATCAGTCGGCAATAATTAAGAATTACTTAATTTAGCAGTATAACATCAGGCAGATGCCGACCGGAACTAGCAATGCGAGTTAAGTATAACTGATAGTACAGAGGGGGGGGCCAGGTCACAAACCTACGCTGACGCCCAGATTCGGTAGTTCATTGCAGTAAGAACAGGCTGTCGCGGCTACCACTGATTGGTAGAGAACGTAGCGCCCCGATGGGGCGAGCGTCACGGCTTCGCCGTTCCGATGCTTTGCATGCCATGAGTCTCATTTTATACTCAGCACCATGTACATCCCGCGCCCCGTCAAACTCCTGTTCACCATCGATGATGGCTGGAACAACTACCTCGATAAGCACGGTGACAGCGTCAGCCAGTGGACCCGCCTCTGTGTTGAGCGCATGCTCGCCTGTGGCACCTGCGCAATGGGCGTCAGCCGCTACTGCTGCGCCACTCGCGCCATGCTGAAATTGGCACGTACACGGGGTCTGAAGCCCAGCCGTACGAAAACGCACGCTAAGTACATTTTTTAACCAAAATTGTGTTTTCGCTGTCATGACAAAAGATAATTATAAAGGCCATTCATCGCTCTCTTCCGCTTGCTTAAGTGGCCTTAGCTGCCCTTTTGTTATCTGTTCTGCCAGTGTGAATGTATAGTGACCCAGCATATTGATATGCGCATGGCGCAGTGGTGACAGCCGGGACTCATCGTCTTCATTAACGGCTTCGCCCTCATCACGCAAATGTGCCAGTGCGGCCTGCATATAAATGGTATTCCAGAGCACAACAGCATTGGTCACCAGCCCCAGAGCACCCAGTTGCTCCTCTTGCCCATCCTGATAGCGCTTTCTGATCTCGCCTTTCTGTCCGTGACAAATGGCTCTGGCGACAGCATGTCTGCTTTCTCCCCGGTTAAGCTGGGTCAGGATGCGACGTCGGCAATCCTCATCATCAATATAATTCAGCAGGTATAGTGTCTTATTTATTTTCCCGGCTTCGATAATGGCCTGTGTCAACCCTGAGGGGCGAGCGCTGCTCAGCAACGAACGGATCAAAACTGATGCCCGAATTGTCCCAAGCGTCAGGGAACCTGCTATGCGCATCATGTCATCCCAATGTTGCTCTATCTTCCTAGCATTCGCAGCATTGCGGGCAATATCATTCAGCACGCCATAATCTGCATATTTATCCACACGCCAGAATACAGAAGCTCCCGCATCAGCTAGGCGGGGAGAAACTGATAGCCCAGCAACCAGAAAAGACCGAAGATCAGATCACTGGAACCCGCCGTATCTGTCATTATCTCTGTAGGGTTGAGCCCGGTTTGCTGCTCCAGCAACCCTTCCAATACAAATATGGAATCCCTTAACGTGCCAGGAACGACAAGGGGTTTGACGCTCAGTGGAACGAAAACTCACGCTAAGACCTGCCTCCTGCATTCACCTGCTGAAATAATCTCTAGGTATTTTTCGGGATGAATTCAAATTGTTGTCCTAAAGTTAATCAGTAAACACGTAAACTCTATGCGAGTGGATATGAATAACTACTTCAGAATAGTGCCTGAGTTGCTTACTAAAAAAGACATCGCAGAATCGCTCCGGCTGGCGGCCCGGCTTTCCGGCAGAAGTAAGTCGACTGACGTTACGTTATTTACCCACTATCCTGTTAAAATTATTGAGTTTCTGGACGGAATAGTACCCGGACGGGAGAGAAAAAAATTAGTAGCAGGAGAAGCAATACACCACCATGGGGTAAACATCAGCTATGCTGCTGCTCTTGATGAAACAAAAAAGTACGACGTGATTCTGGCTATTGACTGCCTGCCAGTCAGAGGTGGAGAAGCCGCTACCAGGAATTACAATTATCAGATTGTTCTCGCTTCAGTAAGTCCGGACGATTACTCCTTACCCATTGATTTCTGGCTTCGTGATACGAACCCGGTCAGATTCTGACAGGGTTCGTATCTGTGCCTTCAGAGCAACCTGTTAAGTAATCTCTTTCTTAAGCGTACGACAACCTGCTCCTGAAAATGAAGACAAATCCAGACCGTCAGGACAAGGAATAAAGCATACCCCCCCATGCTCAGCTCTGTTACACCTGCCCTGTTCACCCACTCCTGCCATCCTCCATGCCAGTCAGACAATATGCTACGCAATAAGGGGTCAAACGTGCTCCACAGATAAAACAGGGGAACGTGCAGGGCAAATATCGACAGAGATGCCGCCCCCAGCCGGGGAAGATAACGTTGCAACACGCCTGAGCGGGGAGTCGGAAGTAATGCGCACAGGTACAGCAGCGCTGACTGTGAGGGCAGTAAAAGACCATTATGCAAAAGTGGATACCAGAAGCGCTCCGGGCGCTGGGTATAAAGCCATGTTGCCAGGATAAAACAGGCAAGAATAAATAATGACAGCAGGCTGCAGTGAACAATTCCTGGTCGGTACCCTTTCTTCTGATGCTGACGAAACAGGCTGTAACACAGGATACCGCATATAAATTCAGGAAGGCGGAACGGTGGAAATCTTTGCAGCAGGCCAGTCCACGGGATACCCCAGAGTGCATTAAGGATGACATAAAGCGGTGGCAGCAGGCTGATAAAGCAGGTTAAAGCAATAGCTGACTTAATCCTTTTTATGTTCAGTAACCGGGGGGTGATAAAAGGAAACATAAGGTAGAAAAAAAACAGCGTTGACAGAGACCAGAGTGGCGCATTAAAGGTGAGGTACAGTGGGTTCCAAGCCTGCAGCATAAATAGCTGTAAAACAGAATTAATAATCAGCTCGCTGTTATCCATATAATGTTCCAGAAGCGAACGATTAGCTATCACTTGGTGTGTGTCATAAACGACAAAACGTGGCGACGCTCCGGGGCCATCCGGTGGAACTGAAAGCCAGTGCATAAGTATCAGCACAACGACTGAAGAAATGAGCGCGACAATATGTATCGGGTAAAGATTACAGAAACGTTTGATCCAGAAACTACCTGCGGGTTCACGCATCTGGTTCTGGTTAAAGTAGACGTGAGCAAGCAAAAATCCGGATAAAACAAAAAAAGTGCTGGTAGCAAAAAATCCCATGCTGGTGAAGTTTCTCAACCATGAAATATGGTCAAGCTGCGGATAACGGTGTGCGGTATGGTAAACCATAACAAAAAAACCGAGGGAAAATCTCAGCCATTCCAGTCCGGCAAAACGCGGTTTATTATTCATCATGGCTCCGGGGTATTTTTATTTCGACGAGTATTTTATAAACGGTTGAACGGGCAATTTTAAGCTGTCGGCTTATATCTGACGCACCTGCTCCCTGCCTGTAAAGAGCTAGTACACGCCCACGATCAATTGTTCGCTTACGTCCAAACCTGATCCCTTTTGCCATAGCTTCCTGTCTCCCTTCGTTAGTGCGTTCCAGAATTCGTTGACGTTCGGCCTGCGCAACGGCCGACAGAATCGTCACAACCATTTTTCCCATTTCTCCGTGGGTGCTAATCCCATCATCGATGAATCGGACGGCCACCCCCTGAGCATCAAATTCCTTTATCAGCTGGATCATATCGGCAGTATCGCGGCCAAGACGGTCAAGTTTCTTGACCAGAATGACATCGCCTTCCTCCACCTTCATACGCAGCAGATCCAGTCCCTTCCTGTCGGCAGAGCTACCGGACGACTTGTCGGTAAAGATGCGGTTGGCTTTCACCCCCGCGTCTTTGAGCGCCCTTATCTGAATATCAAGGGACTGCTGACTGGTTGATACCCGTGCATAACCAAAAAGTCGCATAAAAATGTATCCTAAATCAAATATCGGACATATTGCGTCTGTTATAACAAATTAACGATTTAATGGACACATAAATGAAGCGATTTGTGTATGTCCGACAATTTATAACATTTCGGGCGGTTGCAGTTTTGTTAAAAAAAAGCCGTCAGGCAGGGAGGCTGATATGCCCGTTGATTTTTTGACCACTGAGCAGGGTGAGAGTTATGGGCACTGTTGCAAAGTTAGTGGTGAGGTAGCCTTTAGTGTTATTGAAAGGTCTTATCTTTCAAAGACTCTGCTTACCAGACGCATCTCGCCCAGGGGATGCCCAAAATAAAATGATTCTACCTGACCTTTCCGTAGCGCCCGCATCACTTCAATCCCTTTGATTGTGCCATAAGCCGTCTTCATTGATTTGAAGCCCAGTGTGGCGTTGATTATCCGTTTCAGTTTGCCATGATCGCACTCGATTATATTATTCCGGTACTTTATCTGCCGGTGATGCACATGCTGCGGACATTTACCTTCCCGCTTCAGCAATGCCAGCGCCCGTCCATACGTCGGGGCTTTATCCGTGTTGATCAACCGTGGAATTTGACGGCGCTTCGTATTGTTCAGAAGTTTACCCATAAAGCGATATGCGGCTTTAGTGTTAC
>Ga0256409_1000924_pt1 | contig 12187 bp, 13 predicted proteins | sample PhySR1_FD_185981 | JGI IMG/M metagenome (GOLD analysis project Ga0256409, IMG submission 185981) | Leaf surface microbial communities from sunflower plants in UC Gill Tract Community Farm, Albany, California, United States - DLSL S.R1 | ecosystem: Host-associated > Plants > Phyllosphere >...
AATAATCAGCAAGTTGCATCTTATTGGTGTATTTTTGGTGTTACTAATGAGTTATCCACAGATATTAAACGCAAAAAACCGACTCAAAATCCTCTTGAGCCGGCCAATCTGCAAGAGCACTATATCATCATTTTAAAGGTTCGAAATATCGCATGTGTTACAGTTATAGCTGTACTGTATATTGTTTATGACTGTAAACAGTAGACCAACAAAGTATGCTACTTGGCATTTTTCTTTGCTGATCTAGTTAGACAATATCATCTTTATTCAGGCCACGCCTCACTCAATCGCTCGACATCAATTGCGTGTCCATCTGCTTTTTCTGCCATGCTTCGATATTCTGCTGTGCAAGCTTCGAGTAGCTCACTGTTGGTAATGGTGTACTCAATAATATCGAATGTCAGGTGACCCTATGAGTTTAACGCAGAATTATTTTAGCTGAACTGGCATATTGAGTATAAATGACGAAAAAATTTGTTTATAAATTAACTACAAAGAATTGGTTAGAATTAGTACACTAATACCGTTTTCTATAAGACTTTGACAACACACTAAAGAGCTTCTGAATGAATATAAAATTTACTTTAATAAGCCTAACTACTTGCCTTGTAATGACTGGATGCACCACATTAGATAAAGCAATTTTAGGAATGCCACTTGAGAGAACAATTACCCCAGAAAGTGTAAAAAAATATAATTCACCTCAAGAATTGATTAATGGTGAAAGGCTTAATGGAGATTCGGCTGGTGTTGGTCGATTATATAAACCTAATTTAAATCAAGTAATAATCCCTTATAAATATTTTCAGTCATTATGTATTGCGCAAGGTGGAAGATTCTATCCAATTTTAATCAAGAACTCTCCATATATTGGAAGTTATGAATGTCAAAATAATAAAAATCAATGGGCTGTAAATATCGAGGAAACTTCACGTACTACAGATGGAATATATTTATCATCAAATGTTTTAGATAACACGACATTACGTATATATAAATCGATTAAAGAAGATAATGAAAAAGAAAAACTTAAAGTAATTCAAGCACAAAAAACACGTGAAATTGCAGCTCAACAGCAATACCAACAGCATTTGTTAAAGAATGCACCTAAAGCTAGTGATATTGGGGCTACTGTATGTAAGGACACGAATGTTAATGAATACACTGGAATGATTGTATTAGGTCAACCACAATATAGAGAAATTCAAAATGCTCGGGTTATTGCTAATTTAGAAAGTATGGGTAATGGTAACCAAAATATTAAACTTAATATTAAAGGATGGTTAAATCATAATGGCGGCATAAGCTCAGGTCCTGGTGTGGTTTACAATCAGACCCCTTTGGAATCAGGACGTGTAATATGGGATAACAAGAAAGATTGGTATAAGTGCAATTATTAATCAATATCTCTCATAAATAAGCCCTCACTTGAGGGCTTTTCATCAATACAATGCGTCTGATACTCATTTCTTAAAGTACGCCATACAGCCCTTAATAAATACCTCATTAATGTTCATTTCAGGATCATCCTTCTCATCATCACATTGATCCGCATTCTTTAGATTGTTATCACGTGCATATTGATAGCCGTAATACTCTTCTGTGCCTTCCTCAAAGCCACCAAGTTTGTCAGGTCTCATTTGGTATTGGAAAAAGATGAATGCAGCAATGCCAATGACTGCGAGTATTGCGTTGACGATCCTAAATTGTTTTGAAATCATTTTTTATTCTTGGTTGGGTTATTATTTGTGCGATGATCATAAAGAATAAACAGGGATAAGTCTATGTGCGCAAACTTTGAAGCGATCAGAAAGAATCGTGCATTTCTGCTAGACCTTCCTGAGCCTGATCAGTTGGAGTTCCCTGAAGACATATTCCCGAACTATCCCTCGCCTTTGATCTTTTCCAATGACGGCAAGATCGAATGGAGATCCGTTAATTTTGGAATGATTCCCAAGTGGGCCAAAGAAAAGAGTTTCGGCAAGTACACCTACAATGCCCGGACTGAAACGGTCGCTGAGAAACCCAGTTTTAGGGAGGCTTGGCATAAGTCTCAATTTGGTTTAATCCCTGTCGAAACCATCTTTGAGCCAAAATACATTGACGGGAAATCACACTGGTATGGCATTGCGCGTGAGGATGGTATGCCCTTTACCGTGGCGGCTATATATGAGAATGCTGTAATTGCTGGAGAGAAAGTTCGATCAATGAGCATACTCATCAAGCCGATAAAAATATAGAACGTATCATTTTGAATGCATTTTACATCGGGTACAAATTAGAAGCTTAAAAAATACACCAAAATTAATTAAAATATATACAACATACGAAATTTTTTATATACTTTTTGACAAAATCTACTTTAGAACGGTATTATAATGACATTGGATGAACTGAAACCCCATATTCAGAGTCGCTTAGCACATGAACTTAAGGAAAACTTTCTTGAGTCATTGTCTATTGATATAAAAAATAGACTATTAGGTACAAGTGAGTTTGTTTTATCAAACTTTCACAGCTTAGAGATTGCAAATCAACTTTCACCTAAGCTTGAACCTGATGTTTTAATGGATGTGTTATTTAATGCTGCTCGAGCAAATGGACACAATGTTGTTATAAAGGAGACTTCCCAGAAAGGACATTTCTTTACTCATGTAACAACATCGTCTTGTAATTTAATAATCACAAGGCGCTCTAGTCGCAATGTGATGCGATCAAATTATTTTGCTGACCAAGCCACTGTTAATCAGGGGTTAGTTGAGCCAGTTCAACCCGATTTGCTTGATAACATCGCTCTTTTGGATGATGAAATTCCATTAAGTTCTTTACTTTTTGTATATGCATCTATCTATTGGGATCGTGAAAACCAACTGCTTGATTTCGAATTAGTTTTACCTCACCCGACAGAATTCTATTCATTGCTAACATTCACTCTTGATGAGTTAAGAGCATCAGCTAAAGAGCCAATGACAGATATAGCAGAGGATGACATCGTTACAATGAAGCGAAGAGTTGATCAAGCTGCCCCTAAAAAGTAGTATTTGAAGGTATTTAATCATGCAAGGAATAGAGCAATTCCAGTCAGGGCGACTAAAACGTGCTCGTCTCATGTATGACGGGCTCACAAAAGCCGCTCTAGCAGAAATGATAAATGTTTCACCATCAACCCTTACTAAGTGGGAGGATGGGACTCATTTTCCTCAAAATGAAGCAATCGAAAGATTATCTGAGGCTCTTAAAATTCCATATCACTGGTTTTTAAGACCTATCCCTAACCAAGGTTCTCCTCTGTTTTTAAATAGAGCAAAAAAAAGGTTACTAAAAGCACCAGGTGATAGATCAAATGAAATGCTTTTGAATTTATCTGAGATTTATCAGATTGCAGCTGATTGGATCAATTTCCCAGAAGTGAGCTTGATTAATAGTCTTAGTAGAACTGAAGCACTACTGCTTACACACACTCAAATTGAAGAGCTTGCTTCCAAATTAAGGGAGCATTGGGGGGTTGGTATTTCTCCCATTCAGGATCTCACTAAACGTATCGAAAAATCAGGTGTAATAGTTACGAGATTTGAAATCGGTTATGATGATATGGATGGTAGTTCTGCGTGGATTGATGGCAGGCCATTTATTTTTATTGCAGCAGACAAAGACAATTATTTTCGTAGTAGGTTTGATATATCTCACGAGTTAGGGCATCTAATTATGCATAAAAATCTAACTCACGAAGACAAAAAAGTGAGGTTTGATCTTTTAGAAGAACAGGCGCACTATTTTGCAAGCTGCTTATTATTCCCCCCGAATGCATTCATTGCTGAAGCTAACAAGATATCTATTGAATCATTAACAATGTTAAAAAAACGTTGGGGAATTTCAATAGCCGCAATGATATATAAAGCAGAATCTTTGAAGATAATTTCTTCAGAAGAGGGGTCGCGATTATGGAGAAGCTTGAGATATCGTGGATACCACAAATGCGAACCTTATGACATTGAAACAAAACCAGAACAACCTGTTGCCTTGAAAAACTCAATCAGGTTAATGTTGGAACAAGGTGGTTTTTCTAAATCGAAAATTATTGATGAATTTGGTTTGAAAAAGCATCTTGAAGTTTTGTGTGGATTAGCACCTGGATATCTAGATGAAGATTTTGGTCAAATTATTAGTATGAAGTCAAAAAACATACCTACGTCAACAAATTTAACCAACATCCATCACAAGCAAGGTGAACTCATAAAGTTTTCACGTGATTAATTAGTATACTGTAGTAATTCTTTACTAACCCAAGCATTACCAATGAATGTCAATAAAGCCCTCACTTAGAGGGCTTTTTTTCAACCATAGAAATCACCGCCGCATGCGTTGCTATTGGTTAATGCATCATGAAAGTTTGACGAGGGATTACTTTAGTTGGGAAGGTATGTTGACTGTAGGTAGTGATATTTTATAGTTAATAATTGCTAAACATTGAAATCATTCATTTGATTAATTAGTATTCGTGGAACATGAATAATCACCAATAAATACGTTCTAGCCCAGTAAGCACTAGAACGTATATGACTAAGATATTGATCCTTATATGAAGGTTTCAAGAGTTTCATATAAGGTGTGTTATGTTAATTGTAGGAGAATTAACAATTAAAATATGGATAACTAATAGGTATATTCTGGAAGTTCCAGTCTTATAATGTTTGAAAGTCCTTTTTTCTTTATACCAACCTTTAGTGCTTTATGAATTAGCATAAAGCTAGGTATTTCATAATTCCTATGATATTGACTTGTATTAATTGTATTAAGAGTTATAACCAAGTTGGCTTTATCAAGCGGAAAAGCATATTTGCCTGGAAGAATATAATTTCCATTAATTAATAGCTTTTCTCTTAATTTTATGGCTCTATGTAAAGTAGAAATTAACCAACCATCTAATGAGTTAAGTTGAGGCTCATCATTCACCAATGGATAAAAACTCATAAGTCCCTTGAATACTAACCTGTTAGATCTTCCTGTAATATAATTTACTAACTGCCCATTATTTAAGCCACCATATATATATCTTTTTATTTGCATGATAGCAACCATAAGGTGGTAGTCCTTATTTTTAGTAATTTCTATATATTTCCTAAAATTATTATTTCTTAATGGCTGCAATAGGTTTTTATATATAATATATGATATTTCTTTTTTTATCTTCTCAATTGATTTTTGTCTAAATGAAATTTTATCTATAGAAATAGAATATCCTAAGAAATCAACATTGGTTTTTGTACCTTTTTCTGAAAACTCTGATTTTTTATAATCTGGTTGTTTTAAAAGGCTTATTCCTTCAGATTTTCCAGTGTTAATAGGAATTCCAGCAGCTTGCGAAAATTCATTGATCATATTGAATGAATTACATATTTTTTGATAATTTGTTGACCAAATTAGTGTATCATCTGCATATCTAGCAAAATTTAGTCCTTCTTTCTCTAGTTTATGATCTAGCTCCCAGCAAGCCACGTTTGCGAGGAATAAAGAGATAGAAGTTCCTTGCGGGATGCCTTTACCTCCTTGATTACTTAAAAAAGCATCAATAATATGTCTTTCTTCATCACTGATTTTAAATCCATTAAGATTGAACTGTTTACGTAAATAATCGTGAGAAATATTTCCAAAAAAATCACTAAAATCAAACTCAGCAACAAAGGATCTGCTACTTCTATTCAGATCAATTGAAATATCTTCGATAGCAAAATGTACATTTCTATCATTTCTATATGCATAAGCATATGAACTAAATCTATGTTTGTTCTTCTTAAGTAATCTTTTATAAAATAATTTAGAAACAACATTATCTGCTATAGGGTAAACCACTATAGGTCTTAGTGATCCATTTTCTTTACGTATTTCAAATGTAGAAGGACTTAATGGTTCATATTCTCTTTCTGTAATTTTTTTTGCAATAGAATGAGCAATAACATTAATATTTTTTTTTACGTAAAATGGATTACATCCCTTATTAGTAGTCCAATAATCAGGTTCTTTTAGATATTTATCTTTTACTATATTTAATCTTTTAGAATCCCTTAAATACTCTAAATTTACATAATTATGATAGTTATGATACCTCTTAATTAACTTATCACATTCCTTAGTTATTTCTTTAATTAAAATATTTTCTAAACCCACAATTTTCTCCTATAAAAAATTGGGCCTGATAAAATCAGGCCCAACTTCTTCATGGACATCACATAAGTAAAATTAAGTTTCACGGTATATATAAATTTAGTTTATATATAAAAATCATAATTGGAACATCCATTAGAACCCCTTGGATTCATATGACAAATATAAACTTTTTATATTATATTTCAAGTGTTTTTTAATAAAATAAAAGAATATTTCACATAAAACCTCATATACGAAAGCCCTCAGATGAGGGCTTTCTTAATTCACACACTGAACACAAACAGTGACATGCACCTTTGTCGAAATCGAATGCGCTGTGCAGCCTGAAAGCAGGATGCACAGCATTAATGCTTTGATCATGATAGAAACAAAGCCTTTTCTTTAGCGCGACGATTAACAAGCCCTTGCATACGTTTACCACCCGCATTCACCCATACATCGAACTGATCCGCGGCCCCATGAATGTCATTGTCATTTAGCTTTTTAACTAAAGTTGATTTGCTAAATGCTCCAGTCCCTATGTTATAGGCAAGTGATACCAGTGCATCAAACTGATTTTGGTTAAGCGGTATCTTCACCGCATTATTTACAGCCGATTCAAATTTCTTTAAATCATTCGCCATGTATGCCTTGGCTTGTGCTTCTGTGCAGGTATCACCTTTCTTGACTTTAATACCGTTCGGATAAACCGTAGTACCAAAACCAATCGTCCATACTCCCACCCCATCGTCATAAGCAGTAAGCCGTTTTCCTTCAAAACCACAGATGAGATCCACACCAAAAAGACTAACCACCATCTGGTCGATCGCAAGGCCCAACATATCGGCCACAGTTGAATCTGTAGCTGTTGCAATCACTTGATTCGCAGCATCGACTTGTTTTTGAGTAAGTGTCCCGCCGCTGATCTTTCTTAAAAAATCAAATATTTGTTTCATTTTTCACTTACTCACTTAAACATTGCTTTAAAAGCTGACCGAATTTCAAAGATTAATTCACCAATGGTTTTACCACGTAACAACTGAATCGCTTGATACCAGATGCCAATTAACAACATTCCGAAAATCGCAAAGATCAACATCACAAAACCTTGGGTCATATGTGAATAGACATGCCAACCATAATATTCAATGAATGCTGAACCACCATAGAGGCTAATAGCCACACTAAATGTGAACTTCATAATCACACCCATGGTGATTTTAATGCGCCCTTCAGTGTCGATATCCCCTGATAATGTCAGGGCAAAGATTGCCCCAACCACTGCAGCTATAATTTTAAAAAGCCATGGTAGGCCCTTGATGCTTAAAGGGTCATTCATAGACCACTCCTAATTTTTTGGCAATAAAAAAGCGCTCAATGAGCGCCATATACTTTTTAAAAACTTAAACTTCTATTTGAATTACTTCACCCAATGGTGCGAGTCGTTTAATCTCACCATCAGATACGAATACAGATGCTCCTAAGTTATAGCGGGTTGAGCTGGTGACCAGATTTAAGCCTGATCCACCCACCACCAACACTTTGTAATTGGGATGATCCACACTGGTAATGGTTCCTACAAACTCTGCAGCTGTAGGCAGTAAATCAATTAAACGCTGTAATGCATTACTCACGATTCACACGCTCCACTTTCACGGTTTGATTGACCACTGCATGACTAAACGAAACACTGACACTATCTACAATGCCCCACCACTCTGCATTAAAGGCAATCACTTCTCCTGGCACACATTCACCCACTTCAGGCGAAATCGGCATGCTGTAGGTATGAGTTTCAACCATTCCCGCTTTGGCAAGTTTGGCTTTACCATACGCCCCCATGCTGACATGGTTAAACATTGGATTGTTTTCAGGCTGAAGTAAGGTATCGGCACTGGTTTCTGTGCGTTTCACTTGAGCCACCAATGCTTTACGATCATTGGTCAGCGTGATGCCGTTGTAATCAGGATAGATTTGATAATCGGTCGACTGACTCACTACCGCTGACTCAGGCAATAAGCGATCATATTCAGCGATCGACAATACATCCCAAAAAGTCTTTTTATAAAGCGGTTTAATAGTCAGCGTATTGCTGCCTTTTTCGCTATAGATAAAGCCACCGCCGCTTTCAACCACCATCTTAATGGCATCGATTGGCGCTAAGTTTGAATAGCTTAAGCATTCACGCTCAACGATCCAGCCCAGTGCATCGATCAACTGCCAATTCAGTACTGTATCGCTAAACACGCGATGAAGCTCTGCCTGACACAATTGGACTGAGGTGCGCTCATTCTCTTGTAAGAATGAGCGTAAAGGTGCTGTAGGTGCGGCAAGCAGCGCGGTTTGACTACGACCAATCAAGGTATAGGTGTCTTGGGCAAATTTACGAGAACGTCGGCGGTTCTCAAGCAACATTTGATGCTCGGTACCATTCACGATAATTTTTAAAATTACAGGTTGTCCATTGATCGGTTCAAGTTTGCCAATCTCAGCAGCCGGTACAGTCAAACTATAGGACCAACACCAGCAGCTGCGATCGGTACTGTAATTCCCATCTAGCACATTTATTTCCTCGCCATTATCTAGGCGCGTCACAGATAAACTATTCAATATGTACCACCAATTACGATTCGGTATGCCAGGTATGCAATCATCTGCACCGAAGTTGAGAACAACATCATGCGAATCCACCTCATGACATAGGCATACAAACTCAAGATCTCCTGTACCCTCATATTGAGGAATTTTAGGCTCTGGCCATGGTTCAATCGGATGCTTACGATAATGGATAGACTTCGCTTTATCCCATGGGATTTCATCCTGTGTGACCAGCTCTAAGCCTTTGTCCCAATCAAAGCTGAAACGCTTTTCAAAGACATGCGCGACCTGATGGGAAAACGAAATATTGCGGCGTTTACGGATCATCTCCTGATGAGTCAATTCACGGTTCAATCGAAGCTTAATTGATTCCTCAAAATACAAATCACGCGCAATTCGAATCTTTAGATTTTCTTGCCAGCGCACCCCTTGGTTACGACTAAGCTTTACGCCCTGGTCAAAAGCACTATAGATAGATTCAGATAAAGTCAGTCCACGCTCAAAACTCAGCTCTGTAGCATGATTAATGACTAAACTACGGTCGTAAAAAATGGTGTCATTTGACACCCTTAAAATAGGCTTGGTCCATGGTATTTCTATATGGCCTAAAATTGCGAAGGCTTTCCGATATTTCAGCCCTGAGACAAGAGATACCCCCACTATATGATTGATATCATTCAAACCCAAAATATCAGACTGAATAGAGGGGTTAATCGTTGCCAAGATTGTGCCGTGATTATCTACATTGTCCTGATTGGTTCCAGCAATATCCACACTAATCGAAGTGTTAATAGTACTGTGCAATGTACCACTATTTACTTCTAACTCTGTATTCGAGCCCCTCAGTTGTACTTGAATACGAGTATCAATTTCAGTATTTAGTAAATTTAACTGATCTAAGGAATCGTTAAAATTTAAAGCCAAATTGTGGCTGTCTATTGCTGTAGAAGGCTGTTCAAAATTAAGTATGACGTCATGTGCGTCAGGTGGTGTGTAAGACATTAACCACCTCTAAATCAATATGGTTTTAAGATAATGCTATCAATCTTTTGACTTGAGCCAAGTGCAATATTGACACTATTCAGCACAATGTCAGTACCAGCAGTTCCTATACCAAAATCTGCATATGCTTGATCATCGCCATTATATAAGCGCGCCCATACTGCTGTACCTGATTTTGTGGCCAGTGCTGCTTCGGTTTCATATAACTCTATACCATCCACCAGAACCTGTTTAATGCATGGCTCAGGTAATGGCAGTACACAAAGTAAATTCGATGGGTTTGCAGCCACATCCGTGCTGGCAGGTTTGGCACCACTGTAATACGCAAAATATGCAGCACCCGCCCCACGATCTAAAAATTCAGCATGGGCTTGAAGTGCAACAATTCCCGCTTTTTTTGAGACTTGTATCATTTTGGCACCACATTATCTTGAATGACTGCATTAAATTTAAGTTTAGGATGATGTGCCACAATAAAATATGAGCACTCATTACTTAAGTTTTCGAATTGATAATGGCCCTGATCATCTGTTAAGACATCAGCAAATAACAAACCTGACTTTCTTTCAAATAATCGAACACGACAAGGTATAGGCACTAATTTTTCGGTTACCTGCCCTTGAATCGTTTGAAAGTCGAAAGTCTTAAAAGCAATATTATCTTTAAATCGAACTGTGGTCGTTTGATCAATCTTGATGCCCACTATTGCTCTCCTAGATCAAATAACACAACGCCTAGTGGATAGTTACTCGTCCCGCGGACGTGCTTTGCTAGAAGTACCAAGTCACCCTCTTCTATTAACTGCACGTTGCTGTAATTGGCTTTATGGGGAATCGTCTTAATCAGGGGTAGAAAACCTCGTGGATGCGCTTGGGATGATGCTGTGACCTCAAGTACCAAAGGGGTTTGAATAACGACACCGCCAAACACTTCAGCGCTTACTGTATATCCAGTCGAATTTCCACTCACCACATTGGTATCGTTAAGTGTCACCTTGCGACAAGTCGCTTGAGCATACGCGGATTTTTTATAACCTCTCTGCAAAAAAACACTACGTCCTAGTGTTGTGTTAGCGTAGTCCCCAGAGCCGACCACCACATCGCGTGTGAAAGACTCCATTCGATTGAGAGTGCTTTGAGCAGTCTCCCAAACATTGCTTGCCAGCAAAAAGTGTGTGAATAAGTCATCATTTGCTATAGGGTTAAAAGCACCAAACCCATAACAAAACGCTAACTCCTTTTCCTCATCTGGAATATTTTTTTGATTATCAACACCATTGAGAATATAAAATGCAGACTCTGTTCCAATCACCATCCAATTGCCAGGCACGATAGAAAAATCAGCAAGGTTTGTAGTATCGGCATATTGTTCACCAAGTGAACAGTAATACCATTTGGCCCAACCATTCTTTATACTGACCCCACTCCCCGTTGGATTCCAGTTTCGTGTTGTAGCTGATGCAATATAAGGGGCTTGCACACCTTGCATCACATCAATCCCGGTCATCTCCTCAACGATACCTACTTTTGCATATTTGGCGTAATTAATGCCGTAGCTTGAGATACGCTCATCAACCACACGTAAATAGGGGCGATTTGGCAAAGTTTCATCTTTTGAACGATATGCAGCACGCCCTCCTCCTAATGCTGTTGAACTCGAGAAAGGCTTATCCCAATTTAATGGTGCAAGCATGCAATTAATCGTGCCCGAGGCATTCGCAACACTCGCCACATTATTCAATTCAAACTTAATGGTCGTTGCATTGACCACTTGCTTAATTTTAAAGTCGCCATTGTATTCAGCCTGTGTTGCACCACTCACTCTGACGACCTGATATTTTTTAAGGTTATGAGGTAATCCAAATATAGCAGTTGCCTCAAGTCCAGTACTAGAGAGTGAGTTAATAACCCCCACCTGAATACCTGTCACTAAGCAAGCATCAAGCAAAGTGATCAATGAGCCTGAAGCATTTTGCAATTGAGGTGCATTACTGTTGTCTGATGTAAAAAACTTCACTGTCTTATTTGTTACCATGGCCTTTTACCCATAAAAAAGACCGCCGAGGCGGTCATATTTGAATTAAAAATTAAGCAGCTATGCTTTGAATAATGCGGTCAATATCACCACGTAGCATGATTTGAAACGAATCAGACAATACGCTAGGTTCCGATTGCTTCACCGTACGAATCACCCAAATCGGGTGATTGGCTGCAATGGTATTAAAGCGAAGTGCGTTACCACTTGCCCATCCACTGCCCCAACCTTCCTTCTTTATAGTGAAATATGGGGCATTTGTAGTGGGATTGATTGGAGAGCAGTGAGAATTTGTCTCTCCGGTTCCTATAAAACCTGAAATCTCACCAATGATTCGAAATGTCGTGTTGCTCGTGAATACCAGTGACCAGCGCTCTTGAATACTGCCCTTGTTCGTAACATCAATGGG
>Ga0256409_1000926_pt1 | contig 12143 bp, 10 predicted proteins | sample PhySR1_FD_185981 | JGI IMG/M metagenome (GOLD analysis project Ga0256409, IMG submission 185981) | Leaf surface microbial communities from sunflower plants in UC Gill Tract Community Farm, Albany, California, United States - DLSL S.R1 | ecosystem: Host-associated > Plants > Phyllosphere >...
TCTGGCTCTTGTTGGCAACGGGAACAAACCTGTCATTGTCGGCCCGATACACGGGAATAGGCAATTTATTGTTAACTCGGTATTTACCCACCAAGCATTCATCCAGCATGACTTCCCACAGACTGTGAAACTTTCTGACACCGATAAGAACCCCGCCATTCACCGTTCCTCTCCCTGTTTCAAGATACATGATCAGTCTGCGCAAGAGGAAAATATCCCTTTCGGAATAGCTGAACTGCAGTTCTCTTCTTAGGTGTACAACCCATGAGAAAACATTTCCCTCAGGACGTGGAACATTCTGCAGTTGTTCAGGAGTGCCCTGACTCCCTGTCCAGAGCATTCCGTATACCAGATAGAGCTCCCTCATTACTGAGGCATGAATCTTTGCTGTCTCGCTATCGGTGAGGTAGCGTGAACGTGTGGTTACAGGATCGATATATACAGGGCCAAATGGGCTAGGATAAGCAGTCCCTCGGGCAATAGTCTCCGGCCATACAACTTTTCCGGAGTTGGTTGTATCGACTCTAATCCGGCGGACATAGAGACCATTCGTCTGATAGTCGTCAATCAGTGCAGTCGCCAACGACAGGGATTCACCACCGATAAGTCCGGTTCCTGCATCCTCATCAAAAACACCCGTGTCTCTATCTCGGTAGAATTTCAGGAGTGAGCGGAGCAGATAATGCGCTGAAAGAGCCTGCGATTCATGAGAAGAACTGTTATTTCGTGGCAGGAATACAGCCAAACCTCCACTGAAAGACATGACTCCACAGAAATGGATTTTCTGCATGTCGGGAGCTAGCAGTCCCCTGTTTCTCAGCTCATCAAGCACGGTCGCAGGAATACTACGATCGGTGACAGGTGTCCTGTCTGAAAGATACAGAATATCAGCTGGCAACATCTTGCAGATTCCTGTTCATGTCAACAGGAGTGCCCACCCCTTCAAGTCTGTTCTCTACGGCAGTGGAGAAAACGGCCCTGTCATTGCGAAATGCTGCAGATAGGTTGCCGAAAGTCCTGAAGGTAGACGCAAATATTTTCTGGTGTCCGACATGTCTCAGCACATCATCCCACAAATAGATGAACAGTTTTCCGCCAAGGGCAGCTTTTGCTGCTTCCCCATTTTCCAGCTCTTTAGAATCTAGGAAAAAAGGGCCGATCAGACGATCCTCTGCTATTTCACTTTCGACAAGGGTGTCATTAATAATTTGAGCAAAATCATGCCAGAGTACCGAATATTTTCCTGAATTGGTGGTGAAAACGATTTCGGTTTGTGGGATCTCCGGTTTTGATAAATCGATTGGCAGATATTCGAAATTCCAGCGCCGTTTGAATGCAGTATCCAGCGGCATAACTGCCTGATCACTGCTGTTCATTGTAGCCAGTAGAGACATGTTGGACGGGATCCTTAGGTTATCGACAGGAGCACACCCCATAGTACCTAGTTCCGTATTTATATACTCGATCATATCCGGATCAGTGGCATTGATACTGTAGGTACTCGTTCCATCAGGCTCCCTGTCTAGAAGCTGGAAAAGCTCGCCGAAGACAGCTGCAGCAGAAGCACGGTTGATTTCTTCGATAATGAGACAGACCTTTCTGTCTGGACGAGCAATGGCCAGTATGAGTGCGCAGGTAAAGGGGCCAGGTCTGAAACTGTAAGTTATGCTGCTTTCGCCCTTTTCATCCTTTTCCATTTTAGGCTTTAGGGCACCGACAAAATCGTTATGCTGAGTATCAGGATGGAAAACTGTGACAATCTTTTCTGCACCGTCACTCATTTCACCATGGACCCTGTAACTTTTTCCTGTACCGGGTGCCCCATAGAAAATTCTGTTCGTTCCACCGGTCACTCTTGGTCCGGATACGGAGGCTCTGGTCGATGACTCGAAAAAGAACTTGCCCTCTCTGTTCCGGATACTCATCCCCAGCCATAAACCGGAAACCAGAACCGATATTTTTTCAAGTGAATCGGGAGTATCCAAGAGCCCCTTTCTGATGAAAATATATTTCTCCAGCGGAACAGAATAATGGACGGGATTCTGGACATACAGCGCATTGCCGGGTTCCCTGGATGGGCGGAGAAGAAATGCCCTGTCTATATCTTTCCATGAAATAAATTCGGCATCGGGGTCAGTCCCCAGTAAAGGCTCAAACTGACCGTACCAGCCTATGGTTGTCATTATTCTGAACAGCAGTTCATCCCCATCAGGAACACTGAACATATAAGGAAGACTGGGCATATATCTCCTTTGAAGGTAATCATATGTTTCTTGAGAACGCACCAGATCAAGAATCAGGGTACCGAGTGTTTCCGAGCTTACATTCGGGACCGGCAATGATGCCAGCAAGACCGATTTGACAAAATCATCGGATTGTCTATAACTCTTTTTCCCAGTTTTTGAGCTCGTGTTTATTAGATTTTTTGCCTCAAGTCTTGTTCTGGGATCTTTGAAAGCCCAGAAAAAGTTACTGCGGCTATAGATGTCCAGCGAAACGAGCGCCTGCTCGTTTGACGTTCCGCTTTCGATCATTGCTTCGAATTCTGCTGGAAACATATTTTTTTTGATTTCTTCGAATACAGAGATGTAGTTGTCCAGTAGCCTTACAAATGGCCCGATCTTTAGCATATACATCAGATACTGGCATGGTATGTAACAGTGATACCCGCTTCCAGTTTCCATCCGTGCTGTATGGTCCAGCAATGTCAGCCCGGTTGTTGATAGAACCGTTCTTGTTTCATCATCGAATCCGATCTCATCGAATTGCCATGCCGATTCAGGTTCATTTTTGAACCAGTTCATCACCATATCCAGTTCTGAAAGCATACTAGTCCCGTCCTTGCATGAGAAAAATTAGTCATACTTGATCCAGAGATTTCTGGATATTGTCTGTCGCATGTTTTCAATAAATTTCTTGTTCTGGTCCGAAAACTGAGAGTTTTCATACTGCCCCATAAAAAACAGCAATTCGGCCAGTGCACAGCCCTGGTCTTTCACCTGATTTTTCATCACGGGATGTTCAGTATTAATGGTAATGAAATGATCGTCCCCGTAACCAGGTTCCCACAATGAACCGTCGGCTGTTTTACCGAAACGAACATCGATGTCGTCAGGAGCGGTCATCATTACCCTAAATCTAGGCAGATTGCCGCTTTTTCCAGAAAACAGGAGCCTAAATTCGAGTAGGGCATTGAATATGATAGCCAAGGCATCACTGAAACCTGAACGGTAAATATTATAACGGTCGGCAATGATATTACCGAACATGTCAGTATTGTCCTGTCCGATGGTGTCACATCCCTGAATGTTGTTCACCAGATCCCTTACCGGACTCGGCATGAATAGACGGGCATACTTTTTCCCTTGGTGAGCAAGCGATTTTGCGATCCTATCACCGGAAAACCTGAACTCTGAAAGGCCCAGAAGCTCCGCGATTTCATATATCATACGGACAATTCTGCAATTTTCAGGCAGATGTTCATCCACCCAAGTGGACAGTGCTGGTATTTCTGCTTTAAGCTTGTCGGTTGGAAGATTTGTCACTTCCAGCCCGAAGGTACTCTCGAATGACTCTTTTTCGCTGAAAACGGTAGTGCTTGCCGCTACCTGATAGACAAAATCTGCAATTATCAGATCTGATTCATCGAATATTCGATTGAACAGGTCAATCGGCAACGGAATTCTGTTCTGCCAGAAAATCAGTCCATCTACCCTGTAACTGTGGTTTTTGTCGTGAAGGTAACGTTTGAAATCGACCAGATCGTATTCATAATTCATTCTGAATCCTCTTCCGGATCCGGCAGTTCAAGGCTGAGATAGCGAAGACTCTCACTGACCTTCTGGCGAAATCCTTTCAGGGTGTGCTTGTTCGTTTCTGAGTATTCACCATGCTCGGCATTTGCAAGGCTCCACAGAAGCATGTCGAGAGCTTTCATGGCTTCTATATTGTCCTTGCAGACATCATACATTTTCAGGAAATATGGATGCGACTTCCCAAGTGTGACGCAGGTATTTCCATCAATGTCACATGACGGTTCCCAGAGATTGTCACCCATCAGGGAGTTTTCTTCGTGAACCCTGACAGTCTTGTCCTCATAGACACGTATATCATTGATTACTGCAGGTTTGAGCTGGTTCTGGTTTCTGATGGTAACTGTTTCGCCATCGACCTTGATATCGGAGTTTTTTGTACGGTTTTTCTGCTTGTCTATTGCATTATCAGCAGGACCATGTCCACCATGTGTCGAACCGGACTGTTCAGATTTGTTTTTTGACGGAACGGAAAGTAGTGCCTGACGCCATGGAGCAATCAGCGACTGCAGTTCCCTACGGATTTCAACAGGGATTATCACTCGGCTTTTGCGGAAATCGATACTGAATATATCATCAAGTTCATGGGAGAAGACAAGCTCGACACGCAGACGGGTGATCTTACCTTCCTTTTTATACATTCGGTGAGGCCAGCCGTCATTCCATATCAACCTGTCTTCTCGATAGATATAGAACCCTTGGTTATCCAATCCGTATCTCACAGCCTCCTGCTCTTCCGCAGTCAGCTCATTCTGCGATGGAATCAGGCTCCCTCTGATTGTGAAAGAATAGCTGTTTCCGTTGAACTCGACGTGGATTTTCTTTTCTTTCAAGAGCTGGGGACGAGCCCCTCCACTGGTAACAAGTTCAGTAGACAGGGGATCCCATCCTTGGAGAAGGATTTCGGGTTCATCCGCAATTTTGAGTGAAATTTCTACGTTGCCGGAGGAAAGATATTTGAAAAAGACAGCACTCAGTTCGTCAACAAGTTCCTTGCCGAGGGTCCGAATCTGATCAAGCATCTGCCTATCGCTGCCTAGCTTGATTAGACGATCAATTTTTTCCCAGACAATCATGGTGCCTGAATTTCCGGAAAAATTCTCAAGAACTTCGAAATCGTCGTAATAGTCGTTTTCATCTGGGGTCTCGAGTTCCCAGCGATCTTTTTCACTGATTGTATCAAGATCCCAGACACGGCCTACTGAAGTTCCTTCCTTCTGTGAAAGTACCACCAGTCTACGGCAGAATGCCGTAGACGCAGTTTTCAGTCCCATCCCGAATTTGCCCAGTGATTTCGGATTCGGCCGTTTTTCGGAACCGTACCGCATCGCATTCTTTAGCTCGGACTCAGTCATTCCATCGCCGTTATCGGTAATGACTACTCGGAACTCACCCATCAGATATTGGAGCTCGATGGCAATTTTCGTAGCATTAGCTGCTATTGAATTGTCTACAATATCAGCAAATGCCGCTTTTTCACTGTATCCCGTATCTCGTAGACTTTCGACCAGCCTCGCAGCAGAAGGGCGGAAATCATTTTCCTGTAATTCAATTTTATCTGTCATTTTTTATCGATTCCAAATATTCCAGCATCAGCTGTTTGTCAGTTTCTTTATAGTCGGCCACTGCAACGACCTTCTCGCTAAGCTTCTGTTTCATTCGTATCCTTTCATCGATCATTTCTTCGACAGTATCCGCGTAATACATGTAATAAACACTAACCACAGATTTCTGTCCGTTTCTCCATGCTCTTGCCGTAGCCTGTGCTTCAAGGGCCGGATTCCACTGTCGGCAATAGTGGATCACATTGCTGGCTGCGGTGATATTTAGCCCCATACCGGCTGTTTTAGGGTGCAACAGCAGCAGATCGAATCCGGACGATTTGGAAAATCTATCAATCAGCGGCTGCCGTTGTTCATTTGGAGTCCGCCCGTCAATCACTCCTGGGGTGAAGCCATAACGTTCCCTAACTGCAGCACCTAGCAGATCGATTGCCTTCTGGAATGTGGCAAAGATGATGACTTTTTCTCTGGATTGTTCTATGCCGTCCAGTTCCATCATCAGTAGTTCAAATTTGGCGCTGTGGAGACATAGGGATTTGACATCATGGGGGATGCTCGGATCTAGAAGAGCCGGATGTGCAGTAAACTGCTGGAGTTTGTTGATCAGGGGTAGCATACCCCCTCCTCCGTTTGCCGCATCCAACTGCATCTCCTCAATGATGGATTCATAGGTATTTCGTTCCTTGTCTCCTGCGGTAACAGCTCTGTGAATATCCATTTTTTCAGGCAGCTGTGTCAGGACATCTTTTTTCATACGTCGCAGGGTTATCTGCCGGAGACTGTTTTCAAGCTCGTTTAAATCCGTATTGAGCGTTTTGGACAGTTCGCGATGAACATAACGGGATTTGAAATCCTGCTCGTTTCCGAGAAAACCGGGGAAAACCAGGTCACAGAGAGCCCAGACGTCAAGAAGGCAGTTCTCGACAGGAGTTCCCGACATTGCAACGGAAGCAAAAGAATCAAGACGTCTTGCTGCAAGAGATCTTCCCGACCGAGGATTTTTCAGCATACTGGCTTCATCATACAGTACAAGGTCGAATGGGATTTCTTCCAGCATCGAAATATCGGAACTCAATACGGTATAGGGAGTAACAATTATATTGTGTTCGGAAAGCTCCGAACTGAGACCGCTCCTGTTCTGCCCATAATGGAGAAAAGGTCTGAGTGAAGGAGCAAAAAAAGAAAATTCTCTAATCCAGTTGGCCAACAGAGGATTGGGAACAACAACAAGAATCTTACCTTCAGGATTATGTTCGAGAACATCGCAGCACAGGGCAATCACTTGAGCTGTCTTACCTAGACCCATATCATCGGCAAGAATGGTACCCACACCGTTGGCTGCACAGAAGGTCAGCCATGCAACCCCTTCATTCTGATAGGGATAGAGCTCCCTGACAAAGAGTTTATCGTGGAGTGATATTTTCTGCTGCTGTTCCCTGAGCTTCTCTACAAGGGATGATGGAAGTGCGTCAATCAGTCCATCACTGTATAGTTTGCGAAGTAGTTTGAGCAATCCGGGGAGTGACAGCTTGTTGCAAGCAGATACAGAGAAATCCTTAAGTCTGTCACTGACAAAATACACCCGTTTGCCATCGGCAATAAAATAACTGTATTCCACCAAAGAATTTAACTGATCAGGAGTTAGCTCTACCTCCCTGAAAAACAATCTGAATGAAGGCGATGGTTCATGGCTGAATCGGAATTTCAGTTCAGCTGGGCGTTTTGATATGACCAAAGCAGTTTGGCTGTCTCTATCCTCAGCTACAAATTTGCCAAGTCTAAAAAGCAATTCCGGATCGATTGGACACCCGTCCTGCTCGACAATGCCATGTTTTATAGAATAAACCATTCCATTTCCTGTAGTCAGCTCAGGTTCTAAACTGGTCTACCTTTTTCAGAACCAATTTTCAATTCTGCAATCTAGTTTACGAAACTAGATATATTTGTAAATGCACTAAATATAGAGAAATTTTTGCTCAGATGATGTAGCCCCCTGAAACAACAGACATTAGCTTGCCCCTGACCCAAAATCCTGCTCCATTCAGAAACAGAATTCCGGCATGATTAATACTCCCCCTTGAGCGGAGGTTGAGCCGATGAAAAAGTCACGATTCACTGAAGAACAGATTGTTTTTGCCCTCAGGCAGGCTGAACTGGGTACATTAGTACCAGAGGTCTGTCGCAAGCTGGGTATCTCCGATGCCACATTCTATATCTATGGACTACCTCTGTTTTGCAAGCACTGAATCAGGTCTAGGTTGTTGCTAACATCTATCCGGCATCAGGGATATACCTGTGCCCAAATGGGAAATCCGCACACAGTCGCCTCAACACCTGGACGGCCTCAGGGACCAGTATAAAAATCAGGTTCCGACTGGGCAGGTGCAACCTGTTACCATTTTCAGTACGCTGCAACTTTCATTAGGTAAGCCTTAATTTGATGCGGGTTGATATTCAGTTTCATGCCGGAGGATCGACCAGATAATCCGGGCGTTTTTATTTGCCACCGCGACAGTAGTCTTATTGAATCCCCGTCGTTCTTTCAACTGATTAACCCATTGGTTTAGAGAACCGCCATTGTTATTTGTTGCTACCCGGACAACTGCGCGGGCTCCGTGAATCAAAAGCGTTCGTAAGTGCTTATCGCCTTTCTTAGTGATATTCATCAGCACCTGCCTGTCTCCGCTCGAATGCTGCCGCGGGACAAGTCCAGGCCATGCTGCAAAATGACGGCTGTTTTTAAATTCCTGACCATTACCGATCGCAGCATCAACAGCTGTAGCCGTTTTCGGGCCAATCCCTTTAACTTTGGCTATGCGCTGACATTCTGCTGATTGCCTGAAAACAGTTTCGATCTCCTTATCAAAAAATTTAATTCGTTTCTCAAGATCGATGAAAAGCTCATAGAGTTCAGCAATTGTCTTTCGCATTCTTATGCTTAATCCATTTTCAGCATCTTCAAGTATCAGTGGAACAGCACGGCGGGCTCTGGACATCGCTGCACCAATTGAGATGCCGCGATCAAGTAAAAGCCCTCGTATCTGGCAGATTGTTGCAGTTCGGTGATTAACTATTCGTTGTCTGGCCCGATGTAACGCCTGTATATCCTGCTGTTCCGGGCTTTTCGGGTAACAAATTGCATCGCTGGTTGCATCAGTGCCACCGCGATGGCCTGTGCATCATTGCCATCGTTTTTTCTGCCCGCGAATAAAAGGCTTAACATACGGGAGACTGATGATTTTCACTTTATGCCCTAGTTTTTCAAATTCTCTCTGCCAGTAAAATACTCCCGTGCATGCTTCAATACCAGTCAGGCAGGCGGGTATATTAACCAGCTTCTGAAGTAAAATCTTTCGCTCAACACGCCGTGTATAAACCGGCTTGACTGCCTGATTCAGTCCGCAGAGCTGGAAAACATTTTTTGCCAGGTCGATGCCCATAAATACAATGTTCATAGTCACACTCCTGCTGGATGAATTATGTTCAGTTAAGCGTAGGGGGAAGAGGTAGTCCATCCCATTGCCTGGCGTAAAAGTACGGCGGGGCTTTTCCTTCAGAACTGAAGCAAATGCGGGAGCTCGAAGAGGAATACCTTCGCCTAATGAAACTGGTTGCCGATTTGAGTCTCGACAAGGCCATGCTGCAGGACGTGCTGGCAAAAAAGAACTGACGCTGGCGCGACTGCGCGAATGGATCCGGGATCTGCAGGCACGCTACGGAGCCAGCGAAAGGCAAATATGCTTTTCTCTGCGCGTCAGCCGCAGCTCGTTCAGGTATCGTTCTATGGCGGCAGACGACAGTGCGCTACGCATGAGAATCGGTGAGATTAGTGAAACCCGGGTCCACTATGACTACCGCAGAGTTCACGTCATGCTCAGGCGTGAAGGCTGGCGGGATAATCATAAACACATCTGTCGACTCTACAGCGAGCAGGGGCTGTCCCTGCGTCTCAAACGTCCACGTCATAACAAACCGGCACAGCGCCGACAACCCCAGCCTCAGGGAGTGTATCCGAATCATATCCGTGGCATGGACTTTGTTTCTAACGCATTATTTGACGTGGGCCGGTTACGCCTGCTGACGGTAATTGATCTCTACACGCGAATGTCTGGGGATCTGTGTGGGCCAGAGTCTGCGCTCAACGAAGGTTGCGGAGATGCTTGACAGTATTGCGTGCAGACGTCCTTTACCACAGTTGCTGAAAACCGATAACGGCTCTGAGTTTGCAGGAAAAATGCTGGACAAGTGGGTGTATGAACGAGGGAGCCGTATAGACTTCTCCCGCCCGGGAACCCCAACGGACAATGCGACGGTGGAGTCGTTCAACGGCAGGCTGCGGGAGGAATGCCTGAATGAAAACGGGTTCATGTCGCTGGAAGATGCCCAGTGTAAAATTGAGGCCTGCCGCATACACTATAACCAGAGACGTCCCTATTCTGCACTGGATTGGATGACGCCGTCAGAATTTGCCGAGAAATCTGCCGGTTGCCAGAATATGTAGCCAGACTGAAGCCGGATATTCCTGATTATGAATGGATCGCATACGGTGAGCGGGTCAGTGCTAGGGCCAGACGTTGGCCTGTTTAAGTTTACAGTGTCAAAAACATTTCCGTTGATAACCATGCCATTCTGCTTGATCACCACTTCCTGAATCGTATGAGAGCAGCAAACCACAAAAAACCTAAGCACTACTTCCCTTAATTTTTTCTTATGTACAAGAAAATTTCCATAAATTTTAAATATTAAATCGCTTATAATTTACATTGGTTACTATTTATTTTTTTAGATTAAAAAACTAAAAAAAGAATAATAAAAAGCATTAAAAACCAAAAACAAACAATTAAAACATTTTATTAACATAAAAAACCTTTTTGATAGTTAAGATTATCTTTACATTGATTTAAAAATACTTACGTTTAAGATGAATTCTTCATCTGAGTGATATTTTCATATTGATACGATTTTGAATTCATCAATAACATCAATGGAGCAAAATGAATCCCTCAAAGTCCTTAATAGTTCAGAAAAAAAATGATGCAAGTTTAATACAGCACATAACATTGGTAATTGGACTTGTCTGTGTAGGAATTGGCCAAACACTTTTATACACAATATTAGGCCCAGCTAGCCGTGAGATTGGCCTCTCTGAATTTAGCGTAGGTTTGATTGTAACTATAGCTGCACTGATTATTGTATTATCATCTGGCGCATGGGGAAGGTTAATAGCAAAGTTTGGTAGTAAAAAATCTTATATTTCTGGGATGACATTCTATACATTAGGAAGTTTATCTTTAGCTTATGCATTAAATCTTGGCATTCAACATAGTATTTCTACAATACAAGCATTCATTATCCTGCTTACAATACGGGGAATTACCGGTGCTTTAACCGCGGGCATACATCCAGCAGCAATGACCTATATTGCTGAAAGCACATCTAAAGAAAATAGAGGGGCAGGGATAGCTTTGATAGCGTCAGCTTATGGGATAGGTTCTGTAATAGGGCCATTGCTAGGCTCTGTCGTTGGCTCTTATTCCTTAACTCTGCCAATATATCTTGCCGCTACGATATCTCTTTTAGGGACCGTTTTCGGGGTTTTTATTCTAAAGCCGCAGGAAAATAGTATAGCAGAGACTAATAAATCTAATAAAAAAATAAAGCTGAGTGACAAGAGAGTTTTCCCAATATTGATAGGAATTGCTTTTACCTATGTAGGCTTCTCCGCTTTCCAACAAACAATTTCATTTTACATACAAGATAGTTTTTCTTTATATCCACAAGAAACTATTGTAAAAACAGGAGTTGCGGTCTCAATTATGGCTTTGCTGATGATTGCAACCCAACTGATTTATATTCAGATCTTTAAACCACAGTCTAAAAAACTTCTTTTTTTAGGGTTGCTGTTTTGTGTATTTGGTTTCTGCATGTTAGGGGTTTTAAATTCCAAGATTTTTTACATTTACGTTGGCTCGGGTTCATTAGGTGTAGGTTTTGGCATGATGATTCCTGCAATCCAGGCGTCTGCGTCTTTAGCAGTAAATGAAGAAGAGCAAAGTGGAGTGGCTGGCTTTCTTTTCGGTGCATCTGCTTTTGGTTACGTAATAGGCCCGGTGCTAGGTACTTATCTTTATAGCCTCGCACCAGAGATCATGTTTTCTACTTGTGTTTTCGTTGTGATTATTGCTGCAGTATCCACAAAAAAAATAATAGGAAATAAATAGTCTTTTCCACCTGGGTATAGAGTCTAATATTTTGTTAACCGACAAAATGTAAGATAGCGGAGTGCTATTGCGCTTATTTCAAACAGCTTTAAGGATAGTTTAATGCAAAATGTTATGAGCAATAAAAATCAATTAGCAGCGGAAACCAAACCTGCACGCATGGCAGCGGAAACCAAACCTGCACGTATGGCTGCGGAGACCAAGCCTGCACGCATGGCTGCGGAGACCAAGCCTGCACGCATGGCTGCTGAAACCAAGCCTGCACGCATGGCTGCGGAGACCAAGCCTGCACGCATGGCTGCGGAGACCAAGCCTGCACGCATGGCTGCGGAGACCAAGCCTGCACGCATGGCTGCGGAAACCAAGCCTGCACGCATGGCTGCGGAGACCAAGCCTGCACGCATGGCTGCGGAGACCAAGCCTGCACGCATGGCTGCTGAAACCAAGCCTGCACGCATGGCTGCGGAGACCAAGCCTGCACGCATGGCTGCGGAAACCAAGCCTGCACGCATGGCTGCGGAAACCAAACCTGCACGCATGGCTGCGGA
>Ga0256409_1000929_pt1 | contig 12107 bp, 9 predicted proteins | sample PhySR1_FD_185981 | JGI IMG/M metagenome (GOLD analysis project Ga0256409, IMG submission 185981) | Leaf surface microbial communities from sunflower plants in UC Gill Tract Community Farm, Albany, California, United States - DLSL S.R1 | ecosystem: Host-associated > Plants > Phyllosphere >...
AGGTGGAAAGAAAAGCGGTGAGCTGAGTACGGGGGAAACTTCTTGCGTAGCAGAGCGTGGACATGGAACGTATGTTTGCCGAGGTCAATACCGATGAGCGTGATGTTTTGCATAATGATCCCCTTCGGAAAGAAAAACCCCCTGCCAGCATACCGCTCACAGAGGGGAACGAGCATCTCATTAGGGTCAAGACATCGAAGAGTAGATGGAGCTGTTGCAGAACTAACTCGAGCTCGAATATGGCCTCTTTTAGAAGCGGTGTGTAAATCCCTCATCAGGAGGTAGTACGTTATTAAAAGTGGGTAGAAAAAGTTAAAGATATAGTTTCACCCCTACCCAATCGACATTTTCTTCGTGGTTATCACCTCGAGCATTAGAAGCCGTTAGACGTTTGAAGCCAGTCAAAATGTACCTACCGACAGCGTCCTCTACAGCATTCGAAAGCTTTGTCAGTATAACATTGTCCCCTGGCAGGAAATAATTACCAGCAGAGGGCATGTCCTCTGAATAGTAGTTTTTTGGAATATGCGTAACTGTCGATATATCGCTTACTCCGCGAGCACCACCAAGATCTACACTGTTATCCAACAACACAGCGCCATTACTCCAGTAAAAAGACGCGTCCGTCTGCCCACTAAATTGAACACTACTCCCCAGATTCAGCGCATGTTTCGAAATATCGGAATAAACCCCTACTGTTTTTATCCCAGATGAACCATTTAGGCTAGTATTGTCAATGTGCAATGGAACCTGTTCGTTAACAAATATACCTGCCGAAAGCTTGTTGCCAGAGCCATAGCGACTGAAACGACAGTTGGATACGATAGTATTTGACTGTGTAGTTAAAGCATGACTTGTATAATCATTAATATCAAGGTTATCGAGAATAGCTTGTCCATTATCTGTATTTCTGATCACGTTATAACTCGGAAGCCCACTCAGAAATCCCATTTTTTTTCCTTCAGCATTCCCAACCAACTTAGAATCTAAAACGGAAACTTTATTCTGCCAATTTTGAAACCAGATTGGATGCCTAGACATATCCACGTCGCACGAAATGAATCTACAATTATCTGCCGAACCAAGAGACCTTTCAGAACGGAGATATATTCCTCGATGGTAACCATATGAGAAAAGTCTAAAAAAAGTTGCAAAATCACATCTACCTATGTGAAATGCTGTAGCATGATCATAGATCCATTGTTTCAATGATTGATCGTACTTGAATCCATCATCGATTAAATAATTATAATTAAAATGCACATCGGATATACGTGGGATATCTAGACAACAATCAAGAGATAACCCACGAAATATCGGTGAACCAATAACATTTTCTATAACCACATGAGACGAGGATATCTCTTTTGTACCAATAAGAAATCCATAGTATGCATTGCCAATATCGAGATTTCTAAATTCAGAATAATAACCACCACCACAGAAGAGTGGTTTGTATTTTACAGGCGCCTCGCCTTTTTTTAGATACAACTTTTGATTGGGGTAGCGAAAAATAAGATTTTCTATTTTATTTCGCCCACCTAAGATAAACTGAGGTTTGTCCAAATCAGAATGATCAATGATCACTCTTGGCATTGTACCAGCCTGACCGAAAAGTCTGGCCCCGGACACAGTAGGAATTCCTGCAGACTCAATGCGAAGAACGTAATCATGGGGGATCTCAACGGGAATGCCCGAAGTAACCGCATCTATTAGAGCCTGAGTAGCATTAACAGTGCCTTTTTTTTCTACCAGGAATTTCTTGAATGAAATAGAGTCCTCAGTATTAGTCGTCAATAATGGTGCTAAAGTATTATTTTTTGTCTGTCCATCATCCGCTGCAAACACTTTAGTAGACGAAGATAATGCAACTAGAGCTGATGGTAAAACTAAAGATAGCATTTCTCTACGCTTTTTATCCATAGCAGCCTCTAATTAGACGAAGGTATCTCTATGAATCCGACGTCTTTCATGAGCTCAAAGACGCCCCCCCTTTACTGACTATTGTTAAGCCTCATATTTAGCTTAAAAATCAAGTTAATAAGCTCCATCTCTTTTTAAAACGACCCCAATAGTTTTAAATAAGATTACAATATCATTCCACAAGGCCCAATTTTTTACATACCACGCGTCGAAGTAAACACGGGTATCATAATCTATATTATTCCTACCACTGACCTGCCAAAGACCTGTCATTCCTGGTTTAGCCATTAAGTAATAATCAACATCACCGGCGTATCGCTCTAACTCAGCTTCAACAATAGGCCTTGGTCCAACCAGACTCATCTCACCAACTAAAACATTCCACAATTGCGGCAATTCATCCAGACTAGTTCTTCGTATAAATGAGCCAATTTTCGTTATTCTCGGATCGTTTTTTAACTTAAAATCTTTTTCCCACTCAGCTTTCGCCTCGGGATCAGTTTTGAGTAACTCGCTCAAAACTTCCTGAGAGTTGACAATCATTGATCTGAACTTCAAACATTTGAATTTTTTCCCGTTTTTCCCTATACGCTCATGTCCATATATTGCGTTGCCTCCATCTCGAGAAACTTTATACGCTAGAAAAAGTAAAACAGGTGATAATGCAATCATAATAGATAAAGACCCAACAATATCAAAGATCCTCTTTAACATTCTGGATGAATATTTAGCCAAATTATTATTCACTCTAAGAATAATGACTTCATGGCTAAAAATGAAAGACATATCCGTGCCATACAATGGAACTCCACGCAAAGTAGGAATTACGGATACAGAGCGACAATTATGCTTAGCGAGTTTTTTTAACCACCAGTCTCTTAAACTATGTTGTTTAAACTCAAGAGCAACTATAAATTGCGTATTTTCTGTATCATATATCTTCCACAGTTCATCTTCGTTGCTAATTACCCTTATACCGAAATACTCTTTATCGCATTGCCCATCAGTGCACACAAAACCTACAACATTAAAACCAAGAACCTCCTCGCTTTGCAATGCCTCATAAGCTTCAAAAGCATTTTGACCGGACCCAATGATGATTGCATCTTTCTTCCAAAGCCCTAAGTGATTCAGAAGTTTTTTACATAAATGGCGGCCTAAAGGGACTAAGATGAGAACGAATATCCATGTTAATAACCATACGTAACGTGAAAAATTCCATTTTGAAAAAGCAACCAAGGCCAAATCCAGCACGGCAAATATAATTAACGTCCTAATAATCTCTTTCAATTCAAACCAAAAAGGCTTCCGATAAGAATAATGCCGCAATCTGGTCCAAAACCAAGCCACACAGATTATTGAAAGTGAGAAATGAGCTAATATCCGAGCCCAGAACTCATCATTGGGAACAAAAACACTTATTCCACCGAATATCTTATAGATTAATAGGTATGAAAAAACTATCGATACATTAAAAAATATGACATCGGAAAAAGCTAAAGATAATTTTGAAACGAATGCCATTAAAGAGCCGTGTTTCTTAGTCATAGATCATCACCAAAAATTTTTTTTCATATCATTATCACCTTTGCACATTAATTTTATTAATTACAAGCAATGGCATATTTCAGATCAGGATAAAAATTTTGCACGAATAGCTTTAGTAAAGCTATCTTTATGAAATGAGGGCTTTATTAAATCAAAAAAACCATTAGTAAATAACTTTTTTCTTATCCTGGAATTCACTCCACCGTTCAGATACATAGGCTTTTATTTCGTTTTTAAAACGCTCATCTGAAAATCTCAATGCGTTATCGCGACAGTCTGTTGGCATTATATTTTCTTCTATACTTTCAAAATAGTTAACTGAATCAATAATTGACGATACACTTTGTTTATCAAAGAATATTCCAGTAGCCTGATTTGTTCCATATGGACGCACGGTTTCTAAAGCACCTCCCTTACCAAATGCAATAACGGGGGTTCCACATGCTTGGGCTTCTACAGGGGTAATGCCAAAATCTTCTTCCGCAGCAAAAACAAATGCCTTCGCTTTTCGCATATGTTCTTCTAAAACAGAATTACTTTGATAACCAAGAATTTCAATATTTTTTCCGGCTTTTGCTTTTATTTTTTTCATCTCTGAACCATCTCCAATCACAACCAATTTTCTCTCTGGCATGCTGGAAAATGCTTCAACAATGAGATCAATCCTTTTATAGGGTACAAGCCGCGATGCTGTCAGGTAGTAATTTTCTTTTTTATCTTCAAACGAAAATGAACTCACACTGACCGGAGGATAAATAACATCGGCCTCACGACCGTAAACTTTTTTTATTCTTCTTGCTATAAATTTTGAATTAGCAACAAAGTGGTCTACACCATTTGCAGTTCGGCAATCCCATAATCGCATTTTGTGCAAAATCAATTTAGCCAAGAAACCTTTGATTCCAGTGTCAAGAGAGGACTCTCTCAAATATTGATGCTGTAAATCCCATGCGTAGCGTATAGGGGAGTGAATATAGCTAATATGTAGCTGGTCCGGCCCTGTTAAAACGCCTTTAGCGACTGCATGACTACTTGAGAGGATTAAATCGTGTGCAGAAACGTCAAGTTGCTCGATAGCCAAAGGCATCAGTGGTAAATATTTCTGGTAAATATTCCTAGCCTTCGGTAATGACTGAATAAATGTCGTATTGGCTTGCTTACCAGAAAAATTAGACCTAGCATCGTCAGATAGAAAGTCAATTACTGAATATAACTCTGATTGAGGATACACATCAATAAACTCTTTAATTACCTTTTCTGCCCCTGCATATGTAACTAGCCAATCAGCCACAATACCTACACTACCAATGTTTCTTGACATTAACTTCTCCAAATCTATTCATAATCAATATGGCTTATTATATTTAATGTACTTTATTGACTTATAAACTTATGATAATTGAAGTTGATCTATTATTGAGCTCAACTTTATTGCAGAACTGCGCCAAGAATACTTGGCAATATTTTTATATCCTTTCCCGATAAGTTCATCCCGAAGCAATTTATTTTCGACAATGTTTTGTAAGGCCATGGTCATCTCACCGTCTTTTTCCGGGTTAAAATAGAGCGCACTATCTCCAAGAACCTCAGGCATAGAGGCTAAGCTGGACGATATTACAGGGCATCCACATGCCTGCGCTTCCAAAGGAGGTATTCCAAAACCTTCATAGAAGGAGGGAAAAACAAAGGCCATAGCATTGACATACAACGATAATAGCTGCTCGTCGGTGACTCGACCTACAAATTTGACACGTTCATCCGACCCAACGTAAGAGCTTAAATCCATATTAGAAAAACTTTTTGCCGCACCGCCGATAATTTTGAGATTTATATCAATATCTCTTGGCAACCGAGTAAACTCACGAATTAAGCCATGGAAATTTTTATGATAATTTGTAGATGACACTGCTAAAACATATTTCTCTTGGTTATCGCTTTTCTTTTCACTTCCAAATATATCACTAGCAGAATTATATACAACATGAACCTTAGAGCTGTCACACTGGTAAATATCAACCAACTCTGATTTCGAGAAATTACTCACAGTAATTATCGACTTTGAGTTTCTAAGTAATGTAGGCACGAGTAGATTATAAACAACCTTGAATTTCCAAGAATAACTTTGAGGATAACGTCGATATGTTACATCATGTTGAGTCACCACTTGATTTTTATAGAAAGCAGGCCCTGTATTCCCTAAGTTTATCAGTAAAGGACTTCCTTCAGTTCTAAGAAATCGAGGCAAATCGAATTGTTCCCAGAGATGTCCACTATGCCTGCCTATAACCTTTACATTAAATTTTCCCGCTGCGTCATTTCTCGCTATATTTTCAGGAGCCAAGAAAATAATGTCACTCCTTATTTTCTGAAGCTCAAGACATATCTGCTCAGCAAATCGTTGTACACCAGTAAGCTCCTGCGTCAGAAATCTAGCATTTATATAAATCATGTTTCCTCATCCTCAAGCGTTTTTTTTCTCACTGTTTCACTCTCACTTCTAAATGCGCAAACAAATATAAGCAACTTAGTAATAGTTAGCATCGTGAACGGTGTAACCTGAAAGAGAGGCGTCGATACAGCTAATATCCAGAGCAGATTAAACAATACAGCATTGTAGATAACATTATATGGCAAAGAAAGATTTAATGCAGATACTTTTAGAATAGAATACATTGAGAAACCGAAGAGTACAATAATCCCCAGAGGACCAACTACTTTAATGAAAGAGACAAATGGGGTTTGAATACTTTTTCTATAGCTAGTCGCATTATTTTCTTTATCGATGACTTTGATTTCCCCATCATCATCAGTATCTGTTGGTGAGTAGAATTGTCCACCATTACCGATACCAATGAGATTAGCTGGAAACTTACTTCCGGTATATTCCCAGTAGTCACTAATCTGACCTGAACGCGTATTCATAGATTTACTGGTTGAAAGCATTAGGAACGTAGAGGCCAAAAAAACAGCAGCAATAGCAACAGCCCCGAGCTTAAGTATAGCGATACGACCTTTTAAGGCGTTTATAACAAAATCATAAATGAAATAAATCGCGCCAACAACAAACACGTACTTGTACATGTTGGCATACACTAAAACACCGATAATTATAGAAAGGAGATATATATATTTTCTTTTTAGCGGTTTTGTCAGGAATAATGAAACTAATAGTACAGCATAAATTGTAAAAAAGTTATAAACATCATCTTGATCTATAATTGATATATTCATGCCATAACGCGACCACACATAGTCTTTATAGATCAGACTAGAGACAAATCCCGATACCGCATTAATAAAGTCGACTATGACGAAAAACTTAAACAGAGTATAAAAATCCATCTCTTTTACTCTATTACTACACAGTTGGAATAAGTAGATGAAAATAATGAAGTATAATACCCCGCGAAAGCTTATTAGCTGATCAGTGACAACACCTTTCCCGCCACTTTGTAAGTAAACAAAGAAAGACACCGTAGATAATATCGCAAAAAAACCTCCCTGTAATACCATATACTTAACATAGACAGATACAGTAGAGTTTATCGAAATAAGAGTAGGACTAGCACTGGACAATTTCCGTAAGACAATAAATAACAGCGTTATGACACATAATATATCTAAAGGAACTAATGGTCCGATAACTTTAAAATGAAATATAAATGTTCTCGGTATTGCCAAGTTATAGTCATGTATTGGCTTTACCATTATATTGTATGACGAGTATGAACAAATTACATAAAAAAACATCAAAACAAGAAAGGCAAATCCCATCTTGTATTTTTTGTTGAAATGCCTGACATATACTGAGACGAAAATAAGTGTAATGAAGAATACAACTGAATCTAAAAATATCAAGTTACCCACAATACACTCCAACTATCCAAGTTTATAAATTTTTGTAACGCTACGCATATTAAATATCATCATCATGGTCGCTCAGATAATACTGCAGATAGCGTTTATAAACTTGATTTTTTTCAAATGGATTATTTATATCTACGCCAGGCATTCCAACTTTGCGCGAAGTTAGTATCATATCAACATCTTTCAGTTGATAAATATTTCCCAACAGTTCGCTTATCTCGGTGATACCGCCAACAAAGTTAGTAATAACAATCTTCCCGGCCAATGCTGACTCAGCGACGACTCGCCCGAAAGGTTCTCGCCACTTCACAGGAAGGATAACAACATCAACGTTTTGTAGAAACTCTGAAATAGGTATAAATCCTAGCAGGGATATTTCACTTTTATGCGCCCTGACACGTAATTCTTCTTCATCAGCATTGAAACGTCCAGCGGCAGAAAATTTAATGCTCGTATCACCTTTATACTTCTCTGCAATAGTACAAAAAATATCAAAACCTTTATCTTCAGTCAAGCGACCAATAAATCCCACCCTGAGTTCCCTAGAGGTGAGTTTTTCTACTTCAATAACATCCACCGCATTATAGATGCAATCGACTTCCGAGCCAATAAAAAAACCATCCTCACGATGGAACTTCAGTATATAATCGCTAATACCGATATAGGTATCAACATGTCGACTCATTCTGCGTTTGATAAAAGACCAAAATCTCACCGAGGCAAGGCTGGTATGCATATTTCCATTTTTATTAAACATGGTAGAGTTAGGATGAAAAAGATAATAGTCCCTACTTGTATGGACTAGTTTTATTTTTTTATTTTTTATTTTTTTCCATACTGCAACTGAAAACCCGCTAATATTATTGGTATGCACTACATCTGGATTAAAATCGTCTATTTCTTTCCCTACCTTCCTTGCCATTATAGGATTATATAGATCAAGAAAATGCCATATAAGCCTTGAAATCCTGCCTCTCTTTTTTTGAAATGGCCAGTAGATATTGGCAAGAGGTAAATATACAACATCAACGCCGTTCAATAATTCTTTTTTTCTTTTCTTCTCATTGCTTAACGTAAGCACCCTAACTTTATGCCCACTTTTCGCTAACTCCTCGGCGAGAAGTTGAACAGAAACCTCTGCTCCGCCTACTGCATAAGGGGCATACAATGTATTAATCATCAAAATATTCATAACCCCCCCCCAAAACATACCCTTTTAAAAGACAAAATTCATCCATACTCAGAAAAAATGGAATAAAAAATTTATACTAAATTATTTGCTAAAAAATTAAAGTGATACATGGTTAAATATGAGCTCGGTGGTGTAGTTAAAATACACCACCGCCGCTTCTCAGTTATTTCTTATCGGATTTATACTCGTATTGATAGTAGCCATAGCTGCCATAATAACTACTGGCTCGTTTCTCAACAGCATTGAGTATGACACCTTTAATATCTACGCCGTTTTGGTCAAATCGGCGAATACTCACATCAATCTCTTTGACCGTATTCAAACCAAACCTTGCGATCATTAACGAAGTTCCAGCAATATTACCAATGATCGCTGCATCGGTTACAGCTAAAATAGGCGGTGTATCAATCAGTACCAGATCATAATTCTCAGATGCCCATTGAATAAACTCACCAAACTGCTGACGCATAAGTAACTCAGATGGATTCGGTGGTATTTGTCCCCTTGAAATAAAATCCATCCCTTCAATGTTCGTCTTTTTCACTGCTTCCGCTGCAGAAATTTGTTTAGATAAAATATCTGACAGGCCGTTTTGCCACCCTGTTCCTAATAGTGTATGCGAATATCCCTTGCGCATATCTGCGTCAATAACCAAAACTCTGGCTCCAGATTGAGCAATCACTGCTGCCAAGTTCATACTTACGAAAGTTTTGCCGATATTAGGGCTGGCACCTGAAATCATTAAAACATTATTCTTTGCTTCAAGCATCGCAAAATGCAGGCTTGTGCGCAGACTTCTTATTGCCTCGATAGCTAAATCGGTTGGGTTACCAGTAGCCAGTAAGGTTAGAGAGCGAGTATTTGATTTCCTTTTTGCTATAGAGAAAGTCTCTCTATCTTTTTTCTGCTGCCATTCAGACAATGGAATGCTCGCATAAACGTTAATCCCCTCTTGTTCTAGTTCCTCAGGGTTTTCAATACCTTTATGGAAGATAGTTTTTAACAGAACAATGGCAATCGAGAATACCCCGCCAAGGAATACAGCCAAGAAAATAATAATTGCCTTCTTCGGTTTAACTGGCTTTGGCTGAGTGACTGCAGGATCTACAATTCTTACATTGCCGACTGTACTAGCCTTAGTTATGCTCAACTCCTGCTGTTTATTAAGTAGCTGCATATAAATTTCTTTACCTGCATCAACATCTCGTGTCAGGCGAAGAATTTCTTGCTGCGTTTTCGGCATAGTACTTACACGTTTATTCAAACGTGCATTTTCTTTCTCAAGTGTCGCTCTCTTTTCCAGCAGGGCCCGGTACGCCGGGTGTTCTTTGGTATATAGTTTCGAGATCTCAGCTTCTTTAAACGTAAGCTCATTTAACTGAGTATCAACTGAAACAATCGTATCCAGCACAGATTTTGCTTCTAGCGACAGATCGACAGAGTCATTTTGCTGACGGAATTGATTAAGTTTGTCTTCAGCCTTATCTAAAGAACCACGTACAGACGGCAGTTGCTCCTTAAGAAAGTCCAGGCTCTTTGCTGCTTCTTCCGATTTACGCTCAACATTCTGCAATAAATAGTTAGTACTTATGCTGTTTAATACTTTTCGTACAAGAACCGGATCATCACCCAAGTAACTTAATGATAGAACGCCAGTATCCTTTCCCTTATCTTCTACAGATAGATACGCAAGTACATCATTGATAGCAACTAACTTAGGTTTTTTGATTAGTTTGAATTCAGTTCCTATTGCAGAATCAATATCACTAACTAAAAGAGAAATCCCATTCTTGTCTAAGAATTCGCCAACACGGCCATTGATGATTGCCCCAGTATCATCGGAAATAGTGTAACTATCTTTTCCCGTGACTTTCAACTCCAACGGTGAATCCAACATACTTTCTGGAACATCAAATCTAGATAGTTCTATTTTTCCAGCCTTCTTCCCTGTCAACCTTGCCCATCCACGGCCAAAAACAGGAAAATAGTCCTCCTTAACAACTGTATCCAAATTTAGGTCATCTACTGTTTTACCAATGACCATTCGCGATTGGATCAACTCTATCTCAGTCGATGAGGCCGGTTGACTTGTCGGAATCATTTCTGACAAGTTACTCAGGATAGAATTCCCTGCATTTTGCTCAACCTGAACCAACGCATCAGATTGATATTCCGGTGTCGCAAATAATGAATAAATAATACCGAAAAATGCAAAAATCGTTGTAATCCCAATAATCAGCCAACGATTATCCAGCAAATTACCAACTAATCTTCCTAAGTCTATCTCATCATTACTACTGCTTACCGCAGTTTTCATCTTGGTAGTATCAGTCATTGTTATCTCTGTTCAACGATTTAATGCCTGAGCCCATTTATCTGCGGCTTCAGAAAGTAATTGGTAAACGAATTTAAATGCCTCATAGCTTTTACCATAAGGGTCAGCAATATCACGCTGATTAAGCCAGTGGGCAAATAGCATCGTTTTTCCTCGCACTTCGGGAGCTAAACGACACACACCGTCTATATGTTCTTTCTCCATGACTAAAATGAGGTCATAGTCGCGACACATTCGGGCTGTCAGTTGTTGACCTAGGTGCCCCTCTAGCGATAAACCATGCTCATTAGCAACCTGAATTGCTGTTACATCCGCGGCCTTACCGACTAAAGCGCCCAAACCTGCAGAGCTGATTTTTTTATCAGGCAAAGCCCGTTTTAACAACCGTTCTCCCGTTGGGGAACGACAGATATTGCCAATACAAACAACTAAAATCGAATCAAACATAAACTTACCATGTATGGATATAACGAACGGTTTCAGTCATATCGTGCACGCCAGAAATAGTCGGAACCAACTGACTAATCACCCGGTTCCAGCGAATAACCGGCGCTGTCGTTACATATACTATATCATAAGGCTGCAATTGAAACTCAGTGCCCATAACCAGTGCAGAGGCGTCAGAAGCTTTCAACTGGTAAATATTAGCGATCTTGCGCCCTTCATTACCACGTAAAGGACGGATGACAAATACGCCTGTCGCATCGGCTACCGCTTGATCCATCCCTTCAGCATTACCCAACGCCTCAGTTAATGTCATACCACTACGGTCCATTTTCAGGGTAGTTTGTTTCTTCACCTCACCCATAACAAATACTTTCAAGTCGTCATTTCTAGGGATATAAAGAATATCTCCAGGGTACAACAAATGGTTCTGTGTCAGATCGCCCTTTTGCATCAGAGCTTGTAGTGATATTCGCTTCTCTACACCGTTATGCGTAAGTACCAAATTCCGCCAATCCGCATCCTCTGATAACCCTCCAGCGGCATTAATTGCGTCCATGATAGTTAGCGGAACGTTGGTAATAGGCTGCTGTCCCGAATTTTTAACTTCGCCGGTGATGTAGGCTTTTTGCGAACGGAACGCAGCAATACTTACATCTACCTGTGGACTCTCAATATATTGAGCCAAGCGGTTTGATATATCTGAGCGGACCTGGCCTACTGTTTTTCCGGTTACTTTTACTTTACCGATGTAAGGGTAGAAAATGGTACCATCAGAATGTACCCAGTTACCGGTAT